>Ga0065711_1040195_pt1 | contig 17172 bp, 7 predicted proteins | sample Hoacrofraction12_FD_59098 | JGI IMG/M metagenome (GOLD analysis project Ga0065711, IMG submission 59098) | Hoatzin crop microbial communities from Cojedes, Venezuela - Epithelial fraction 12 v2 (version 2) | ecosystem: Host-associated > Birds > Digestive system > Esophagus > Crop | place... | reverse complement strand
CCCCCCCCCCAAAAAAAAAAAAAAACAAACACCAAAAACTTCTCAAGTCAAGTTTCCCTTCTTTTTCACTTACTTTCAGGCAGACACTCTATTAAAACCCCACGTATTACATATAAGTTCACTAACCTCAGCACTTCATCACTAGCACTGATGTGAATCCACTGACCGATCTTAACCCCCATACAGGAGGGGTAATAATATGCTTGGGACTATCACAAGTTAATTGGCAGATGGCATCCGCTTCTTGGTGTTTCCTTTAAATTTCATTTTTGCTTTGGCTTGTTTGTTTCTCTCTTTTTAAAATTTTGTAAGGATTGAGATCTACATTCAAATACAAAGGGAGAAGGTACTAGAGAGGAGAGTTTGGTCTGTTAAGGACACCACTCTTGCCCCACAGATGAAAATATAGAGAAAGATGGGAGACTATCAACTTTAATAATTTTTCTTACAGAGCACTTCTTGCAATCTGGACATTAGTTTCAAGCTAGAATAGATATCATGGGTTTACGGTATAGTCATAGACATCTCTTGCTGAGTTACTGGAAATACAATTTTCTTTCTGCTTGTCACAATAAAAATCAACATGCCAATGCCCAGTACAGAAGGGTATACTGAAGCTCATTTTCAGGGCTCTAATTAATATGAATCAAAAGGATGTATTAGGAACTTTGTTCCCCCTTCCTTGGCCTCTCTGGTAGTCCTTAAAAATGAGCTTACCTGTTACATTTAAGTTGTATCACTGATGAGTTTTGACAGGCAGGGAGGAGGCAGGGAAGAACGGGAGAAGAATCTAGTTAACTTCAACCACAAGAAGCGCCTCAAATCTTCGCTGTGAGTACTGAGACCACAGAGTCATTGAAAATGAGGCTTGACTCTGACTTATAGCCACACATAAATTCCTCTTTACATGTAGATTTAAGCAGCAAGAGTTAGTTCTATCACTGTTCTCCGACAGAGCCAAATGCGACAGAGCCACAGCCTTACACTTCCTGGCTTCTTCTGCAGCAGTGCAATCTTAGGCTGTGAGCTGGGATCCAGTGGGGGTGTGTACTAACCCCAAATCACCACTTCAATAAAATGGTGAGATGCCATTTCCCAATCTGGGGAAGCAAGTTTGTAGTTGTCCAGGGAAAAAATTCAGCACTTGTGAAAAAAAACAAAGCAAACCATATTTTCTAGATAACAGAGTTTAAATTTCTGGAGAAGGCATCACTGAAAAACGTGTCTTTCCGACTCGGTATTGGAGAGTATAATACCCTTATTTGTGATTGACACCTATCTCCAAAGTGATCTCACTGTTTCTAATAGGACATCCAGACCATTAAGCCTGAGTAAGAATGGTAGAATCAGATCATAGTCTAGAGCGCTTTATATTTACAGAACAAATATGTTTTAATCTGTGAAACACTTTATGTAACTGCAGCAGATTCTAACCATCTCTTTCATATTATATAACCTTTATATGCCATCTCCTTCACAAGCAATGATTAAAATAACATTTTAGAATTTTTAAATCACGTCAGACTTGCATTACGATAAACTGATGAACATTTTTCCCCTTTACAAAACAATACATTGTAGACTGCATGAAGTATATTCATGATTAATGCTATGAACGATCAGGTTACGACTGTTTATTTGAGACCTTGGCTACCATTAGATTTCCAATTATATTGCAACTCCTCAAATTCTTTCTAAAGGAATTGCAAGTTCAGAGGCCTAAACTAAATTTACTAAATTTCTATAATATATAATGCTGACAGAAATCACAGTGTATAATCCCATCTGAAATATGGGATAAGTAAATCAATATTTTAGTATATGCTTCTTTCCCTGCACAACTTTGATTATATTTATCTGTTTAAGTATCACGGAACTAATTTTTTCATAACCAACAGGGAATTACATTTAATGTTGTTATCTGTATGAGGCTGCCTCATATCTTCTAGAGGCACTCTGGCACTAGGCTTTGCTTTGGCAAGTTCTTCTGAATTTAAGAATGGGCACTGTTCAAAATGATAAGGATTAACCACAGAAGATTGGGGGAATTATTCTGCACTTTGTTCTCAAAAATTCTTGAACAGAAGTGATGGAAAGTGATCAGCAATGCACAATTTCTTCAGGTCACGTAGAAGTCAAACATCAGGTGTTCACTAATTTTTATCACTGTGCAAACGCACTCTTGATTCTTTTGCCGCCTTTTAACATTCCACCCCAAGAATACAGAGTTTCATTGTATTTCCATTCTCACCACAAACATATACAGTTCACTTCTTTTTCAATGTCTCCGTTTAGTTTGTTTATAGAACTAATCACAGAATCATAGAATGGTTTGGGTTGGAAGGGACCTTAAAGATCATCAAGTTCCAACACCCCTGCCATGGGCAGGGACACCTTCCACTAGACCAGGTTGCTCAAAGCCCTGTCCAACCTGGCCTTGAACACTTCCAGGGAGGGGGCATCCACAGCTTCCTTGGGCAACTTCTTCCTGCACCTCACCACCCTCAGAGTAAATAAAATTTCTTCCTAATATCTAACCTAAATCTACCCTCTTTCAGCTTGAAGCCATTACCCCTTGTCCTATCACTCCATGCCCTTGTAAAAAGTCCCTCTCCAGCTTTCTTGTAGGCCCCCTTCAGGTACTGAAAGTCTGCGATAAGGTCTCCCCGGAGCCTTCTCTTCTCCAGGCTGAACAACGCCAGCTGCCTCAGCCTGTCCTCATAGGAGAGGTGCTCCAGCCCTTGGATCATTTTTGTGGCCCTCCTTTGGTCCCAGTCCAACAGGTCCATGTCTTTCCTGTGCTGAGGGCTCCAGAGCTGGAAGCAAGGATCCAGGTGGGGTCTCACCAGAATGGAGCACAGGGGCAGAATTGCCTCCCTCGACCTGCTGACCACGCTTCTTTTGACACAGCCCAGGATGCTGTTGGCCTTCTGGGCTGCGAGCTCACATTGCTCGGTCATGCTGAGCTTCTCATCAGCCAACACCCCCAAATCCTTCTCCCCAGGGCTGCTCTCAATCCCTTCATCCCACAGCCTGTATTGGTACTGGGGGTTCCCTCGACCCATGTGCAGGACCTTGCACTTGGTCTTGTTGAACTTCATGAGGTTTGCATGGACCCACTTCTAGAGCTTGTCCAGGTCCCTCTGGATGGCATCCCTTCCCTCCAGCATGTTGACTGCACCACCCAGCTTGGTGTCATCAGCAAACTTGCTGAGGGTGCACTCAGTCCCGCTGTCCGTGTCGCTGACAAAGATGTTAAACAGTACTGGTCCCATTACAGACCCCTGAAGAACGCCACTCATCACTGATCTCCACTTGGACATCGAGCCATTGACTGCAACTCTTCGAGTGTGACCATCCAGCCAAATCCTTATCCACCAAGAGGTCTCTCTGTCAAATCCTTCTCTCCAATCTAGAGACAAGGATGTCATGTGGGACAATGTCAAATGCTTTTCTCAGGTCCAGGTAAATGACATCAGTTGCTCTTCCCTCACCCACCAATGCTGTAACCCCATCATAGAAGGCCACCAAATTTGTAAGGCACGATTTGCCTTTAGTGAAGCCATGCTGGTTGTCACCAATCACCTCCTTATTTTCCACGTGCCTTAGCACAGTTTCCAGGAGGATCTGCTCTACAATGTTGCTGGGCACAGAGGTGAGACTGACTGACCTGTAGTTCCCCAGGTCTTCCTTTTTTCCCTTTTTAAAAATCGGGGTTATGTTTCTCCTTTTCCAGTCAGTGGGAACTTCACTGAACTGCCACAACTTCTCAATTATAAGGGATAGTGGCTTAGCAACTTTGTCCGCCAATTCCCTCAGGATGTGTGGATGCACCTCATCAGGTCCCAGGGACTTGTGTACCTTCAGGTTCCTTAGATGGTCTCAAACCTGATCTTATCCTACTGTGGGTGGTTCTTCACTTTCCCAGTCCCTGCCTTTGCCATCTGCGACTTGGGCAGTGTGACTGGAGCACTTGCTGGTCAAGACTGAGGCAAAAAAGTTGTTGAGTATCTCAGCCTTCTCCATATCCCGAGTAACCAGGTCCCATGTTTCCTTCCAGAGAGGGCCCACATTTTCCTTAACCTTCCTTTTATCACTGACATCCCCTACAGAAGCTTTTCTTGACATCCATGGACAGATCCAATTCTATCAAGGCTTAGTTTTTCTAACCTGATCCCTGGCTGCTCGGACAATTTCTCTGTATTCCTCACAGGCTACCTGTCCTTGCTTCCACCCTCTGTAGGCTTCATTTTGGTGTTTTATTTCATCCAGGAGCTCCTTTATTCATCCACACAGGCCTCCTGGCATTTTTGCCTGACTTCTTTGTTGGGATGCATTGCTGCTGAGCTTGGAGAAGGTGATCCTTGAATATTAACCACCTTTCTTGGGCCCCTCTTCCCTCCAGAGCTTTATCCCATGGTACCCTACCAAGTAGGTCCCTGAAGAGGCCAAAGTCTGCTCTCCCGAACTCCAGGGTAGTGAGCTTGCTGTGCACCCTCCTCCCTGCCTTAAGGATCTTGAACTCCACCGTTTCACGGTCACTGCAGTCCCTTGAGCTTCATGTTCCCCACCAGCCTCTCCTTGCTGGTGAGAACAAGTTGCAGCATAGCACCTCTCCTCATGGGCTCGTCTATCATTTGGAGAAGGAAGTTATCACCAAGGCATTCCAGGAACCTCCTGGATTGCTTATGCCCTGCTATGCTGTCCTGGCAACAGATATTGGGGGGGTTGAAGTTCCCCATGAGGACCAGGGCTTTTGAATGGGAGGCTGCTTCCATCTGCCTATTGAGGGCCTTGTCCGCTCGGTCTTCCTGGTCGGATGGGCTGTAGCAGACCCCCGCTACAATGTCACCAGTCCCTGCCCTGCCTTTAATCCTGACCTATAAGCTCTCTGTCACTCCTCATCCATCCCCAGGCGGGGTTCTGTGCACTCTAGCTGGTTACTGAGGTAGAGGGTGACACTCCCTCGCCATCTGTATAAATGTCTGTTTGTTTGTAGACCTATAGAACATTCTGTTTGTTTATAGAACTAATCTTTATGAAATGCCTGCACTGAGGCATGTAAAGGTCAAGATCTTTAAAATCCCCTTCTCCCGGTCAAGATAACATTTTGAAGAAGGAGAAAGGTAAAGACTATACTGAATACACAAAAAAATTAAAATCTTCATTCCTTCTCTCCACATAAGGCTTACACATGATATTTAAATATATACAAATAGGAGGAACACAGACCTTGCAAATGGCTCAATAGCTGCTGGGATAACCATTTGGTGACACAGTGCATTCTAAATTTTTTTTCCTCTGGGACCTTATTAGCAGACAGGAGCAAAATGGCTCAACAGTCAAACATCAAAGTATTGACAGCCACATCTTAGAAGTCAGTTTATCAACTACTTAACCAGTTTCTTTTGGAGCCAAAGGTATTCATAAATTTATATTTATTCTTATAAACAGCTCCTTACCTGTTACCCTTCTCTCAGAAATTTGCTTGCAATTACATTGAATTTTCAATGCTCCTTATAGAACAAAACCATTTCAGTATACACATATAAGCAGTCAAAAGGATCTTCAAACCATTACAAAGAAAAAAAACCAGCAGTATTTAGAGAACAGTCTTTTGAAACATTTCATTTCCAAAACAATGTGAAACAGAAATTGAAAATGCAAAACCACTATGGAACTTGCAGCAGGCAATCTTTCTACATCACTTTATAGTCTATTAATTTCATTAATAGAATTGATCAAAAATTTTTCAGAAATTAAACCTTGTTTTTTGTTTTCCATCAGCTCTGCTCAGTTGGGAAGTTTCTATTTTTCTATTCCTCCAGCTCCCCTTTTGCAGTATTTTACAATGGGAAAGCTATCACTTGTAGGTAGAAATAGCTTTTCATAATCAGAAATAGCACCATATTTAAATATAAACATTCAATCTGTACTTCTTTAAAAGCCCAAGAATTACACATTTGAATGCTTCCTCTTATCTGAGAAGGGCTGTAATTCATCATTACCAATATTACTTGTAATGGATGAGCACATACCGATGAGAATTGCTTGAGGGAAACAGATACAATAATTTTCAGAAATGGATTAATAATGACATTGACTGATTCTTTAGCACTCTTAGTCTCACTACCCAGGACATAGAGGTGGAATCAACAGAATTTCTTCTTGTGGATGTTTCCTTAGGCCTTCACGGCTCTCTCCTGTTAATCACATACCTCATGGGAGCATTCAGGCATCCCAGACTCCTAGTTTTGCACAGAAAGCCTAGAAAAATCAGTGTCCATTGGTGTCACCGCAGTTGCCATGCTCCTGAAACAAACATCTTGATAGACACCTCCTCAGAGCCCTCCCCAGACAACCAAAGGGAACTGGGGAAATCTCTGATGAAACGAAGAAACTTGTCAAATCAGTAGCTGATAAATGACAATAAATGGCTTCGGCATCCAGGATCTCTAGTCTATCCAGAGACACACGCAGACTTACACTGCCCTGATACAATCAGCGTTGCTGTAGCTGGGCTAATACCCATACTGGTAGCTATCGAGGTTATTACTAAGCAAGCTGCATTTACAGAAGGTGCACTCACAGCTCTGAACTGCAATGCAAGAACGCTCTTCTGATATACATAAGACACTGTTTACTATGTGCCGAAACAAAAATTATGACAGATGTAAGATTTGCATTTGTTTATAGTTCTAATATTTTTAATGGAAATTAACCATATTCTTCATCAAGGCATGTCATCAGTTGTATTCCCAGAGGAAAATAGATTAATAGAAACAACTCTTAGATTAAATGCTGATTTCTTGTCAGAAAGATGGCATGACATATCAGCTCCAATAAAGTCAGTTTTTCCTGATTATCTTATTCTGTCCCTTCCCCCTCCATTGTAATATTTGATTAACTTAATGGGTTAATTCAGAAAATGGAAACAATTAAGCTTCTATATTTTTCTTCCTAAAGTATCTTTCAGAACTGTTTAGTCAGGAATTACCTTTTTTTTTTTTTAAAAAAGGTAAACTTTTGCATCCTTTTTTCTATATTTCAATAGCTGGTTTTCAGGTAATGGCAGAATAATATTCAGAAAAAAATGGCAGTGATTGGTATGACTGAATGAAATAATTTTAATTTCACTACGTCTATTCTGTGCTGATGAGCAGTATATTTACCATAAGTCTCTAAATTCTTCCTTTCTGCCTTTGAATAAATCAGGGCTTGCATAACTGTCAACTAATTGGCTACCTTTCCCATTCTACCAACAGTACAGCAATTAGTACTGCAAACCAACAGCACATTCCCTTTATTGGCTATTTGCATTCATGTATCAAAATTAACCAACTAACATTCTTAGAACTGTTTTGCAAGTTTTATGCTCACTCAGAGAGACTGAAAATATTGAAACTGCATTAAAAACCCGTGAAAGAGAAATGAGCTGCAAGAAGAATAGCAAATTGATCGGTATTAGAGAAGTAGTTCTGTTGCTTTTCCTAACTCATAATAAAAAAGGAAAACTAAACATCATAGTATACAAAAAATATACAGTTAACCTGCCAAAATCATTCTATCATAACGGTCAGAGAACTATGGAGCTTCTAGACAGAATTAAAAATTTTAAATATGGAATACCTACAATGACAATAGATATAGGAGGAAGAATCTGGCTATGTGAAAGGTTATTCATCAAATTATCTGAAAAGAACAAGAAGTACATTTCCTAAATGAACAGTGTATCCAGGCACAGTCTTTCCTTGCAATAACAGAGGCAAGAGGCATTGGTTAGTCAGTTTACATGTACACTTGAAATAGGGGTGCTCTTTGGTTAATCCTTTAAAGAACATAAACCAAAGCATAAAATCCCGCACAAATGTCTTCGATACTGTGCCTCAGTGTGGTTGTTTTTGTGTTGTTTTTGTTGGCATGTTTTTGTTGGTTTTTTTTTTTACTTTTAAGAACAACCTTCAGCCATGAAAAGAAGTATGGGGAAGCTTCTCAAGCATAACAGACTCATCTCTCAATCATCTGGACCAATATCTTTCCCGAGTCTCACCTGGCTGCCCTGCGAGTTTCAAGAGTTCTGTACAGGAAAGGTGAGCAACAGGAACACATGAATAATTAATTTTGTATTTTCTCAACAGAGGAAAAAATAATTGGTGGATTTAAAAAGAACTATTTTTTAAAAAACTCTCAATTTTGGGAACTGTAGAACAATCAAGTCCCAAGATAAAGCATAATTTTGAAATAAAAAATTGGGACATCTTATTTGGAAAACATCAACACTCAACATCATGATGCTTTCAATGTAATGTCCTTTTTCCGCAAAGATCCATACATATTTTTCTAAAGAAAAGTTGGGCATTCCATCTACAATGACTGACCCAATAATACTTCTACAGGTACCATGTAAATTAATTTCTTCTCATATCTATCTAGGATCACTTTAGTCTTTTTATGCGCAGCAGAAAATACATCACAAGTAACCTGTAGATCCCCAAGTCAATTCATCTTTGCAAGAAAATGACCTATCCAGGATGGCCTGAATTATCGGTTTCATTGACCTTGTATTTGACTACTAGGAAATCATTTATTAAATTGTAACCTTTTGTGCTGCTATTGCACCATCATTTCTGGAGGTGAAGGAATCACTCACATGGAAACCGTATCTGAAGATCTGTCAGTGGGGAGTTTTTAACCCATGTGTCCAGTTAACTCCAGAAAATGCAAGTTGCTGATTCTAGAGTTGTGTTGTTCGATTTTTTTTCTTTTCTAAATCAAAATGACACATGGTTTAAGTCAGAGAGGAAAATCCAAGCAGACTGGATGATAATTTCCTTTCAGTGGTGGCTGTATGGTAGGTATTCTGTTACAGAAGATACAGTTGGGCATAGGTGCAGGAGCTGATCGCTGTTTTGTACATCTCTGTAACAGTATCAGTAAGATCATGGTAATATCTCAGATAAATTTCTGTATAGTGCACTGGACCTTGCTGTGATAAGCAAAACTGACAGCAGTGCAGTCCCACACCACATGCTAATTTATAGATTTTTGCTAGGGTACAGAAAAAATATGGCTGTTGGACAAATTAGATGTTAAGGAATTATGACTCCAAAGACTGCTTAGCATTTTCTCCACCAGTAAGACACAACATCCCACAACATTCTTAACAGAACCAGAATGTGTTATTTCCTTCCAAGAAACCGAATTACAAAGAAAATTAAATACCTGTGAGAAAACCGGAAATTCTACTTAAATGTACAGACTCCCAGACTGCTGTCTTAATTGCAGGCCATACCACCTGTGGTACCTTACATTGGTGTACCTCCTTAAGGAGCTCATTTCCTCCTGTAACATCATTACCAGTGGAGTAGAATACACACACACACGCACATATCCAGGAAGAATACACTGCTTTTGCATTGAGAACACAGTAACAATCCACAAGGGCACTAAAAACAGACGATCTGATGTCCAAGTCTAGATATTAGCTTACACGCATTTCAAAAGGCTTGCCTGGACTTCGCTATGTGAAACAGCTTCAGGTGTGCTTCTCCTACCCTTAACACACAAGATATGTATTTTCCAATTGTAAGCACCTCATCCCAAGACATACCCACCATGAATACATATCACAGGTCTTTAGATTACACGCGTAGCTACTAGTTCATGTGTCCCCTGATGTAAAACTGACATTCTACAGAGTGGGACTCTAAGCTATCAAAGAACCTTAAATAAAAGCTATGTGCAGCACCAAGTGAACACCAGACAGATTCAGACCCTCACTGATGGAACACGAGTAGTAAGAAGTAGCTACAGTGTGATTGCATCTGTACCCCTCTTTGTTTTCTCAGATGGGAAGCACACACAGGCGTTTTCCACTCAAACAGGAATTCAGCAAATAATTCCAGCTGAGGGAATCTGACCTTGGAAGGGTCTATACTGTGAGCAAACTCCATGTAAATTAGAATTTGGAAAAGTGGTACCTGTTGTTGAAGTCTCTATCTCTGCAAGAGCCTTTATACTAATTATGTTTTGGCTACATCAGGTGCATGTACGTGTAAGATCCTTCTCAAGTACCACCATCATGCTAACAGAATGTGAACTAATGGTAGAAACAGTAAAAATATACATTTGAACCTCAGGTTGTCTAACAAAACCCCACAGAGCCAAAAGTAACATGAGCTCACTTCAGCATTTATATGCAAGATCATTTGTCATTTTAGAGCTAAAAAAGATAAGCTGGAACACTTGAAATCAACAGAAATAGTACCATCTTTCTTCATGTCTTGCAAATGGCTTTTCTCTTTAGCTTTAAAAGAATTCATTGATTGCCATTAAAAGGAGAGCACTCAAACTCAGGAACATGGCTTTTAATTTGGTGGATTAAAAGGGAATCAAAATATTTGTCCTTGAAACAGAAACACTAGCCATGGAGAAACTAGCACCTCTCCATAGCTACATTTTTATGAAATTCACATTCCCAGTACTTAGGAAATTGTAAGCTTTACAAATAAACAGATAAACTGATTTCTAAAAAGACTTCACTCTGCTGTGTAACAAGCATTAACTGCCTTTTCTGAAATGTCCTGAGGCACCATTTCACTGGTGTTACTTTTGTCCCTTCAGATTGTAGGGTTTATTCTCTAGGTAATTTTTAACTAAAAGTTGATTTCAGTTATTTTGTTTTGTTAATAGGGACAGAAATTATATAGTATGTCCTAAAAGAATGCACTTAGATACTTTGCATTTGTATTACTATGTTGTGATTTTCAAAGAAAAAAAATCATTAAAAGCTAATTTAATCTAACGAATAATAATGAGAGATACAAGTCATTAAAGACAATTTCTTAAATGGTCAAACTCTGCAAACGCTATCACAAGGAAGCCAATAAAAACATAAGTCACAATATTTTAAGTTACTATATTACTATTACCAAGAACAGAAGTTTACTGGAAAAGATATTCACACACTAGGGTGTTCTACTACAGTTACAATGATACAAGTAGGACTGGGAATTACAAGCCCACTTAACGTGTTTTGCTGATTTCTTAGTCGAGACCATGCAATGGCTTGCATTGCAGTGGCAATGCTATAGCTATGAATCAGATAATTGTAAGTATTGCCATCTATTGTCCAAAACACATGGCCTCCACATTACACACTTGGAAATTCAAAATATGTTGCCAAAGCATCAGTGCACATCCATAAAAAAGCCCAGTCCAACAAGACAACATGATATTCTGAAAACACATGTATGTTTCTACTTCCATGCTGCTTCTATTTTGTACATTCTTCCTTAGATATTTGTCATTTTACACTTGGCAATTTGGAACACAATTAACGCTGATCTGACAACTCCTAAGATGGGCAGAATAACTTCATTCCTCTCCCCATCTTTTCTCCTTCCAAGCATATGTGGGAGAGAAAGGATAATTTTTTCAGTTAGTGATCAAAAGGATTCAAAAGATAAAGGGAAAAGTGGTTTATAGAATTAACCTACCCTTGAAATAACTTACTGGTTCAGGCTCCTTCAAAATTAAGCACTTACGAAGTCTTACGAATCTGTCAACTGGATTTAGTTATGGAGGTATTTTGGGGGAGGTGTTGGCTGTCTTCTGACATTGTGATCAAGACAACATAATTTATTTTGTCATAGTAGATGGGCTTTTGTAAAATAATGACTTACAGACACCTATTAAGGTGCAATTCAATTGCTGTTTCCCTTCTTTCCATCCTTCCTTTTAATTTAATCCATCTTCTCTTGAATAGTTGTAAATTATAAAAGAAAGATTCAAATCTGAACATGTTCTGATGACAGAAAGAAGAACACTAACCTTTCTTTGCACATATGGCGTACAGTACGTGAAGGTACATTAAAATTACATTACTCACTGTAACAAAGTGTCCTTCAGTTCATCTGCAAATACAATTCACTCCTATTTTCAAACAATTTTAGACTGTCAGAATGAAATGAAGTACCTTTAGCAAGACTAAAGGATTGGAATTCAACAATGGTAAAAGGGTCAAAGTTTGTTTCTAACATAACCTTGGATGTTGACAGTTATAGGTAGTGGGCTCAGATTTTACCCACTGATTTAAGGACAACTCACCTTCAGTTGTAACATACGTCCCTTTGGAAACCAACATCTTGCTTATATTTGGTCACAGTATAACAACTAATTTAAACCTGAAAAATACTTTGTTAATAATATTTTTGCCCATTTTCTTGTACAATCATTATATAGCTATTAGAATGTTCAGAACATTATGTCCTTGTGACATGCCGAAATCAAAAACAGGCTGTTAGGAATGCTTTCTATCTGACTTAAAAAGAGAAAATAACCATATGGAGAAAGAATGAATAAACCACTTAAATTTGCTCTGAACTTATGTATACCTGAACGCATAGCATCTTTCTGAATGCTTTCATAATCATGCCAGTCCTTCCTTTTCAAGCCATCAGTCCAGGTAAAGAGCTGTCCGTCCCCCAGCCCCAATGGAAGTGTCTGTGAAAACAGTAAACAAACAAACAAATAAATACATACCTACACAGTTTGCATTATTATAGAAGAACACTCACAATATGGCACACACAAATAAACCATTCAGTTTATCCAATGTAAATATTGAAACTTTACTGTGGTAAATGAAGCTATTTTTCTAAATAGTGTAAGAAAACCATGAATTTTGTTCTTGACAAACAATTGATAGAACTATGCCAAACAACTCATGCCTAACATTTCTCTTCCGAGCAGTGTCCTGCTATAACTGCTTGGCAAGAAGCTCATGGAAGTTAAACGGACAATTAAAATTGACCAGGTTTCAAAAATGCCTCATACTTCAACTCATGAAGTACCTTGATTTTTTCCTTAAACTATCACTTGTACAAAATTTGAGATATAGTTACTCAGCAACTTCTAATGTTCCCCTTTAATTTTAGGGTTTTGGGGGGGTTTGGGTTTTTTTTTTTAGGTTTTTTTGTGGTTTTTGTTTTGGTGTTGTTTTTTTTTTAATAGCTAGTGATGAGTTATTGCTATTCCATAAGGCCAGGGTCACTACGTTAGCAGCACAGAGCAAAGAGACTCAAAGAACTTTCAAATCCTGTAGATAAGGGGAAAAAACACAAACAAACCTACCCCACAAAACAAAAAATCCCCAAGCAACGTGCAGTTGCCAAGTTGATTTCCTATTTCCAGACTCCAAATTCTTGGTTCACTTCTAAACAAATTTATCTTTCTAGAGCTTTTCTTTTTTTCTCATTCTTTCTGAAAATGCTTGTATTTTATAAAAAATAAAATAGAAAAGTATTATTAGAAGTACATTAGAAGTACATAAAATTTGGATCTGTAGGAAGTAGTATAAAGCTGCAGAAGGTTTCAAATAAAGTTAGCCTTTTTCTAAATGCTTAATTTACAAAAAACGTGGTAAAAAAAAGCGGAGAAAATCTTTATAAGCAAAGAAGATTATCTACCATACCTATGCTGAAGAAAGTGAGCAAGCAATTCACTGTTGCTTAGGAGGAACAGGAAAACTCTAGTTCCATTAATTCTAGGTTGGAACCAGTAAGTTGTCCAGAATGATGGGCATATTTATAACGCATCTTATAAACGTTGTTACCAAAGGGTGTGTGAAAACACACTTGGAAAGCAGTTCTGAGGCAGCAAAATTTGATCAGGCTTCTACTAGGAAATACTGAAAGGTCTACAAAAAACTTTAGCATATGTGAAAGAGCAATGCTCTGAACTTCATTTATGAAGTAAACAAACCCAATGAACATTGGACTCATCTATCTTCTGTTACTGATTTTACAAGCCTGGCATCACAAAACTGGATGATACGCAGTGGCTCCAAGTGAAATTGTCCCAGCATTTTCAGTTGGGGTTGCTCTTCTTAGGACAGACAAATGTTTGCCAAGCTATATGATGTGAATTTGGTAGCTAAGCCATCTTTAAAACTGAGGCTCGAAGGCTTTCAGAGTTGTAAGCCATAAGTGAAGAATGCCAGGCACGGCCGGTTACCTTCAAGCAAAGGATTCTAGAAATCCTGGCTGACAAAGATCCATGCAGAAAACCTCGGCTTTGGGTCAGCTGATATTTCTGTGAATGTTGGATATTCAGGACAAGGTGCTATGAGCTCAGTGCTCTCCAATAAATCCCTGAGTTACTGAGAAAAATCCATCACATTCTGCTAGCTTGAACTACTTTTTTTAGTTTTAATATTAAAGGTAACTTATGCTACATATCCCCCAAATGCAGTCCAGCCTGTGTTTATACCTCTGTTACAACATTTGCAGACGTATTCCAAAAAAATGCTCTGTTGTCCTATCTTATACAAGTCAGAGGTTCACACCTGGAAAAACTGAAGATGTCTTGATAAAACTATTTCATGTCATCAAAATATCTAACCTTTCATGTCCTTCAAATGAACTCATTCATTTCAATAATTCCTGAGTTCAAATAATGCTAATGTTCCAATAATAATATTGAATAGCTTGTTTCTTTAAATCAGAAGCATACGGCAGAACACAGGCTGCAACAGCATTAACCACCATTCTTGAGCCAAGATTCCTAAAATCACCCACTCTGAAGCACTAACTGGCTCTTTAAAAGTCAGGCCCAGACAGACTGGCTTCAACTAAACTTCTATCCCTTGTTAATATGGGTACAGCTGGTGCGAACCTCTTGGTCCTAAAATTTCAAGACTATCAAAACTACTAAAAGCATGATAAACTTTACTTTTGTGACTCTTTATTCATGTGCTGGCCTCTTTCCCCCCAAAATAATGACTTAACTGGCAAGTTTGCAGCACACTGAAAGAAAGCTGAGTAGTAGAGTTTACAGCTGGTTTCCTGCTGCCTGTTTGCATTCTGATGCCAATACTCCTAAAAAATATTAATTACTTGTGGTTACTTTACCTGATATCATCTACAAGTCTAATGTACTAGGGGGCCCTCTTGCAAACATAATACAGTTAAATAAATACATTCACTAAAATTAATCTAGCAAAAGGACAAATATAAATCCAAATATCATGCGAAACACAAAAAGCGAACTGAAGTCTTGCTGTGGCTCATATTTCGGAAGGGTTACATTGCCCTAAGAGGAAATAGGAAGCAAACAAATCCAAAAACATAGTGTTGGTGCCATCATAAATCCCTGTTTAATCACTGACGGTTTTGTTTGGATTGTTTCTTCATTCTTTTTTAATAAATCCCTTAACTGTCTCCCATCAAACTACATATGTTAAGACAAATCAATACCATGGTGATTTTTACAGCTCTAACATCCTTTCAAAATAGGGGGGAATTAAATACAACACCTTCGCAAGTGGCTTCCTCAGAGTGGTATTCAGACAGCATAATCTCAATGGGGGGTGTATGCTGTGGCCCTTAGAGGGATTGGACTTCACAAAATTCACCCTGCGTACACATTCGAGTTTTACTTCTGCAGTGAGCACAAAACAGGGCTTAGGAAGGGATGCAGAGTTTCACAGCCAAACTCTCTGGAAAGAGAGTGAGTTCAGCAGCGAAAATTCTATAGCTCTGAAGCAGTCAGAACTGTCTCCAGTCCCTCAACTAAATATCTCCCTTGTCAGTAACTGAAGGATTTTTTCTCCTTTCTTGATTTTGCTATATTGCTTAACAAGATACAAAAGCACTTGAGAAACCTGGTTCCTTCATTTCACTTCTGCCTAAGGGTAAACAAATTGCATTTTGAAAGACCTTGAAACACAGTTTCTGGAATGTTTTAAAACTGCCAAAAGGCTCCATTGTAAAACTCCTTCTATGTATTCTCACATGCCCCTTCCTCCAGATGACAATGACTGGAAGAGCCCCCCCATTTCTAAAGCATCTCTAGATGGCAAGAAAAAAAAGAAGGGAAAAATATTTTACTAGTCTTATTCTGGCCTGGTCTTCTCCCTATATATTCTCTACTTTTCTTTCTCAGTTCTCTGTCTTTTTGGATACATTGACAAATTACACTATTTTGCATCAAACTAGAACAAACTCTGGTTTTGTTATACACAGGTTATGACTATCTGATATAATGACTAGATTATAATAACCAAGATAGTGTTGCTACTTGTAAGTATGCACAGGATATCCCAACCTCTATGGTCAATCTCAGAAACACCAATTCTGAGTAGGTGAACATAATGTCACTTCACAGGGCAGAATGTGCTAACGGATTCTGATTCTGAATTTTTGCTGAACACATATTTAACCATAGGCTGATAGGCTAAAATGAAATAAAATTAACACACAGCATAAGCAGAAATGCTAAAGAAGGCAACACAATGATTTCTTCCTTTTAGGGGTAACATATCAGCAGCCACACTAAAAATGACTAAATTCATCCCATTAAATACCTTATGACTTCAGCACAAAATTGGGTTTAGAATTCAAACAAATAATCAAATAAGGTTGGGTTCCAACCTTTATCCAAATTTATCAAGGATTATTAATCTGTGGCTAAGAAAACTACTGAGGCACAGATTACGGGAGACAAAGTATTCTGGAGAATACACTTTTGTTATTTGCACATTCTGGGTTCTCATGTATTTAAATAGCAGTAACACTGCAAGACTGGTGTGAAGTTTTGGTTCTACATGTGTCTATAACTGCAAGGGTAACACTACTCTTTGGTATACATGAGGCGCTATGGAATGGGAAGCATGACAGGAGAACATTATTGTTCCTTTCAGCATAAGCAGTAGGTCTTCATTCCAGCAAAAACCAAAGTATGAGAAAGGAGAAGGCCCAGGCACCCCTTCCCTCCCCAGTACCTCACCCTAACATAGAAGCAATGCTTACATGTATTCTTTAGTGATATATCTATATATAGGAATGAAAAACCAGCACAGCTGATTAGCTGAAACATACTCTGGGTTTTCCCCTCCAAAACATTTCTGTAAGTCACCCACAAGCAGCGCAGTCTGCCTCTACAGCCCTTAGCATCTTGAACTCTAGAACTATTTTAATCCTTGCAGCACTATTATAATAGCAAATACCACTCTGTATACAGAATCACAGAATGGTAGGGGCTGGATGGGACCTCTGGGGATCATCTAGTCCAACCCTCCTGCCGAAGCAGGGTCACCTACAGCAGGCTGCACAGGACCGCGTCCAGGCGGGTCTTGAATATCTCCAGAGAAGGAGACTCCACAACCTCCCT
>Ga0065711_1040194_pt1 | contig 17173 bp, 8 predicted proteins | sample Hoacrofraction12_FD_59098 | JGI IMG/M metagenome (GOLD analysis project Ga0065711, IMG submission 59098) | Hoatzin crop microbial communities from Cojedes, Venezuela - Epithelial fraction 12 v2 (version 2) | ecosystem: Host-associated > Birds > Digestive system > Esophagus > Crop | place... | reverse complement strand
GGTGACCCTGCTTCGGCAGGGGGGTTGGACTAGATGACCCACAGAGGTCCCTTCCAACCCCTACCATTCTGTGATTCTGTGAAAGCCTCGCAAAAGGTCTCTCTTCCTTTAGTAGCCTTTCTTATCCCATTCAGCTTGAGATTCATTGAGGTGACAATCCGTTTATCTGGTGTTGGATGGAAAAGAGCAGTGGGCATGGAGCCATCAATAACCCCGGCTTCTTCCCCAGGTTAGAGGCATGTAACAATTTTATCCTCGCACTCTGTGCTGTGGAGCCAGTCATTGTGCCAATGCATGAAGGGCAGGCAAGTGTTGTCCCTCTGGATTTTAATTGAAGGAGGTGACCGATAATTTGAATGAGAAAAGGGCTAGAAATGAAACCATGTCTAATATCGCTGAGTCAAGTCTCATCTGCAACCATGACTCGCTGAAAAAATAATGGTTTTTTTCTAGTTTTTATGTTATTTTTGTAGAAGTATTAGAACCTACTCAGTCAGTAGCAAATTGTAGAAACCTTACTTGCTGCCCGTATCTTCTCTAATAACTAATAGCTAGTTGCAAAGCATTGACAATGTAGCCTTTTTTTCCTGATACCATTTGCAGTCATGTTGTCTGCTGAGAGTCTGTAATTCATGGGCTGAAAATTTATGTTCAGATTGTTTTATTTTATGAAACAAATTTGCCTTTTCCTTTGTCTGCAAAATTACATTTCAAAAATCAAAAAAGCTGTTGTGTGTCATATTTCTACATTTAGGAAGGATTTTGAAATATACGAATCTTAAATTTTTCTGCCTGAATTTGATGCAGAAGCCTAGATGTTTTTCTTTATTCAGTGCGTGTGGCTACTGAAGCGATGTGGAAGTTTACAAGATAACAAGCAGTGTTTTCTTGTGGTTAGTGTAGTAGATGAGAATTCAAAAAAGCTGATCCTACTTTATAACTTTGTTACAGGTGTCCAGCATAGTTTGGGATGAGACTTAATGTTAAAAACCAGCATAATACAGTTGCTTCTCTGCATGTCTACCTATGTTTATGTTGTAAAATACATATTTCTGGATGTCTTTCCATGGGCTGCCACTAATGATCGTGAAATACCTCACACGTGCTTGCTTCTCAGCAAGGTGGACTTCACAGTATTGTGATATACCTTGCTATAATGTATTCTTGTTAGTGCGTTGTATTCTATGTAGTAAATTGATACCAGTATAGTAGTGTACTTAGTCGTCTTTATTACATGTAGAATTTCAGTCATTTTAGTTTGAATCAGTAGGAACAGTTGTCAGATACCCAATCCACAAGAAATCAGTTTAAAGAATACTATCGATCTTTCAAGCCTGTAAATAGCTGCAGCATTTAATGTTCCTGATGATCTTTGGGATTATCAGGCACTCTCATTCTAATACAAGTTCATTTAATAAAAAGCAAGCCACAGAATGAATTGTGAGTATTCACATTAAAAAAAAAAACAACAGACCAACAACAACAAAACTTGCTTTTAGGAAGAGAACACTACATCTGAGCTAATTTACCAAGTGTCGGAAAATTATATGATAGGGCAGCAAACAAGGAGGTATGGAGACACCAAAAGTTTGACTTGATACAAAGATACAAAGTACATGGAGAGGTGGTTGGGAAAAAGTTTTTTAAACGTCATTGACCTTGGAAGTGTGAAGTAAGTCAGGCACGCTTGGTCGTCAGAAATGTTGGAGGAAGCAGGATGTTTGAGCGCTTTGGCTTGAGAGACTCCTACGGGTTATGGCAGCTGAACCTATTTAAATAGATATAATTTTTGAACTTGATACTGACTTAGTTTTCCCCATGATAGAGGAAAAATGTGAAGAGCAAGGAGAAAGGAAGCTGAGTAGGTTCTGTTATGTGGCATACGCAAAATGAAAGCACTTCACTTAAAAAAAGAACTTGACTCATTCTGTTCTTGGTTGTGAAACAAATTAATTTAAGTAATGTAAGCAGAGAAATGGTAATTCAAAACATAGCTGTACATACCCCTACATTTACAGTGTATAGCCAATGGGAAGTAGCAAGGTATGCAAGGGAGTTTTAATCATGTTTGCACAAATAATGCGTGTTCGTTTGCTCAAACGAGGTTGTTTCTAGTTATAACAAATTTAGTATAAAATAATTTGTTTCATATTTCTGGTGTTTATGTTTGAAATAAAACATACTGTATTGATCGTTTCATTAACTAAAAAAAGGAGCTAGTTCTTAACATTGTCAAGTGCGTGTGTGCTTTTACCAGGAAGGATATTTGTTTAGTTGCTTTTGTTCATTTACAAAATTCAGTGTGCAATTTCAAAAGCAACTGTTTTTATTATTCCGTGATGGTGATAATCTACTTGTGCATACATCATGCTAGAAAGCAATACGAAATACATCTGTATATGTAATATTTGAATGCATGCATGCTAATTCCTGAAGTGTGTGACTGTTAAATATACAGATGTATTTTGAAGTTAGGCGTAGTTTTATTTAAAATATGAAATTCCTGATATCATTTGGGCAGTTCCCATTAACCGTTTTTTTGTACAGAAGTGTGATGTTTCTTTATGGGAACATCCACTGGTAATGTTATAATAACAATATGGAATTCTTATCCCTATGCTCTGTGTTTTCTGGTAAAACACAACTTTTTAGCCACGTGGCTGCCTTCCTTCATCCGTCTTGTAAGGGACTATTACTGTTTAAAGTTATGTATTAGGTTATGTATTATTGTTAATGTATGAGCAATGCTATCACTTTATTCTGTGTAGCACCCGAAGCAAAACAAAATTGTTAGTTCATCATCCTTTTAGTAATGTCTACTGGCAAGCTAATGCAAAATTAATGACATGCAATGTGTTACTTACTCAACTTGCAGCTTCTGTCAGAGGATGCCTATTTTTATATATTACATCATCCCTGCTACAGAACTCATATATCCATTGGGATTTACTGTTCTTCCATTGCCTTTTGAAGGGCTCACGTTGGTGTTGTAACTGGATTTGTAATTGTGATTAGATTTGGAAATTCAAAGAGAAACGTCGAAGCTATGCAGAATTTTCTTCAACTGAAGTGTCAGTAATATTATGTTCTTTTTTTTAGGTAGATTACTGACACTAGGTCCTGTTTATAACTTGTAGAGTTGCCAGTACTTTATGACCATGCATATGTGAAACTTTGGTTACTAATGGCATAGGTTTTCTAGAGGAGCGTGAGTTTTTTGCTTTTACTGACTTATGATGTGCTCTTTTATATTAGATAAAAGATTGCTTTTCCGAGATATAGGGTATAAAATCAAATGTGAGGTTTGTCATCAAAGCAGAAAGTTGTTTGTGCAGTAGAAAAAGGAATTTTTCATAACTTTTCTAAACTGATCTTTGCATAATGTAACTAAATACAAATATTGATTTTCTACAACTTAAACTTGATTAGAGCTGAGGAAGATTAAAAAACCAAACGCATACACAAGTTCTTCAATATTTTTAAATGGGATATCCTCATTAGCATAAGGTTGTTCATTTAGAAACAATGTTTGCATATAAAGTACATATGGTGAAATGGGATCTGCCTATGCATTGTATTTGTAGAATGCCAATACAGATCCTTTCAACACTGGCATCTCTACACAGATGAGCATCATGAGTGATAGTCCTAATGTGAACATCTGCCCACTAAAGCATGGAAAGAAGCTGTCACTTCATTTTTTCCCAAGCATCTGAGCCGCTGTTATGTGAGCTGTGCTTGACATAGTGACTTAAACATAAAATGATTAGTATTTAGTGTCAATCTTTCCACAAAAGGTTCTGTTTCTGAGTACTTTTAATAGTGCTTTTGTATTTGATTTGAATCATTTAAAACGATCATTTTGCTCAGTGAATTTCAAAGCTCTAAAAAATTAATAGAAGTAGTAGTTTAAATATCCTGAGCAACTAAGGAACTATGCATAGATTTGAAACATGGGTAAGACTGAATGTTCCAAGAAGCCCAGCGGCATCCTGGCTTGCAGCAGGAATAGTGTGGCCAGCAGGAGTAGGGAAGTGATCGTCCCCCTGTACTCCGCACTGGTGGGGGTGCACCTCGAGGATGGTGTTCGGTTTTGGGCCCCTCACTACAAGAAGGACATTGAGGTGCTGGAGCCTGTCCAGAGAAGGGCAATGAGGCTGGTGAGGGGTCTGGAGAACAAGTCTTATGAGGAGCGGCTGAGGGAACTGGGCTGGTTCAAGTCTGGAGAAGAGGAGGCAGAGGGGAGACCATATTGCTCTGTCCAGCTACCTGAAAGGAGGTTGGAGCGAGGTGGCCACTGGTCTCTTCTGCCTAGTAGCAAGTGATAGGATGAGAGGAAATGGCCTCAAGTTGTGTTGGGGGAGGTTTAGATTGGATATTAGAAAAAATTTCTTCATCAAAAGGATTGTTAAGCACTGGAACAGGCTACCCAGGGAAGTGATGGAGTCACCATCCCTGGAGGTATTTGAAAGACGTGTAGACATGGTGCCTGGGGACATGGTTTACTAATGGACTTGGCAGTGTTGGATTTATGGTTGGATTCGATGATTTTAAGGGTCTTTTCCAACCTATATAATTTTAGGTTTCCAAGTCTAGAAGGCAAGTTACTCTTTCACTTTCTATTTTGGATTTGCAAATACTTCTTTTTTTCTTGGACAACTGGTATATGTTAGCTCTTCACTGGTCTTGTAGTTATCAGTTGTGAGGGGGAAGGAAAGAAAAAAGCAAGATTGTGTCTCCATTTTTTGAAATACTGATATTACAGCCCAAAGGTTCCATGAAAGACTGGAACCTATTCCAACACATTTAAACATGACCCTTCCATGACAACTTTTGGTGCACGAGTATCAAGCGAGTTTGAGACAAAGGAGGAGGAAATTAGAGACAATACAAGAATTCAGTAATAAATATGAAATGGTAATTTGTGAAAGTAACTTTGAGTTATAATAGTAAATTAGAAGTAAATTATGTATATTTAGATTAAAATAGCTTGGATTTTTGTGTGTTTGAAGCTTTGTGCTGCATTTACTTTTGCTATTTGGAAATAATTCTGTAATTCCTAATTGTGAATTATTTCAAGGGGTTTTTTTTGGGAAAAAAAATATCAAAAATCCTTAAAACTAAACATTTCAGAGTGATAGATTGAAAACACGCTTACGGGGTGAAGGAGTTGACCAAGGATCTTTGAGGTTGTGTCTGTTATGGTAGTTCATTGGTGGCGGGTTTCTTGGGGTGAAAGAGAAGGAGGTGCTTTAAAACCTCTTTGTTTAAAGTGAAGGAAATACAGTTGTTACAATGGTAACTGCACATTCAGCATAATTCTGTTTCTCAGCTTTTAGTTTAGATTCAGTAGCCCAAGCTGCAGATACCAGGCTTCTCTCAAAGTGCTGTCATGGCTGCTAATGAAGATGCAGCAATGTCCGTCATACTTTCCAGGTAGTCTTACTCTTAAAATTTAAGCAAAGATTTGTCTTGGCCAAAGGTGCTGGTTAGAACAAGAGGTGGAATAATTTGCTTTGTTTAAACACTAGGAAGTCTGAAATAAAGTCTTCTAATGTGTGAATCTTTTTAATTTGTTGGGTAGATGTGTATATTACAGTGCCCTGGCTAGTCCTGCAAGTGTAAATGCCGTTGTCCGTGCTTGGGTCTTCCAGAAGGTGACAGTTCAGTTCAGGGGAGCTAACAAATCCTTAGTAAAGCAAGGTAGTTGCCTTGAATTTACCACAAGGTTACTGTGTAAATTCTTTCCCTCTCCTTCACCGCCCTGTTAACATGCTTATGTAGCCATACTCAGGTCACTGTGAAATGGAATTGTTCTTAGATGTGGGGCTGAGTATCCTTTAGCACTTTTTTGAATTCCTGGTGTTTACACATCTCTGATGGAAAGACTTTAAACTCTTTTTGTGTATAATGAAAAAAACTTTTGTGGTTTTATACAAGCTCTAGTCAAAGTGTCAGTATCCTGTTGTACGAGTAACGGGTACAGGGAGCTGGGCTTTAGTTTTGAGCAGTTAATTATCTTTGAATTTTCAGATAGTAAAGTTTTGACATGCACCTGGAGCAGCTGACAGGTGTTATGTGTACTGTTGGTGTGGCTGGCATAAAAACTACACAGATTGTGCTGTTACCCTGTTTTGCATTATTTGTGTGTGTGTGTATGCATGTGCTAAAACGTAAATATTTTACCTTTTCCTCCTTTCACTTCACTAACTTATATTCTGTGTATTACTCTTGAGTGTTGCAATTTGGTGAGTATAAAGGCCTGCAGCTGACTAGTTTTAAAGTCTGCAAATAATCCATGGTGCACAAAAGATCATCTTAAAAGTAAGCATGCTGACAGCTTTTCCGATAGTAATCTTGGAATACAAAACAGTGTAGAATCAAAATATTAGGGAGACTCGATCTGGTAGGTGCATTTCTACCTACTTTTATTTAGCACTTCTATATCTAGGTTACTGATCTTGTAATTGCAAAGGGAAAATGTAGCGTTGAATTTGTAAAATGGGACATCCATCAGTGGATGGTAGTTGGCTCCCTGATTTATTTGACTGGAGAGGAGGAGCAGGAAAGGGCATTTCTTAGAATTTTATATGAAGGTCTCTTTATTTGACGGATGTAATGTTGTGTGTTGACTTTTTTCCTATCTAAAACAATTTGGCTCATTTTACTTGATAATTATTTTTAGAAGTGAAGGACAGCTGAAGTTGCATGGGGTTTGTTACTGATAAAAGTGCAAGGTCTGGATGAATGATTCCTGTAGAGTTGCAGAGCCAGGGCACAAGGCTCTCAAGCTGTGTTAGTGCCCAGCGCATCACACAAGGGAGGATATGCGGGGGCATGAGGAGAGAGTTCTCCAAAAAGAATATGATCTTATGCTCGTAAATGGTTTTTAGTGTTGATTTTAATTGGGAGCCCCTGGAGTGGGCTCCTTGGAGAGTCTCCCGGGATAAGACTGTGGCTAGAAACAAAAACATAAGTTATTTCCTTTCAGCAGACAATTGAAGTGAATAAAAATCCTCTGTAACAGCAACCGGTCCTTTCAAAGCTAAACTTCCTCAAAATACCAGAGATAAGTAGTTAGTTACCCCAGGAGATGCCCAAATAAACATTCAAGATGATGGACGGAAAGCACTCCACATGACATACAGTAGTAAAAATGACAGACAATTTCCACCGTTATTTGGGGGATCTGGAAACTTAATGGCAGACTGGAGTGGAGGCTTTCTGCCAGTCTCATCTACGTCTGCACCTTGAACATTGTGATGAGAGTTTCAGATTCGCTCTTAAGGCTTCTGTGTAAGTTCAAGGAAAACTGTCAGAAAGCCTATTGTATTTGCTTAAAACAAAAATACTCCCCCTTGATTACCGCCAGGATCTCCCAATGAATAAACAAATGACAAGAACCAACAGAAAACCAGCTAGCATTTAGAGAAGATTGGAAAAACCTGGGTTTTGTTTGGGTTTAATCCATTAATATTTTATACTGAAACATTAAATAATTGTTCCCCTGCCCTGGGTGGTCTCAGATACTTTCAGTTCTGTGCCAAAACAATCATGTTCAAACATGTTGTTGTGTTTCAGATAACAGGGTTCCACGGGGGTGGTAAAGAAGATAACGGTGTAGTATTTGGGCAGTTGATTGACCTAAAAAAAAAAAAAATCCCAGAGTTTTGTTCTTACCTTTTAGCAGTGCAGTAGCAGCATGCACAGGAAAGAGGTATGCAGTTATCTGGCTTCCACGAAGTTTTCCTGCATTATTATACAGTGAAGAACATGAAATTTTGGGGGTGCCTTACATAAGTGAGGAACTGGAACTGTCTCTGGATTCCCCCTGTGAAATTGCTATGGGCAAAGTGATATGTGGGGGTTTTGTGGGTGGGTTTTTTTTCTTTATTTTTCTTCCAAAATAGTAAGGTGATTTGTATCTCAGTAGTGAACCTTGTCCGCAGCAGGTAAGCATGTCAAGGTGGTGTTTAGGTCAGGTAAAGAGGCCTTGCTAGCCCTATATGCCCGATATCATAACTCTTGACCTAAAAAGAGTGTTTGCTTTTTTGCTTTCATGCTTTTTTTTTTCACAGTTTAAAAGCAGAAAGCACATTCTCATGTTCTCTGATTTAATTAACACATTACCTTAAACTCTTGTCCTCACACCAAAGTGAGAAAATTTTGTGAAATTTGGGAAAACCTTCATCTATACTGACAGACTGCATTTTTTTTCCACTCCTCAAGTACTGAAACAGTTAAGGAAATTAAACTAATCTGTGACCATTCTGCCAATTGAAATCATTAATGTGTCAAATTGTAATGTCTAATTTTTAACATTTAATAAGTGTAATGTACACTATATAAGCCATGTTGTAGGAATTAAACTTTGGGCTTGTGTAAGTGATAACCCTTTGCTTTATGTAAAAACCACAGGTAAATCAGTTAAAATGTCACATAAAGTGACTTCACAAACATATATACTAAATACCATTTTGATCTTGCAAGTAAAATTTAATAAGTAAGACCTAAAAGTGTTGCAGAAACACAAAAGATATGTTGATCTTTAAGGGGGGGGGATGTATGTGTTTTGGTTTTTGTTGAAAGTGGTGTTAGATTTAACAAATAAATAAACATGGAGTCTAGAGAAGAGTCTGTGTGCTCTGTTATTGTAGTGAGCCTTTGCTCAAGCTGATTTTGTGAGCTAAATTCCATACTCTGAAAATGGGACATCTTGTGGCATGTGGGATGAGCATCCGTCAGTTACAGGTTTTCTTCATGTCTGTTCTAACACAATTGTCACATGTAAGAGAATTCGACAGCAAGAATTTTAAATGAATACTTGAACTTGCTCCCGTTTTAAGATGGATGGCATGCAAGCAGAACGTTTGCTGTACTGAAAGCAGAGCTGTGCACAGAAGGTGACAAACGAGTCTGCTGTCAAAGGGAAGATTGGCAGTCTGCGGCACATCCACCCAGCTGAGGCACCAGCCCGGCTGCTCTGGGCTTGTTGTTAGTTTAAAGATCCGGATTATAGATGCGGCAGCAGCTCACCAGAAGGGCATTTGTTCAAATGGTCTGTAACATTAGTAAATGTGTTAGCAAAACAGCACACATGGCTCCGTTGTAACTGGTGCTTTGGTGTTGCCGGTGGTGTGGTTCTAGTGATGTTCGTGCCACAGCTGTATGAATGAAAAAAGTTATTTTGACAAATACTATTACTTTATCAGTGTGTTATGGCCAAAGTGGTATTTTAGTCATAGAAACTCACATTTGAGAACAAATTTTCCTTTATTTGACAGAGTTTTATTTCAAGTTCTGAAAGTTCTGGAGGAAATGCAAATAGGACAGGTGTGCCTGGACCACCCCAGGTCTGCGTTACGCTGATAAACAGGAACTCGCTTGTGTGAAATTGGGTCATATGGCCAGAGATTTAAATTTCTGGCAGTAAATTTGCCTAAATACATTAGAATAAAACTTTCATATTGTATGGGACACTTCGATGTATCATAGCATTTGGAGTGAATTATTGTTCCGGGGTTTTAGTGGTTGCAGTTGGTGTTTTTAAATCTGATGGGAGCATCAGATTGTTATTTAGCAGTCTCTCTCATGAGGCTAGTGGGAGCGAGAGAGCATCAGCAGCATAAAATTTAGAAGCACGCTCCTGGGAACTAAAGAATTTTGTGTCCATAGTCCTGAGCTTAAAATTAAGTTTTAAACCTCCATTTTTTTCCAAGTGAGCGGGGTGGGGGGAAGCGAAGACACCTTTACCTTATTTTCCTTGAAATTATGTTCTCCATTTTTGCACTCTTCAATTTAGCTGTCTGTGTTCCACCTACACAGCTGTGTAATATCTGTGTAATAATCCCTTCACTGTGAATGTTTTTGGGACACACATAATGATTGTGGATTTTTTCCTTATTCCTTGGTAATTATGTTAAATTTGACCCCTTCCCCCCTGCCCCCCCATTTTTCTAGCTACTGGAGTCATGAAGTGGCAGTAAACTTGGTGACCTTACAGTGTTCTGCTGTCTTTTGCCCAAGATTTTGAACATGAAGGAAACAATACTTTGCATTGTGTTCAATGGGACGGGGGAAATGGGCTAACTTCTGGTTTTGAGGAGGATGGTTTCTATGTACGTAATCTGTATAAAATTTTAAGTACTCCTATAAATAGTTGCAAGTTAAGGTGACTGCTTGAAATTGAAGATTTGAGGTAATCTGTTGTTGCAGCATTTCTCATTAACCTAAAAAGGTTTAATACTCCAAGCATTGTTGATGCTGTTTAGGAGAATAATATCGATATGAGATTACGTTCTAGAACATAAAATAGCGAAGAGGCATTACAGTCAGATGCTGCTGAGCTCTGTATCAGTTTCTACCTTAAATTCAGAACAACTGTTTCTGAATCCTGAATCCTGTGGGTAGTCCAAGGATGTCCTAACGTTTGTGGTTACTTCTGAAAGGATTTTTTTTACCATTCTTTTCTGCGTCTCATAAAGAGATGCCAGCTTTCTTATAAATGTAATATATTGAAAGCAGCTGGGGGTAGCCCATCATGTCCAATTACTGCACATCAGGTTTATTAACATCTCATTTTAATTGCCTGAAAGCATTAGCAAAAATGTTTTGCTGTTTTCAAACTTTAAGTCTAACCAAGGAGTTCTTATATGGGTTTTGAAATACACATGAACACAAAGTTGCGGTTAGGTTTTATATAAGCTGTTCATACTTGCTTATGATAGAAACTTTCCAGGATATAATGTTCTGATGTCTGACACCGATATATATTCCATTCATTCTTTACTGAAACATATGATGATTCACTAAACTTCTGCATGAATCATTTTTTTATAAAATACAATTTATATGTTATTATTTTCTGATCTGATAATGGGCAGTACATACGATTACACTGCACCACTGTACCTGGAAAGTGGTGGACGTGGTGGCAGTTCAGGCAGGAGTAGGGAATGGAATCAACCGTTTATTTCTTGAAATTGTTTTGACTCACAAATTGCCTGTGAGTGGTGTTTTCTTTACTTAATTTCATAAATATTACTTTTCATATTTTGAACATAAAGAGGATTTTTTCTGTTTTGGAAACCACCAAGTTTTCATCAGTCTGATGCACGTGAACATCAGTCAGACTTAGGTTCCTTGAAATTCTGCATTTGTATATGAAGTGCTGACTTAATTTTCCAACAGGCGAGTAGAGGTGCATAGTAGTAACCAGAATAAGTAGTAAGGAGGCGTTTTATGGCACCATCATCTGGAAGTTTTGGCTTTCACTACTGCTTTAATGTTTTTGTTCATGTTTTCGTGTTACTCTTCAAGGCTTATGCCACAGAAACTTGGGCTAGATTTTAATTGGAAATACCAACGGATGCAGAGTAAGATGTGTGTAAGGGAATTCAGAAAGTGGTGTGCTCTCTTGCTGCGCCGGGAGACGTCTCTGTCTTGGCAGAGCTTCATTTTTTCCTGACATGAGCGTAAAACCCCACAGTCCAGTTCTGCTCATGGTGTTAACCGCAAGGCCACCAAATCGGACTCAGGAGGGTTTTAACAGCTTTGTCAACAAGTAATGTTTTTAAATTTTATGCAAGAGAGGGTTTGTCTAAGCTTCCTAGAATGAATAACTTCCGCTATTTCTGGTCAGCACTTCATCAGGAAATTGATTGCGCTCAGCATTAGACTGTTTTACAGGGCTTAAGCATAATTTAACATTTTAAAATCACCGGTTAGTTGCACTGGCACGTTACAAAGACTTTTAAAAATTCTAAACTAATTTTTGTAATTCAGTTGTTTAAAGAATAACTTATCTTTTAGCATATACTAGAAGACCAAGGGTGCAAGTGTCATTAAACTCTCATAAATGTAAATATATTCAATTTAAAATGCGCTGTGTGTGAAATAGTGTCCATAGAATAATTGTGGAAAAAATGGACCAGATATTTCAGGATCTTTTCTTGCTTTACTAGAAGTAATTTCCGCTATTTTTTATAGCCTCATTTACTAGCAGTCATTGTCAGTACCGAAAGAAATCACTGTGCAACAAACTAAACTAATTATCCGTGGAGATGTTGTTCTGGGGGAAGGCAGGTGCCGATTGTATGACATAGTGTTCATTTTTGCCCGTGTGTTTAAGTCTTTTTTTCTATTGTTCTTGTTAAAAAAAAGAAGACTTTGAAGTTACTTTAAGCACAGATGGTCTCTGATTTTAAAGAATGTGTTGTAAATGTGTTCTAGGGGACTGTGTTGAAGTTGCAGCCTGATGGCAGAGTGGCACATTGCTGTTTGTCCTGGCTTGGTCTCCCCTCAGTCCGCTGGAGTGAATTCGTGGCGCTGAAGATGTGCGGTGTGTAGGGCTGGCGGTTAGGTTATTGCTTGAGCACGCTCCCCGCTGCGTTTCAGCTCCGCTGCAGTGTGATGCTGCTAGTGAAACACGAGAAGTGGTACGGTGTAAATGGGAGCGACGGGGGAGATTTCTGAGTTTGAGATATAATTACAGTCAGAGGGGAGAATTATAAAAGCCAGATGTATGTCATTCTCTTCCAGCTCTTGCATCCCCTTTTGTTTTTAGCGGAATCTGTGTTTTCGGTGTGCAAGGAAGAGCCAGAGCTATATTCAGAAAGGCTTTAAATGACGTGTTAAAGGCTTCCGGACGTTAACCTGCCACAGCCCCTGGATATCTGTGGCCTGCGTAGCCGCTGAAAATCCGAGCGCTATGGGCATTCTGTTAAAATCAAGTGCCCTGTTTATAAATACTTGATGTTTACAGCTCTGCAGCAGCGCTCTTTTGGGTGGGGGAAAAAGGGAGGTGATGTCAACCCCCCGGCTTTATCCCCATCTTCGTGAAAAGTCGTGTTCAGTTCAGGATTTGGCGAGGTAAACGTGGGTCCCTATTCCCACCCTGACTTCAGTGACACTCTTGGGAGCCGGCAGCGAGCGGATCCCTCCCCTCTGGGGCTGCCTTGATCTTCAGAGGCTGATACCAGCTACAGGCAAGAGCTTGCTGTTTTATCTGCATTGTCCATCACTGCCGTAATGAGTGAAATGGTTAAGTATCCGAGGGGGCGAGCCTCAAGGAATGTGTCTTCCATTTGACTTCAATATTTCGGTGGATAAAGGGAGAGGGAGGGAGAGGAGAGAGAGAGGGAGAAATCCACTTACATCACCCGAACTGCATTGAGCGTGTGCCTGTGTGCAGGTTAAGAGACAGACTACAGTGTCTTTGCTTTCTGCAGGAAGCAGCAATGCCGTTTGTATCCTAAGAGGAATTTTTTATTTAGAAAAGGAAGCATTCTTTCTACCCAGGAAATGGCTTTCCTTGTGCGTTGCTATGCCAACTGCCTGCAGCCATGGTCTTCCAAAGTAAGCACAATAACGTAATTATATTGGCGTATTGCATTCAGACTCATGATTCTCTGGGTTTTCGTGTGTGTGTGTAACTGTGTTGTATTTTTGTTGCTGACTCTTTGGGCGGTAGACGTGCTTGTCTTGATTGCGAGGGACAGGCATCGTAAAATTAAATGTCCATCAATGTCATGCTGCTAAGATTAATCGTGCAAACTTGGTTAGCTGAGTGGAACCGAGATCACTGGTCACTACTCTGTCAGCATCATTAGCAGCCAGGGGAGGAGGTCCCTCTTCCCGTGCTCTGCCCTGATTTTGGGGGAGTGGAGGGTAGTGGTGGAGAGAGGGGAGGCTGCGTGTGTCAGTGTGTGTGATTGCAAATGAAACAGGAGTATTAACAATGCTTGGCTGAATGCTGGAGGCTGGTTCCTGCACCCTGACTAATATAACACTGTATTAAGCCTTTTTGAGGGAGTCTCTGTGCAGTCAGCCATTTTAGCGTTTTTTTCCTCCTTTTTCTTTTCTTCCCGTTCCTCAGGCTCAGGGAATGGTTTTGTTCCCTTGGATGAATGCTGGATATGTAGGGTTTCGTCAGGCTCTGTGTGTCCTGACATGCTTAGACTTTCAGTGTTACAAAAATGGAGACGAACGCTGTCATTTGGATTGCTGCTCTGCACTACAAGTGCGAGGGGGGTTTTGAGCTTGCCAGTAGTGACACTTTTCGCTCCAGCTTGGTTTCCCCCCCTCCTCCTCTTTTTACTTCAATGCTGTAGAGGGTGACTTGCCATCCATAAGAAATTGGTACATGATGTGTAAATTCAGTTCAGCTTATGTTTCTTCATTATGAAACCACTTGCAATCCCAGCTAACCATGGAGTTATGGGACAGCAGGAGAAGCACTCAGTAAGTATTGCAAATTCTGTTTGTTCTATCAATAACCTGTCGCGAGCAAAGTGCATGGAGATTGAAACCGCTTGTCGTCCTGCTCACGGGCTTTCCTGCTTGTGGATTTAATAGTGGGTTTTGAGGGAAGGCTGCACCTGAGGTGGCATTAGAGTCTGTGGCTGTATTTAAGATTGTTTTTAGCTTAGAAAAGACAACTCTGTGGGTTCTTTTTGAATGTTAAAAACGTACTGAAAAAAATGCTGACATACTTTGATTGGGCAAGAAGCTATGGGCATTCTGTTAAAATCATTATGCATTTGTTAAAACTTTAAAGAAATACTCAAGCTGTATAACAAGTGATAGAATTGTAGGTGGTGATAAGAATAGATTTAGTCTGTCTAGCGTGTGGTGCTAGTGTGCTGTTGCCTTGTAGCATGGCGTTTAACATCTGTGCTACACTTCTGCTGAAAACGCAGAAACTGTTAGTAAAACATGGAATGAACAAAAGGCACAAGTACTGATGCTTTCTAATTGATCCCATGAGTCAGCTACACCTTTGTCATGCTTTAATCCCATAGGCTGCCTGTGTTTATTGTTTGGGAAAAATGCATTCATAAGCAGAAGAGCAAACATTATTTAACAAGGCCTCAGGTGTCAGGAATTAGACATGTAGGTTTTACATGACAAAAAGATTCTAGAAATGTAGATTCTTATCGCTCAGCTAACACTTTTACATCTTCATGCTAGATTTTACATGATTCAATATAATTTTCAATCTTACAATTTGTTTCTTAAAAAGTTATTTTTATATATATGTTCTGTGCACAGTGTGTGTTAGAATTTGCATGGGAATGTGTACAGTAGGTTCAGCATATACTGCTAAGAATCGTAAATATTGGGAAGATGCGATAGCAGGAACTTTTTAAAGTAGGAACATTTTCTTCAGGAATTCAGTTTTGATTGTGTAGAAATATGGAAACTAATCTAGAAATGTTTCAGAATGTGACTAGTAGATTTTTCTTATGCATGTGGTAGACATACCACAGTTTCTTGTTGTAGACTGTTTGGTTCCATTCCCCCCTTCTTAATTCCATTCTAAGTGTAAAGGGGTTCATGTTACCAAATCCTTCGGTGTTCTTGAAATATTCAGAACTTAGTCTAAAAAAAATTCTCTTTTCCTCCTGAAACTCAGGTACTGAAGAAGCTGAAATAGAATAGGATACCTTGAATTTGCAAATAGGAACAAAATGAGACAGCTGCATTTGTATTGGTTTTTCTTGCTCTTTTTACTCTCTAAACAATGTTGATGAAAAGTTCAAGATTGATTCTGGTAACACAGCAAGTCTAACTAATAAAAAATAATTGCTTATAGATAAAGGAAAAAAATAACCTGGCATTTTAAAGACTCTACGTTACAAGCTCTGTCATATTTAAGTTATATTACTTTGATTGAATTAAATCACAGAGATAAATTTCACTCTCTGGACCAAAATGTAGGAATAATAAAAGGGAAAAGGTCAAGGTATTGCTTTACATCAAAATTAGTTTAACTTAAGAAATGTCCACATATATGTTAGAGAAAGAAATTATACTTTGACATGGGGCTGGCACACAACTGCAGATTTTGTGTGGACAAAAGCCACAGTTTAAAGTTTACACAGAAGTTTAAAATGAAACTGTTCGGACACAATGTAGCTCGGTAAAACCCACCTCTTTGGCAATGAAACTTTCACATGCTTTTTGTGCAGGTAGAGGTTATTTCCATGCTTGCTCTCTGGGTAGAGGTTATTTTGCTTGGCAAATGGGACTGAAAGATGTGCTTGCATGGTAGAGAGGGAAGGCAAGCTTGGAGTTTCAAGGTATGCAGACTTTGTCTGGCTTTGCCTAGAAGGAAAAGTTAATCATTTTTGTTGATGAGTTATTTTCATGTTAGTGTGTTCTCAGAATCCTAAATCTCTTATTGATATCTGACTTGAGCTTATTTCAAGGAGAACGCCTTAATTACTTCTGTGACATCCCTGCCTGGAGTCTCACAGCTTGATTTGCTGGGACAAGCTGGAATTGAATGCAAAAATCTCCTGTGCAAAGTTTCACAGAAGTCTGTGAATTAATTTTGGTTAATGCTGTTAAATCTTAATTTCACACTAGTTTAGTTAGGGAATGAGGGATATGGGTTAAATCTGCTGTTTCGTGAAAATGGCATGCAAACTGACCGTTAAGTTCATCGTGGTGAGAATGGAGGGAGGAAGAGTGAAAAATTACGTTGCGTTTCCTAGATTACTTAATATAAGAAATAAATTCAGCAGCATCAGTCAAGTGTACTGGTCCTACATGCCTCATTTCATAAATTGGAAGAGTTAGGAGCAGTGCTACGAATACCTGTCTAAAGGTCTTGGTTCTTGAGACACAATTTAAGGTAGTGTTCCTTGATACACAACTGTTGTCATCTGCTGAACAGGGAGTAAAACTATGCTCAGGTGAAAGATGACAGAGAAATGGAAGCTGGATTGTTGAAAAAGAGGTTCTGCTTATTTCAAATAACCCCTAACCCTTAGTGTATTTAAAGTACTTAACCAGATTCCATGTAGTTCGGTAGGTTCATCCTATTTATTTGGTTTTATCCTTGCTGGTTTTAAGAGTCCTCTCAACTACCTTTGTGGTGCTTTCATTATAATTTTCCTAATCTGAAATGTTAGGAAGATGACTGAGGTTTCCAGAAATGGTCATTGTGTGGATGTTGAAACAACTCTCTCTTGAAAAGTTTTGCACATTGCATTGCTTTATTATGTGGAAAAATCACCTGAAAGTCTAGCGTATGAACGTTTCCACAATAGACTCAGGCTTGCAAAATGTTGTCTTTATATCTCATTTCTCCTTTTCCCTTGTATGTGTTGTTTGTAGGAACTTTACTCAAGGTTATTAAAAAAAAAAAAAAAAAAAAAAAAAAAAA
>Ga0065711_1040193_pt1 | contig 17173 bp, 20 predicted proteins | sample Hoacrofraction12_FD_59098 | JGI IMG/M metagenome (GOLD analysis project Ga0065711, IMG submission 59098) | Hoatzin crop microbial communities from Cojedes, Venezuela - Epithelial fraction 12 v2 (version 2) | ecosystem: Host-associated > Birds > Digestive system > Esophagus > Crop | place... | reverse complement strand
TCCTCATGTTCAGCTGGAACTTCCTCTGCTTCAGTTTGTGCCCGTTGCCCCTTGTCCTGTCGCTGGGCACCACTGAAAAGAGTCTGGCCCCATCCTCCTGACACCCACCCTTCAGATATTTGTAAGCACTTATAAGGTCCCCTCGCAGCCTTCTCTTCTTCAGGCTAAACAAGCCCAGTTCCCTCAGCCTTTTCTCATAGGAGAGATGCTCCAGTCCCCTCTTCATCCTTGCAGCCCTCCACTGGACTCAAGCATCTGTCCAGAGGCCAGAGACGATTAGAGGGCTGAAGGAGGTTTCATTCAATACAGGGACATCTTATATGATGAGGGGCTTTGCCCAGAGGTGTACTGTATAAAAGCACAAGCTCACAGCTGCGACACTGCTCAGGCTCCAAGTGGCAGAAATATCCTCTGCCATAGCATGGTTTGCATGACGTGCCCCATCTGGTTTTCTGTGTCCATATTGTGATGTTCCTGACCCGGGCTGTGGTGTTTCTGCAGTGCTCAGCAATGGCTGAGAGCTCAGCTGCAGCTGCGGCAGCGGCAGGGACAGCAGCACCAACTGTACTAGATGAGCTCCTGGAGATCACAGCTCAGAGCCTGGTGCGCACCGAGGTGGCCGAGCACTATGAAGTTATTCGGGAGCTGGGCAGGGGCAAGTATGGCCACGTGATGCTCGTGACCCACAGGCAGAGAGGTAAGGAACTGGCTGCGCTCCGTGAGCTCCTGTGCCTTGCCTCCTCTCCACTCACGAGGATGCTGGGTGGGCTGGTGGCTCCTTGGGGCCAGGCACCAGGCACAGTGGGGGGTCCCCAGGGAGACCGGCAGGACAGGGACCTCCCCAGCCAGTGACCATCCCATTGCACCCAGACAGGGAGCAGGTGATGCCTGGGGGCAGGCTGTAACATCAGACAAGGTCGTAGTGATGAGGAAGGTCCAAGGTCAAGCCGAGAAGTCAATGCACAAGTCAGGATCAACAGGGTTCATGGCTAGGCACCAGCATGGATATGCTGTAGTTGGAAACCAGCACTTCCCCGAGAACTCAGGCAGGGACTGAAGCCCCAGGCCTGAGCTTAAATGGTGTCCTAAGACCCACGGGCAGAGGGTGTGAGTAGAGGTCCTAGGTGGGGCTGGCCAAGGCCATTAAATCCCGTGAGTGCCTACAAGGTCCTGATGCTACTCTTCCCCAGTAGTCCTGGCTCAGACTGATGGGCCCATGTAGCCTGAATTTCCAATGCTCTGCCCAGTGCTCCTGTGCATGCACTGACTGGCTCGAAACTCGCAACAGCGGCAGCTCCTGCTCCCATATCTGGTGCCTGCAGGATACATCCACCGAGAGCTTCAGGCCAGGGACCTCCCTGGGGCTGTGAGTGTCCGGAGCCATGGCTGCTTAGTGCCGTCTCTGCCTGGCCTTGGTGCGACCAGCTTTCCGGGGAGTCTAACCCAGTCTCCCCATCCCCAGGAACTCCTATGGCTCTCAAGCTGCTACCCAAAGCCAGCACCAAGCTGCACACCTTCCTGTACGAGTACTGCGTGGCGCTCTCCCTCGCCACCCACCCTGCCATCGTCGGCATGTTTGGCATTGCCATCGAGTCCAGCCAGTACTACGGCTTCCTCTGTGAACCAGCACTGCACAAAGACCTCATCTCGATCATCAAGCCCAGGGTGAGCACTGCTGCAAGGCCACGGGGACCGTGGGCTGGCTGGTTGGAGGGAGGGAGACACAGGCAACGGGCCATGGGTCTCTCTGGGGTCTCGGCGCCGAAGCAGCTTCAGGCGTACCAGACCAGAAACGCCAAGGTCTGGCGCAGCGCGGCGCGGGCGGGTGAGAGCCCAGCCGTCAGGGCTGCCGGCGCTTGCCCCACCGCCTGCCTCTCTCCCTGCGCAGGACGGGATCCCCGAGCCAGCCGCCAAGCACTGCGCCACGCAGCTCGTCAGCGCGCTGGAGTTCATCCACAGCCGAGGGCTCGTGTACCGCGACGTCAAGCCTGAGAACGTGCTGCTTTTCGACCCCGAGTGCCGGCGCATCAAGCTGACCGACTTTGGGCTCACGCGGCCCAGGGGCACCAAGCTCAAGCTGGTGGCCGGGGTGATCCCCTACACCGCCCCTGAGCTGAGCAACACCGCCGACGCCCAGGGCGTGCCCATCGACACCAGCCTGGACGCCTGGGCCTTCGGGGTGCTGCTTTTCTGCCTGCTGACTGGCTACTTCCCCTGGGAGCAGAGCCTGCCAGATGACCCTTTCTTTGAGGACTTCATGCTGTGGCAGGAGACGGGCCTGGAGGAGGACCTGCCCCGCCACTGGAAGCGCCTGACGGCCGAGGCCGCCCTGATGCTGCGCAGCCTGCTGGCCCTGGACCCCGCCCAGCGCGGCCCCGTCAGCGGGGCGCTGCGCTACGTCGATTGCCCTTGGCGGCTGGAGGACGGGCGCAGCGAGGGGGCTGCGGCGAAGCCCTCCAGCCTGGCCCCCATGGCGGGAGGGAAGGCGGGTCTCACCCTGCAAGGGCCTTCGGGGTCTGGGGCACCATGGTGGCCTGGGCGGGAGAGGCCACGGTGACCCAGAAAGCAACTTCTCTGCAGCGCTGTCCCTGCTGCCACGGAGCCAGGCACCTTCCCAGCTGACGGTCCTCACCCCATGGCCCAGTGCTGCCCAGTGCCACCTCCTCCTGATTCCTTGGGCCTTGAAAACATCTCCTTTCTCTTGGAAATGACTCTCCGCGCATGAAGCGCCCACTCGCTTCCCGGTCACAACGACTCCAGGATGTTTTCTAGGGGCTGCAGCCCCTGCCTTGTCTTGAAATAGAACAAAATATGCACTTTTGTGTTTCTGTATGTGGCTCTTTTTCCCTTGTAATAAAATGCCTTTGGGGGCCCGCTTGCTGTGGGAGAGCAGGGGGACGACAGAGCCTGCGGCCATCTCAGGATGACCTGTGCAAGGCAGTGGCTACCCCTGGATGCTGCCTGGGCCTCCACCAGGACTGCTGAAGGGTGGCTTCAGGCCAGCTGGGTGGACATGCTGGGGAGGCCCCATCCACTGCCCCAGCATGTGGCAGTGGATGGTAGCTGGGGACTGATGATGGTGTTGAGAAGGTGGTGGGAGTCATGGAGGTGGGGTGCTGGAGAAAGCCACAGGGAATCACATGTTATAACATGCCCACTGCCACGGATTTCTTCCCGTTTCCTTGTGTTCAGTACCAGGTGACAGACGGGCTCCTCTGCGCAAAGGGTTGTTAGCAGCAGGAGTCTCAACATCAGTTAGCATGAGTGTCCCCCTCTAGTTCCCGTCACTCAGGAAAACGGCCTTCTGCAAACACCCACAGCCCTGCTGAAGTGCAATTCACCCCTCTCCCTCCTCGAGTGGCTTAGGTGCAAGTGGAGAGGTGAGCTCACTAACACGAATGCCCACATGTGTGATTCAGCTGAGAAGAGAGCAGCACTGTGAGGGTGGTCACCCTGGGTATCACTGGGAAAGGCTAGCAGAGGAGCTGTAACCACAGGTTGCATAAATTTATTCATATGAATAACCCCAGAAAAATTCCACTAGTCAGACCTCCCAGCAGTCCTACACCATTGCCTTGCTGTACCTCCTCATCCTACTCCAGCCTGAGTGCTCCCTCCCAATAGTCAGCCCCTCTCTGTATGAGCCTCCACTACCACTTCTTCCCTGCTCCTATTCTCCTGAATCCTTCACTCCCAAGGAACCATTTCCAAGACTATCCAGTGCCAGTTCAAGCAAACCTGCTCCTTTGTACTGCCTTCAGGTTCTAAAAGAATGTCCTTCATGCTCTTTTAGATGCCTGGTTACCCCTCTAGGAGATCTTCCTTCTCCCATTTCCTATCACCACTTCAGTTCTTCCCCAGCAATACACCTCTCCTAATCCCCCAATGTCCTTCCGGGCACACATTTTAATCCTGTAAAGAGGCAGCAAGGAGAAAATTAGGTGTTACAGGCTGTTCTTACTTTGTTACCTCTTTCCAGTCCCCAGGATTATCCTGCTGGTAACCCCTTCCAGCTCGTAGCCTGATCCTACAGCTGGAAACATCCCCAGCTCAGGTTCCATTCTCGATGGTTTTGTAACTTCTAAAAATGCACTGTTCCAGCATGATACTTTCTAGCATCCCAGATTTTCTTCCACCTCAGATCCTTTCCTGCACACACTCTTCTGTAGTTCCCCAACCTCCAGCTCTCTTTTTCCAGGTTCTTCTCACCCACTGGCATTTTAACATTATTTATGTTCCCCACTGACGTTCCCTTTCTACTACCCATCACCCGGTAAATGCCTTTCACTCATTCCTTTCTCAACAACATCACCTCCATACTACTCTTTTGTACTTTTCCTGCTCCCTATATCGCTTATCCCTTGTGTCTTCCTTCCAACTCCCCAGTCTACCTTATCAACCAGCATCATGCTCACTCTGTTCAAGATACAGTTTTCTACCGTCCACTTCCATCTCCTAGAATATTTCATTACCAAAAAATGTAATAAATGCTGCTCAACTCTGGCCCACTGGGATTTGGCTTTAATTACTCTTTGATTACTGTAGGAGTAGCAAAGGAGTCTTAAGGTACCAACATAGTTCCTGTATTTAAAGTGAAGAAGCCCTAAGACCAATGGATCTGTAGGCCAGGTAGGTGACAGCTATCCTGTGAAAAATAATGGAAAATCTGACACAGATGCTTGTTAACAGAAAATTATAGAACAGGAACGCAGCTTTTTGGAATGCGACACTCAGCATTCCTTTTGACAACAAAGTTGTGTTTGATACAGTAAATTCATACTGTTACGGTACACAATTTTTGTGAGACGTGACCTATTGATATGAAGAAAATTACAGTATGCTGCATTGATTAAGATGTGCTATGCAAAGTCAATAAAGCACAGAGCAAGTGAAGCGATAACTTTCAATGGACAGAACAAATAATTGTCTGTTGGGAATGCTCTTCGGTTATTTTGGTTGATTTCTGCAGGGATCAATAGTTGAATGAAAACCGGTCAACATTTCCATCCATGATTTGAAAGTAAATACAAAACCGCCGCAGGTAAAACCCTGCAGATGACACAAACATGAACAGGGTGATAAACAGCAGGACGAACAGGCCACTCTGGATAACTTGGTAAGTTGGGTGTATTCAAACAAAATGCATTTTCTTACAGATGTGAGAAATGTATTCAGGTAGGAACACATAGAAATAAAAGCCATCCTTACAGAAGGACCCCTGAAAAAACTTTGCAAGTCATAGAAGATACACATGTTCGTGTGAGTTCTCACTGCGTTAGGGTAATGTCAGAAAAGGCTAATGGACTGTTTGCATGGCTGAAGAGGGGCAGACACTCATGGTGGTCAGATCTCCAGCAAAGGCAGCTAACAGGATTCCTGCTGGCCTAAACAGGAGTGTGGGAAGCAGAAGTGAGTGATCAATGCTTGATGCCTCACAGGGCAACCCTGGGGATGGCGCCACATTCACAGGCAAGCTGGAAAGCTGGAGACAGCTCAGAAAAGAACCACGGTGGGACTGTGGTTTAAGGCTGTAAGAAAGTCTTCTTAAAGAAAGCAATGAGCTAAACTATTTAAAACAGAAAGACTGAACAGTAATTTGGTTACAGTATAGAATACTAGGAAGAAAATACCAACAAATAATGATCTATTTTAATTGGAGAAGGGCTGAAACTCAACCATGAGAGGCTGGAGCCAAACACACTCAAGTAAGTCACAACATTGCAGTCGTGAGGGTTTTTACCTACTAAAAGAAATATCATACAAGGAGAGTCAGAGAGAGCTGGGACTGTTCAGCCTGGAAAGAGAAGGGTCAAGGTAGATCTTACACTTCTTTATATTTCTGGGCACAAGTATAAACTGGGAGAGGAGTGTCTGGAGAGCAGCCCTGCAGAAAGGGATCTGGGGGTGTTGGTCGGCAGCAGGCTCAACGTGGGTCAGCGGCATGCCCTGGCAGCAGAGAGGGCAAACCGCACCCTGGGGTGCATCAAACCCAGCACAACTGGCTGGTCAAGAGAGGTGATTGTCCCGCTGTATTCAGCGTCGGTGCGGCCTCACCTTGAGTGCTGTGTGCAGTGCTGGGCCCCACCATTAGGTCCTTGAATGCATCCAGCAAAGGACAACAAAGCTGGTGGAAGGGCTGGAAGACATGTGCTATGACAAGCGGCTAAGGACTTTGGGCTTGCCTAGTTTGGAGAAAAGGAGGCTGAGGGGTGGCCTCATTGCTCTCTGCAGCTTCCTGAGGAGGTGAAGCGGAGAAGGAGGTGCTGAGCTCTTATTCCTGGGACCCGGTGCCAGGATGCATGGGAATGGTTCAAAGCTATGCCACGGGAGGTTTAGACTGGACATTAGGAAGTATTTCTTTACCAAGAGGGTGGTCAAACCCAGGAACAGGCTTCCTAGAGAGAGGCTCAAAGCCCCAAGCCTGTCAGTGTTTAAGAGGCATCTGGACAATGCCCTTAACAACAGGCTTTAACTTCTGGTCAGCCCTGCATTGGTCAGGCAGTTGGACTGGGTGATCGTTGCAGGTTCGCTCCAACTGAAATTATTCTATTCTATTCTATTCTATTCTATTCTATTCTATTCTATTCTATTCTATTCTATTCTATTCTATTCTATTCTATTCTGTTCTGTTCTGTTCTGTTCTTATCAATGAGCATAAATAGCCAATGGGAGGGCATAAAAAAGATGCAGCGAGAGTCTTCGCAGTGGTACTTGGTGACAGGACAAGAGGCAATGTGCACAAATTGAAATGCAGGAAATTCCATTTAAGCATAAGAGAAATGACTTTATGGTGATGGTGGCCAAACATTGAAACATTGGTTGTGGTGTCTCCATTTGGAGATATTCAAAAGCTGATTGGACAAGACCCTGATCAACCTGCTCTATCTGTCTCTGCTTTGAGCAGGAGGTTGGACTAACCAATGTCCAGAGGTCATGTCCAGCATCAATCATGCTGTGGTTCTGCGACATTTTTCATGTTGAGGACACTCTGTGTTGCAGCTGGAGATGTGTGGGGGTCCCAGTGTCTCTGCTTTGGAACTACTCAGCATGGCAGGCAGTGGTTTCAGCAGAGCTGGGCACAAGATGCAAAACTGGCTTGACAAGAAAGGATAATAAAAAAATTTAGGGTTTATTCCAAACTAAAGCAAACCTGAACTGGTGGAACACTGACATCTTTGGGGAAACAGATCGAACTGTTCAATTCCATCAGGACCAAGGCTGTTTTTTTTGCAGGAGCCAATCATGCCTATGAGGATCAGGGATTCGGTGCTGCCTGACAATAATGATGTGACAGAGGCTACTGGCAGTGAGCAGTGCAATGTCCAGGATTGTTTCTCTGTCTCCTTTATCACAGAGCCTTGAGACTTCGGCAGAAGGGGTTTCTGATGCCATAAAGTTGTGTGATACATAGCTAAGTGATGAAATCAGCACTGTGACTGCATTGTGCGTGTGATGGTGGTGCAGACAGGGTTATAATCGAGCAAGCACAGCAGCAAGCACAGTGGCAAAAGCCCTGCCCTGAGCCAAGTCCCCAGCCTGGGCTCCCTTTCTCAGTGGCTTAATCATATTTGCAGTTGTATTTCATAAATCAGTGAATAAACAGACCTGTTGAAGCCTATCCCCAGGGGGGCTGAAAAAAGATCTGCTTGTCCCCATCACCCCCACAGCAGCTGCCGGGAGAGGCTGAATGGAACGGAGCTGCGCGCAAGCGCGCCGGCCCTATGCACGCGTAGCCGCTGGCTGCAGAACGGCTGGCCGGGTGCCTGGCACCGTAAAGGGCAACATTTCAGCTAATGCAGGCACAAGGTATGGGGTGGATCTGGTGTCATCCCCAAAGAGGTGTCAGGTGGCTCCAAAGGGGAGGGAAAGACACGGTAGTTCAGTGTGGAACGAAGAGATAAATCGGGCAATTACAGAGCTCGCTGCACTATGTGAGTTCTGGCTGCAGTGACTGCGGTCCAAGTAGTGTGAATCCAGGCCCTCGTGCCCTGGTGCCTGCAGCACACTGCATGCGCAGGCTGGGAGCGTGGATTCCATGGCTTTTGGTAGGATGCGTGGTCTACGTTTCTGGATCCCCTTGTGCACTCACTACGAATTCTGCTCCCTGTTCTGCACTGCACACTCCACATGGCTCCTGAATGCTCATGCTCGGCAGCAGCCCGGGGACTGTGATGTAGACTGGAGCCTGCAGGGTGTAGGGAAGGCATGGGCCAGCACTTTGCTGTTGCAGAGGCAGGGTGATGGATTGAGCCTGGATCTGTTAACTGGAGAGATCCTTTGGTCACAACACTCCTTCCAGTTAGGAAGTGTTGGTAGGAAGAAGTGGAAGTGGGAGCTGTTTGCTAGACAGAGGTGTCAAAATGCAGGCAGATATGAAAATGATTGCCCCAGGTCATGATAATGGTGAAACAGTGCTATAGATGAGCCATCTCAGAATTAAAATGTTGATTGTGGAAGAGAGCACTTAGGCAAATTATTTGGGCTAACCACAGGTCAGCAATGTCCCCAACATACAGACCGTGCTGCGATGCTGGATGGACTCAGGACATGAAAGGGGTGGGGGGGGGGGTAGGACCAGGTTGGATAATGGGGTTAATATTGGCTTTCTACAAGAAGACTAATGAAAGTCACTCTGTTGGACTTGCTGACCCAGTGATCAAAGGCAGGGCAGAGGTCCAGCCTTCAGGACCTCTCCAGTTAGGCTTCTGGCGCCATTTCTAGAAGCTTACAGCACATAATCTTCCTTCTGCCTTGTTGACTCTGACATGATGTTACTTCCACCCCTTCCCACTTAAACCCTGCTAAGTACCTTTACTAGGACTGTGACGGAAGTTGGGTATGAAGGGTAGTGAAGGATTAACTCTCCATAGTCCCCACGGTTCCCTTGTAGCCTTGTGTTGTGGTTTAACCCCAGCCAGCAATTAAGGAAAACGCAGTTGCTCGCTCCCCCTCCCCACCCCATGGGATCAGGGGGTAGAATAGGAAAAAAGGAAAAACTCATGGGTTGAGATAAAGACAGTGTAATAGGAAAGCAAAGGAAGACATAATAATAATAGTAATAATAATAATAGTAAATATATATATATACAAAACAAGTGATGCACATTACAATTGTTCACCACCCAATGAATGATACCCTGCCAGTCCCCAAGCAGCAATCACTGCCCCTGGCCAGCTCCCCCAGTTCATATACTGAACATGATGTCATATGATATGGACTATCACTTTGGTCATTTTGGGTCAGCTGTCCTAGCTATGTCCCTTCCCACCTTCCCGTGCACCTGGCAGCATGAGAAGCTGAAAAGTCCTTGACTGCCTAGCAACAACTAAAAATTTTGGTATGTTATCAACGTTATTTTCACCCCAAAACAAAAACACAGTACTACACCATCTACCAGAAAGAAAATCAACTCTGTCCCAACCGAAACCAGGACATGTTGTGATAGAGGGGATTGTAAGAAACAAGAAACTATAACAAAAAAGCCTTAATATTTTCTAATTTTTAGTAGCCTTTAGTACTGTAACTTGTATTACTGCATGCACAGTAATCTAACGATGTAACTGTTACACTAATCCCTGTTTTCTCATTAAGGAATGTAGTGGAAAGACATGGGCACAAGCTATCACTTAGTCGTTAGACAAAATAATGAAGTGAAACAAAAGTGGTCTTGGTTCTCAGCAAAGAATTGGGATAACTGTGGGATAAAAGAGACTCCTAAATAATTCTACTCCAGACAACTTGGCCTGAGTTTGCGCAGAAACAAAAGTCAATCAGCGAACAGTGTGATGAAGAGGATGGGCCTTCATCTTGGGACTCCCAAAGATGTTAACAGACATGCGTGAAAGATATTTACATATGCTAATTAGTTCTTAGAAATATAATGAATATTTACATATGTGATTGCATTTAACTTGAAGTAACAGGGTGTCTGGCGCGCACGTTTGGAGGAGAAATCCCCCGTGTGCCCGGCGCCGCAATAAAGAATCCCTGCTGAACAGTATACATTGCACTGTTCAGTTTTTCCTGCCGAATCTTCGAATCAATTTGGCACCCCAGATGGAACTCTCTCTGTTCGGCTGTGGGACCCGGTAAGAACAGGACCCCCTTGGGCCCTCAGGACCCTTTTCCCGAAGGGGCTCCTCACCTTATCTGGATCACCGCGGGAACAGACGAAGACCATCCATGAGTAAAGGTATTCTTTTACTACTCTTTACTACTTACGGGGTTCGAGTCCCCTAAGTCGTAATATAATTACGCAGGGAGAGCATACCGGGCTGCTAGCACCTTAGAGGTATACAGGGGTTCTTGCAGGGGTTCAGGTCCCCACCACTGTAGGGGTTCGAGTCCCCACTGGACGCGGTCTTGACTGATGTATGGATCATTATTCTGGAAATTGACTATGATTCTGGTAAACGGTTCAGATTGCAATAACTCCAGGTTAATATTGTGTGACTGCGTGTGAGGCCTCTGCGTGAATGAGACACATAAACAAGGGTGAGAGTGGAGTTTTGACCTGCAGTTCTGTTCTCCCGTGAGGGAAGCAGCTGGTGACAAACGAAGCGTAAGAAAGTAGTGAATGTTAATTTTAAAGTAATTATCCCATTGTTGTTATCGATGGAATACTACTACTAATAATCATAATAGTATGTTGTATTTATTACAAGTGTCGTACAACATTCCGGATTGCATAATATAATTGGGGAGTAAAAGCGTAAAATGGCGGTTCAGTAACTATTTCTCATAGCTTAAAGCACGGAATTTTGGTTAAGTAATTAGAGCTATCGGCGTTAGAAGGATTTGCTTAGGTTTGTTTGTTAGGGTTTGTCATACATTGATTGAGGGACAAAGAGGTGGACATGGTGCATAATGGGAAATTCACAGAGCAAAGAGATACTGAAGAAGAGCCCCTTGGGCTTTATTTCGCATCATTGGAAGGAGACGGGGGACCCGCGGGAGGTGGTGTGAACAAAAGGACGCTAGTTAAGTGTTGTAATCAGTGGTGGCCGTTGTACAAGTTAGACGATGAGGAAAAGTGGCCTGAGAACGCGACCCTGGATTATAATACTTTGCTACAGCTAATGTTGTTCTTGAGAAGAGAAGGCAAATGGGATGAGGTCTCATACGCCGATATGTTTTTCACTTTGCAAAATCACCCCGAGTGGCAAAAAGAATGTAGTGTAAATCCATCCCCGCAGGATTCCCTTGTGTTGGCATTAGAAAGGGACAGAAAGAAAGAGCCGGGAAAACTTAACCGGTGTTGTTCTGCGTGCAGCATAGGGCAAAGGTGTCTGAAAACTAAAGGGAATCAGAAGAAACGGGAGGAGCGTACGAAGGGTTTTATGTCACCCCTCCCCCCCGATGCCGGGTCGGCTGCGGGAGCCCCGCCCGCGCAGCCGGGGACGAGGCCTCTGGTGAGGGCGGAGCGCCACCTAGCGGCCAAGCCCCGTCACTGCTCGGACTCGTAGCGAGGTGGGACCCTTCATCCAAGCCCCTCGAAAGCAGGCGATGGGGCCGAGGGCGCCGACCCTGACAAGAATACCCTTCCAAACGGAAGATATAGACAAATGGAGAGAAACTGTAAAGGAGTACAGGGAAGAGCCTATCGGGGTAGCCAGGAAATTTGAATGGATAGTTAAGAATTTGGATCCGGATTGGAAAGATGTGGATTTGATGTTAGAGGCAATGACAGAGACTGAGAAAGGAATGGTGTTAAAAACAGCAAGGGATCATGTGAGGGCACAAATTAGTGCAGGTGCTTTACAAGGGACCGAGGAACAACATGTTCCACTCAGAGACCCGGGGTGGGACCCTAATGATCAAACCCAGTATCGACTGGTACAGCAATACTGTATTTGGATTCAGTATGGGCTGGAACACGGGATCCCGAAAGCAGTAAACTGGTCAGCCTTATATGAAGCAAAACAAGGTCAGACAGAGATCCCGACAGAATTCCTGGATAGATTACGAACAGCGGTGCGGAAATACACTACCACAGATCCGGCATCAGATGCAGCTAGACAGCAGCCGGTATCTCTATTTATAGGACAGCCTGCTAATGATATTAGAAAGAAGCTGCAGAAACTTCAAGAACTGGATGTAAGGACTTTAGAGAAACTAGTGGAAAAGGCGTGGCGAGTGTACCATAACAGGGATGAGAATGATAGGAAGAAAATGGGTCAGGTATTAGCTTCAGCTACTGTGGCTGCACTGTCCCAACAGAATGAAGAAGTATTAAGGGGGCAAGCACAGAGGAATTATGATAAAAGGAGACTAAAAATCAATCAGTGCGCTCGTTGTAAGGGATTCCGACAGTGGCAAAGGGAATGTCCACAGAACAGAAAGGCACCCTGCCCCAGAATAGTTGCTGACCTACAGAGTACTGAATGACGGGGACTGGGGGAATCCACCCTAGCGGATCCACTGGTTAATATAAAGCTAGGGAAATGGAATGTGGAATTTTTGGTAGACACTAGTGCGTCGTTTTCTGTTTTAAATCAACAACTGACGCCTTTGGACAAGGATTTTATAACCATTGTGGGCGCTACAGGCCAATTGGAAAAGGCATGTTTTCTAAAACCATTGAAGTACAAATTAGGTAAGCAAATTGGAATACACAGATTTTTGTACATGCTTGGGGCCCCTAAGTCCCTTCTAGGACGAGACCTATTGGAACAATTGAATGCCACAATAATTTTCAGAAAGGGACAAATAGAATTTGAAATTGAGGATACTAAATTAACCGAAATTCTGAGTCTGTCATTGATTCAAACTATAGAAAAAGGAGAAATACCTCAGGATATACTGGACCAAGTGTATCCAGGGGTATGGGCTTGGGAATCCCAGGCAGAGCCAAAAATGCAGACCCAATAGAGATAAAACTGAAGGCTGGAGCTTGACCAGTTAAGATCAAACAATACCCCCTTAAGCTAGAGGACCGAAGAGGAATCAAGAAAATAATTGATAGTTTTATAATTTTTGGATTGTTAATAGAATGTGAATCTGAATACAACACCCCCATTTTGCCAGTGAAGAAGTCGGATGGGAAAAGTTACAGGTTAGTACAAGATTTGAGGGCAATTAATAAAATCGTGGAAGATCTCTACCCAGTAGTAGCTAACCCCTATACCTTGTTGAATAAACTGAAAGATAGCCAGGGATGGTTTACCGTACTGGATTTAAAAGATACCTTTTTCTGTTTACCTCTGGCCTCAAACAGTCAGAACCTATTCACTTTTGAATGGGAAAATCCAGATTCTGGACGAAAAACCCAGTTAACCTGGACAGTGTTACCCCAAGGTTTCAAAAATAGCCCTCCCATCTTTGGAAATCAGCTAGCACGGGATCTTGAAAAATGGAATTCTCCGACACAAAAGGGGACTTTGTTACAATATGTCAATGATCACCTCATCGCTGCAGAAACAGAGGGGGATTGCAAAAAATGGACAGTGAGTCTTAATTTTCTGGGACTTAATGGTTATCGAGTTTCTCAACAGAAAGCTTAGATGATTCAACAACAAGTGACTTACCTCGGACTCAAAATCTCAAGAGGACAACGAGAACTGGGAAGAGAGAGGAAAGAAGCAGTCTCCCAGACTCCAGAACCACAAACGGTAAAAGAACTAAGAACCTTTTTAGGAACGACAGGATGGTGTAGACTATGGATATATAATTATGGATTAATGGCAAAACCCTTGTATGAACTGCTGAAAAACAATTCCAGACAACTGATTTGGACCGGAGATGCAAAAAGGGCTTTTAAATTATTAAAAAGGGAACTTACGAGAGCCCCGGCTCTTGGACTTCCAAATGTTCTAAAACTCTTTTGGCTATTTTCTCACGAGAGACAAGGCATTGCCCTGGGAGTGCTTGCTCAACAGCTGGGGCCGTACAAGAAAGCAGTGGCATATTTCTCCAAGCAACTGGATGAGGTAAGCAAAGGATGGCCTGGGTGTCTGCGAGCTGTTGCAGCAGTTGTCCTTAAGATTCAAGAAGCTCGTAAGTTCACTATGGGCCAGAAAATGACAGTCATAATCTCACATACATTTTCTGCAGTATTGGAACAAAAGGGGGGCCATTGGCTCTCACCATCCCGATTCCTAAAGTACCAGGTTATTTTGATGGAACAAGATGATGTTAATATTGTGACAGCTAACCTTGTAAATCCAGCATCTTTTCTTAGTAAAGATTCCACCACTATGGAACCTCTAACCCACGACTGCTTGGAGACTATTGAAACAGTCTATTCCAGCAGACCTGATTTAAAGGAGGAATCGTTGGAAAGCGCAGAGGACTCCTGGTTCACCGATGGAAGCAGCTTCATAAAAGATGGGGCTCGTAAAGCAGGGTATGCAGTAACTACCGCACACAAGGTAATCGAGGCAGAACCTTTACCTACAGGTACGTCTGCTCAAAAGGCAGAGATAATCGCTTTAACCAGAGCCTTAGAATTGGCGAAAGGAAACAAAATAAACATTTGGACAGACCCCAAATACGTCTTCGGGGTCGTCCATACTCATGGAGCATTGTGGAAAGAACGAGGATTTCTTACAGCTCAAGGTAAACAGATCAAGCACGCAAAAGAAATCTTACAGATTTTGGAAGCTATAAATCTTCCAGAACAAGTGGCAATAATGCATTGCAGAGGGCATCAAAAAGATAACACTGAACAGGAACCGGGAAATAAACTAGCAGATCAAGAGGTTAAAAGGGCAGCAGAAAGAGATTCTGTAAAAACCTTGGCACTGGTACCAGACGGTAAACTCACAGATACAGAAATGGAATTTAAATATTCAAAAGAAAATATTAAATTAGTAAAAGATTTGGGAGCAAGTGAACAAGGTAAGATGTATTTAACACCAGATAATTGTATAGTTATACCTTCAAATCTATTATGGGAAGTAGTCAGAAAAGAACACAACAAAACTCACTGGGGAGCGGATGCACTACATAAAGATCTGAACAAGAGAATAGTAGGCAGAAACCTGTACACTACTGTAAAACAAGCAACCCAAAGGTGTGAAATTTGTCTGAGAAATAATCCAAATACAACATGCAAAGTACACTTTGGGAAAATTGGAAAGGGGAACGTACCAGGACAACATCGGCAAACAGATTTTTCAGAACTTCCAAGAAAAGGGGTCTATCGATACTTATTGGTTATAACAGACACGTTTTCCAGATGGCCTGAAGCATTTCCCTGTAGAACAAATAAGGCTCAGGAAGTGGTACAAATTTTGTTAAATGAAATCATACCACAGTTTGGGATGCCAGCAATCATATCCTCGCATAGAGGGTCACATTTTTGCGCACAAGTAGTACAACACATCAGTAAAATTTTGGGTATTGATTGGCAGCTACACACCCCCTACAGATCACAGGCAAGTGGCCAAGTAGAAAAAATGAATCATTTGATCAAACAACTGGCAAAAATCGGTCAGGAGGCAAATTTGTCTTGGGACAAAGCTCTACCCTTGGCTTTACTGAGAATCAGAGTAAAAACCAGGAGCAAAGAGGGCATTAGTACATTTGAAATTTTGTTTGGAAGGTCTTATCAATTGTCATATCAAGGGGAGGATATGGTACAAATTGGGGAGGGGTACTGACAAGAATTTCTGATAGCTTTGGGAAAGCAGATGAATAATGTTCAAAAATTAGTTCTAGAAGCAAGGGGTAGGGGCCTAGACCAACCAATACACTTGATCAAACCTGGAGATTGGGTTTATGTTAAGACTCTTTCAGGTGATCCCCTTGGAGAGAAGTGGAACAGACCTTATCAAGTGCTGCTAACCACTTTTACTGCAACCAAAATTTGGGAACAACCAGCTTGGATTCATTATTCAAGGGTCAAGAAAGCCTCTGTTCCCTGGACTGTAGAACAACAGTCGCCTCTCAAGATAAAAATAACAAGATGACCATGACGGATTTAACTCCATGGGTAATGATGATAGCCATGAGTCCAGCTATTTAGACAATACAGTGGGACAGGAATTTGCATCTGATCCTAGTCCAGAACATCACACAAATACTACACAAAAATGATTGTTGGATTTGTACTCAAATGCCAACTTCAGGAGAGAGCAGGGGAACTCTCATAGGGATACCCATCCCCGCCAACTTATATTTAAAGGTAGACCAAAAATGGGAATCAGGCAACATTACCACTCAGCAGGAAATTCAAGTAGAGGAACTCAAAGCATGGTACAATTACACCTGCATACAACAATGCCACATACAGGGAGAGAACAACACTCCATTCTGCAAGAGTAATACTACCATAGATGTGGGGAAAAAAAAAAAAAGGAGTAGCAGATACAAAGATTTATTTGGGGAAGGTGGCTGGGACGAAGACTTACTAGTGGGCTTTAAGGCAACTAATACTAAACTGATGTTGGGTGGCCAGTGCCTAAAAGTCCTGAGAAAACAGGATGGTACTGGCTGTGTGGAAATCGAGCTTGGAAGGTTCTACCTTTTGGGTGGAAAGGGGTATGCACTCTGGGAGCTGTAATCCCCAATATTACAATTACTGACAAGGTACGTCAACAGGAGGGATGGATCAAAACTTTCATTTGGCGGATTAAAAGGACCCCAGATACTCCCAATCCCATCGTAGAAAGACCTACTAACTTTCACAGCTTTGCTAGACATTTCCTTCCATGGCTTGGAGTAAGTGAATTAGAAAAACCCATCGTAAACATATCAGCAGTGATAGAAAACATCGAAAATAGAACCACAGATGCCATAAGTGCCCTGCAAACTAAAGTATCGAGCCTATCAAAGGTAGTAATCCAAAACAGAATGGCCCTCGATTTACTACTAGCCTCACAGAGTGGTGTCTGCACAGAATCACAGAATCAGAGAATCACAGAGTGTTCGGGGTTAGAAGGGACCTCTGGGGGTCATCTAGTCCAACCACCCCTGCCGAAGCACGGTCACCTACAGCAGGTTGCACAGGACCTTGTCCAGGCGGATCTTGAATATCTCCAGAGAAGGAGACTCCACAACCTCCCTGGGCAGCCTGGTCCAGGGCTCCGTCACTGTCACCCTCAGAGGGAAGACGTTCTTCCTCATGTTCAGACGGAACTTCCTCTGCTTCAGTTTGTGCCCGTTGCCCCTTGTCCTGTCACTGGGCACCACTGGAAAGAGTCTGGCCCCATCCTCCTGACACCCACCCTT
>Ga0065711_1040192_pt1 | contig 17174 bp, 14 predicted proteins | sample Hoacrofraction12_FD_59098 | JGI IMG/M metagenome (GOLD analysis project Ga0065711, IMG submission 59098) | Hoatzin crop microbial communities from Cojedes, Venezuela - Epithelial fraction 12 v2 (version 2) | ecosystem: Host-associated > Birds > Digestive system > Esophagus > Crop | place... | reverse complement strand
AGTCCAGCAGAGGGCTACAAGGATGGTGAGGGGACTGGAGCATCTCTCCTATGAGGAGAGGCTGAGGGAGCTGGGCTTGTTCAGCCTGAAGAAGAGAAGGCTGCGAGGGGACCTCATATATGCTTACAAATATCTCAAGGGTGGGTGACAGGAGGATGGGGCCAAGCTCTTTTCAGTGGTGCCCAGTGACAGGACAAGGGGCAATGGACACAAACTGAAGCACAGGAAGTTCTGTCTGAACATGAGGAAGAACTTCTTCCCTCTGAGGGTGACGGAGCCCTGGCACAGGCTGCCCAGGGAGGTGGTGGAGTCTCCTTCTCTGGAGATATTCAAGATCCGCCTGGACGCGGTCCTGTGCAGCCTGGTGTAGGTGACCCTGCTTCAGCAGGAGGGTTGGACTAGATGACCCACAGAGGTCCCTTCCAACCCCTACCATTCTGTGATTCTGTGATTCTTTATCAGAATAGGCATCTGAAAGAAAGCTGGGGGAGGAGAAAGGTCAATATATCCTTTATGGGCAATAGATAACTATTAGGTCATAAACCAAATCATAAACCGATGTCCTGAATTCTGATGGAATGTGATGGAGCATGATTGATCAGCTAGCTAAACTGACAGCCTAGAGCCACACCACAGAGGGAAAGCATTAGGAAGATGTTTACCCAGAACAGGATCACAATAGAGGTGATTCACAGTTAGATCCAATTAGCTGCAATATGAGGTGGCGTTCTGCAAGGTTTACTAGGAAGTGCTGTGCTCCACAAATCTGAGAAAGTCCTTAAGGAGCTGACAAAAAAAAAGTCTTTCTTGGTTTGCTTGGTCTAGTCATGTCTCTTACCTCACTCATAGTTCCTTTAGAGGTTCTCAGTCTTTGGTATTAAAACAGAGGAAACACTCTTTAAAATTGCGGCATTTAAAGACAGGTTCTAAAACCACCGAGGAGGTTGTAGACTGTTTAAATGAAGTTCTATTTCTTTTGTCTTTATTTGAGCTCTGTACAGTGAAATTGCTTCCCCTGGTGTCAGTTCATAGATTCAAGAAATCGCTACATAAAAAATTAGCGGTGGCTTCTGCCTGATCGTCTGTAGCAGAAAGACTTTGCATTCAGCACTATTTGAGCACAGATACACACCAGTACACTAATAAAACTGTTCTTTTCACTGCATACTACAGTAAGTATTTCTGCCGGAACATCTGATGAGTGTGTCTGTACTGGTGGAACCTTGTAGTCTGTACATGCCCTGGAGAGCATCAAGAGTTCTGGATTCTGTGGAATGCAGAATGAAAAGAAAACAAAGCAAAGAAGATGCGTGAAGTAGGAGTGCGAAATGTTGCTTCAGTAGCAGTCAGTACCTTTTTCCCCACCATTAAAGGCTTCTTAAAATTTACAGTCATCAAAGTAGGAGGAGAGATTTTTGTGGCCAGTCTTCTCTGAAGTAGCAGAATGCTTTCATCATAGTGACATTTGCTGCGGTACTCTTTTTTTCTGCCTGTTGGACGTAAAACAGAGAGAATGTTCTCTGGTACGGAAACATGTTTGAAGAAATCTTGCACTGTCTTGATTAAAGACAAATGTGGATGGGTAATCTAAAGTTGCAGTAATATTTTATGTTGTCACACAAAATAAGACCCTGAATCTTAGTTTACGAAACAAGTCTCCATATTCCTTTATGAAGTAGAGAGGACCAGTTTTAAATTAACAGGCACGCTGCACAGTAGGACTGAGCTGTACAGCAGAGTTGAAGTGGAAGCTGGTGTATAATATCTCAGTGTTACAGATTTCATTCTCACAAGCAACAGCTTTGTACATTTTTTTCTTCTTTTTAAATCATTCTTCTAAAGTTTTTTCAAAAAATGAATGTCGTATTAAATTGACAAATTCTAGTGATTGATTTTTCCCTTCTTGCTTTAATGATGTAGTTTGCCTTTTGTTCTTACACAAAGGAATGTCAAGGGTGTGATACTTCTTGATGTATAAATATTTAAAATCCCAAGGATATTGCAGATCATTACTATAATCTAATTGTGTTTAGATTTTAAAAACCCTAACATTCTAACGGAAATCATTAATTAGATCAAACTGGTATAATTAAAAATCTCTATTTTGAGATTAAAACTGAAGTAACAGTTGAAGCTTATTCTGAATATATCGTATATCTTTGATATTTTAGTTTTGCTCCACAATACTGATAAGTTTATTAAAGTTGTGAAATAATGGTATTTTGTCCATCCTGCTCAGATGCAACACTTATTTTCAGTTTGCAGAAAAAGCTTGAGCATGTAGAGACAACCCATGCACATCTAGACAAGGTAATTACCAAAAATACTGCTTCAGTCTTTTTGTAACAACAAGGTTGTTCAGGGTGATTACAAGCATGATGTGCTAATCATGTTACCTTTTCAGAAGGTTTCAGTTAGTCAGTAATGTGTTTTAAGACCTCTGAAAGGTTACATAGGATACAAATAGGAATGTGCTTTGTTGTAGATAGATGGTAAATGGATATAGTAAGTTCTACGTTGAAAATTAGCTTATAGGCTTCCACTGCTTCAGGTAGTCGCATCATTCATTAATTCATGTGGAGGGTGTTACTGGAACAGACAAATTGCACTATTCTTTTTAATATTTGTAGAATCAAGTCCTAAATTTGTAGCAGTTTGTAGCCATTCTTTATCCTGTAGGTTTTCTGTACAAATGTTTTCTGTGTGTGTAGGTACTGGGGAGATGTTACTTTGCATTCTTTAAAGTGGTAATAAAACTTCACTGAGTAGTTAACCATGTGTAGATTTCCATTCTGTGAGTTCTTCCCATTGTTTTCACAAGAAATAGTAACATTTAACTTGTAACAGTGAAGTAGATTCTGCCCTATAAACTAATCATCAATCCTGTAAGCACATGTATGCTAAAAAAAAAAGTACTGTTGATGTTATTTTTAGTATGTCAAATTAAAGTCTAAAATGTATTCCCACTCACCCCACCACCCCCCACTGCCCTGATATTCAACCTGATTTGTGTTTATATCAGGGCAGAATCTTTCCTCCCTGTGTGTGACTACAAGTAGCATTTCTGCCTTCATGGCTTTTATGTGATTAAATACAGTATTTTTTGTGATCAGCATATCTCATTTCTAAGATTAATTTAAGGAGAAAAGGTCCCGTCCATCATCCCTGCAGAATGTAAACAGTTGTGTGTTAATTGCTACTTTTAAGCACCTGTCGTATCCATGATGTACGAGTTTTACTAGAAAGGCTCCCTTTTAGGAGCCTGTCTCTCTCACAGGGTGCCATGCATTTCTCTGCCAGAAAGTGTGTGGGATGGTTTTGGGTGTTTTTTTTTTTTTTTCTTTTTTACTGTTGTGTGGTTTCAGAGCTGGCTGGAACAGGTTGTGAGACAGACAGGGCAGCTGATGGCCTCCCACACGCCTCAGCACTGCAGCCCTCTGCTCCATAAGCCTTGTAAGCTTACACGTACTTAAAGAGCTGTATGAACATATGTCAGTTGTAGACTCCAGCCTTAGTATCATCAGAAACTGAAGGTGTACCTAGTACTTCTTCCACTCCTTGCCACTGAGAGTTGGGCTGTAGGGCTTAATGTTGTAGCAGTCAAAATCTACACGTTAAAAATTGTTGTATTTAACCTCCATCTCCTGCCACACTGATGATGGAGGTTAGTATCATAAAGGTTTGAATTTACATATTTCCATTGTAGACTTCATGCTTTGGTGTAGATTAGTAAGGTCAGCATTGCTTACTGCAAAATTCAGTCCTTGTTCCTGCTAAACACCAAACCAAGACACTCGGCTGTTTAATTTACTCACTGTGTCTTAACATGCAAGCAAATATTCAAGCAAACCAACAGTACAACGAGCGTAACACCACCATGGGATATCCGTTGGTTTCTGAGTCCAACAGCTGTAGTTTCATCCAGAACCCAAATGCATGGTGACCAATGTTGATCTGAGATACGATGGCCGCTTCCCCAGCTGGGGAGTAAGATGATGCATCGGATGACTTAGATTTCCCAGAGCTTGCGTCACATCTCCCAGAGCTTGCTTCACATCCTGTAGCTGTATTAACTGAGCTCTGACCTTTCTCCTGAGATTGTTATTCCTTAGCTGTCAGGTGTAGATCTTTGAAGGCCGCCTTTTCCCCTTTCCAAGTCCCAGTTTGTGGGGTGGGAGCATGGAGATTTTTCATCCTCTCCTGACACTTTCACAACTGCAGTTTTGTCGTGCTTTGCCGTGAGACTGATCTCACACCTGCCTCTGGCATGTTCCCCGGGTATGATACTCTAGGTCACCTCTTCATCGATAGTATGTCCCACCGGGTTCTCAGGTGATACCAGAGGGGCAATAGTGGCTGGCTGTGCCTAGCTGTATGAGTTTTTTGGTCTGTGGCCTCAGCCTTTTCGGGGTTCTTCACCCCTTGCCTGTAAGCACAGCAAGAGTTAAAGTGACCGCAGATGTTTGCCCGTTCTTCCCAGTCCCTCCAGAGGGGTTTTGTTTCTGGGATTGGAAGGATCAAGCTCAGCATACTACTCCATCAGTAAATTCCAGGGCTTGCTACTTTTGCAAGTGGCCTCCTCTAGCTTCCCAGCACCACCACAGCCACTGCAGAAGTGACTTCTGGGGGCAGGAACTGTAGGTGTCCTGCACTGCTTTAATTACATTGAATTAAAGGTCACAGAGTGGTTGCACTTTGAGGTGCAGTGCTCCCATTTCTGCGGCACTGTAACATGGGCTGCCTGACAGGACTCTAATTTTTGACCTGGCTTAGTGTTGCCATAGTAGATTGGATGGTTTGTCATGCAGCTTTCCCTTTGGCCAGTTCAGTGTTACCAGCTGCTAAATTTTGATGCAGGTTTTGTCATTCTTGCTGAGCACTTGCTACTGCATCTTTTAGCAGACCGTTAAGTCTAACAGTGACTGTCAGTCTGATGGTGATGTATTTTAAGTGGTCTCCATCTTTCTGAGGCTCCGTTTGAAGCATATGATGCACTCTGGCAAACCCCCACAGCAAAGCAGCACACCTCCCAGTGTTCCACAGGTGGCAGCTGTATCCCTTTTGCAACTCCTGCACTAATTTTGCTGGATGCTGCCCTAGGGGACTATTAACGCCCCATGCTGTGGGCACTTGAAGCTGGCACTATCCTGTGTCTTCCCAGCAATCTTCCTGTTCCCCCCTAGGGCTTTCCCAGGTCTCTACTTCTTCCCACAGCTTATACCTTGCACACATCCACACACGTGTGATGGGTACCTCACTCACAGCAGGATATACAACCGTAGATTACCACTGCCAGAACCAAGGCTCCTTCTGGAATCCGGGAGTCATTGCAGTAATGCACTTTGCTCTGGTGAGACCTCACCAGGAGTCCTGTGTCCAGCCCTGGACGCCTCCACACAGGACAGACATGGACCTGTTGGAGCGGGTCCAGAGGAGGCCACAAAAATGATCAGAGGGCTGGAGCACCTCTCCTGTGAGGAAAGGCTGAGAGTTGGGGCTGTGCAGATTGGAGAAGAGAAGGCTCCAGGGAGACCCTGGAGCAGCCTGCCAGTACTTAAAGGGGGTTTTGTAACAAAGACAGACTTTTTGCCAGGGCCTGTAGTTTTGTGTAGTAGCTTTCTGCTCCTGTTTGCTTCTTAATGGTTTTGTCACTGCTCTGTCCCTTGGTGTCCCAGCTCCATGGGTCGCCCGTGGGCCCCAGTCCACACACAGGTACTCTGCTCTGTGGATGAGTTGTGGGTCACAGTCCTCTCTGGGGTATTCCCCAATTCGGTGCGGTTGACCTGAGGGCAACACTCCCCTCAGGGGTTGCAAAAAAATAAAAACATGTATTTTATACAGCAGCTTAGATAAGTATGCTTTCTTTGTAGAAAGTTGCTGTCATTAAATGTAATTTTCGAGTTAAAATATGATGCATTACAATACCTGTAGTTTTCTTTTTGAACTGCAAATCCTGACTGTGAAGTTCCTAGTCTTGAAAGCAGCAAAGGGCAATTACAATCTCCTTTTGGGACTAAAGAATAAATATAAAATCAGTTTCATGCTTATCTATAATTGCAATCAGACTCTTAAGTTCATAGTTTTTTGCTTAATTAAGAATTGTGTTCATCTTAAATATGTTCAGTTATAGTAATAAAAGTCTGAATAGATCCCTAAAGTGGGAAAAAAGTTAAGTAGAAGCATTTCTGAATGTTATGAGAGTGGTAGCATGCTTGTATTAAGTAAATTATTGCGTTTGTAGTGTGGAGCCTTTCAACCAGTAGGAGACAGTGAGAATTCATTGTTACTATCCCTGATTAGTTCAACACACACATTTTTAAGATGGTTTTTGAGACAGGTGAGGCATAAATGAGAGCAGAACACCTCCTGCAGTAGGCTGCAAGCCCTTGTTGGATCATAAAGCGTCCTTGTTTTCTTCATGTGAAAGGTCAACAGAAGCAATACTGCACTGTGCTTGGAGCACAGTGACTTCGTCTTGTTTTGAAGTGTTAGCTCATGGTTGTTTTGGTGAATTTACTTGGTCATTAGATAAACATTTAGATTTGCTGCTTGTTGCTTTAATTTTTTTTTTCTTAAGTTGGACTAGTCATCTGAAAGCAGTAATCATTTGAAAGAATTTTAAGTTGTACAAAAAGTAATTGTATGTTCTTCTGTGCCATTGAGAGGTTATAGTGACAAAAATAAGTTAAAGATGCATTATTTCTTTTACTTTTTAATCAATTGTTAATTTTAAACTACACATTTATTTTCGTCTTCTGTTTTGATAGTAATTGGTTCTGAGCAGTAAGCCGGTGGTTGCTTTGGAATAAAACTTCACTTCAGACATCTTTATTTTTGAAATCTATTCCTCCATAGTCTATTTATAAAAAACTTTTCATAACAGGCTAGTATGGATAGCTGCAAAATATGGTGATTAATTTTTTGTTTTATAGACTTGTGATGAAGATTGGAAGTTGTGACAAAGATCAGTATGCTGAGAAAATAGCATACTTAAACTTATTTTTGCTTTTGCTTTTTTATGAGGCGAAGTTATAAAGAACACTTTTTGAAGTTAATGTAACAAAATGTTTATTCAGTTTGGCAGTAATAAGTGGGTCTTCCCATTTGCAGGCTATAATTACAGTAACATTTGAAGTTCCAGGAAATATAAAAGAAGAAAGCTTAAATCTGTTCATTCAGGTGAGTGGTACATCACTGTCAACTGAAAAATCATTGTGGCTTTTTATAGAAAATCATCCCATGCGATTCTGTTTATGAAAAAAAACATTTTTATTTTTCGTAGAATCTTCTGTGGGAGAAGAATCTGAAAGATAAGACTGGGCACACCATGGACGTCATAAGACTGAAGGTGAGTCAGAAATTGCTAACTTCTTTGTTTTGCGCTTTTCTTTTACACCTGAAAAACTGCAGTGTGCTGTCAGTTACAGACCTGTCAAAGGTGCTACTGGATCACTGTAGCAGAGCAGACAAGATGGAGAATAGCAGTTTGTCGTTGTGCTATGTAGAGACAATTTGTTGTCTGCTGTCTGGTGAAACAACTCAAAAGGAGGTGGCTGACAGAGAAGCAAACATTGATCCTACTTGTTTTGAATTGAGAGGGAAGATGTACGGTTGCAAACATCAGTGGCAGGGTTAATAATCAGGACATAATTAAATCACTTTGTCATACTTCACCTCCATTGCTTTGAAAGGTTCCATCCATCTCACATAAATTTCTCCTTCTCTAGGGACTGGATACAGTAGAATGGGTGCTATAGATTGCTGTCCGTAATTATAATTGCTGGCATAATATGCAGAAGTTGAGTTTGGCATAACATATCAGCACAATACTAGTTGTGGTCTACACTTAACAACTTTTTGCAGTATTGTCAGACTAGTTTTAAAGATGCAGCCTGTATGTGTTCCTCTTCATGGGCACTGCATGCATGTTTCAGTTGCATGGTTTTGAGAGGAGTACAGGGGACAATTTGGGATGTATTTTCAGTTTCCTTATACCAAGCAGCCAAGTAAATCATTAAAAAATGAGAGTCAAGTCCGTCATTTGGTAGTCTGTAAGAAATACAAGAAAATGCACTCTGCTTTGTTTCCTGAGAACACCTGTGCGTCATGCATAGCGACATAATTATGTTCATTTCAGTGGAAGAAAGGTGGTAGTTCTTGCTCTTTTCAGCAACAAATGGAGAATATCCTTGTCTTCCACTGCCTCACAAATTAATAAAATAGCCACTGAAGCATCTTAAGCTGTCTGGAAACAGTACTGCTATGCTCCAGTCCACTTTTATTGTATTCATCATTGGAATCAAAGTAGTTCTTTAGGAGATCTGAGGCCTTGATAAGCTGTGTGCTGGCCCTCAGTCACAGACAAATACACCAAAGCAAAAGAACCCAGGTAATTATGGAATGGGTTCCAAAGTTTGTTGCTTTTATATCTTACCTGCAATTATAACCCTTTTGCCAGTAATTATCATAGAATTCCAACTAATACATCAAATGCAGATCTTTTTTCATTAAATATTTTTAACTTTTTTTTTATTTAGAGAAGTATAGGACATGTTTTACAGAATATGTTCCACTAGAATATTTTATAAAGTTTTACATGAAGTGGTGAAAACTCTTCTAATACAACTTTTGGTACGTGGGCTAATGGGCTCACTCTGACAGTAATCCCTTCTAATTCCGTTGCTAGTAATTCTACTTCACAAACGTTTGTTCGTTCTCCAGTACTCAAGATTCTGTTTCAGAATAGTGAATATGCTAAACATGGGAGCTTAATCAGAATAATCTGAAATCAAACATTTTTTCTCATTTTCCATCATCTTTGCTGGCAAGCTTGTCTTTCCTGGACTCCTACATTGTACACCATACATACATACATACATTCAAAGTGGCACTGGTAGCTGATGCCGTGTTATTTTTGCTTGAACATGCAAGATACTGACCAAATGAGGAACAGAAGGCAGGGTGTGGCAAACTGTAATTACTGGTCTGTAACAAACCAAGGAGATGTGAGAACGGATGTTACAAGTAGGAGTGATTGTTGTACACAGTTATTTTGACTACCTGGTGCATAGTTGCTAGAAATATTTTTCCCTGCTTGGCCTAGTCTTAGAAGATTTTTCCCCTCTTGCATATTTCATTTTGAAAGGTTTGTTTATATATCCTAACAGTTCTTTTTCTGATAAGGGACTGGTATCTATTCAAGGCAAATCTAATCAGGTGATAGTCCAAGGTGTCCATGAGCTCTATGATCTGGAAGAGACTGCAGTGGCCTGGAAAGAAGATGAAAAGAGAACAAATAGACTGGTCCTAATAGGTAAGAGGAAATTACATTATCTCCTCATTTGACTTTAAGAAGCTGTTCTTTCAGGAGGCAGTGCTGTGACTTGTCCAGTGAAAAGCAGCCGGCCTAAACTAGCCCGAATAGCAGCAGTGAGTATGTTCAGCATAGCCTTCAGTCAAAGGTTTATCCATCAAGACTTGCTGCGGTTTTATATTCCAGCTGAGAGGAATCTACACTATCTCTTCTAGTGATATTAAAATAAATTAAAATACTAAGTATTCATAAACTATGTTGACATATTTAATAATATTTTTAAAATCCATAATTATAAATATGGTGATGAGAATGGTTTGAATGTTTGATCAAATATTCAGTAACTGTAAGGAAGGTGATCATAGCCATTAAAATGTATAAAATCTGTTTTGTTTCTGAAAAGGTTGTAATGCTGAAGGTGTACATATGTATTTCCTACTTTTTACTCTCTGCTTCGCAAAATGTTTTTATGACCAAAAAACCTGACATTTCCTCCTTTCCCTTACTTGCACACCTTGAAGTCTGTTGTTGCCTGTAAAATCTGAAGTTACCTTGTTACGTGCAGCTTAATTTTAATACTGCTGTTTTCACTGGTTGGTATAATAAACATTTTATTTGCTGAGAAGACTGGCAGGTTGCTACTTGCGTGCATTTTTTGTAATAGACTGTAAAATACAGTTAGCTAATTTATTTCTCTTTACAGGCAGGAATTTGGATAAGGAGACCATCAAAGAATTGTTCATAGCTACTGTGAGAGAGAAACAAGGAAACAGTTGACATCAAACTGCAAAAAAGATGAAATGTCTGTGCTTAACCCTGCAAGCTTTTTATGACAGAAAAGTCTGACATGCACTGTAGTAGTTTCTTTTCCAGTTTACAGAACAATTAAACCCTGAAGTCCTCCTAAGAATTCCAGCTGACCTACTGCTTAAAGATTAGCTCTTCTGGTGTAGAATCAAAGAATTCTGCGGTTTTGGATTTGGCTGAAGTTACGTCAGTAACATCACGTACCTGTGCAGCAACGCAGATGGGCAAAAGGCCGTTGTTTCTGCTGTAGATGAAGTGTTACAGTAGGAATATGATAAACATATTTCAAGCCTAGTGATCTCTCCAGCTAACTCTTTTACTGCTGGAAGTGAACTGATCATTGCCATTGATGTAATCACAGTAAAAATTATTCAGTGTCTACTATTAAACTGTCTTCCATCTCTTTCCATGTGTGTTGTGATTTTTGGAATGTACACATCCATCCCAGATACTGCTAAACTGGTTGTGTAAATGAAACTAAAGCTACACAGATAGCAGAGGCTCAAGACCACGTGGAATAGGTACTGTGTGCGTAATAGCTGCGAGTGCAGCGTTCAGTCCCGTAGCCAGAGTGTTGAAAGACGTAGCTGACCTGATAGATCTGCTAGGCCGTCGCCCTCCCGGTTCGGGGTTTGGGGGACCAGGGGCAGCACGATTTCACTGTGTTGTCTAGGCTGCCCTGCGTGATTTGTTTTGGGGTTCACTGACAACGGCTTTGGGTGCTGTTGTGAAAACTTGGTTTGAAGCTGTTATCTCTCTGCTCATTACGTTTACAATTTAGAGCTGAACTTCTTTGCCTGTACCTTCTCTGGTAGTCATCATTCAACTCTTACCTTCAGAGGGGTACGCTGACTACAGCTGGGTGAATGCGAAATGAGTGAATGCAAGAAGATAAGGTAGAATTGAAAATGCTTCAAAACGTAATTCTAGGACATGCGGCAGGTATCTGAAGAATGGACTCTTGGCTGCAGTGCTACATGGATGCTTGCTGATGTGTCTGGATAAGTAAATATTTGTTTTCAGTACTAGTGGTGGGTTGTCACATACCTAACATTTGCTTTAGGATAAAAGGTGTGTCAAACTGGGGAAACAAAACAAAACCCCAAAAAACAAAACCCCAAACCCAAACAAAAGAAAGGAGGGCATTCCATTATCAGCAGTCTTAAAAATTTTGCTTCTACTAAAAGAAATGAGTTTGGAGTTTGTTTCCAAGGAGCAGGCGAGGGAGACATTGTTAATCTTTCACTGCCAGGAGCTAGTGTCTCCTTTGATTCATATCTGAAGTCATGTGTCCAACAAGATAAGAGCTCTCAAGTGGATACATCAGCAGACATGACTTCATTCCTCACACATAAGCAGCTTTAGAAAGCTTTAAGAATTTTCAAGAAATTAACTATTTCCTTAAACCAAAGCAAGGTGAACAGAAAGAGCAATCTACCTAACGTGTTGGCTTTCTGTTCAGTGAAGTGTTGGTGGTATTCCAGGGAGACAGGAATATTGTTGAGTGACATTGTGACAGTTTCCCTTAGTAACTGCATCACTTCATTCCGAAAACTAATACATATTCTCACACTGATACATGTTTTAGCTGCATAAATGACACTTGGTCCTGCGTGAAAATTAGTCAAATGATTGCCATCAGTGTTACGGATTGAGTTTTAAACATCATGTAAATGCAAAATTGTGGATAGTACATTTGTGTTTGTTGCTGGTTATACTTCCGTGTGTCACAGAGGAAGCGATCAAATACCTTCTGTCTTTCAAGTGCCTCATGTAATTGAAAATCTGTTACCTTTAGAAACATTAATCTCTGAAGTGCCCAACTGATCGTTCATTTTTCATGTGAAAGAAAAGTTCAGAGATTTAAGTAGAGCTTCAACCACGAGTCATAAGGGAACAAGCCATGGATGGCTTACACACTTACCGTCGCATTTCAGATGCTGATTTTTTATATTTGCTCACCGACCCCATACTCCAAAATTCCCACGACGACTGTCGACATACTGGGGTATTTTTGTTGCTGTAGTGGTCGTCTCTGCAGCCGGGAGGCTTCCGTGTGGCTCATCTTGCTGTTACTGGTTCTTGCTTGGTAGGACTCTCCCTGCGCTGCTAGCAGCGGCGGTGTCGGCGTGCGCGGCGTTGTCTCTCCTCGTCTCCTGTAAGCTGAGGATACGCAGCTCTCCATCCTTGCTGGCTGTCGGGTGGCTGCTCTGCCTTGCCCTCCTCTGTCCTGTTCACACATAATGACAGTGGTAACGCAGCCAGGGGCCGGCTCGTTATCCTCCCAGGAAGATTGCCGTTTTCTTCCCTTGGATATTTATTTAACTGACTATTGGTCTGTTCTTACATGTCCAGCCTGGGGTGCCAAGCCTTGTTTTTGTGTCATGCTCACATGAAAACAGGACGAAAGGAAGATGACAGAGCTCCGGTAAAAGCTGCCCTTCGTGAACTGGCTGCTGGCTGCTGTCGGTGTTTGTCACGGCAGTCACATCAAGGACAGCCTTCCCCGAGGAACGGGAACAGGGTCAGAGTGGGGTTGTGCAGGAGGCTGGAGGAGCAGCCCTGGGCGGGGGTGGTGTGGACGGTGGGATGGGATGGGCGGCCAAGGGATGCTCCGGGCAGGCAAGGAGGGGTCTGGCGAGGAGCAGCGTTAGCGTTTCTTCCCCACACAGGTCCCAAGAGGCACACAGCGGGGAGCGAGCTGCACCTGCTCATGAGGAAACGGTGGCTCTCATGGCTGTGGGGCAGCCGTCCCCATCTGGGCCTGCTTCCACGCCTAAGTAGCTCCCAGGACAGTGACGCTTCGCTCCCCACCTCCAAGACACGCTAAGCAGTAGGTACGTGCTCAGCATCAATCTCCTCAACGACCCCCACGCATTTTCTTCCCTAGCAGAGGCAGAGGAGTTTGCTAGAGGCAAATAGTAATGACTTGGTCACCTCTGCACTCTCAGAAACACCAGTCATCTATAGAAATCGCCTTTCCAAAACAGTATTTTCTCCGCTGTATTCTACTTTCCATGTTTTTATAGGCTCTGTTCAGCTCGAAAATAAACAGAAATGATCTCCTTGAGCTAACCATCGTGCCATTTGCTTATATCACCTGTTGTATTTAATCTTCAGGAATTGCCCAGGGGGGTGGATGAGGTTTAATTCTTCTGTTTTATTACACCCTTTAAAATTTAAGCAGTTCTGAATTTGCGAGATTTTTACTAGATTCTTACTTTCTAACCCTTCAGTATAACAACCCTCCCACCGCACTGGAGCGCATTGTCCCCCGTGTCCTGTCCCGTCCCCCGTGGGCAGGACGTGGCCAGAGGGGACAGGACGGGTCGGGCTGGGGTCCCAGCCTCCCTCTGTCCCCATGAGCTGCCCTGCTCCTCCGCTGCCCTCACCGGCCCGGCCGCCCTGCAGAGCCCACCGTGGTGGCATCCCCTGCTGCCGGGAGCGCCAGCCTGAGCAGCACCTGTTGTTTCTTCTTCCTCCCACTCAGAACCACTTCAGCATTGTTTCTGTGTGTTTTCTACCACGCTTTGCTCTTCCTTCACTGCTCTGCAGCTCCACGTTGCGCCCCAATTTACTTTATCTATATCTATATATATACACAGTTACCTATTCTAGATGTTTGTTCTCTTTTTTTTACCTTTAACCAGTTTTATCCAGGTCTGGGTCTCCATTGTTTTAACTGACCATGGGCGAATTGTTTGTAGCAGTGGGGTCGCAGTGCTCAGCGTGTGCCCCGTCTCTTATCACCCCATGCCTGCACTCCTCTGCACCACATCCTTGTCTCCACTTCTCAAGGCCACTGATACTGTGTCAGGCATGTGTTTCTTTATGCTGCATCGTTATATTACAGCCGTAAATAACTCATTCTGCACAGAACGGTGGTTTGTTACTGCTAGCTATAAAGAGCTATGGTTGTAACACACAAGGTTAAAAAAGCAAAACAAATTACCAATAAACACCTGGTCAGTTAAAGAAACTGCTGTCACAGGTAAACCAAATAACGCAAAGCTGTGGGCAAGCCAAGAAAAGATCAGCCGGACCAGGCGTGACAAACCTCAGCCCTGAGGCCCTGCACACCCAGTACAGAGCTTATGGCCTGTTACTGGCAGTGGCAGGGCCAGGCTGCAGACCGACACGGTTACGTTACCATCCCAGTGCCCTGTGTACGGTCCTTCCATTCTTCCAGCCATGGACACGTGGGCAAACGGGGAAAAGGGGAAGTCCAAGTCTGGTGAGGGCCAGCAGCTTCACAGAGGCAGCCCGCTCGAGGCGTCAGGGCTCCAGCGCAGCTTGGTCTCAGTCCTGCATCCACAGACATTGACGGAAATTCGGGGGAAAGAACTGAGATGTAACAAATCAAGCAGTCTAGGACATGTATTGCTTGTTAAGAGATGAGTAGAACACTCGCCACTTGCATTTACTTACAAATATTGGTCTGAAGTGTAGTTTTCTTGTGCTGCTTCCAGTCTTTGAGCATCATGGAGAGTCCCAGTAATCTCACTGTCCTCACTCGGGTAGTCTGAAATATCTACTAGTTTCACATTGCACTCTTAACAGGATTTCAGGCTGTTTCATCTTTTTCAATGTCATCATTTCAATCTCTTCATCTACAAACACAGTTTGTTATTCGGTTTATTTCTTTCTCTGTACTGTTCTTGTTTGAAACTTCTTTTTAATAGGAATGAGCAGCTAATAATAAATGATTTTTATACTCCTAAAATTACTAAGACATTGGTGTTTTTATAATTCCGTTTTCAGTTAAATGCAGCAGGAAAGACTGCAGTACTCTATGTTTTGTCCAGTGCAGAAGTTTGTTTCAATTCACCGCCGGCTGCTCAGAATCACAGCATCGCGTCTTTCCCGATGGAGAGAGTTTTCTTCAAAAACCCAGCACTACGACCAGCTGCTAACAATGTACGACAATGCAACGCCGTTACGACATTATAACAGGGTGAAGGGGCCTGGCTGCTGTACGGCTAAACCCCGTGAGCGGCAGCAGGGCAGGGCAGAGCAGAGCAGCCTGCGGGTCGAAGGGCTGGCCTCCCACACCGGTGGGTCTCCCAGCTGATCCTTCCTCCCCCTTTTCTCCCAGCTGATCCTCCTTTCCCTATTTCTCTCAGCACGGTTTCTTAGCATGCAATGACATGGTCACTTTGGGGGAAACACATAGAGCTGTCATGGTGTGCTTCTCTCCTGGAAGTGCCCGTCTTCCCTGCAGGAGGGCTCCAGCCAAGCGCTGCCTGAACCCTACTGGTGCCACATCAAACCAGCTAGGTCAGGTCGTCCTGAACATCAGACTGGTCTGACACTGCACTGGAGAAGATTGTTCTTGCACTGGCTGATAAGAACATCAGCCTCAACTGACGAACAGTAATACATGGCTGGAAAAGATTATATTTTTCAGACATGCTAGCTGAAAGGGGTGGTCTACATTACAATAGCTTAATTCACTGTAACTGCACAATTCTCTTAGTGGCATTGTTAGCAGGTTCCCTTTCTTAAAACCAGCTTGTCTCCTGGAACCTCTCTTTGTCAGAAGAGAGCACAAAAAAATAAGCAGAACTCTCAAAGGGAACATGTGAAAATCAATTAAAACTCCTTCTGCCTGTTGGTGCTAAAATATGCTTTGGAAAGCTCTTTGATTCGCTGAAGAAATGAGAATTTTTTGCACCTTGAGAAAGTACAGATTGTTGGTCTCTTCTTTCTGCTGGGAATTAAGATGAATTCACAGCTCTAGAAGTAGCCTTTAGCTATCAGAATCACCTGAAGGCTTGGGCTTTCTATATTTAGTTTGCTTTTGCCTTCTAATGCTATGCTTTTCTCTTTTTTCTTTGTCTGCATCATTTGCCAGTTATTTTAGTCACAGTGTGAAAGACTTTTCACAGATCAAAGTGTTCTTGGTCTAACAGGAGAGGTCACAACCAGAGCTGAAGACTATAGCTGGATCTAGACACATTCAGAGCACTGGAAAGCTGAAGTTTTCTTTCAGATATTTAACTATTTGAAGCATCCTGGAGTCTCCATTACCTGAGGCCCTTAAATCAAAGTAGGATATCCTTATAGAACATACTTTGTGGTTTGTGTTCCTTGGTGTCATATTCCTGGAGCTACTGGATGAAATATGACAGGTTGTTTTACTGTAGCATTCACGAAAGTCAGATCAGGTATCTTATAACTGTGTTTTTTTGACCTAAGAACCTATGACTCCTCCTTTTTTTCCTGTCTTTTGCCTATCAAGTTAGTATTTTTAAAAATGATTTCACAGTGCTGATTCTGTATCTTTTACTATAAATAAAGTAAGATTGATCTGAAAGAGAAATGTCGGCATGTTCATAGAGCGCCTGGCAGTAGTGTTCTGCTTTGTGTCTGTGGTCATCTATTCTGTTGCAGCAAGATGATTTTTTTAGATACGAAATCCATGACTGATTTTTTCATAAATGAAATGATTATTCAAGATAAGCACTGCAAAATTAAAAATCTTTTCAATCCTTTTGCATGCTGTAAGTGTATCTGTGGTATGGAGTTTGCCAAAGTGAAGGATTCGTTCAATTTACCGGGCTGGTGTGTCCACCAAACGGCACTCATGGCAGTCCCTGGAGAACCGGCATCTTGTACTGCCTGGGAGATTGACTTTCAAATAATTGCCTGGAAGATTAAGGGAAGTCCAGTGCTAATGCATGCTTGCAGGTGAAACAGCCCTCCTTGGCAGGTAAAACTTCCCACATACTTTGACAACACACTTTTTAGAAGTTGTAGAATTAAAAATAAGGCAAACTATTTGTCGAAGTCCAATAGTCTCTGACCAGCTGTTTATCAAGACCCAAGACCACGCTCCAGATCCTTTACGCAGACCTAAACACAGCTTCCTTTGCAATGTGGTTTCCACCTGGCTAACTGAATCAGTGTAATACTACAGAATCACAGAATCACAGAATGGTAGGGGTTGGAAGGGACCTCTGTGGGTCATCTAGTCTAAACCCCCTGCTGAAGCAGGGTCACCTACAGTAGGCTGCACAGGATCTTGTCCAGGCGGGTCTTGAATATCTCCAGA
>Ga0065711_1040191_pt1 | contig 17175 bp, 26 predicted proteins | sample Hoacrofraction12_FD_59098 | JGI IMG/M metagenome (GOLD analysis project Ga0065711, IMG submission 59098) | Hoatzin crop microbial communities from Cojedes, Venezuela - Epithelial fraction 12 v2 (version 2) | ecosystem: Host-associated > Birds > Digestive system > Esophagus > Crop | place... | reverse complement strand
GAGGCGGGCGGTGCGGGATGCGCTCCCGCCGCCGCGGGGGCACCGGGCGGCCACCCTGGCCCGTGAGTAGGGGGCGGGGGCGGCTCCGGCTCCGTGAAGTTTCCCGGGGAAGCCGGGACGGGGAGCGGGCGGTTTGCAACTCCTCCGGCACGGTCACCGGCCCGGAGAGAAGTTGGTGGCGAGCGGAGCGGGACTGCCCAGCCCCGCGGCGCGGAGGGGATGCGGGGTGCCGGGGCGGGAGGGAGGGGTGCTGGGCTGGGGGGGACCGCGCTCGGGAGGACGGAGCAGTGGGCGGGGGCGCGGGCTGGGACTGGGGGAGCGCTGGCAGAGACATCAGGGTGGCACGAAGCGAGGGGCAGGAGGAAAGGAAGGGCAGCTCCTTTTTCCAGGGACATTCGTGCTTGGTTGTGGCTGAGCCCGTGGAGGGGCTGGGGGCTGCAGGGAGAGGGGTCCGTCCGTACATCGGTCTGCATGGGAGGGGGCTGGCTGTGCCCTGGTGGGTCTGAGAGCAGCTGAGCCCTCCAAGGACCTGGTGTCCCTCTGGGCTGAGCTCGGAGGCTGAGGTGGCTGCTCGTCTCCACACCGCATCAGCTGCTGCTGGCTGAGCCCCAGCGTGCCGGGTCTGGCGCTGAGTCCTGCGCGCGAGGGGACGGCGATGGGACAGCCGGCAGCTGGGGGCTTTGGGCCCAGCAGAAGCATCGGTGGTGGGGTGCGTGCACAGGCCAGGGTCTGAGAGGGGTGTGAGAGGGAGCAGCGCTGAGCCCGCAGCAGCAGCGAGCAGCCGGGGTAGCGCGATCGGGGCTCACGGGCTCTGGCCAGAGCAACGGCACTGCAGGGGCTGAGGTGCCGTGGAAGGGGCACTGCTGGCATCCCTGGGCAGCTCGGCTGCTGCAGGGGATGGACCACTGGTTCTGCGGGACGTCTCCTGCCTGTCTTCTGCCCGAGCGGGTACAGCTGTGGCAGCCTGGGAATGGCAGAAATGGGAATATGATGTTACAGGGCCATATGCAGCACGATGTCGTGGGGTGCTGTGATGTCACCGTTTTGTCACTGCTCTGGGGTGCCTTTGGGGTGTGATGAGGCCCCTGCCGCACGATGTCATGCAATGTCGCAGCGGTGCTGGAGGTGGCTGCGGCCCGGGATGGGATGTCACTGCAGTGGTGGAACATGACATCACTGGGGTGCGTAGTGTGGTGGGCGGCGATGTCATGGTGGCCTGCGGGATGGGGTGGCTGCGCAGACAGTAGGCTCCCACCCTCCCCATGATATGGGCCAGGGCCTGGGGAGGTGCATGTTGGGTACACAAGAAGCCCAAGGGACATCGTCTCCCCATCTGTGGTGAGGGCCCTGGAGCACAACCCTTTGCCTGCCCCACGGGTCCCTTCCCAGCCCCATCCCACCCTCCCCGCAGGACATTGCCAGCTGCAGCCATGCCTGGGGACAGACGCACCCTACATGCTTCATCCCTGCCATGAGGCCAGCACCCTGTCCCTGCGCTGCCTGGCTGCATCCTGGGTGGGTGCCTGTGGACCCCCTGCCTTGCTCCCATCCTCTTGCTGCCTCTAGCTTGGCCTGGCACCCTGGCTTTGTGTCACCAGGCTTAGCCGTGATGATGAGGCACTCTGGGGTGACCGCAGCTCCTGGGGTGACCTTGCCACCAGATGCCACAACGCAAACCAGAACGTGGCTCTGCTGGGACAAGACAGGCTGAGCTCTGCCCAGTGTATGAGCAGGACCCCATAGCCTTAAACCTCAAGTAGAGCTTCATGCTGGGAAGCGTGAGGCCTTGCCCATCCACTGCACAGACCCTGAGCCTCTCTTCCTCTCCCTTCCCAAAATGGCCTGGCTCTGGGCCGTGCATCCCTTCCCCATGGCACCAAGCACCGGATCTGCTGGGAAAAGCCTTTTGTCTCCAATCAGGAACATTGTTTCCTCCTGGAAAGGCTCCATCCAGCCTGGAGGGATTTTGGCTGCAGCTGGAAGAGGGTGGGGGGGGCACCTGGGGAATGGTCCAAGCTTGGAGAGCAGGAGCTGGCGGGGAAGCAGAGCAGAGAGCGCCTTGCTGCTGGCCCGGGGACAGCCACCCATTGCCTGGCTGTGACCAGGGATGAGGAGGCACTGCTCCACGTCAACAGGGGCTCACGTGGCAGCCCTGCCCCCATATGTCCACATGTGGGTGGCTGTTCCCTACGGTTACTTTGGTAAGCCCAGGGTGGGGCTGTGGCAGAAGCTCCCCATCCCTCACTGTGTGACACTGCAGAGTGACACCCAGGGACTGTCCCATTCCTGTGCAACCCAGTGAAGCCCCATCCCCATCACGTCACTTGAATGGGACACCTGCACCAGGGACAGACCTAGGTTCTGGCCCATGGAGAGCCACTCCAGACAGGACAACAGGGTGATGAGCACAGTGCCCCGAGTCTGGCTGGGTGGTGGAGAGCATGGTGCCAGGGAGAGGCTGGCTGCACCTGGTCTCTGGGAGGATGTGGGACAGGCCAGGGAGGGGACAGGAGCAGCACAGAGCTGGGGACACACACACACACATCCACCCTTGCAACTGGGCCTGGGGAATGGATGGGATTGGAGAGGGAAGGGGAGTGGGGCTCGTGCAGTGGGATGCTGGGCAGTGGGGCTCAAGGTCTCTGCTGCAGCTGGAGGACAGCCCACCACAGCCAGGTGGGCAAGAAAACTATTTGCTTGTGGCAGCAGAATCGTGGCCCCCCCCAAAGACCCTTGGAACCATTCCCATCCCCAGGGGAAGCAGCAGGCTACTCCCACAGCTTGGTGGGCCTGCCAGGATCTAAGCCTTTGGGCACCTTCCCCTCTCCAAGCTGGGCACATGTGGCACTGTGCAGCTGCTATAGCTTTGTTTGCTCACTGGCAGGGTCTATGGCATGGGGATGGGGTGGCAGAAGGGCTATTCACCCCTATCACCCTGACAGCGATGGGGGCTATTCCTAGCTCCCCAGGAAACCTATGCTTGGGGACATCCAGCCACCAAGGTGGAGGACACTGTTCCATGTGGCTGTGCCAGCCCTCCAGTCTGTGAGAGCAGGACAGGCTGCTTATGCTCCCAGCTGGAGCGCTGGCATGTGGGTTCTTGCCCACAGTCCAGGACACACAGCTCGTTGCTGGGCTTTTACCTTCTGGAGAGAACTGCCTGGCCTGGGGCAAGGGGCAGCCTTCTGAGTGCTACCTTGCTGGTCACCCATGCTACAGCCAGGTCAGAGCCAGCTCCAAAGTCTCTGCAGCCTTGCCAGCAGTGCTGGCAGACACCATCCTCTGCAGTCCAGGTTAACTGAGCCTCTACTTCAAGTCTCCCATTCATCTCAGTGTCTCCTTCCCATGGCCAAGTCTCTGTGCAGACACCTTCCCATGGCCACCCTGGGAGGAGCTTGCCCTGCAGAGTCTGTAGCTCACCTGGGAGAAACAGTGCCAGCAGGGTGGGGAAACTGAGGCACACGGGAATCATCTGGCAGAGTGTTACCATGTTGTCCTCATGGTCTTCTGCCGCTCTGGAAGACCAACTGGACAAGGGAAGAGCTCCCCAGCTTGGCAGCTGCCTGCTTCCTCTGCCCTTGCCAAGGAAGCAGTGGCTGGACCGTGACTTGCCAGGATCTTGGGTGCCAGCATCCCCTTGGGGCAGGGCGAGCTGGGGCTGAGCCCAGCTTTGTCAGCACTCCGCAGCCCTCCTGCCACCTCCCTGGTCCCTCCCATGGTCCTGATCCTGCTCAGCCTCAGCTCCCAGCTTGCTGGGGTACCATCCTGTCCCACAGGAGCCCTGAGGGCGAGCTGCAGCCCGCAGGGTCCATGCAAGGGGATGCCAGAGCTGTGCAGTGCCTGAGGGGCCAGTGGGGTGGCACAGGCTGGGATGGGTGACAAGGGATGTCAAGAGAGCGTCTCTTGTGCAAGGGTGATGGGGATGCTTGGGCACCATGGAGCAGGGTCTCCTCCTGGAACTGACGGGCTGCAGGTTTCTCCCAGGTGCCCAGGATGCTGGCGCTGTGCCTGCTGTCCCTGGCCTGGCTGAGCGAGGGCTCCCAGCGCGGTGAGCCCATGTTTGCAGCCGTCACCCACCGCCTCCTCCCGCCTGACTACAACAGCAACCCCACGCAGCTCAACTACGGTGTGGCTGTCACGGACCTGGATGCCGACGGTGACTTCGAGATCGTGGTGGCGGGGTGAGTGGTGCACCCAGTGCCTCGGTGACAGCGGGACCTGGTGGCCCTGCGGTGCTGGGAGCTCCTTGCTGCTCCGAGGGTATGTGGCTGGCTGGGAGTGCGTGCACAAGGGTGATGGAGTGGGGGTCTGCATGCACCCAAGCACATGTGGGTGCCCCCATCCCGGCCCCAGGGCCAGGTCTCCTCTCTGCGGGGCGGTGGCAGCTGTCCGGTGGCTGGGGTCCACCCGGCAGTGCAAAGCCAGCGTGTCCCCAAGCCAGCCTAGCTCCGCTGACAGGACTCGGCGCTCTCTGGAGATTCGGTTAATTGGCTGGAGGTTTTTTTATAGCCCTTTATTGGAGTGATGGCTCGGAAGGGCTGGCAGGAGCCGGGGAGGCAGGGAGCCGTGTGCCACGCTGCGAGCACCCAAGCGGGGCTGGACATGGAGCAGCTGCTGCCAGCAGGTCCAGCCTCAGCTGGGGACAGCAGGGACCGCAGCACGGGCCCTGCGTGCGTGTGCTGGCACGGCTGTGAGCTGCTGGCACAGCGTGTCCATGCAGGCACCACTATGCTCACCCCCGAGGGAGGCTTGCACATGTGGGTGTGCTCACTTGGAGGGGATGCCTCACCCCCACAGAGCCCATTTTTGGGGGGCTGCAGGAGCCAGGGCACCACGGCACCAGGCAGAGTGCAACCCTGCTACCCCTCTGAGCATCACCCTGGGGCAGAAAACCACGAGCAGCACTGGGGACCCCCAGAGGGGCCCAGGACACCGCTCCCAGCGGGGCTGAGCCAAGCAGCCAGCTGTGGTTTTGTAAGCGGCCCCAGCGCCCGTTGTGTAACTTGTTTACTGGTGCCCAGGTCAGGGAGCCTGTGGGGCGCAGTCCGCCGAGAGGATTTGCCTTGTGTGCCAGTTTTCCTGCCCTGGGAAAGGGCTGCAAGCATGGACCTGTGCCCCATCCTGCCCTACTGGCCACCCAGCCCCTGCCCTGCGGGTACCCGGGCCAGGTAGACACAGGATGCCTGACATGGGCTGGAGCAGCTCCAGGCTGAGCCCTCCCGGTCGGCAGCCAAGAGCAAGCCCCACATATGGGTGCTGAGAGCAGCCCAAGGGCCTTGGTCTCCATGGACCATGCAGGTGTCTGCACCCAGTATCCCCCCAGGGATGGGATGGGGGCTTTCATCCTGTCCCCAAGCCTCAAGGAGCCATCACCCCTGCTCGCACCCACAGGTACAATGGCCCCAACCTGGTGCTCAAGTACGACAAGGCACGGGGGCGGCTGGTGAACGTGGCGGAGGACGACCGGGGTTCCCCGTACTATGCACTGCGGGACCGGCAGGGCAACGCCATCGGTGTGACGGCCTGCGACATCGACGGGGACGGCCGCGAGGAGGTCTACTTCCTAAACACCAACAACGCCTTCTCTGGTGAGCCCCGCCGGCGGCCGTGCCCTGAGCCCCGGCTGCGGGGGGAGCTCCCGGCATGGCCTCCTGCAACCTTCGGCTCGCGAGGGATGTGTGCGGGCTGGAGTTAATTTCTCAGTTGAGTGGCTCCATTGATTGATAGCAGCACAGGCAGGACGCTGAGCCCAGCCAGCCGCCGAGTCAGCACTTCCAGCTGCCCATCGCCCTCCCCACAGCACCCCGAGTGGGACGGCAGCTTCCCCAACACCCCCGGGGCTGCCCCACCATGGGGACCCTGCTCTGCAAGTCCCAGCTAAGCCCTGCAGCAGCCGTGCCCCTCCATGCCATGGGTCCCCTGTGCCCACTGGACCAAGCCAGGTCTCATTCTGCCCTGCCAGTGCTGTCCCAGCTCCCGGGATGCCTGTCCTGGGGAGGGGACCCATGAGCCCCAGCCTGGCTCCGGCCATCCCTGGAGGGCTCTGGGTGGGTGCTCCAGCCGGGCTCTGCTCCATGTCCCTGTCCCACCACCCTGACCTCCGCTCAATGGATCTGTCTTCCTGATGCTCCTAATTACCCGGGGTGGCGGTGGCTGCCGGCACACCTATCACTAAATCAGGCGCTGCCATCGGTGCTGTCACGGGCAGTGTGGCTCGCTGCCCGTGCCTGGCACTGCATCAATTTTTTACCTTCCTGGGGATGATCTACAGGGCTGTGCCCCCCTGGGACACATTTTACCTTAATGAGTTGACTCTTCTGTGTGTCTTCCAGTAGCCTTTAGGGGTTACAGGGTCACTTGCAGCGGCAGCCTGGCCCCGTGGTGGTGCTGCTGGGGGCTGTGGGGACAGAGCAGGGGTTTGGGATGCTCTGGGCAAAGGGTACTCCTTCCACAGCCTCCCCTGGCTGCAGGGCACCCTCCTCGGGAGGAGGTAGGATGCTGCAGCCCCGCGACCCATGCACACCCCCCCCAGGCATGGCCACCTACACGGACAAGCTCTTTAAGCTCCGCAACGGGCGCTGGGAGGACCTCCTGAGTGATGAGGTGAACCGGGCCGTGGCCAGCCGCTTCGCCGGGCGCTCCGTCGCCTGCGTGGACCGGACGGTGAGCAGGCAGCGCACCGCGGGCGGGGGGCATCTCCGCTCCCTTCCCACCCTCCCCTGCGGGGTCCTGGGGGACCTCTCCCCTCGCAGGGACACCAGCCCCATCCCACCCCCCGCCCGGGCTGGGGGTGCCCCTCAGCAGCCCATGGCTGTCAGGACTGGCAGCCCCCTGGCCGTGGGGACTGCGGGCGCCTGTCCACGCGGTTGCCGCCAGCTGATAAACGTGCCTGTCAAGGTGATTTATGTTCCTGTCACCTGCTCTTTCTTCTTCCTCCTCCCCCAGCGGTTTTCTTTTTTCCAAACGATTATCACTAAATCAGGGTCCAGCTGCTGCACGGGACAAGGGGGGCAGTGGGGATGCAGGGGACCTGGGGTGGTGGGGTGCCCTAAGCCTGGGGACCGCAGAAGTCCTGGGGACAATGGGGCACGTCCCCACTCCTGGGGTGCTTTTCACCATGGGCTTTGCAGAGCTCTTGCCCAGCACACGATAGTGGTGCCTGGTCCCATGCAGCTGTGAGAGCATCCAGCCCCACAGCAGGGATCCCCTGGTCCCCGTGGAGTTGGGTTTTGGGCGGGTGGGTGCTGAGGAGGTGCCGCTGGCCGCAGGGCTCCGGCAGGTACTCCATCTACATCGCCAACTACGCCAGCGGCAACGTGGGCCCCCACGCCCTGATCGAGATGGACGTGGCTGCCAGCGACCCTGCCCGCGGCCTCGTGGCGTTGGTGGACGTGGCCGCCCAGGCTGGTGTCAGCAAGTACACAGGTACCCGGCTGCCGGGGTCCCGCTGGGGGACAGGGGGCTGCTGCTGGGACCCCACTGCAGGCAGCGTGGGGCAGCGGCCCAGGCCACGCGTTCGGTTGCCTGGCTGCCCCATCCAGTGGCAGCCCCACAGGGGGCCGTGAGGTGCTCACCCAGGATCCCCACGCCCACCATCACCCTGCCCAGGGCCAGGCTGGTCCCTGCAGGACCTGCAGCCCGCACGGGGCTGTGGGCACACAGGCAGGGCAGCGGGGAGCTGCTCCGGCGCCGTGCCCCATCTCCCCGGTGGTAAATTGTCACTAATTAGGAGTGTTGTCACCATGGCGATGGCAGTGATGAGGGTTGGGAGTGAGACCAGCGGCTGCCAGGACCGATTAGCTCCCGGTGACAGGGAGGGGGGCGAGGAGGGGATGCTGGGGGGGGAGTGTCCCTGGAGCACCGGGTGGGCAGCAGCGAGGGGGAGTGGAGGGGACAACCCCCCCCGGGGCAGGATGCCGGCTGCCCCCTCACCCCCGGGCCACTGTCCCCAGGGGGCCGTGGGGTGGCCGTGGGCCCCATCCTGAGCGACAGCGCCTCAGACATATTCTGCGGTAACGAGAACAGCCCCAATTTCCTCTTCCACAACCGGGGGGATGGGACATACCGGGACGTGGCAGCTGCCGTGGGTGAGTAGGGGGAGCAGGGGGGATCACCCAGGTGTCGGGGACCCCCGGGCAGGCTGAGCGCAGGGTGGAGGGACAGCCCTGGGAACCCAGAGCCCTGCTGACCACCGCGGGTGGCTGAAGTGCTCCGGGGTCAGCGCAGGGACGCAGCCCTGAGTGGGGGGACCTGTCTGGGGACCACGGGGCACATCCTGGGGGGCAGCCCTGGGAGATGGAGATGGGGAGGGGGTCCCGTCTCCCCCCGTCCCCTTGCGGCTCCCCAGGGCTGGATGACCCCTACCAGCACGGACGTGGCGTGGCGCTGGGTGACTTCAACCGCGACGGCCGGGTGGACATCGTCTACGGCAACTGGAACGGGCCGCACCGCCTCTACCTGCAGAGTGGGGGCCCTGGGCGCGTCCGATTCCGGGTGAGAGCGGGGGCCAGGACCCCCCCACCGCCGACTTTGCTGCTGAGCCTCTGGTCTGGGGGTTCTTGGCTTCACCCCGATTTGGCTTTGAGTCCCAATTCCCAGCGAGGAGGGGACCCAAAGCACAAAAGCGGGACCCAGTGTCCCCCTCCCTGTGCCCCTTGTCACCCTGTGCCCATCCCTCGCACAGGACATCGCCACCCCCAAGTTCTCCATGCCGTCCCCTGTCCGCACCGTCATCGCGGCTGACTTCGACAACGACCAGGAGCTGGAGGTCTTCTTCAACAACATCGCTTACCGTGGCTCCTCCGCCAACCGCCTGTTCCGGTAGCAGCCTGGCGGGTACCGGGGGGCCTGGGGCAGCCCACACCCAACTGTGGGGGCCAAGCAGCCCTCATGGCACAACTGGGATCACGGGGCTTCTCTCCAGCAGTGCCACTGCTTGGGCTCGGCTAATAAAAGGCGCCGTGACTGGGCCCTTCCCGGCGTCATTAGTGGCCACCACAACCGTGCCTGCAGCAGCCCCCGGGGTCCCTGGTGCCGCTGATTAGCAGCCGCGTGGAAGCTTGTTCAAGGCTCCTGTTAATTGTGGGGGTCAATTCCTCGTTACAGCTGCGTGTGCCTCCTCGCCTGGCATGTGGGGTGGTGGGAGCTGGTTGTCCACCCGTTGCCAGCACCCGTGGGTGGGTGGAGGTCAGGGGCATGGCAGTGAGCCCCTGCGGGGGGGGAGGGTGTCTCTGGTCCCAGAGAGATGCAGCAGTGTTTGGAGATGGTGCTGCTGCCTTGTAGTTCAGACCCACAAGAGCCAGGCTCTCATGACATCCCTGTCACCCCTGCATGGAGCGGGGATGTGAGGTGCTAACAGGCAGGGGTCAGTCGCATCCCCCCTCCACCAGGGCTGTCACGTCTCCACCGTGCTGCTGCAGGAGGGGACAGGCGCTTCCCGGGAAGGTGCCCGGGACTGCCAGGACTAGCACCAACACCCTGTCTGTTCTCCGCAGGCTTGTCCGCAGGGAGCACTCGGACCCCATCGTGGAAGAGCTGAATCCGGGGGACGCGCTGGAACCTGAGGGACGGGGCACGGGTGGGTGCTGCCAGCCCTAGCAGTGGGCACCCATGGCAGGGGTGTGCCACAGCACCGCCTGGCACCCTCTGTGCCTGGGGACACTGCATGGCTGGCTGAGTCACCCGCCTGCTCCCTACCAGCATCCTGAAGCCCCTGTCACCTAGGAGCAGCCCCATGCTTTCTCCCTCCACCAGCTAACGGTGCCGTCTCCAGTTGTTCCCCAAGCCTTCAGTCTTGGTGGGCTCCTTCCTGGGTACCCACTGTTCAAAGCCAGCCTCTGCATTTGGGAGGGGGCCAGGCAGCCTCCTGTGTCCCACAGCCCCCAGGTACTGCCTGTCCCCTCCACTGCCTAGGGAGCGGACCCACCTGATTGCAGGGTGCTACCCATACAGGGACCCTTACTCCTGCACTGGGGTCACCCCTTCTTCCCTATTGCCCCAGCATTGCCGGGAGTTCTGCTGTCACCTGTGAGAGCCCACGCTGGAAGCAGGACATGGTGCTGGGAGACATGGGGCTGGGCCCCAGGCATGACCTGATCCTGTCCCTGCAGGAGGTGCAGTGACAGACTTTGATGGAGATGGGATGCTGGACCTCATCCTGTCCCATGGTGAGTCCATGGCACAGCCAATCTCCATCTTCAAGGGCACCCAGGTGAGTCAAGCAGGGGGTCATTGCATTGTCCCGGTCCCTTCTGCCTCTCCTTGCTCAGTCTCCCTGCTCCCTCCTCTCTTGCAGGGCACCAGCAATAACTGGCTGCGTGTCATCCCCCGCACCCGCTTCGGGGCCTTTGCTCGGGGGGCCAAAGTGGTGCTGTTCACACGGCGAAGCGGGGCCCACCTGCGCATCATCGATGGCGGATCGGGGTACCTCTGTGAGATGGAGCCCGTGGCACACTTCGGACTGGGTGAGCAGCGGGGCCGAGGGGCTGCCTCCACCCCCAGCCTTCCCTGGCACCCCCCTGGGCAGGGGCCACCTCTGCTGCCCCAGCACACTGCAGCACAGTAGTCATCCGTGCCCATTGCCCTGCGCATGGTGGGCTCCAGGGGAGGCTGCGGGCAGGGTGCCCAGCCACTGCAGCCCTGCTGCGAGGGGCAGCTGCCCCCTTCCCCACCACCTGCCTGCTTCTTTGCCCAGGCACCAGGGCTTTCCCTGCCCATTAACACTCCCCTGGCTCAGGACAGCCGGCAGCCAAGCCTGCAGGGATGTCCCTGCCCACTGGCAGTGCATCCCATCGTCCCCATGCGCATCCTTTGTGCTGCATCCCTGTGCATGGGCTGTCAGCACAGGCACCTGGAGTCCAGCTTGGGGAGCAAGGGGAGGCTTTGACCCTCCATCCCTACCACCCCCTGGCCTCCTTTCAGCCCCTGCCCGCCCCGGAGACCCCTCCTCTGACGGGCTGCCCGCCTGCAGGGCATGACGAAGCCAGCAGCCTGGAGGTGACCTGGCCGGATGGCCGCGTCGTGGCACGAGCTGTGGCCAGCAGTGAGACCAACTCCATCCTGGAGGTCCCCTACCCCCTGGACGTGGAGGAGCCGCTCATGCCTGCCCCGCTGGAGGTGAGGGCTGGGTGTGGGCACAGGGCGGGAGGCAGGAATGAAGAGCTGAGCTCTGCTGGCTCAGTGGCTGCCCAGGGCTGATTCCTCCCCATCGCAGCAGTCTCTGCTTCTCCCCAAATGTAGTGCGGGCAGGGATTCTCCCAGCGCAAGAATGGACGCTGTGTAGGTGAGTGGCTGCTGGGCGCACAGGCGTGCCTGCACCCGGGATGGAGGGGGCAGGAGGGCAGCACCCGGCTGCAGGGAGGTGGCTGGGCGTGCAGGCAGGGCTGCCGTGCGGCTGAGTGTGGGTTATGGCTGCCTGCTTGGCACAGGGCCTGGGGACGGCTCTGAAGGTGGACTGTGGCATCATGGGGAGGGGGGAGAGCGCTGTGCTGAGGGCAGGAGGCATGGCTTGTGCACAGCCACCCCCGGAGGGTCCCCCAGCCCTGAGCTCCCAGCCCAACCATTTCACACTGAGGCCCCTCCGCTTGCAGACACGGACGAGTGCACCGAGTTCCCCTTTGTCTGCCCCCGGGACAAGCCTGTCTGCATCAACACCTATGGCGGGTACCGCTGCCGCAGCAACAAGCGCTGCAGCCGGGGCTTTGAGCCCAACGAGGACGGCACAGCTTGCGTGGGTGAGTGACGGCAGGGGCGCCCTGACCCCGTGCCCCCGCAGCCTGGCCGAGCCAGTGGGCAGCAGCTCCGAAGCACCGTCTTGGGATGCTGTTGCACCCCTGCCAAAGGCCTGGCCACATCCTGTAACCTGCTGCGTGGCTGCCCAGCCACCTCCACCCTGGCTCCATGTCTGTTCATCCTGCACCTCTCGCTGAGATGCCACTGACTCCCCTTCTCTCTTTCTCTCTTGCTCCTTCTCTCCTTCTCTGTGCAGCTCAAGTGGCCTTTTTTGGGGGATACCCCTCTGCCGGGAGCTGGCCTGGGCCCCTACATCATGCCCTCCTCCCTCTAGTCCTCGGACTCTGCCTTTACCTCTATGCACTTTAACCCCTGCCCGTAACACGCCAGAGCAGCCTTGGCGGAAGGACCGGCCGGCCTCTGCCTGTCTCTCTTTTTCTCTCTCTCTCTTTCTCTCCATGTCGAACCGCCCTGGAAGTGCCAGCCGTGCCCTACCAGGGCAGCCTGTGGTGGGACAGGCATGGAGCACCGTGCCTGGGAAAGCAGCCCTGGGGCAGTGCCCCTTCACAGGCACCCCGCGCCCCAGCGCTGCCCCTGCCATGCCGGTACCTCCTGGGTGGTCGCTTGCTCCGTCGCCTCGATACTGTACCATGTGCCTGCTGGTTTGGCCTGCGACGTGTGTGCTTCACCTGTCCCCTCCTCGGTGACGGGGACCCCCCTCCCCAACCCGGGCAGAGGAGGGTCCCCCAGCCCTGCAGGGGAAGGACACTCCTGGTCTGTTTTTTAATGTATTGACCCCACTGTTTGGAGTCAGACCCTGCTCAGTCTTCCAGCCCCTCTCCTAGAGAACCCCCCCAATAAACTATATCCTGTCTGTTAGCCTGACCTGCTGAGCTGTGCAGGGCAGGGCTGTGCCCACGCTTCTGACCACCCTCCCCTGTGGTGCTACGGGGAGGGGGCTTAGGGGTGGAGAGCAGGCAGTTCTCCCCGCACCGCACCAACAGGGCGGTGTTGCCTTCCCCCAGCATGCCATAACCCCGTGCTGCTCTCTTCCCCACCACCAGACATCAACGAGTGTGCCCAGGGCTTGCACAACTGCAGCCAGCTCTGCACCAACACCCCTGGGGCACACGCCTGCCGCTGCCGCCCGGGCTTCCACCCCCTTGATCCCGCTGCCAGCCACTGCCTGGGTGAGTACCTGCAGGCAGCGGGGCCAGCAGCCCACGGGTGCCCACCCCCCCACTGCTGCCAGGTCAGCCATGCCTCCAGGGATGCTGCTTCCTGGGGTGCCCAGCTGTGCTCACCTCCCTGGTCCCCACCAGCTCAGAACTTGGGGGGCAGGACGGGCAGACGATGGCTCTTTGGGAGCTGGTGGAGTGAGGAGGCATCTGCTGCTCATCCAGCAGCTGTGGGGACAAGCAGTGGCAGGACCACAGCTGCGTGGGCACAGGCATTGGCGATGACCCATCTTCACCCTACCCCATGGCCAGACAAACCCCGTGCCTTTGGCGCAGCTCCGACCCTCTCCCCTTCTTTTCTAGACGTGGATGAGTGCCAGGCACAACCTGGCCCCTGTGACCATATCTGCCACAACAGTCTCGGCTCCTTCCACTGCCACTGCCACCATGGCTTCTCCCTGGGCGCCGGCGGGCACTGCCAGTGCAGCTAGCCTGCCCCAGCACAGCTGGGTGCCCCCCTGCTTGCCCCCAGCCCCGGACCGCTTGCACTCGGTGCCAACTGAATAAACCCTTTGCTGTGCTGTTTTCCCTGTGGGTTCCTGTCACCGGGGCCACACGACTGCTCCACGGGTCTGCCCTTGTCACCCTGCGGGCTGACCCCTCCCTCCTCCTTGTTTCCCCCTCTGCTTCCCCTCCGCATGGGGCTCTGGGCACCCTGGTGCGCTGGGGGCTGCCGTGCTCAGCACCAGCCCAGCCGGGCTCTGTGTCCCCCGGTGCTGCCCCGCTTCCCCCTCCGACGCAGAAGGACGCGGGGCAGGCGGCAGGGGATGAAGCGTGGGGTTTATTGAGGAAGGTCTCCGTGCAGGGGGGGGCCCCAGCGGGAACGGTGGGGCCAGGGCCACCCCACTCACATGCCACGACCGAGCCAAAAGCAGTCCCACGGGACAGGGTCTTCCCTCCAGGACCCTGGGAGAGCAACACCGGCTCCGTTCAGCCCTGCACCCGGGCAGGGACCCATCTCCTCAGGGCACTGGGTGTCACTCCTGTCGTCCCCCCATCTGACCCTGGCCCATGAACCCCCACACCTTGCAGTGAGGCCCAGGTGCCCCTCGGGGTCCCCACCGCAGGCCAGGCTGAGAATCAGGGTGCTGGTTGCAGACACATGCGGGACGCGTGGGTAGGGGAGGGCTCAGCAGCGGGAGAGCAAAGGTCCTGGTGGAGCCGCTCCAGCGGGCAGCCTCCTCGTGTTGGGGCAGGTCATGGGGCAGAGCGGGCAGCGGGCCGCTGGCAGCCAGGATCTGCCGAGACTGGGCAGGGAGCCCAGCTCACCCGTGCCACAGCTCAGCCTTCGCTGTGCTGGGCCATGCGCAAGCCCAGGGCAAGCGGGCAGGAGCCTGCCCAGCACTGCACCTCCCTGCCCTGGGCACGGGGCTTGGGGCTTGGGAAGCTTTCTGGGGATGGCACTGCGTCAGGCAGGGAGCAGAAGCAAGCACCCAGCGTTGTCAGCAGTGCTGAAGGATGCTGCTGGTGAGGATGCCGCTGCCAGATGGGTGAGGGTATCTGGCCAGGGCTGGGGAGCAGCAATGGGCAGCATGTGGGGCAGGGCTGGGGCGAATGCATGGCACCGTCATGCAGATTAAGCTGCACCAGGGCTCTGCCAGGCACCCTGGGCAGCAGGTACGCAGCGGCCGAGCCCACCCCGCAGCACCAAGAGCGAGATGTCCCAGGGAGGGGTTGCAGCAAGGGCTGGCAGTGCCCACGGGCAAGAGGCTAAGTGCATGCCCCCCTCTAGTGCTGTCTGGGGCTTTGCCGGCGCCGCTGCTCCCCGATGCATGGCACACAGGGCACTGCCAGCTCGGGCTGCCTGCAGCAGGGCGAGCTCCTTCGCTTGGGGCAGGGGCAGCGGCGCCGAGCACCCGGAGGTCTGCGGAAGCCCCTTGGCACCTGTTTGGCTCAGTGGAAAGCACCTGGGATGCCCCAGCACCAGCCCCTGCCCGCAGTGGGTCTGAGCAGAGGCAGAGCCACGCCGGGGGTCACAGAGCAGAGGGGGGTGGGCAGCCCCCAGCCTCCCCCTCCCGCCGGCCCTGGGCTCAGAAGCGGGTGCTCTGGTAGTGCAGCCTGCGGAGCTCGGAGAGGCCACTGTCCCGGCAGTACGAGTCCCTGCAGGGACCCCCTGCCAGTCACCGGCCCCCCGCCCCGCCGCCCCCACCGCTGCTGCTGCTGGAGCTGCCGCTGCTGGAGCTGCCGCTGCTGCACCGGTCCTCGTAGATGGAGATCTCAATCTGCGCCCTGCTAAGGATCGTAGGTGAGATGGGCTAGCCCAATTGCTCAGCACCCACTCTTGGTGTCCCCCCAGCCCTCGCCCTTGTCATCCCCCCAGCACCCCGCTGCCTAGAGGATACGACCCTCATGCCACGCTCCAGAGGGTCGGTGAGCAGCAGTCCCCGTGGCGCATAGATCTTCTCATTCTGCTCCTGGATGTACTTGGAGATCTTCTTCAGGACCTGCCAGCACACAGAGGGACACTCAGGGCCTGCCAGCCCTGATGTCCCACCTTGCAAGCCCTGATGCCTGCTCTGGCCTCCAGCCCCCCATGCTCCCTGTGCCATCCCCGTGCCCCCCACCAGCCATGCCTGTCCCCAAGCCCTCCCCTGGACCTCAGCACCTTCTCGTAGTGTGTCTCCATGCAGAGGAAGATGAAATACGCAGTGGCGCAGGCCAGGCACCCCTCCAGGTACGAGCTGCCCCCAATCTTCTCTGCTTCAGCGTAGAACCCATTAAGGGTTTTCACGGTTTCCTCGAAGAGCTGCCGCTCGATCTAGAGCAGAAAGCAGGGTGAAGATCAGTCTGGCCAGAGGCTGACACCTTGTAACTGCCCTGTCCCCATCCCTGGGGCAACCTGGGGAGCACTCGACCCTCTCCTCCCTGGCCAGCTGGTGCCTCAGCTCCCTAGCCCCTGCCCACTGCCCACCCATGCCGAGACCTGCTGCGCCTGCAGCCCCAGAGCCCCCCGGTTCCCAGGAGCACCCAAGCCCTTGCACACCAGGCAAGGTGGCTGTGGCTGCATGCACCCAGCAGCATCAGTCTGACTTCAGACCCCTCTCCCCTCTGAGCCCCAGTAGGGCACCCCCACCCTGCTGGCCCTCCCTACCCGGCTCTCCAGCTCAGGGGGGAACTTCGTCTGGAACTGGCATGTGGTCCCGTCGCTGTAATCCCGCTGCACGAAAACCTTGGTGGCCAGGGATGCGCTGCGCCGCAGCTCCTGCAGGCTGTGCACCTGGGGGACAGCAGGATGAGGAGGGGGGGCAAGACCATGGGGTGACAGACATCCCTGCTGGGGGCTGGGGACCCCAGGAGCAAGGCCATTACCCCAGCGTGAGGGCACGGGGGCTCCAGGCACGCACGCCCCGAGGCAGGGAGCCCCCCGGCATGGGCTGTGCCACGCCGTGAGCGCAGCTCGGCGCAGGACGTGCGAGGCCAGGGGTGGGGGGAGGATGATGGCAAGGGGAGGACGCTGCGGCAGACCCCGCTCGGAGCGTGGGCAAGTGCTTGTGCTCCCTGCCGTGGGCTGCTGCCTGGCCTCGCCTGCACCAGCTGCTGCACGCGTGGGTGTGCGTCCCCCGTGGGCCACAGCCCGGGGAGGGGACAACCCTCTGTCCTCAGTAGCACCCCGGCACGAAGCTGCCCCAGCATCTCCCAGGCGGGCGGAGGGAAGCGAGCAGGGCGGGAGCAGAGGACCGGGCAGGGGGTCTGCAGCAGCAGCGCAGCAGCCGGGGGGGGCTGCAGCGGGGCGGCTGCACAGAAGGGATCGGCCCCACCAGTCCTGGCACCCCCCGGGGTACAAGGCCCCATGCCAGCCTCCAGGTCTCTGGGCCGTGGGGCAGCTTTGTGGGGCTGGAGGGGAGGGTGGAGGGACCAGGCTGTGCCAAGGGCGGGTGTCAGACCCCTCTCTGCGCTTCCCCTTGGATGACGTGGGGCCGCCGCCTGGCTGTGTGCCCCGCAGACCCTCCGCCCCTGTCCCCTGCGAGAGAGACCCCCAGCCCCGCAGCCAGCCCTCCCCGCGGGCACACCACCTCCCACCCACGCCGCTCCCTCCAACAAGGGCACCCCCCCACACGCACCTCCAGTCACCCCGCACACACACCGGCCTTCCCGCGCACCCAGGCCCCGCACCCGCTCCCCGATGCTGGCGGCGAGAGGCGGGAGGGTGCGGGGCAGCGGGGCCCGGCCGCAGCCCGGCGCCGGGAGATCCCCCGCCGTGCTGCCG
>Ga0065711_1040190_pt1 | contig 17176 bp, 5 predicted proteins | sample Hoacrofraction12_FD_59098 | JGI IMG/M metagenome (GOLD analysis project Ga0065711, IMG submission 59098) | Hoatzin crop microbial communities from Cojedes, Venezuela - Epithelial fraction 12 v2 (version 2) | ecosystem: Host-associated > Birds > Digestive system > Esophagus > Crop | place... | reverse complement strand
ACCATGTCCGCCTGCCACAGCTGCGCCGCCGCCGCCCGCCTCCTGGGCTCCACGCTGCCCTCCGCCCGGAGAGGTAATCGCCGTCCCGTCTACCCCCGCCGCGGCCCGGCCCGCCGCCGCTGGGCCCTCCGCCCCCGGGGCCCTCTTCCGCCTCCCTGAGGGGGAGCCCCGTTGCCGCTGGCCGCCTCAGGGCTGTCACCGCTCCGGGGGGTCCCGGCAGGGACCTGGGGCAGGGAGAGGGGGCCACCGCGCTGCGAGAAGGGCTGCGGTCAGGCGGCCGCTGGCGGCTGCGGCCTGGGCTCCGTGGTGGTTTTGGGGGTTTTGTTGTGTTTTTCGTTCTTTCGCCGGTGTCGCCGTGGGCGGTGCGAGGGGACGACCGGTGGCGTGTGGGACTGAGGGCACTGTTCCACGGTGTGAAGCTCTGCAAAACGAGCCCGCACCGGGATAGCTTTTGGGAAACGTAACGCCGGAATGGAGCGTGTTTCCACGGGAGTCGTCCAGTGTGTGTTACCCTGCAGTGCTTAATTAGCTGGCTGATTAAAAGCCTGCCTGTTTTACGACGTCAGCTTGGAATATTGCTCGTAGAGACTTGGCCTCAGTGAGCAAAAAGTCATTCTTTCCAACTCGGTAAAAGGGCGAGGCTGTGCTGACCACTTACTGGGAGCTGAAGTGGAGGAAGGCTGTTACTTTTCTTACTGCTTCTGTCCTTTTCGTGGCGTTTTCCTGAGCAGTGAGAGTTGACACAGTATGTGACAGGCAGACCACCCCCAAATTGTGCTGAAAATCTCTACTGCTGCCACGTTTGCAACAGGGTTTTGAATGATTGTACCCTCAGCAATAGCCCGACGAGTCAGAGATGATTTATTGCCTTCAAGAGGTGCGTTAACTCACTGCAGTTGGCTTTAAGTTTACATCTCTGACATCGCCTGTGCTGAAAGATTGAAGCTGGTATTTTGAACTCCAGCCTGTCTGGCCTCATGTAAACCCACTGAAACAGTAAGCTGTAGAGCAAGTAATATTCTGAATTGACTTCAGAATTATCTTATTTTAAAATTTATATATATTTTTTTGTCAGAACTAAGATATCCCTTTTAAGGGATATGTAAAAGAAAAATGAGACTAAAACACAGAGTAAGAAGATTATTTATGCATCAGCTTTCTATGAAAGTTCTTTAAAAGAAAAAAAATAAATCTTGTTTTAGTGCATTGTTGTTGTTGTTGTTGCAATAGATTAGGTCTTCTGCCAGGTACTTTGTTTGCTGTCGCTCATTGGTACAAACTTGAGAGTATTCGGAGTGCGTGGGTCAGTCTAGTCGATCAGGTGTTGTGTGGGACAGAGAGGAGACTCCTCTCTTGTCAGTCTCCCTGGCACTTCCTTGGCAATAGATTCTTCCGGGATATTTGAGGCTTGGCCCACAAGTCAGTATTTCTTTCCTCAACTATCAATTAAAGGTTAATAAGGTGTAAAGGAGCCTCCCATTATTTCTTAACGCGCTAATCTGAACACCCTGGATAGATGCCATTGCTGCCACCAACATGCTTGTGTTAGGTAAACGTCCTTTAAATTTACTGTTTCAAAGAAGCACGCGGGCCCTGACCACCGGTTGTGTGCGTGAGCGAACACTGCTGTGCTAGCCAGCGCCTGCATATTTCAACGTTCGTCAGGATCTGGATCATTCAGTGGAGGTTGCCAGGTGTTGGGCTGGAATGTTCATTTCTTCTGAAAAAATCTGCCTCTGGCCTTGTTTATGCCAGAAAGCAGTTGTGATAACTTCCTCCCTCCTTCATTCTTTAACTGTACAGTGATGTCTTGTCAAAAAAATATTGCTCAGGCCTCGTGATAAGCACAGGGACAAGGCTTTTTGTGTGTAGCCACCAGCTGATGTAGCAGAAATTAAATTTATTTTTTTTTCTGATTTAGCCTATCTGCACCCTTTAGAGTTCAGCACGTGTGGCAGGCTGAGTTTAATGTTCCCAAAAGGTTGGCCAGCGAAGACTTTTGTGAGAGTGAATTTAACAGCAACAAAAGCGTCGTGGTGTGGGTGGAATGCTGCTGGCTGGCCTGGATCTGCTGCCAGTGTCCTGTCAAACGCTGGAGGCGAAGCCCTGCAGCTGCGGTTTCTGATCAATCGATGGGCACAGTCGGTAACTGGCACTTACCAGCTCCGTACTCGGCACTGTGTATAGTTTCATAGTTCATCCCATACAGTTTTCAGTACGTTTTCTACGTCACGGGGGCACTCTGAATTAAAACCTGTGATCTGTAGTCCTCACGCAGTGCTTAGTGGTAAAATAAGTGAGTTTCTGTATTAGTGCTCCGTCCTTTCTCCGTAGGCCAAATCTCTCGTTACTGCAGGAGAGATGTGGGATGCTGGGCTTTGGTCAGGGGAAGTGGTTTGGTTTTTTGTTTTTTTTAAGGGGTCCTGTCTCAGTTCTCTTTAGAAGCGGTAACCCAAATCTCAGCAAAGGAACTGTTAATGAGGAATAAGCCCCCAAGACAGGGAATTAATGCAAAACAGCTATTACATTATAAATGCTCACTGACAAGTGCTGCTGGCTCTCATCGTCTTCAGAGTTCTCTGTGAAGATTCAGTTGAAAGGACACAACTGCTTGTAAAAGTGAGGCAGTATTTTTAAGTTTACTGAGCTGTTTTCGTAGTTTATCCTGTGTAATCTAAAGCGTTTTGCTATGTTGCAGTGACACTTAGCAAAGGAATTTAAATTTGGAGAGAATGTTGATCGTTAGTCCTCCCTCATTTCTGCAGACAGAAGTAATGCTGTTACAGATTTTTAAAAGATTGTATTTTTAGTCATGTTAACAGTAAATCATCTTCAAGTTCAGGAATCTATCTTAATAAAAACATCACATATCATCATATAACAGCATATAAATAAAACAACTTTGAATCTCATGTGATGCTGCGTTCTCGGTTGTGACTTTGCAAAAGCCTGTGAGAGTTTTCCTGGTTAATTTAGGTTTGTCCATAATGCTTTTCTTCTTTTTTTTTCTGTTTTCCTGTGATAGTAGCAAGGTGATTTTTTTAAATGTCCTCTTTCAGCTAAGATTCCAAGTCTTAGTTGTGATTGTTACCTCTTTCAGAGCAAAGGAACCATACTCCTCTTGCCATTCTTATTGTTTTTATTCTTTTTTTAGAAGAGTTGGAGTTTTCTGTATGATCCGCTCATCTCTTTAATAGTAAACCCATGTATTATCAGCAAGTTTTTAACTGTCATTGTTGCTATATAGCTGTTCTGTTTTCTTATCAAAAGAGCAAGTGAGAAATTTGTCTCTTCAATTGAGACGGGATATGGATTCCAGGCTCGTGTCTGTGGTGAGAGATGTTGCAATCACAAGGACAACAGATGTTGATTCACATCATACCTAATCATGAAACGTAATCCTACCCGCTGTTGCAAGAGGAGGAAGAGGCTGTTTAGTTTCTCAATAAGTTTTTTTCCACGTTGGCAATAAGCTATTTCAAGAAAATTAAGATTGAATTTACCTGTGCCTGTCAGCACGTGCCCAATACGACACAACCTTTTAGTTTTCCTCAGGACAACTTGTTTTCTTGTCAAACTTTACCTCGGATTCCTGGAAACTGGTTTTCAGTAGAATTCACAAGTGAAAGCCAAATCCAGACGTGCAGTCCGTGAGTCTGAGACGCTTCTTTGGTAACGTTTGCGTAAGAAGGAGACACTTCAAAGGTCTCTCTCTTACTTCAGGGGATGAATTATTTCACAATAAGCGCTGGTTGTAGATGGTATTTATTGTTCTGAGGAGCAGTTTCGTAACTGGGATGTTCCCTGTTTCATGACACGAGGAGATTCTCAGCTGTGTGATGTTAGAGGACATGGAATTACTTTTGGGTCAATTTTGGACAATCTAGGCAGCTTTTAATGAGATGAACATTTAGGTGGTGAAAAGAATTTGTTTTGGATAACTGAAATTTGGATGTTCGGAGTTGAGTCCCTTTGCTGAAACCTTTGAGCTGCATTTAATGTGAATTGGTTCTGGGGTTTGGTGGCTTTGGGACCAGAACTAGAGTATTTCTAATAGACATGCAGAATTTGGGTACTTAACATATACAGAAAGATTTAATTTTGAATATATTACACCTATGAAAACGTTGGTTTGGTTCTTATGCATTGCAGTCGGATTCTGATGAGGTAGCTCTATTACCTGACCGCAGTATCACCAAAATTTTCCCAACAGTGTAATGGTTCATGAAATCTTTTATTTTCATGTTTTTGTTTGTTTTTAGGTATTACTTGTGGTCGCACGCGCATCCCTGTCTTAGGAAAACTTGGGACTTTTGAGACTTGTTCCCTAAGGCGAATTCCTCTTAGAAACTTTTCGGAAACACCAGCGTATTTTGCTTCAAAGGACGGTGCAAGCAAGGATGGTCCTGGAGACGGAGGCAAGGTAATCTCCATGCGTTAGGTTTTTCAGGAGGTTTTTAGAAAGCTTCTTAAATGTTTTCAGATTTTTCCTTACTTATAAAAAGTTCAAGAAGATTCTAATTTTTAACTCTTTACAGTTCTGATCCTTCAAATTGCTACAACTGACAGTGAAGGAAAAAAAAAAGGTGTTATGAATTTGTTAGCAGACAAACCTTACAAACATCCCATAATACTTTTCCCAGTTTTAGAAATCCTTTTGCCTAGTGTAAAGGGGCACTTGAAAACTTTGTAGAATGTTACAAATCTACAACAGGCTTCAGGGTCTCAGGAAAGAGTAGCAATCAGAACTATTCTTCAAAAGCCTGCTACTCCCAAGTAGACTTTTTAAAGTAAGTACGTTTCAAAATGTTTTTGGTTTTGGTGCTGATTTGATAGTTGTATTAAGCAAGGCAAGTTTGTGAGGAGACTAGCTTTATTCTTGTTAGTGAATTATAATCTATTTCCATCCTAGTCTTTCTCTATAATTACAGTTAATAAACAGCTTCTTGAGATAAATGATTACCTCAATAAAACTGCTCTTTAGTCAGCAGATAGGATTTTGAGAGTTCACAGGCAATAGCTTTACCTTAGTGTGGCGTGTTGTGACAGCTGAGGAACTGTCCAGACGATGCAGGTGTGTTCTGAAGGTTTAGATTAAACTTTTTTAAAAAATAAAGAAGGAAGACAAAAATTTTTAATGCTCTTTTTTTTTTTTTTTCTCGAGTAGGGTTTCAAGAGGAAATGAGCAGGCAAGCAAGGTTTGAAAAAAGTGGGGAACTGTCTTAGAAAAGGGAAGAGACATCTTTGCTGTTTCCTAAAATCTAATAGCTTTTATTGTTAATCAAAGTACAAAGGTGTAGAATGGGTATAGAGTTAAAAAATGTTAACCTTGAACACCACTAAACAGGGTAACACAAAGAAAGTCAAGTAGGTCTCTGTCAGGGAAGTCAGCCTTAGAAGTAAAAAAATAAAGTATTTCCAAGCAGTTTCTGAGATGCTTGTTTTGTAGGCCGTATCTACCCTGCAGCCATCTGCCCGCATAGCTCCATCTGCCAAGGACATGAGGAGAGCTGTGGCTTCAGAAACCTTTAGAATCAACACAGTTGCGAAAACGAAATTACTCTCTCTATAAGTATGGTTTGTGTTCTTCTCTGGGGTTAGAATAAATTACATTGAAATATACTATTAAAACATTTTTGGCAGAGTTTAGCTTGTTACTGTTCTAGTGCCAGTCAGGCAGTTCTGACGTAGATATAGGACACCTCTTCCATGGGCACCCAAAACTGGCAGACCTGGGAAGCAAAGATGAGTGTGCACTTCAAAATGTTGTGTTGCTCGTAAGTTTTCAAAGCCTTTAAGAAATCCTGACAGCAGTAATTTTGTCATTCAGCTATTGCAATATTCACATTACCGGATTCCATAGACACACTGCTAAGTGCCTAACGTAATGGTGCCATTGTTTGGGGGTAACTGTCTGGAAATCTTTTTTAGAAGTCTGTTGGCGAGGGCGGTGGTAAGAAGTCAAGCGCTGGAAGCTCTGGGAAAGGAGGGAACCAGCTGCGCTGCCCAAAGTGTGGTGACTTGTGCACACACGTGGAGACCTTTGTCTGTAAGTTTTAATAAATTCTTTCGTTTATGTATAGCTACAGATGTGCTTGTATTTGTGATCTAATGTAGTCCTGATAGCTAAGTTTTAGCCTACGTAATTCTACAATGGCAGAAACTTTGTTGTGCTTAATTTGACCATGTTGGCATCAGCACGTATTGTCTGTGTGGATATTAAAATAGTTGGTTACGTTTTATGCATAAACAACACCGCTTTAACTACTGATACTTCTTTCTGTCCACTATATATACACATGTTTGTAATGTCTGTCCTTTTTTTGCTAAAGAGTAAAACTTTAATCCTGCATGTACTATAACCAAAGTGCTTATCCAGCAGAGGAATAAGTAGGTGACAGATGGCTTACTGGAATGGTGTTCTGTGGTGATGTCAGGGTCATAACATATTCCAAATAGGAGGCAAGAAGGTCCAAATAGAAAATCCTCAAAGTATCAGATGCCTGGTGTCCAGCAAGAATAGCAACCTTTCTTTGAAGGACAGTCCAAATTAATACCAATTATGCTTTAGGTTCTATCAGACTTGAAGACATTTCTCCTTATTTCTGCGCTAATGAGACCAACCTAGAAAATAGTTGTCAGAAAGCAAACACCCGTTGTCAGGGGCTCAGGGAGGAAGTATCAAGTGATAATCAGACTGGTGCACTAAGAAGCTTAAGAAGAGGTCAGCATAAACTTGTTCAACAGTTGTTAATATCACAGCTGGTGAAAATAATGAGCGGATGTGCTATTATTTGCTGCTGCTTATATGAAATACTGTTTAATAAAAATGATGAAACATCATGGATCACAAGACAAATCTATAATCACAATTTATATATGTTAGATAAGAGGATTGGTCCTCAGCTACTATTTTTTTTCCAGAAATAATAAGCCCTTTTTTTTAGTTGTTTGAAACTATAGGCAACAAGGTTTTCTGAAAAATCTGGCAGTAGCTGAGGGCACTAGAAACACAGTCACCTGTGGTGTTCAGTATGTTGGCCTCTCCCTGGACTAGGTGTGGTTGAAAACAGTGGAAGGATTTGTAACCTTGTTTACCTTCTTATCAAGTGATTCATGAGTAGACAGAGACATGCTGAACCTCTCTCACTTCACTGGTGTGTTTGCTCCCCTTGTTACTGGAGTTTGTGCTTTTATCTGGAAATACCGTTGAAGCGTTGCCGCAGAGTAGAACAATCACTGGGTGTCCCTGGAAAGCAGAGGTGTGATTTGGTATATTGTCAGTGTCACTAGGAATCTGTAAGTGTGTCTGAAGACTTTCTTAGGAAGAGGATTCACTCGTACTAACGTTATGGAAGGAAATGTCTGGTATATGCAGTCTCAACTTCACAAGTAGTGCCACTGCGTGTGCATCGTGGTGGCAGGATGGCACAGGTACTGTAAGCAACTTGGGACTGGAAGCCCCCTTCGCGCTTACAAAAACAGTGTTGCAGCTGGTCAGATTTGTCAGAAGCTTGAAAGTCAAACTACAAGGTAAAGTCTGCTTGTGAATAATTGAATGTGCCTGCTTTTCTCACCCTTGCATATTCTACTGTGAGGCTTTAGGATTTTACAGCCTTGGAGTCCGTTGCTAGTTCAAACTAAGCACGGCGTCACCCAATAGTGGGAGTAGAGTGGGCTTTTTTTGTTCATCTTGAGAACAGCAGTTGTCAATTTTCTAACTTAAAAACATTAAACCAAAGATTGTAATTGCTCTAATTTGTCAGCAACTCCTGTGAGTCATGGTCAAGTTTTCTCTGGACCTGTGTCTTACTGGTTTAGGCTGTTAATTTGAGCACACTGCTTCCCAGCCAAACTGTAGAATATAAAGAGGCTGGAAAACGCAAGAGCTAAGTTCTAGTTATCTTAAAAAAGATTTTACAAATGAAAACAAAAACTAAGAAAAAAAATAATATCTGTTCTATTAAACATACTGTAACTTGATTTTTTCCGTTAAGTCTTTCATGTTGCTTAGTCAGGAAAAATGGTGGATTCACTCAGTTCTGGTTTGAATTATGGAACTGCAGAGCCTTAAGTAAATATCTAAAGCCAAAGGAAAATAGGCAATTAACATTTGTTTTGGCTTTTAAATATTAGATTTTCTTAGTTGTTTTGAGAGAAGTAGGCAAAGAAAATACTGAACAAAAGCCATGTTTATTAGTAAATTAATTGCCATTGACTGGCAGTGTGACAGGCTATTTGTCCAGTGGAGTTTGTTATTAACGGGGCTTCATTTTGCATCCACAAATCTTGCACAAGGATTTGCCCTGGCAATGGGTTTCCCGTAATTAACAATTAAGGAAGAATATGACATGAACCAAAAGGAATTTTGCTTTGACACACTCTCTCAGCAGTTCCTGTATTGTTTTGGGTGGTGAGACTCTGTAAGGAGAGTTTTGTGATCAGTGAAAGAAGAGGTGGGCCTCAGACGCAGTGAAATCCTGTAGCTATCAACCTGCTTGGCGTAAGAAGCCTTACCTAAGCGCTGCTTTTACTGTCTGCACCTGATGCTCTCAGGTAGGCTCCCATCCTCCGAAACAAGACTTCCCTGCTGCTGTATGTACTTAATAGGCAAGAAGCTTCCCTGCACTCTTTTTCCTGATATCTTCTTACCTTATAGCAGGTTAATAGTAGCCCATTAGCTCAACCCTACAACTGTTTTTAAGATTAATCCTCTGATTGTTTTGGCTTCCTGTACACATTGTAAAAACCCAGCCTGTCTCTTTGATGAGGTCAGCTCGTGTGGACTTTAGAAATCCCTTTGCAAATGTGGGCTTTGTGGTAACATTGCCTGAATCAAAAACAATGCCTGACTTGCATTTTACCACACTGTAAATATTTGCAGACATCTTAGTGATGGTGAGGTAATTTGACATGAAGGCTCTTTGCCGTGCTGTTACTGTGTTTGCTAAAATAACGTCTGAAAACATGCCAGTGTTTAAGGATAGCAGAGTTCCTTGCAATTTTGAATGCTCACTTTTAGGGAGATAGCAGTACTTAAACTTGGTTTCCTAGCATTTCAGCACAAACTTCTCAATGTTTTTTTGTTCTGTTAAAACTCATATTGGTGACTTTTTCCTGGAGTGCTGAGTAGATGATGGAATCTGGCTGGTTTCACAGCTGTGTTTTGATAACAGTCTCCTCCCCACGGTGGCCTGTACACCAAAGTTTCTCTGTAACCAGGGACCCGATTGGTCTTGCTGAAAATTAGGAAGATCTCTAATAACCTTCCTCTGTGCTGCTTGGAGTAGTTGATAAAAGTGTACTCTGCACAGTATTTTTTTTCAGTGAATGATGTTTTAAAGATGCACAATAGTTTTCTTACAGCCTGCTCTTGATTTGCTGGTTTTTTAACCATTCCTGTGGCTCTATAAAGGGGGCAATATTCTTGTGGCTGTTCTGTCCCAGTAAAGCTGACTGTTAGCATTGCATAAGGAAGGACAACAGCCCCGTGGCACTGTAGTCGTTAAGCATATCAGAGGTGTTTTGAGTGAACATTTGGAGAAAGTTTGGAGTTTTTTCCCCCCACTATTGTTGCTAAATAACAGTTAACGTAAGAGGGATGGGCATGCAAGTGTTCTCCCTTGCATTCCCATCAGGCTGGTAACAGCAATTTGGACTGTTGCCAGGAGAGCTTTCCAGCTGTTCTGGCAAATTTTGTTTGGAGTAGAGTTAATAAAGCTGTGATGGTCGCTGTATAATGTGCTACATTGTTAAAATAATCTGCTGCTCTGTCTTACACAGTTGTAAGGTGTGTTTAATATTAAAAATAGAACCCCACTCCTCTTTTGCTGATGCCAGCTCTATAGGAGGCAACAAGTTATAAATAAGTAGCTTGTTTCTTGCTGGAGGCTGTTAGTAAAATCAGCTAGTACTACAGTGTTCAAGTCGTTTTCTAAAAACTTGTTACGATTTCAGAAGTTTTCACATTGAAGTTTCTCACGTGGTTGTTTTTTTACATTTACTTTACTTAATTTAATACATTTACTAATATATTTACTTTAAACCAGTCCTATTGCATATGATTTGCATTTAGTAGCATAGCGATGTGGTCAGAAAAGATCTATTTTGAATTACAAATTTATTCTTCTGTCTGTTTCTGATTATTTCAACTTTGCTTTTCCAGAGGGAAAAAAAAATAGTACAAGTTCTAGTTTGCAGGCTTCTGAAACCAGTCTTTGCAGATAACAGGATTTATTGAGACATGGTTTGCAAAGTCAGTGGTAGGAGGGTTTGGCTTTTGGAATTTGAAAGAAATTTGTTCTACTCTGGACATTAAAAATAAATAAGCAAAAGATCTTGCAAAACCTCAAAGTCCTGATCATCTGTTACATACCACAGCTGCCTCTTGTTGGGGTGACCCCTTCGTGTGACCCCTGAGCTTTGGTGACTCGAGTGTGCTCTGTAGCGTTCCGCAGAGAGCGGGAGCTGGCACAGCTGTCCTTTCCTGAACCTGCTGCACGTGATCTCTGCTGTGGTAGATCGCTTCCCTGCACTTTGGAGTGGTCTGTCCCTAGCACAATTTTTTTTTTGCCTGCTAGTTTGTCATAGAAGCCCTCATTAATTTTGCATTGCTCTGAGATGCACGGTTTCCTCTTCCAAGTGTAGTGCTACTGAATAAGTACAAAATAGATTCTTGCTTTTTAATACCTTGTTTAGTTGCTGCCCCTCGTTGTGACTTTTTGGACAAATTGCATTCCCTCTGTGTCAGATTTCATAGTCCCAATAAATACTTTTAATGCTTGGAAGAGGAAGTGTTGTGTAAACACAGAGGCGACTGTGCTGTCTTACAGGTGCTTGTCCTGTGTATGACAAGCTCAGGCAGTTGAAGGAATGCTGTCTGAGCTATTCCTTTTACCGTTTTGTTTTACTTTTTCTGCAGCTTCCACCCGTTTTGTGAAGTGTGAGAAGTGTCACCACTTTTTTGTTGTACTGTCAGAGGCAGACACAAAAAAGAGCATCATTAAAGAGCCCGAGTCAGCAGCAGAAGCTGTGAAATTGGCATTCCAGCAGAAGCCACCGCCTCCACCAAAAAAGGTATGGTTCTTAATGTCAGCCCAGTGTTTCCTTGTGTTACAGTGTGGTGAAATGCTTTGCTTCTTGATCTGCATCAGGTGTGTAACGGTCTACTGTGACAGAGCAACAAACAGTAAAGACGATTAGCTCCAGATTAAACCTTTGGGAGCTATGTGACCCAGCAGAGCACTGATGAAGGGAACAAGCAGATCCAATGAAAGTAGCTGGGCTTGTTTTCCTCTGCCTTTGTCGTGTGACTGAAGTCCAGTACCTTCATTTTCTCCTTGGGACCCTGAGGCTAACCTCAACCCTCACTAGCCGTAGCATCTTTAATTTCCTGCTATGGCCTCATATTCTGCACTCTTATGTTGGCAGCTTCCTTCTGTAGCTGCAGAACTTTTTATTTGGCCTGTTTCTGGATGCAGAGTGTGGCTGATCAGCTCGTGGCTTGACCCATCTGAAGTCATTTGGTTTCCTGCTCCCGATTAGTGAGGGAGTTTGTTGCATTTCTCAGTTTCTAGTGAACTATAATGGTTTCTGAAGCTGCATGTGGCTCCTGGATAGGCATCTTCTAAGAAATTAAGTATTCTTGAAATTTCTGTTCCTCTTACAAATATGGGTGAAAATTACGATGGGTTTAAATACTGGTAGGATGAGAACTGACAGACACAATACGATTGTGTAAGCCCTATGTTTTTAAGTAAACTTACCAACAGGAATGTATTTTGGGTGTTGAGTTTCAGTTTCTTAGTTCTATAGTGGTTGGTTTAGACCAAAGCCCACCTTTGGCACAATATACTGGGGTGGTTGTTTTTTTCTTTTTTTTGTCTGCAAGGTGGTTTAGAAATGTTGCTGAGATTGAGTTATTTTTCAGATTTATAACTACCTCGACAAATATGTTGTTGGTCAGTGTTTTGCCAAGAAGGTGCTTTCAGTTGCTGTGTACAATCATTACAAGAGAATCTACAATAACATCCCAGCTAACCTGAGACAGCAGGCAGAAGTTGAAAAGCAGGCTTCTTTAACACCGAGAGGTTTGTGTGATGTTTGGTATTTTTCTGGTCAAATAAAGCTTACCGTTTCAGGGCTCCAACTTAAGAAACCTGAGAGAGGTTTTACCTCAACACTAGATGTTCTGTAAGTGGAATGAGCCAAAAGAGTTTCTATTAAATTTAGTTTTCACTGTATGTAAACTTCTGTGATATATTTAAAAGCCGGCGAGAAGGTTTGTGATGCTATGGGTATTGCCTGACATATTACATGGTTAACATTTTTTACTGACACATGTTGTTAGGTATTTTCCTTTAACTTTATAAAGCGAGCTTCCTAAACTTTCCTTTCTAATCTCATTTACTGCTTAACGGTAAATCTGCTGCTTAATCTGCAAGCAACAATGCAGATCCTGAAGATATTTGATGAATAGCTAGCCTTCTAGCCTCGCTTGCTGTGGTTGGCAGCATCTGTTGGTCACCACAGTATTGTTCCATATCTAAGGAGGTGTAGACAGAGTTACTCTTGGCAGTACTCTTGCTACTGAGTAAGTGTGTAGCTATGTTGATCTGATTTATTTTTAGAAGTAGGATTAAGTTACTGTCTCTGATTCAAAATGTACCTTGATTTTTTTTTTAAGGTGTTTTTTTCTGTCTTGCAATAAATAGCAAACAGAATCTTCTTTGTTTTTTGAATTTGTGTAAAGAAGTATTTAAACTGAGGGGGAAACGTTGGTAGGACTGTTCTGATAGTGGTAGGAGAGCAGTTGTGTGCCTAACCTGGCACAGGGAAGTTCCTGACCCTCCACAGGAAGATAGATTGGTGCACACCCAGAGGGACTGGCAGTGAGTGTTTATAACAGATAGTGCTTTGAAATGTGGGAAATCTTACATGGTAACACTCAGATATAAATGTGAGTATTTAAGGAAGCCTTTTCAAAACAAAATTAGATTATAGCATTTTTCTTCCCCTTCTGTAAGTGGTTTTAAAATGAAGATCTAATCTGAGGTAATAGATTGCTACTGTTTTAAGTAGTAGAAAGCTTGCTGTCATTTTAAAAGCATGCAAGTTGGGTTTTGGGTTGACAGCAATAGAAACTAATTCATGTGGGGATTTCTTGTTAGAAATACATTCATACAGAGTGATGAGATGTATTCAGAAGAGGGCAAGAGGTGGAGAATTTATAAGCTTTTATAAACTTTATTACTGTTTTCATCCTCTCTCTTAGAATTAGAGATCAGAAGACGGGAGGATGAGTACAGATTTACAAGTAAGTGAACTCTCTCCTCGTGTCCTCCTCTGCAATATCTACTCTTTTGATGTCAATGTAGAATAGTCTTTAGTGACCACTAGCTGGAAATGCTGGGTAAAATTGTGTTTGCTTTTCTTCTATAAGTAAATTTAATTGATAGCATTGAGGGTCTTTTTAACAGAGGTGACTAGGACTTGACGCTTTATCTAGTTCTAGGTGGAAAACACGTAAATTGTAAAAATCTCTTTTAGGAATTTGGTTAAATAATTATCTGTCCTTAGAATTATTCTCTGTAGACCAAGTGAAATATTTTTTTTTTTTTTGACTTAAATCTGAGGTGTGATAATGTTAGTAATGCCATACAAAGTATGATGTGAGGTAGATAATAAAGGAAGTTATGCAACTCTTTTCTGCAAAGTCCTTGTACTCTTAAAAGGCGCTGTTGCCTTGAACCTCAGAATGCCTTTTTTTTTGGTCTGGGTGATGTCAGTTAAATTTGTTTTCAGTCCGCCGGAATTCTCACTGACTATTGAACTTCTTCCTTAGTCTAGTGTAGGTCAGTTTGCAATCCCAGTTATATCTCTTCAAACCAGTTTTCTTAATCTTCACTTATCTACCCTGTGAGCCAATTAAAACTAGCACTCTGAACAAAAAGAAAATCCAGCTCGATCTCCACATCCATGTGTAGAGACAAAACCTCGTAACAACTGAACTAAGACAAGTCTTTAAGTCTTGAGAGTAGACCTGTGCATTGCTTTTGTAGTTGTCATAGTATGCCAGTTCTCTCATCGTAGAGACCAGCACTTTGGGTGTTTTCTTCTTGGGTGTTAAAAATATTATTAAAAATTACAGTTAAAATGAACTAATTTGTAAGGACTGAAAATTTCTCTTGTTTTTGATGTAGAAGAATATTTTTAGACAATCCACTATACCACTGGAAATTTTTTGATATATACAAATAGGTGCTTGTGCAAAAATACGGTTGGAACTCCTGATTTTGTAGTAATCGTGCCATATTTGTGTAGCAGTCCAATCTGTAAACTTCTGTACGGACAGAGTGAGTTATAGGCTTGCAGAACAAAACCAGAATCAAGCTTTTATTGTGTATTAAGGCAATGGCACACCTTGTCTGTGCTCAAACAGTGCTGTTATTGTTCTCTTCAGAACTACTGCAGATTGCTGGAATCAGTCCACACGGTAATGCTTTAGGAGCATCGATGCAGCAACAAATGAACCAGCAGATACCTCAGGAAAAACGGGGAGGAGAAGTACTAGATTCGCCCAATGATGACATAAAACTTGAAAAAAGTAATATTTTGCTGCTTGGACCAACTGGATCAGGTATACAGTGGCATGTTTTTATAGATGTCAGACTTTTCTTAGAATTGATTGTTGATGAGTCACTTTTCTCTTTTATGACTATTCCAATTTGGTGTATAAAAAGCTAAACTGTGAATTCCAATTTTTGTGCTTTTATGCCATGATAACAAGCTGAGCTAAATGTCCTTGAGAAGAAAGGAGGTCTGGTCATGTGGGTTTCTTTTTTTTTTGTTTTTTTAGTTTAAATGTCTGTGTTTGTTTACTGACTGATTAAAAGGTACAAGTTTCACTGAGCTGAAATAAAACGTACTTAAAGTTTCTCTGCTCTAGATGGCAAGTGGAGATGCTGTGGTTAGAAAGTGTTTCATCTCTGGGACAGATCAGTTATGGGGGGTTAAAAGAGGAATTATATTTGTGTCTTCATAAAAAGTGGGAGTGTTTGTGCTGAAGCAATAGCATTTTGCAGACTATTTGGGAGAACATTCACTAAATAATATTTTAATTTTGCTTCTTCCCAACTTCAAAGGAGGAGCAGTGGGACTTTGCACTGCACCCTGAGTGTCTGCAAAGGGCTGCTGACTTATTCAATCTTTTATCTATGCAAGTACATGTATTTTGTTTTTTATATTGTGTGACGTTTTATTTGTGATACCGTATGTGTTTCAAGCTGCCTCAAATGTATAGTATTAGTCTAATTCAGCAGTACAGCTTGCCAACACAAAAAACACTGTGCATGAAAACTGGCTTCCTTGGAAAATATTTTTGTATGAATATATGAACATGCTGGCATCATTCAAAATGTCTAATGATGGTAACAATGATCCTGTGGTAAATATTTGGGTTTGTGTGCTCTAGAGAAATGTATGGAAGTTAAAACAGACAGTTTTTATTTTACCAGGTAAAACCTTGCTGGCTCAGACTCTAGCTAAATGCCTAGATGTACCTTTTGCTATCTGTGATTGTACTACCTTGACTCAAGCTGGCTATGTTGGTGAAGACATTGAATCTGTCATCGCGAAACTCCTGCAAGATGCCAACTACAATGTAGAAAAAGCTCAGCAAGGTAAAGGGTTACAGTATGTTTCCTGAGGTTTGTTCATAGACTATGTTAATCTCCCCTCAGCGCTCTAAACTGAGACCACCAGTATTTCTGTAACTTACATTCCTGTTGCATGTACCTGAATTTTAACACTTTAAATCAGAAAGAAGAAGAGAGCTCTAAACGTAGAATCACAGAATAGTAGGGGTTGGAAGGGACCTCTGCGGGTCATCTAGTCCAACCCTCCTGCCGAAGCAGGGTCACCTACAGCAGTAAACATACCTTGTAGTTGTTGTTTTTGTCCATGGTTTTGCTTATGTTCTGTTCGTATGTTTTCACAGTCTGCCATATGGAAGTAGAATAGATTGCAGCTATCTTAAATTATGTTCTTCCCCATGTGCAAGTTCTCGCTTCTCTTAAAAAGTGGAGTCTTCCTTAAATCCCTTTTCTGTAACTGCAGGAATTGTTTTTCTGGATGAAGTGGATAAGATTGGCAGCGTTCCTGGTATTCATCAGTTACGGGATGTCGGAGGAGAAGGTGTTCAACAAGTAGGTCTTTCTGTGGGGTGATTTTACTTCGTAAGCAAACAGCCCATCAAGTCTACGTATCATCCTATCGTATGTCAAATAGCGTGGAGTGTATAGAGTCATAGTTCTTCGGTTCCTGAACTATTAACCTTTGAAACCCTCATCCTCCTTTTTGCTTTCTTCATTCCAAAAAAAATCTCAGAAGCAACTCGAGACTGCTTCATAGAAACTTCTTAATTGAAAAATGTCTTTGCAGCATTCGGATAGTGAGTTGTGTGACGTAGGCAAGAATAGATAACACTTTCCATTTTTACAAAATTCTTAAAGCAACTCGTTGCTGAGTGCAGCTCATAATGTGCATGAGAGACACATTAAAGAAATATTTTTGTCTGTCCTTGAATGGAATTGTTTGTAGTATGTGGAAACCTGATTTCTTTATAGACATTTACTGCTACTATAAAGGCATAAGGGATTAAAAATGTAAATACAGCTGTGAAAATAAACACAGTGTGATGTGCCGCCTTACATGATGCTATACGGTGGAATTTTATATTGCTTATTTCTTCTTTCCTTCTTAGGGCTTGTTAAAATTGCTAGAAGGCACGATAGTAAACGTTCCAGAAAAGAACTCTCGTAAACTGCGTGGAGAAACGGTGCAGGTTGACACAACAAACATCCTCTTTGTAGCTTCTGGTGCTTTTAATGGTCTTGACCGAATTATCAGCAGGAGGAAAAATGAAAAAGTGAGTGCATCAGGATGTACTTGAACTGAAAAATTATCTTAATTACTGTTCACAGTACTGACTCCTAAAGGTCTTTCTGTATTTGTAAACCCACTAAGTTTTTTTGTAGAGCAGTGGTTTTCCATCTGTTACCTGGGAACCTGAGGTCAAGCCTGAGAAAGGTAGCAAAGGACAAGCCTATTGCTAGTAGGCTTAGGGAGCTTGCAGTGGTCTCCGCTTCCACAGAGCAATTTTTAGCATATGCAAATG
>Ga0065711_1040189_pt1 | contig 17176 bp, 8 predicted proteins | sample Hoacrofraction12_FD_59098 | JGI IMG/M metagenome (GOLD analysis project Ga0065711, IMG submission 59098) | Hoatzin crop microbial communities from Cojedes, Venezuela - Epithelial fraction 12 v2 (version 2) | ecosystem: Host-associated > Birds > Digestive system > Esophagus > Crop | place... | reverse complement strand
CCCCCCGGCTTGTTTAGAAATAATTAGGTCAGAACAAATGCCTGAACACACAGCTGATTTTTATCAGCTGTTTCCAGGCTGTGGACTTATTTCCAGGACAGAGCACCTTACTCCTAAGAGTTTTCTAAACTATATTTGGAGTGTGCAGGTGATGTATCAGTGATTCTAGTCAAAACTTTTTGTTATTAAATGCTTTGAGTGGAGGAGTTCTCTAATTGAACCAGCACTGTTGTAGGCAGCTAATTAGCTTGACTTAGATGGCAGCAGGATGGGGGGGTTTTGCCTTGAATATTGGGATTTCACCAGCTGGTGCTTGGTCTTAGTTTACTCACCAGGATATATGCGGTGTGCCTTTACCATTCAGTACTCTGCAGTACTCATCACTGCCTGCTTTACAGCCAGAAGAGCTATGCTAAATCCCAATATGATAATCCACGGGTCTGTAATTGCCATCTAGTGCAGTCAGGTTTTTTACTTATTAACACATTGGTTTGCTGCAGTGGTAGGGAGAGATGATATTTCAAAGATCTAGGATGCCCTTTCAGGTATGATCGCTTAATAATGCAGGAAGGAGATGAGGGGTTATGCTTTGGGATGAAAAAGGTAAATGCGACCCTGATTAATGCTGCAGGCACCAAGTAGTTGGTTAATGCAGCTCTTGCCACTTAAAAAACCCAATATGCTGACTGGGCATCAGTATCACTTCATAGGCTCTCTGAGGCATCAAACCTGGGCTTCCTCTAAGCATTTTTTCATTTCAAGATACTTTAAAATAAGCTGCAGACGAACTGATATTTTTAATTCAGAGGTTGCATGCCAAGTTTTATTGAAGGAGTGGATTTGAAAGAGCTGAAATAAGAATGCTTGTCTTGTAATATAGCAAACAAAATCACTGGATCTTTAAGCGTGCTGAAACAATGGTCTTAAGCTAGGAAACTTGCTCAGCGTACGAAAACTATTTATTAAATAAAAGTCCATGAAAACTATTAATTTCTGAAGCCCTTTATTTTCACTTGTTTCTGACTAGTCAGAGAACAATCTTTCTTGACCACTAAGCCATTGCAGAGCCTATCTTGTGAACAAAAGGGCTAATAAGGTGGATGTTTTCCGTTCTTCTCTGGGTCATATATAACTTAAATAGGCATTCCCAAATTTTGGCTGATTTTGTGTAGATGCAGTTTAGAGGAGAGCATATTACTGTTGGTGTATTTTGTGCCTTAAGTGCTTGCTGCATCCTGGCTGCTTTTTGAAGCACCTTCTACGGGCATGTCTGGGGAGGAGCACCACTGAACTGAAGAGGGGGGTGAGAGGAGGAAGAGGATGCTGCACACTTCAACTTTTTGTGGCTCAAATTCTAGGATATTACTTCTGTTGCCCTGGGGATGTGGTCTTTAATCAAGAATCAACAAAGTAGTTGTGGGTCTTAGTGTTTTCTCTATTAATGTAAGGGCTCAAGGCTCGAGGGCAGTCCTGAGGAGGAGGATATGGGGACACTGGTGGATGAGAAGCTCAACATGAGCCGGCAATGTGCGCTTGCAGCCCGGAAAGCCAACCATATCCTGGGCTGCATCAAGAGAAGCATGGCCAGCACGTCGAGGGAGGGGATTCTGCTCCTTTACTCTGCTTTCATGAGAACCCCACCTGGAGTCCCGCGTCCAGCTCTGGAGCCCCCAACATAAGAAGGACATGGATGTGTTGGAGCGGGTTCAGAGGAGGACCATGAAGATGATCAGAGGGCTGGAGCAGCTCTCCTACGAGGACAGGCTGAGGGAGTTGGGGCTGTTCAGCCTGGAGAAGAGAAGGCTCTGGGGTGACCTCAGAGCAGCTGCCAGTGCCTGAAGGGGCCAACAGGAAGGATGGAGAGGGGCTTTTCACAAGGGTGTGTAGTGACAGAACAAGGGGGAATGGCTGTAAACTAAAAGAGGGCGGACTTAGATTGGATATTAAGAAGAAATTCTTCACCATGAGGGTGGTGAGGCCCTGGCCCAGGTTGCCCAGAGAAGCTGTGGCTGCCCCCTCCCTGGCAGTGTTCAAGGCCAGGCTGGATGGAGCTCTGAGCACCCTGGTCTGGTGGAAGATGTCCCTGCTCATGGCAGGGGGATTGGAACCAGATGATCTTTAAGGTCCCTTTCAACCCTTACCATTCTATGATTCATAAAACTGCTTTTGCCTGGAGTCTGCTTGCTGCTGCCTCACTGCTCTTCTGGTGCTGTTGGGTGGCTGCAGCCATTGGGCCAGCTCTGGGGGCGTTCGCTGAACAGCCCTGTGAAACTCAGCAGGGCAGCAGGCACCTAGCCAGGGCTACCAGAAGAATCACCACTGGTACCCAGCTCTGGGCTGGGAATGGAGAGGTTGTGGGGGCTCTGGTGATCCTACCTGCTGCATCAGTCCCTTTTCAGAGAGAAGGTGGCGGTGCGGTGTGGCCTGTGCCTTGTTTCATGTTCTTCGCTGAGACCCGGAGGGAAGAAGTAGAGGCAGTGAGCTGGCTTTTGTCTTAGGTATGTGTGATCATCTGGAGTGGTGAAAAATATACATGCAGGTGTGAAACAATCTGCTCCTGTGGATTGTCTTTAGCAGAATAGACTGATTAAAAAAAAAAAAAAAATCTGTTACGATCCAAATTGTGTCTCAACGATTTAGAGGTCAACAAGATCCTTTCCTTGGTGATGTGTTTAAAAACCTGGTAAAAACCCAAGTAACTAAACTGAGTTTCCTCTTCTTACGTGCAGACTATCTATTATTTGCTGTAGGACTGAGATTTTTTTGGTTTGTTTAAAGATGTTTTGTTTCTTTTGTGGTTTTGTGACTTGTGGTAAGTGTTAAGGTAATGGGGGCTCACGTTTCTGCTTCTCAACTTCTGCATTGAAACTTCTACTAATTATAGGAGGAACTTAAACCACACAAGCTCTCTGAAGAACTTGAGCTGTAAGTGTTATAAACGAAAGCATCAATTATTCTATAAGAAAATGAATGGAAATTGAAATATCTGATGTTTCTGACAAGGCTGTGGAAGAAGATGGTTCAGAGTTGTTTTGGTTGGGTGTTTTTGTTTTTTCCTTTAAAAACTCCTGTCACTTTTGTTACATTTTTAATACATACACAAGCCATTCGTTGTGCATGTAAAATGCTTTTTGCATTGTTGTGCAGATAGCGACACTGCTTTTTCTTACTTTGTTTTTGGAAAATGAAATTCTCCTGATATTTTCCAAGAGGAATCAGTAACAAACTTGTAATATGTGTCTCTGCCCAAAGCAAGTGTCTTTTAAGGAGATGAATAGCTGGAAAGATGAAATTTGCACTTTCCGGAGACTGTTTTCCACCACCTACCTCCAGACATGTGTAAGTCTTCCAATATTTTCCCCTCCAGCATTGCTGTGAGATGTCTTAGTGTTTTATCCAGCATTTTCATTATGGTTTCAGGAAGGTTTGAGAGCAATCGTATTTTATATCAGTGAACGTATCCAGAATATGGGCTTGGTCACTAGTTTCCTCATAGGTTAGCCTTGTCTGCTGTGGGTTTCTGATCTTTTTCATAAAATGTCAACTTTTATTCATTTTATGGCATTTAAATGTGTATTAAGGAAAACCAGCTTTCATAGATCCACAGGTCACGAACTTACATGTATAATGTGTGTGGTCAGTCCTAAAGTGAAATACCAGTTGCAAAGACCCAGTTATCTCCAGGGAGGTGCTGGTTGTGGATGCTGGTTTGACCTGTCCGTAGTTTTGCTGGAATTTGTACCCAGATGCCCAGTGCGTGTTTGATTTTCTACAACTTTTTTCTTTTTTCAGCTTAAAGAAGGTAAAGAATAATAATCAGTGATAAGTAATAATGATGATTGAAGTTGGCACTCATTGTGAGTTAGAAAATTGGAGTTCACAGGCATATGGAGCTCTCCTGTGCTAAAGAACCCTCGCAGTCAAAGGGAAGCCAAGTCTTTGGACGTAAGCTGTCGCCTTCCCCTCGGAGCTGAGCAAGTGACCACAGATACTGTGTGGCTGGTGTCCAGCTGACAGGCACTTATAAATCTCATGCTGTTTCTGGGATTGAGTCACGAGGTGATGTGTAGGGCAAGGCTGAGGAATGGTGTAGAGTCAGAAAGTTAAACGAATGCTTCTTAAGATCTTTTCTAGCTTCGTATCAACCTTTTGTGTAAGGGGCAAATAAGATGAATGCTGCTTTCAAAGAGAATAATGATACTGGGGAAAGAGATGTTTTGCCTCAAGGGAATACGTTTGAATAGGTGCTAGCTTAAACAACTGAATAATGTATTTTGAGAAAAAGGTATAATTTTGTGTATTGTAAGGGTATATTTTTGGTCCTTATTTACCTGAATACTCATAAGTTGTTATTTTTTTAAGGAATTAAAGGGAATGTTAGGTTTTGTCTGTGTCAGGTAATGCAGTGCTAGCTCTGTCAAAAGGCTCCTATATGTTTATTAGCTTAAGCTTGTTTTCGGTCATGAGCATTTAAAGAAGAAAACATGGCATAGGTACCTACGTGCAGTATCGGACTCCAATCCCTGATTTAGTCATTTGGCCTTGCCAGTGTGACCTTCCTGGCTGGAGCATTGCCCTGCTGAGGGGGTGGCTGTGTGCTCTCCACGTGTGTGCCCAGAAGTCTTCGTTGGGCTGTGTTCTGACAGCGACAGCTTTTGGCAACGGCTTGGCTGTGCTGAGCACCTGCTTATGGGGGAGAAAGGCTCCACAGGTGGTTGTTACTTTTCTGCTAGTAGCCTTAATGTGGTTTTTTTTCTGTTCGAGAAACTTGTGTGCCAAATGCTTGCTTGAGGTCTTGGTGTGTTTTTTTCACGTGTGTATTTTTTTTTTGTTTTTTTTTGTAATAAGATGTGCTTTTAAATAAAGTAATAGTTTTCTTCTGTGTTTTTTTTATTTTTTTGGTGTATTTGGGAGGGGCAGAATGCAGGTCATTTGAAAGCTGCATCCAAAGCCGAAGAGTGACAGAATCCAGACAACTAGTCAGATTTAAATTCACTGTTTTTTGAGATCAGTCCTCCTGTGCCCTGGGATTTCGGGTGCTTTTGGTTAGCTTTTGTAGGACAGGGGAGGTATTTAACTCCCAAGCTGAACAGCTTTGTGAACTAAATTTTGTATGAAGTGTCTTCTGTGATGCTTGTTGCTGCCACAGGTGCATTTGGTCTCTGGCAGGAAGAGAGGCAGATTTTGGGGGAGAATTCTGGGTGGAAATGAACTTTTCTTGTGTGCTTGCAGAGCTGCCCCTGTGCTGTGCGGCGGCTGTTCGGTGGAGCGGGGCTGCTGGAATGTGAGCTGTGCGGCGAGAGCAGCAGCTGCGCTGCAGGGATGCTTCAGACAGAGCAGCTGTTATTTATTTTTTATTTTGCTGGGCAGGGCAGATCATCGGTGATTCGTGGAACAGAAATGTTGCTCTGAAATTTTAAAGCAGAAATAACAGGAGTCAAGGGGTTTATGAAATTTTGCACCCGTATGCAGTAGAGATGGCTTACAAGAAGTGTGCGTAACTAAGCAGTTTATAAAATAAGGGTTTGCATTCAAAATGTGCAAGGACAAAACAAGTGATGTTACCCAAGTCGTGAAGGATTACCAGTTCTTTCCTGTCTGAGTGCGTTGTCCAAAATGTGTGCTGTCTGGTTTAATATGTCCTTCTGCCTTTCCCTATATTTTTTTTTAAAGATGCATTTAGGTGTTCAAAGCTGAGAACAAAACAGATGCTGATTTATCCCATCTGGAAGGGGAGCTGCCTCCCTCCTTCTCACTGATTAAGCTCCCCACAGTGCTGTCTCTGCCTGACTGAACATGTCCATTTATACCTATTTAGCACCACTGACAAGATAGCTAACCTGCATTTGATGGATTTTTGGCACTCCCTCCTCCACAGCATCTTACTACTTCTCTGTTGAAGCCTTTGGTTTAAGAATTCTATCTACCTTTTCCTTCCATGTGGAGTAACTTCATTGCAATTCAGAGCAGGCACAGCTGATGCTCTCTGTGTTCTTGCAGATGGCAACCATGGTGCCAAATGGCACAAATAAGGCAGCTGATGCAAGGCATGGATGGCTGTGGTGGGTCATATTTGATAACAGCATCTTACAGAAACCCTGCTTATAATAGCGTGTTTGATCATCTCATAACTTTTAGCCTGCCTTGGATGTGCTGCTCCTATGAATCTCCTTGCATCCTCTTGTAGCTGCTTTGGGGAGGGGAGGAAGATCCTTTGCTATAACTCTTATGCCTGCTCTGAGCTTGCTCTGCAACCCCCTCAAATGCTTCATGTGTGCCAGCGATCACCGAGAAAAGGAGCTGCTGGGTCCTCTCCATGTCAGTAGTGGGTGAAGTGGAGGAGGCGAGACCTGCAAGACGAGTGGGACCTCCAGGAGGGAGGCTCTGGTGTTTGTGGGAGAACAGGTTCAAACAGAAGGGCTGTGTTCCTGGTTCAGCTGCTCAGAGGCAAAAGACCCTCCCTCTTCCCACCTTAACCTCTAATTATTCTTGGGGAAAAAAACTAAAGTGCTGTCAGAAGAAACATCGCTTCACTGCTTGCTCTGGATAATTCAGGAGGGCCTCTCTGCTGAATGGGCTTGTGATGTTCCTTCCCAAATGCCATTTACTGGTTTTGCTTGATCTTGGTAAAAGGATGGAGAAAGGATTTAGCACAGAAAGCTGTCTGGTGTGTATTGGAGGTGGAGATTAAATTAATGATCCCAAATTTAAGGATGCTACTTATCTTTCTGCTTCTAGTGCAGTCTTCAAATAAATGAAATTCATGAGGTTTATTGGCTTGTAGTTATAAAGCATTAATAACATTCCTCTTGGCAGGCTTTTGTATGTGTGTCTGAGAGTGTGTGGTGAACAGAGGGAAATGTAATCTCAAAGTTATCAAACTGTTTTACAGTGTTCTTCTGAACTGCAGAAACCCTTGGGAATATTTATGCCTCTCCTGGGTCTTATTACCACAAAAATTATATGTGTATTTTATGGGATAGGAAATATATTGTATTTCTTTCTGAAAATAAACAAAGCAGAAATATGAGTTCTTACAATAAAAAAAAAGTAGTGGATGCTTTTGGGCTTGGTTTAAGCATCTCTTAGTGATATTTTTCCCTTGATTCTTGACCCTGCCACCCCTGAGGTGATTCTCGGGTTCATTTGCTTTCTTCCCCATTGGTTGTATCGTGTGAGCTGGAAGCTCCTGCTCATCACAGATCCCCATCCCTCATTAGCGCTGCTGCATGAGGGCAGGCAGCTGCTCAGGACCCTCTGCTGAAACTCATGGGTGAAGTGATAGACAGACCTGAATGCTGACTTTAATTTTTTTTCACAAGGTACATTGGTGCAGCACCCTGAGAAGAGTCTGCAGATCACATAGCCTGCACTGGGAAGGGAATAGCTTATGGGATGGCAAGACCAAGCACTGCTGCGGTGGATTTTTGCTCTAGGCTCTTCCTTGGGTTGTGTACATCCTGCCCCTCTGTATATGAAAGCATTGCTTAATGATACGAGGCTGAACTGTGGACCAGGGGTCACTTGCCTTTTCAGACTCTTTGCCTTATCTTGGATAACCGAGGTCTCTTCGAGCTATCAGAAAGGCCTGCCAAGGCCCTCTGTGTTTAGGCACCTGCTCATCTTCACAAATCTGAGCTGTGGTTCTTGAAAATTATTTACAGGTGTACTATCAGAATAAAAGTTCTTTCATATCCAACTATCTAGGCAAATTAATAAAAAGATTTGATGTGCCCAGATGCTGTGGTCAGGGGGACCTACGTAGTTAGAGTAGATGTAACTTACTGTTGGTAAGTGGCTGTACACCAGATAATACGCGTGTTACCTGTCCCAGACTGTATCCAGTCACAGAGGTGAGACTGAGGACTAGGGTTTGGAAGTTTCAATGATGCCAGTATCTGACTTTTACCTATGTGAGAGGGGTAAATTGGGTGCGAGCAGTAAAGGCAGTGTGGAATAAACTTGCTCAAGTGGTTCCTCTTAATTTGCTACAGGTTGTCTTAGGTGTGTGATCGTAAAAAGCAGTTTGATTGCTCCACAAGTAAGAAGTACATGAGCGTGTGAAAGGAGTGTTTAAAAACAGTATTCTCTTTTTCATTGTATTTGGCACAAATCTGCCTTTCATGAAACTTACAGAAATGTTTTCTGTTAATTTATGTTCATAATTATTACTTGCTTTCAAGAGCTTTATGCTCACTTGAAGGTTAAGAGGAAGAGGAAACATCTTCTACTAAACCACTACTATCTCCAGGACAGAGCTGGGGGAGTAGGAAATGTTAGCTTGTTAAGAGCATGAGCGTGGCCTCGTGTGTTTTGCTTGTATATGTAATGCCTGACTTCTGAAAACAAACGTGAGAGCATCCTGTCTTTTCTTTAGAAGTGGAAAGCTACTACGTTCCAGATCAGGGAATATAGTGTACTTGTCTGCTAGATGTGCTGACGAGCAAGTCTTACTACTGTGCCAAAGACTATGCTCACCTTGTGTTGATGGTTTTTCTAACTGACTGTTAGAGAATCTTTAAACTGTGGGTTTTTTTTTTTGTGGATGCTGAAGTCAAAAGGGGAAAAAACCCTAACCCAAACAAATAAAAACTGGACTGTTCCTTATGAGAATGCAAGCACAGCTGAGGAAATTACTTTCTAGCCTAGTCTGTTGGCCCCAAGGTCCCCTGGTAACACACATTGCACTGTTGTGTTTGCTGCAGTGATGCCAGTGGGGAAACTGGGATGGGCCCCTACAGGATGAGGCAAGCTGGTTTTAGATGAACGTTTTAAGAAGTTTGTTTAGTTTTTGCTATATTACTGCACTATCCCCAGGACTTAAAGGACTCTTCTGGCAGTAGAAGTTCCTTTTTTTTTTTTTCCTAGCTCAGTTTATCTATAAATATTGTTCAAAGTCCTTTCTTCCCAAGAGACCCTAATTATTTCTAGAAATTGCTCAGTATTTTCTGCACTTCTTTTACTGTGGAAGTGCAGCTACCCAGAGAGTGAAATATGGTTCTTGCTCTGTCCGTACAGAGCTGCTCTGCTTTTGTGCTTTTTCCTGCTGGTTTCAGGCTTGCGAGCCAGCCCTGGGTTGTGATTCTGATGTTGAAAGGTGCAGTGCTAGCTACCCTGCCATGAAGCACAGTGAAGAACAGAGCAGCTAACTAGGACAAACAAATGTGTGAGTGCCAGGGTGACTGAAACTGCAGGGGAGTGTAGCAGGAATAGTTTGCAAATGTCAATGAGAAATTCAGCAAAGGCGTTGGAAAAGTATTACTTAATTGCAGTAGGAGCTTTCTCCAGTGACCATAGGCAGTCAGGACCCTGCGGAGTCTTTCATCCATTTTTAATTAGCTGCTCTCTTCTGATTGATGCCTGCCTCATGCAACCTCTTCTAACCATCTTTGGCATTGACTGGACTGACCCGTTGGTGTCCCCAGCTGTCCCATGGCTGCTCTTCCACAGGCACTGTTCTTGTGCAGTCTCACGAGCTGCGTGGCCTGTACGTAGCTGTTAGTAAGGGTGAGATGGATGCAAGTTCTGGAATTTGGTGCTAATTAAGTTCCTGGACACGAATTGCTTCACAAACTCCACTTAGAGGATTTGTCTAATTGACTGAGGAAATAGTTTGAAGTGGAAGGAACATTTCTTTCCATTAATGTTCAAATGAACTGCAAATTACAGAACTTTGAAGCCTCCATATTTCCTTAAGATAAAAGCTTTTTAAAAAATGGGAATTGAACTTTGTTTTAAATCAGAGAGATGCATTTATATGTGATGGGGGGAGGGATTTTAAGTAATTTTCCGCATGAATAATTTGAAAGCTGCTGATGACTAGTGAAGATGGGCTGTAACAGTTCTCAGTCTTAGACTGGAGAATATATATAATTTTTTTCTTTTTATAGAATAGAGACTGATGAGTGAGAGAAAAGAAATTCCCTAGGCTTAGCAAATGTCTCAGCATCTGAGTTGACTCAAGTGCAGAGATGTTGTTCCCTTTATGCAGTTGCAGATATTAACTGTATCGAAGATCTACCTCGCTATCATGATATAGTAACAGAGTTAAGGCATGGACTGCGGAACACAGATGTGTTTCTCATGGAATGAAATATGGAGGGTGGAATATATGGAGGGGGGCTGCTAAACTCAAATTAGGAAGGAAGGGGCAGGGCTACCAGATGAATGCCTGTTTTCCCTGTGACCCTTTGGAGAAGTATACAAGATCTCCAAAAGTCTTATGGTCTGTGCAGTTAATTCAAGGTCTGATGCCAGTTAAATTGGTGAATGCCAGCTGAACTGTGGTGGCTGGCTTGTAGCAAATTTGGGACACTGCTGTATGTCTCTCCTGTGGTAGACCATTAAGCCATGTTATATGAATTCACACTTGTTGTAAGCCAAGAGCGTGCTCATGCGCATCGTTAATGCGTGGTAGCCAGGTACGGTAACAGCCACCTAGAAACAGATGTGGATGATTCTTTCCTTTCATCTCCTCCAAATCTTTCCCCTGCTAATACAAGCTAATACAAAAATCAGGAAACTGGCAAATTTCCTGAATATTAATACTAACTCTTCTGCCTTTGGGTATGTTATGTCCACTCTGCAGTAATGCCATAGCCATGGGTAAGATGTAGTGGTCTAAACCTAGTTTGTGTTTTACCTACTTTTCTTAGGATTTTGCCCTTGTATATAGCTGGCTGTTTGTGGTCTGCAGTGTGTATGTGCCACAATGTGGTTAGCCATTACCAGGCAAGAAAACAAATATTTCACTTAAGGGGTTGTCTTGTTAAATTGTGGTATGTATCATGCTGCTTATTAAACAGCAATGACCTTGCACCAACACTTCCACTATAACAAACAAAAAAGGGCTTTGGGCCAAAGGAACTGTATAAACACATACATGCTAGCAGTAAAAAAGCCAGCAGATAGGTGCATTAAGATGGTGACTTGTTTTACAGAAGTATCGCTTATGGCTGATCTTAAGGTGTGTGTTAGACTTCTGAACATAGTCTTTTGTTGTGTACTTTTCCTGTTTTAGGACAACAGAAACTAAGAGATAGAAACTTCTGACAAATTTCTTTAATATTAACCTCCTCTGTGGAGAACTAAACCTTGCTTGTAGAGGTGGTCTTTGTAGCTCCTGGGCACTAGATTTTTACCAATGTTGATTACAACACTTGAGCAGTAGGACAGAAAACTGAGTAGGTGATGTATGTTTTTGTGGTGGAGGGGGTGCTGGAGATCACCTCTTGAGTAAAACAAACAATTATTTTTAAGAGCATCTGTGATGATTAACTCATCTGATGAAAGAGACTGAAGAACGTGTGGATATCTCCTCTCCTGTGATCAGTTAGGAGCTGAAGATGTAACAATGCTTGAGTTTAAGCATTTGGTGTGAAAGAAGAAGGGCAGGTGGGGGCTAAAGATGTGCAGTCCTGGACTGATGCGAGAGGAGACCACCACCAGAATGGGGTTGCTTTCCTGTTCTGTGACCCTGTTGGGATAGAGTAACTCTTGAAAAAGGCCACAAAAACTAATTACTATTTTACCAGGTTGCTTTTTTCCTTTTAATCCACATTACAGCTGGAACATTTTAAGTGTAAGTGCTGCTGTTCTTCTACGAAGGATACTTATTAAGGTCTATTCTTTCGTAATCTTTATATTTCCAGAAGCTGCAGTATACTTCTACGGCTCACTCCCTGCCCTTGTGTAATTATATAAGGAACAGAGCTGTTCCATATAATATGGGCTTGTCCTAACGATATCCTTGTATTGTTTTTCCCCATCTGTTCTGCAGCCATTATATTTCTGTGCAGAGTCGTGTATACGGAATAGAGTCTCTACCTACAGTTAATGTGGATACTCTCAGGGGATATAAATATCATGACACTTTTTCTGGCAAGGCTAACAGCTGGCAGCAAGCCACATACACACTTTGATTTTCTGTGAGCTGTTTTGATGTTATCTCAGGGAAAAAAGGTTTAGCATGCAGCCATTCTTGCTGCCCTCAGCAGCAGAAAGTCTCAAGTGAGCTGACCTCTGGTGAACAATGTCAGCATGGTGAGCAAAGATGACAGGGAAATCTTTGCACTTGCTTTTATTTTCTGGGAAGAGGATGCCCCCAGAGTTCTGGTTCTCAGATGTAAGACGTTGATGGGTTCTCACAACTACACCAGCTCACCCACATCCTTAAAACAAAGATGAAAGATTCTTCCTAGGGAGAACAATGACGCAATATTTACTTAGAAGAAGATAGAGGGGCAGATAAAAGAAGCCACTTTGTTCTTTCCCTCCACTGTAAGATGCTGCTTTGTCTGGAAGGATGTTAAAGGAAACTAGCTGTTCAAAACAAAGCCTAAAGAAAAAAAAGATAATAGGGGTTGACGTCCATGAGGCTTATTTAGCTTCATAGCTCTGCACTTGCTTTTCACTACGGAGAAAGGATTCGTGGTTTGTATTAAACTAATACAGATCTATACTGGGCTAGCTCAATTCTGATCTATAGCATGTATCTTATCCATCTTTTGAAGTATTTCAGTTCTCTAACTTTCAGGGGCTTAGCTTTGTGATACTAGATGAGGTTTACAAATTGTTTTTAACCCTTAGTCTGGATGTGATGATCATCCATCTTCGATCTAAGAGTGTTGCTGGGGTGAGCCATGGCAGCTCTGTTAGTGCCAGCGGAGCTGAACACCGGTGTACCATCGCTCAGGGAAGTGATGGTGAATACAGAGAAATACAGGCTGTGAGTGTGCATACAGAAACTGTAGGCACATATTAAAGAAATTCTGCGTGTACTAAGGAAACTTACTCTCTTGGAATATATTTTGAGCATTCCAAGCATCAAGTAATTCTAGGTTATTGCCATTAGTAAAGTTAATTCTCTTTTTCTGTATCGGTGCCCTTTTGATCATTTCCTACAACAAACTCTGCCTTCATGCTCAAGACAAGTTCTCTTCACTCACACAGCAATTGCAGTTTTCAGCAGTCTTAGCTAGAGTCTGTAAGGAGAACGTGGGATCTCAGAGCCACAGGAGAAGGCCATCTTCACAACAGCACAGCTTTACTATGGCTAGATTTTATGTGTATAGTGCTTAGCAGAGGTAGTTTTAGAGGCTTTTGATGTTGGTCAAGGAAGAAAAAAATCAAAATGAATGTTTATTGTCAGAAATTTCTCTGGTTCTGTGTAGTGAAGAGGATACACGTAGTATTCCATACCATATAGGTTAAACACTTTCAGGAATGTTTCTTTCCAGGGCAAAAATGATCCCAGAATCATGTGGTGGTCTGAGAAGTGTGTTACTGGCTGTAGCCCGTAGTCCATAAGCTGCATGTGAGTATTGTCTTGTCAAACTGAGCTTCTGAACACATCCCCAGTCATACACTGGGTACTGCAGAGGAGATGCAGCCAGCTTTGGGCACTGGGGCAGTGCTTTTGGACCATTCTGTAGGCTGGCAGCTTTGTGTTGTGTGTTTCAAGTCAGTGGTTCCTTAATGCAAGCCAGTCTAACTCTACTGAAGCTCTGGGTTTATGGTTTTTGTTTAGGGCATGCCTGAGGTTTGCTACCAATGTTGCTTCCTCTTCTCTCTGTAAGAGCATTACTTGGTGAAGAACGGATGGACAAATTCTTTTGGTGGTATGAATGAAAATCTCTGTATGGCTGGGATTTGCAAGATAATTACTATGTAATTAAAAAACTCAGAGTGAGGAGGGAAGTAAAATTCAGAAGCCAGAAGCAGACAGCTTCAGCTTGAAGAGGGGATCCTGCCTCTGCCCTGTGGGATGAGGCTGAAGTAGATGTACAGCTAAAACTTGGTGGGGTCAGATCTGACCCTGGTCAGAGATGGAGAATATCCATCAGCAGGGTTGAGGTGTCACAGCTCTGGTCTGGAAACAACTCTTGAAGGCATTTGAGCAGTTCATACACCTGCAAAGGTTAGCTATCCAGCTGTAACATAATGTATAGGTAGCATCTTATAGAAAATTGGTTTTCCTCATGTCTAATGTCACCAGTTCATTCATCTGTTGAAAGGAAATGATTATAATAATAGCTCTAAATGCCTTCAAGAGGCTTTTCTTAGTTTCTGGGCAGTCACACACATATCTCATTTCCTCCTCAAAGCTGCTAAGGAAAAGCCCTAAATGATAAATCTGTGGAGACAACTAATGGAAACGATATTGATTGTTCTTTCAGAGTGTTAACTTTTTATGCGAATGGCCTCTATGTCAGTTGTTCATATTTAGGTTGGGGTTTTTTATTTTTATATAAGTTCGGCTATGGGGCCCTAGGGATGTTTGGAGTGATGGCAGGTGGTGCAGGGAGCTGATAGGAGCTTGTTTTAATTGACTTTAAATTCTGTGTTTCTGAGAAATAGCAGATGATATCCAATTCCTGAGTGTCATTTCCATCTGCTAAGTACGCTCAGTGTAAGGGCTTTTTCTAGCCCTATGAGGACAACAGTTATCTCTCCTTATTTCAGCCTTTTATGTTGATGGAAGGAATGTTTTGCTGATGAACACCACATAACTGTGGCTGTAATATCTATCCATACAGTGTAACTGCAATACAGATTCTGCTGATAAAGCTGTAGCTTTCTTTCATATCACGGTGTCTTTTGCATAGCATCAACTCCAGCAGGGTGGAGCCAAGTGTCCATGTGAAATTTAGCCTTTGGCAATATGCTACAAGTCCTCTGTGTGCACAACTGGTGTTCAGGACAACTGTCAAAGCTGGAAATTAAGCTATAATGATACCAAATTTCTGCCTTGCTTGTTTGCCAAGGAAGGAAAATAAGAACATGTTATGCCTTTAAAAAACAAAAAAAGAAAAACAAACACCCCAAAAAAACCCAAAAAAACCCCAAAAAACCAACAACAACAAAAAAACCCCAAACAAACAAACAAAACCAGTAGATCTCCCCTTAGTTAGGATTTTCCAGCTATCGCAGCCAGTTTACATTGCCATCTCCAGCAACTGTCAGGAGCAGTGGGCTATGTTTCTGGTGAGATAAGCAGCTAAGGTTGACCTCAAGCCTGGATTGTTTGCAGCAGTATTGATAAGTAAGTGCAGATGCAGCACTATTACATTGCCCTTGCAGCCTCTCCTGAGTGTCTGTAAACCAGTTAGGTGTTGCCTTCCTCAAAATTCATGTTCACCAGCCTTGATCCACTTTGGATGCAACCACAATGCCAGTTGTAAATGACCCTCTGCTATCTTTCTATTGGTGCCAATGTTAGCAGAAAATCCCTGATTTTCTCAGCCCTTTCTAAACTGCTCAAGAAAACATTGTGCTATTGCACAATTAGCAAAAATGTATATAGATCTCATGGAATATAAATGCTATGTCTACTTTCGATGGGATAAAAAGGATTGTTTGTTTGTCATGGGCTGCCCGGAAAGAATGAATCTCTTACTGGAACTCCTAAGAAGAGATCGAGTAGCACTTTTTTGTCTCCTTGAAATGTCATCTTTAAAAAATACTATCCCATAACTCTGGATGATGTGCTCTATAGCCACTAACATTGAAAAGTTGGCACTTTTTTGCTATCTCAGATATTTATTTAGACCATATGTCGTGAGACTGGAAGAAAAGCCACTACAGAGAAGAAATAGTCAAGGCTGTTCTGGGTGGGCTGAAGATGTCATCTCGGTTTCACATTTGAAAATGTCGGAAGTGTTGCCTTGGCGTGGGAGAAGTCACGATATTTGGTACAGGGTTCCGAGGTTGGTGTATTTCCTCTTCAAATCTTTATTCTCTTTACTATATGTTTTTGTCAGAGTGTGAACTGATGTTATTACACTTGGCATCCTGAATCCTAAGGTCTCTAAAAAAGAAAATTCTTTTTCAAGTGTACAATTGCTTTCTCTTCAATAAAGCAGACTTTTTGATGTTGTAAGATCTTTAGGGCAGGTACAGCTATGTTTGCACACTGCCTAGTGCAGGGAGCAGGATACTGCAGGCTTTTCTCAGTCACCGCAATATAAATATACCACCACCAGCTTATTCTGAAGGGGAAGAAAACCCCAAAAGAAAACATCAGTGTGATCTCATGGCTTCTGATGCGCTCGACCTCTGCAGCAGCAGTTTAATCTCCGAGTTTCAGTTTTTTCTTACAGTCTGAGACATGGACTCACTTAGAGTTTGTCCTACCCTACGCAGCAGCCACGGTGAGGGCTCAGCGTTTACATTCACAGCAGCCCTGGGTTTCTGGACCCTGTTCTCTCACCTCAAACAGGAGACATTCCCTTTGTGCTGGAATAGGCCACAGTACTCGGTGCAGGTAGTTGAGTGAGGTGGGAAAAAATGTGAGACTATAGATAGGACGATAGGAAATAGCCTCAAGTTGTGCCAGGGGAGCTTTAGATTGGATATTAGGAAAAATTTCTTTACTGAAAGAGTGGTCAGGCATTGGAACAGTCCTGCCCAGGGAAGTGATGGAGTCGCCATCCTTGGAGGTGTTCGAAAAATATATAGATGTGGCAGTTCAGGACATGGTTTAGTAGGCACGGTGGTGTTGGGTTGATGGTTGGACTTGATGATCTTTGAGGTCTTTTCCAACCTTAGTGATTGTATGATTTTAGATACCCACAACCTGTACAATTTGTGTATCTCAGTCTTTGCTCATTTATAGCAAAAATTCCTGTGTAAAGGCAGAATAAGTATCAGGGTAACAAACTGGTGAATGTTGAATATTTTAAAAGACAAAAAATAAATTAAATCTATTTGCCTTGAAATCCAGTGTCTTGAACCCAGGAAATGAAAAGTAAATGTGCCCTCAAGGAATTGTGGCATGCAGATCACAGAAGCAGAATCCCAGCATGGCAGGGGTTGGAAGGGACCTCTGTAGGTCATCTAGTCCAACCCCCCTGCTGAGGCAGGGTCACCTACAGCAGGCTGCACAGGACCGTGTCCAGGCAGGTCTTGAATATCTCCAGAGAAGGAGACTTCACAACTTCCCTGGGCAGCCTGGGCCAGGGCTCCGTCACCCTCAGAGGGAAGAAGTTCCTCCTCATGTTCAGCTGGAACTTCCTCTGCTTCAGTTTGTGCCCGTTGCTCCTTGTCCTGTCGCTGGGCACCACTGAAAAGAGTCTGGCCCCGTCCTCCTGACACCCACCCTGCAGATATTTGTAAGCATTTCTAAGGTCCCCTCTCAGCCTTCTCTTCTTCAGGCTGAACAAGCCCAGCTCCCTCA
>Ga0065711_1040188_pt1 | contig 17177 bp, 15 predicted proteins | sample Hoacrofraction12_FD_59098 | JGI IMG/M metagenome (GOLD analysis project Ga0065711, IMG submission 59098) | Hoatzin crop microbial communities from Cojedes, Venezuela - Epithelial fraction 12 v2 (version 2) | ecosystem: Host-associated > Birds > Digestive system > Esophagus > Crop | place... | reverse complement strand
TGCCCGCCCGCTCCTCCGCCCACTCCCGCCGCCGTTTCTCTTCAGATATTTTGCCCTTTTAAGGCGAACGGCCGCCGCTCCGGATTCGAAAGGGCGGCCGGAGGACCTGCGGTGGACAAAAAAAACCCAAACCAAACAAAAAACACCCCAAAAAGTGGAGACCGGGCCCCGTCAGGTGGAGGGGCCGGCTCCCCCGCGAGCGGGCGGCGGGCCGAGGCGCGGCGGGCAGGTGGGTCTGTGCAAGCCGTCGTGTGTCTGGTGAACCTGTGGTCCGGGGCGAGGCAGCCTGGAGGCGTTAACTTCCTCCGTTAAGCGGTGGGAAGGCGTATCCAAAAATGTTTATTTTTGTGTCAGGGGTGTGTCTGTTTGCCCCTTGGTGCCCTGGAGGTGTGAATGAAGCTCCCCAGAGCTCGGGGAAGTGCTTCAGGTTCCAGCAGAGTGAGTTGGGAGCCTCTGCTGCGTACGGTGAAATGCACAGGAAGGCTGATGAAGCCTTGAATTAACGTTTTCCAGCTTGAATTTTAATTGCTCATTGTGTAAATGCCTTGCCGTAGTCTCACGTGGGGCATAATGGATGCCACCCACCTGAGGTAGTATTTCATATTGACCTTCCATGGTCAATAATACTATTTACAATATTTAAGTAAACTTGCAGCTTCTGACCTTAATCACTGAGGTGGAAAAGATACTTGCTCACAGTTTCAGGAGTACACATGGTGATGAGAAGCCCTCAAAGCCTGATGCCCAGGGATGGACACCTGCTGAGACAATGTGGAGTTTTCTGGTGATAGATGGTCATCTTGGGTGCTTGCCTAAATCCGTAACTGCACTGATGAGCACTTCTAATTTGAGCATCCCAATAGAAAGGAACATGTAGCTATATAAATAAAACATGAGGACTATGTATTTTTCTTGTCTGGACTTCTGATGATTAAAATACAATCCAGATCAGCTGCTCTGCTAGTGGTGGATGTACCTGGGAGACTGATAAAATGAGACTAGCTTAGTTTATTTGAGATCATTAATACATAAATCTCAATTTTTCATACACTGTTCTACATGCAGCCGCAAACATGGCTTACACAGTGCTTGTGTGTGGTTGAGGGGAGGTCCTTGTCTAGATTAAACAAACGTGACACAATCTTGATAATATTTTGGTGTTCAAGATAACCATTTGTGGTGGTACCGGGGGTTAAAGTGGAGAGGACCTGGAAGCAGAACAGGAGCTACCAAAGCATGCAAAGAAGTGTTGGCTTTTTTGCCCTCTTCATGCTGAACCTCAGTGACTCCTGAGGTAATGGCATCCCAGCCTCTGGTTTTGACGAGCCACCAAAGTATCCGCCTGTTATCCAGCATTATACAGAAGTAGGAGCACCAAGAGGACACACAGGAAATCTTCAGTTGTTTGGTAGCCTGTTTTTTTTGCAGTTAAGTGGGGCTGGGTCTGTCTTCCTGATATGGTGGAGCACCTGAGGTGGCTGGAGGTGAGTAGGTTCAGTAGCAGTAGAAAGTCTGTTAGAAACAAGGAGGAGTGATCATGAGGGCCACGGTAAACTTCTGCTGCCTGTGGGTCTGACTGTTGTGAAGTGTCTATGGAAGCTGCTGTGATGCCATGTAGAAGATTCTGGATTATAAAATCGTTAAACTCTGGATGGCTTTGAAGTGTGAAAGTAAATTTAATTGCCTTGTATGGAAAAATAGCATTAAATTTTCTGCAAGATCTTACCTTGCACACAAACGCCATCATTTAAGATACATGTAGTTTGAAAAAATTATCTGTTTCAGAGTGTCAAGAGTTTTAGTTGCTGTTGCAGGGTTGGTCTTATTTTGCCTCTAAACTTTTTCTTTGTTAATGTGAAATGGGACTTTGTAGGCTCGCGTGAGGAAGTTATAGCTAAAATTCTGCTATTTTCTTCTAAGTTATGAGACCAGTGAGAGAAGTCAGGCATTGGCATCTTTATCAGTCTTCCTGTTCAAGTAACTAGAAGCCGGTTGTTTAAAATAAGTGGCTTTTTCTTTCTCCCCCCAAAGGAAATAACTTGCTAGAAGTGACTGGAGTAGGTGAGGACAGGCTGTGGAGACAGCTGGATGGTTTTCCATGGTAGAAAAATGTCCTGACAAATCCTTCTCGCCTCTTCATCTCCTAAAATTGCTGCTCTGTTTGTTTTTCCACACCTTTGACCTCTCACAGGATATATCTAGGCTGCTAACAGCCTGCCAGCATGAAAAGTACTGCGATACCGAGTTTGTACCAACTGTTACTCCAATTAAGATTTTACAGAGCTGCAGACCAAAGAATAGCCTTTTTAACTAGGAAGCTGCGACTCTTGTCTCTTTGCTTTTGTTATTTTGTGTTTGCAATGGGAAAATACCCAGGACTTTTATTTTAACAGGGTGTTTCGTTTGGAGATTGGCAACAGCTGTATGCCTTTTTGGAAGGCTGTGTAATCAGTATATTTTGTTTTCCAGAAGGGGAAAAAAATTGTAGAAGCAGAGTGTAAAACAAAGCGGAAAGCTTGTGAGTGTGAAGAAATGTGTAAGGGCTCAATCTTCTCTTGACAGAGGTGGTGCATGCCCTGTCATTGCCTTAACTGAGATAACGGCAAAATGCTGTGTCATTTATAGAAAATGTTGAGTAAGATGAAACTGACTTGTTTTTGTGAGTTAACAGACTTAGGAATGCTTTGAATATAAAGTTGGGAAATCTGCCAAAATCCCAGAGATTCATTTTTTGGGGGAGGAGCAGCCTGTGAGTCGTATTTAAGAATTCTAGTTCAAAAAAAATAGAATGCTTGGTTGCATCGCCTTAGGGAAAGTACAACATACGTATAAGAGATTTAACAAAATCCCTGCGATGGCCAAATTGGTTCTTTGAAGGCAAATGTGCACATCTTCTGTGGACTAGAGGCATATTTTTAAGTGATCATAATAGTAATAAACCCCCCAGAAATATTTGAAAAGCACTTCATATTTAGAGTGTTTGCATGAAATTATCTGCTGGTATTTTATAAATGGCATGTACGTTGCAGTGCCCAGGAGCTGTCTGTTAATTAAAACTCTCAAAATGTAGTTCTAAAAAAACCAATCAAACCATCAAAAATCCCCAAACCCTTTCCTTAAGACCCAAACTTCCCTCTTCCTAAAATAATTTGGAGGATGGTTTCAATGTAATTTAACCATTAGAACCTGATGGTTGAGATGCTTGAGGGGCCTGTTATTGGGAACTGAGACAACCCTTCTGCTGTGATTGTAGGCAACTGCCCTACTGAAATGTACGACAAGGGATGGTGGCCTCTTTAGTCTTGTTACATTCTAGTTCTGGTGTCATGCTGCAGAAAACATCATATCAAAAGCAGTCAGCAGCAATGGATGTAAACAGGCAAGGGAGCTGCAACCTTCATTATTTTTTTTTTTCTTATCAAGATCTAATTCAGCATGATGTGTTCAGTGACCGATTAAAATATATTTATCGTTTATTTAAGAGTAATTAGCTGCTGTAGTTGCTTTTATGTGCTACACAATATAAGCTTGAATCCATCTGAATGTATTTTAACATTGTTCTGAAAAAGAATTTTATGTGCCTGGAAACATCTGCTGATTCTTGATTAAATGGTGCCATCTACTATTATCAGTGGGGTTTTTTTCAGTATGAAGGATTTAGGGGGTTAGGACTTTACTGATGTTGACTTTTCTGTGTGAGTGGCGATGGGGCAGCATCTTTTCACTGTTAGGCGGTCTGTGAGAAAAGATGATGCGTGCACCAATCCAAGACGTAGCCAAGAGCATTGCCTTGGGCAATGATCTGCCTTAGGCCTGTGCTGATTAGCCTTCCACTCATCTTGGAGGCTACCAAGGGGACAGATCGACTTTTCTCCTGCCGCTCTAGCGGTGTGGTGCCACTCAAACCCTGTCACCTTTTTTGTGTTTGGCTTCAGCTGACTGATTTGCATGGACAAGCTCTCGGATGCTGTGAAGGACAGCCCGCTCCTGTAGGAAGTGCTGCTGAATCTGGGTGCGTGGGACTTGCTGCCTACCCAGCAGCCCAGTCCTAAACTTACCTCATCTCTGCGGCTGGCCAAGGCAGCTTGGCAGTGTTGCCTCGTGAGCCGTCTCCTCTCGACTCCCCAACACTCAGCTTGCTCTGCTTCTGTTCGTGCAGCAGGGCTGAGAGCAGAGCGTCTTCACGCTTCGCAGGAATGAGTTTTCGTTGTGAAGGATGATACGCTTCCTGACGGAAGTTTTAACTTGCAGTGTGTCAAGGATAGTGGTGAATGCAAGTCAGTCAAATGTTATTTTACTGTTTTGACAGGTCTGGCTTGGCAGTGGTAGTGGTGGTGAATGGGGCTTTCCTCTATGCAAGGGGCACACGTGTGACTCACGCCTCAGAGTCAGTGCTGCTTAATGCGTTGTGAAGTGGCAAGCATGAGGTTGCTGGTAGCTTGGCTGTTTGTGTAATTCAGGCTTCTGAGGCTTTGGTTGGTAGTGGTGGTAAGGAATAACTATATTGTATTAAGTTATTATGCAGAGGAGAAAGATTTGTCTCTGTTGGCAAGTAGTGTTTTGGGTCGTCTCTGAAGTATGCTTGTTTAGTCAGGTGATGTTTATGCTGAATGTAAACTCTGAGGTGTTTTAGTTCAAGGAAGGTAAAAAAAATTCACCGAACAAAGCTATTAAAGCCACATATTTATTTTGTCATTTTCTGTCCGATTCTTGCTTTGATGAGTGACGGCAATATTAAACGTCACTGCAGTTTAAATTATTTTTAGTTCTGCTTAGTAGCAATAAGCAACACATACTTCTCTGAGTTTCTGCTTCCTTCTGACATTAATTTTAGCAGTGTAGTGTAAATACACTGCTTTAACACAAATTAGTTCTGTTCAGAAAATATATTGGAATCTTTATGGTGGTTATATGCAAACCAAAAGTATTCAGCAAGTCCTGTAGTTTTAAGCAAGCTAACAGAACTTAAATGAAGGCAGTCATTAACATAGAGACTATTTTTTAAATTGTGATACATCTCCATAAATTCATTTTCTACCAAATTAACTTTTTTCCTTTTACCTGTATTACTGGGTGAACGCTGTAGGTGGATAGTTTTAAAGTACATCAACAGAAAAATGAGGTCCCAGACCAGGGACACAAATGCCTTCTCTCCAGACTCGCTGTGAAAGTAGTCCTGAGCTTTAGCAGCCTGTGTTCCTAAACACAATATGCATCTTACATGTCTGAAATGAGTCAACTCCACCTGCCCCCAGCTCAGTGTGCTGATATTGAGCAAAAATGTATATAGTAGCACAAAATTTAAACTAGCCAGCTGCTTGCAGCGACCTGTGTTGCAGACTCGCTGGGAAGGTGAGTGCGCTCCATACCTTTACTAAACACCGTCTTGCTGAGCACCAGATGCAAAATATGAGTCAAAGGTAAAAAATTGCTCCCTTAGAGATTTAAAAAGGACACAGTGACTTGTACCTGTTTCTTTGGTTGTCCTGCTTGGGATAGATGCTGTGGGATGCAAAGATTTCAGAAGTCATTGAATATGAATCTTATCTTAAAGTAAGGGGTCCTGGAAAGCTGTGTTTTTTGTGCTGGAGATGATCGTGGTTTAAATGCCACTTATTGTCATGAATGATAAACCTTACTGCCTGTGCTGCTAGTGTTGCTTCTCTTTTTGCTTTTCATGGTGCCAAAATACTTGCATTTGTAGCAGGCTAAAAGATAAATATTTGTATAAGTGTTTTTTGTCTGCTGTTTTGCCATTTCTAGGGGGTATGTGCAGGCAGAGAAGTCCCTGACATTCATGTTTTGTGTAGCTTGTCTTAGTTTTGAAGGGCTGATAGAACAGGAAAAAACAAAAGTATTTGCTACATCGGACGAAACCAACTCAAATAATTCCTTTCGGCTTCTTTCAACATCTACAGAAAGCGATTTGGTTGCAAGTGTGCACGTTGCTTGAATAGATACTGTGTATACTGACATCCTAAACGTCTGAAATTGTATTAAGGTCTTTTAGAAACAGTGGTAAAGCAGCTACCTGGAAGGGTTTGTGTCACAGAGATAGTTACAGTGTACTTGTGAAACAGCGAGCACACGACTTGCATTTTGCAATGTTCATGCAGTCACTGGTTTCCTTGGAAACTACTGCCTGAGCACATATAGCCAAACTTGAGCACTGGTGCCTGGTTTCTAAGTAGAAAATGGGCTCCCGGAGTTTAAAATTGAAAAGTAGAGCTGGGATATTTGGACTGTACTTGGTGCTTGTTGGTTAGGAGCAATCTTGAAGTAGGGTATCACTGAAAAAAAGCCACTCGTCATACTGAAACACTTTTCCTGCCCGGAGCTCTGTTTCTTTTTCCAAAATTCCTCTTTTTGGTTTGGTTTGTGAGCATATTTATATGAGATGTTTCCTGTTAAACACACAAACTGTGTCACGAAAGCTATAGACGGGCTCTGCGACATAGAATTGAAGTGAATTTGAAAACTACCCAGCCAGACCAGCTCATTTTGTTCACTTATTTAATATTCTGTGAGGTGGTGGTGGTGGAGGGTGATCTGAACAAATAGCAGAAATCATAATGTAGCTGTCTGGGTTGATGAAAATGAAACTGGAGTCTTGAAAATATATGCATACTTTCTGTTAAATGTGATATCCTAGGTTCAAGGGAAATATATATAGACGATGAAGTACGTGCACGTGTGTACTTATCCACAGGTTACGGGAGTACTGCATTAACATATACTATGAGATGGACTTTTATTAGGATAGAAAACAATTAAGCCTTAATATTGATAGAGATGTGCATTTTTTTCCAGTATCAGCTGGGCTCTGGGAATGTTGAAATGCTGTTGGCTTTGCGGCTGAGCAGCCACAGAGTATCATTCAGATTCAGGAGCGAAAGAGTAAATAACTGGTGACAGGGATGTGATGAAAATCTAAAGCTGTTGCTCTCTCCCCCCAGTGTAAGTGGGTTCCTGGGATCTGTCAGTGCTTGTTACTATTTAAACTGCCTATTTGATGTCAATTGTGTGCCAAGATCCACTGGCAAGGGGAATTCACTAGTGCTCTTGTAGTCCACAGGCTAACTGAGGAAAATAATGTTCTTGGTGGGTAACATTTCTCATGAATAGAAGAAATCAATTGCCATATGACTCAGGCAACAGCAGATCAAGGCAATAGCCAAGCATGTAACAAAGGTGTAGATAGACCAGACGTGATGCAAATGAAGCTATTCAGCTATACATTTATGCCTGCTGGAAAGAACAGGGATCTTGTAGCTACAGAGATGTTCTGAAAATCATGACTCCTAAAAACCTGTGAAAGTCCTTTAGGTAAAATGGAAGATCAGGCATCCTCCTTCTTGAGTTGGAAATACATATGCAGTGGAGTTAGTGTCCACCTGTTTGCCTGCAAGTTTCAGTATTGCTTGAATTGATGAAAGTCGATAAGGGGTTACACGTGAGGTTTAAAGGTAGCTAAACTTGGTCACATAGAGGAGATATACATCTTTTGGCAATTACCGTGTTTTGTCGTTTGATATATATATTTAATGCACAAAACAGAGAAATGATGTTGGCACCTGATAAATGACATGCAGTGTTCAGCAGGCTTGTTGGGCATTGCTGTTGTCAAGACCGTGCCTGCCATAACAGTAGCTCACTTCTGCTGTCTTTGGCTAGGCAGCTGGATCCCGGCTTTGGAGGCTGCAGGGAGGTGTGGAGCAAATGGCAGCAAGGACTTGGTGAAGAGGCTGGAAGAGGCCCATGAGACACTAGAGTTTCTTCTCTTTCTCTTCCTGCTTTAAGAAGTGAGGGAGGAAAAACTGAGCGTTCAAGTGTTGATGAAAGAGAGGGCTATGGGGGGTAAAGGAAATTATACTTCCTTTCCAGTTTTCTGCAGTGACCTGCAGCTGGATATGAATCTGCAGGATAGGACTGGACAAAGCAGGAGTATTGCAATTTGCAGTTGCTGTGGGTTGAATTCATTGCATCTGTTCATCTCCGCTGCCAGGTTCCTCCTGGGGTCACCCGTCTGTCTTCTCTATCCCCTTTGCGGCATGTGCTCTGGTATTGTGTTCCCGGAGCCCTTTGCCTTCACGCCACCATCCTTTCTGCTCACATGGCAGGGCAGAGTGCTCTTCCCAGGAAAGGCCTCGCCATCTTCTCCCTTCTCTTCTGAGCCCTCAGTTACTTCCCTGGGTTTCTTGTTCCTGCTCCTCTTTCCTCTGCTCAACATTTTTCTCTCTTCCTATGGGTGTTTGCCCTTCTCTTCCCTCTCAACCCCAAAGCTTTTGCTTCTACAAAGCTGTCCCATCTGGTAGGATCCAGACTTTACATCTCCTGAAAAAACCTGCCTTGTTTCCTCTATACGTCAGGAGGCAGAGAGCTTCCAGTGGCAGTAGCACAAGATACCACAGGAGGCTTGATTTTCCTGACAATCCAGCTTTTCTAGTATGCCGGTTTGTACAAAATCAGTTGACTTGTGACTGATCAAATGTGATGTCCCGTGGGCCTCCTGTTATGGGCAAACAGCAATTCTGTCACATCAGCTGCCTGTACCTTGCTCGGCTCAGCTGAAAGACAGATACTACACATCCCCTGCCCTAAAGAGCCAGCACCAAAAAGCACACAAAGCGAGAGAGTGTCTGGTATCGGGTCGTTTAGTGGTAATGGCTTTGAGTTGTATCGACAAAATGTCATGGCGCACGCCGTGCGATGGCTGAATGTCATCCTGTAGTGACTCGGTATGTCTTTGTGTGCTGCTTGATGAAGTGCTGCTCCAGCTCCGGGAGGCTGCGTTTTAGCGTTTGTCATTACTTGTCCTTATTACAGTCCTGCCTATGGACCAAATAACAGCAACGTCTCACAGGTGGGGAGCGTACAGACAAAAGAGTGGACTAAATCTCAGTTAGAAAAGCATCACTTGTGTCTGAGTGCTCAAATGGTACCATTTATCAAAACTTGCTAGATATTTAAAAACTAGTTGGAGTGTGTGTGTAAAAGTATACATACAATTTTTTTTTTCTTACACATCTTTGCACATTTAAATCCGGTTAACACAGCAATTGGACAAAGGGGAGAACACATCTCCCGCTCATCAAATACTTGATTGCTTTCTGTTTTCCTAGTAGAAGCCTAGCTCTGGGAGGCACATGAGAGAAATGAAGTGTGGAGAGGGAATGGCTTTTTGCTATTAGCAGTATATCCAAACACAGATGTATTCAGACACCATGATAATGAGTGCATTGGGAGAGCCTGAGTGAGGCAGATACTCTGGTTTTACTTGATGTTACCTTGGTTCAGGCATTGCTGAAAGGAAGACACAGCCTCTGACTTGCCACTTGAAGTTAAACTTGGTGCTTCAGGAAGATTATTGAAGTTTTGCAATGTTTCTGTTTGCAGAAGGGACACAGGTGGTGCAACTTTTGCAGCTTCTTAACTGACTCTGGCAGGGTATTTCGGAATCGCAGATTTCCTTGGCAGGAAGAGCTCCTGTGGCCTTATTTTGGCAGCAGTGCAGTGATCTGTTGCGGGGTGGATATTGTGTTGCAGCCCAGCAGTCTTTCATTAGAGGAGTCCCATGGGAACGCTAACTATCTGTCTTATTTCCCCCCATTCATTTGCTAGATTTATTAATGTGCCTGCAGGAGGGCACACATCATCAGGCAGTGTTTTCTGCAGGCATGGCATGCCTGAATACCAGAGTACACTAGCCACTAATTGCAAACACAGGTATGTGGTGTGTGCTGCTGATGTTTATTAGGGATTAGGCACTGGGGAAAATGACATTTGACTGTGTATGGTGGCGAACCTGACCTCTGCTCCTGTTGTGCAGAAAGCGGGTCCTCTGCCTTTTGCTTTGCGAGCGTTGTTATTTTCTCATCAACCATCGTGGCAGGTGCTTCAAAAGCATGTGTTGTCCATGACTGGGAACAAATTATCACTTCCCTCTTCAACTTTTTTTCCTTTCGGACTTTATACAGGCATGACTGTTACCGTTATTTAGGTAGGCAAAGCAAGTCCAAAGGGGACACCATCAAGCAAATCTCAGCTTTTTGCTTTTGCGTAATTACTCTTGCACAGCCACAACAGATGGGTGTTTTTTTTTTTTTATTTGAAAGCCAAAAAGAACTCAAATAGGAAACCACTAGCCTGATATTTAAAGCATCACTTAGCATGTATAAACCCGGATTAAGGCATTATCCCAGTATTGGCAGGTACAAATGGAAAAGCTTCCATAGTAAGTGAGGCTGCCCTATCAGCATAGTGAGGACAAATACATGGGAGACCTGACTGAAACTGGGCAGAGCCAGGGAGGTGAGTCCATGTCACTCAAATTTCACCTCCAGAGCACAGTAGCTTTTTTCTCTGTTCTTGTTTCAAGTGGAAATTCCATCTATAAGCTGTAAAGGATTCTTTCAATTGCAGATTTAATAAATATGTCCCTGTTTCCACTTGTTTTTTCAAATTTTTCTAGGACAAAATATTCTTGATGTGGTCTGTGACGTGCAAATGTTATAAATTGGAGCCACATTATTTGATTAAGCTCACTGGATTTAGTGGCCACAAAAATGTTGGCTGTGGGACTAGTACTGAGGAAGGCTACTGTTTAAATACAGCCAAACAATCTTCCAGAGCATTGTGGTAGAGTTGTTAAATTGATGCAAAATTTATGAATATTTAGCAAACAAAATGTAAAGCTTCATGAACTTGCACCCCGTTTGTGTGGTATAGGATCTGGAAACGTGAGTTAGGACAACCTGACTTGTTCACTGAAGTAAAGTTGGTATCTTAAGGATGGTCAAGACAACTATGTAAAATGTGGATGCTTGTGTAATGTACCAAGAAGGTAGATCTTTTCAGGTATTTGAAATTTTAATGTGTGTTGGAGGAGCCTTATGAGGCTTAGATGCCTGTTCCGGAATAGTGCCTGAAGTTTAAAAAAATTACATATTGCGCTTACATAGTTGGAAGCTTTCACCTCCATTACCTATTCGGATTTTGTTGGTCAGCAGTTGAAATATTTTTTGGCTTTTTTCATACTGAAGAAACTAAATATCATGGGGACATAATATTCCATGCTCATTCCAAGCTTCTTAATGGAATTGTTATCGATTCATCTGAAGAATATGATGCACCAAAAAGCATTGTGTCAGGTGATGTGAGGTCGTTTGCTCTGTAGCTCCTTCAGAGTTGCCTTGGCTCTCCGTTTCACTTCCCAGTACAAAATGTGAGAGATGAGAAGGGGCCATCACACCCTAAATCACAAGTGTCCGCAGCCTGGCGTCAAATCATTGAAGTCACCAAGAGGTAGGTGAAGCAGAACTGAAGGCTGCCAGGTCCTGAGCATGAAGCCTGACCATCACCCATTGATGCTTCAGATCCATCACTGGGAGACGAGTAGCACTACACCTATCTCTCTTACACTGCTGTACAGGTTTTCTTCCTTCCACCAATATCATCTGCTTGTTTTGAACCTTTCTTGTGCTCTGCATGTTTTCAGAAGACCTAGAAGTCCTTTTATCTGTTTGTGTTGGCAATCGTAAGATTGCTTAGACACAGCCATTCAGTGCCTTGGTACTATTTTCTCTGCACTGCTTTGTAGACTCAAGTGCACTTTCCGGCTGTACATGAATTGAGAATAAAAGATAGCTACCTCAGCAAATTAGTGTGAAAGCATTGGAGAAAAATTATAGAATATGGGGGGGGGTTTTGAGTAAAAAGCTATCCTTTTGTTGCCCATGGCCTATGCTTTTTAAAAAGCATCTGTTGTGCAGGGGTTTACCTCATCTGAAGAGGTAAATCAGATACAGCATTGACAGAGATCTGTCTGTATGATAGAACTTCAGCAGGCAAGGTTTGATTTAAGTGATTGTGGGGGAAAAAAAATCATTCTATGCAGACCTAATCCTAATGTATGGTAATTTTCATAAAGAAAAAAGTTTTCCTCCACATGCTACAGGCGTCCAGGTATGGAATCCTAATTAAAAAAAAAAAAAAAAAGCACAAGTACTCTGAAGGGTTATAATGCTTTTTGAACAAGAATCTCAAAATGCCGAAACTAATTTTTGTTTCCTATCCAGAAAGACTTTTCTTAGAAGCAGCCTCCGTTCTGAATGCGGTTGGTTGAAACCTGTCTTTTGCTGGCATCTGTGTCGTGTTGAATGAAATAACAAATCAGCCTGGAATGGCAGCCTCCCAGTGTGTGCTCTTTGATTGTTAGGGGCTTGGTTCACAGCCAGGCATGACTGAGCAGAGCTTCTTCATATAAGACTAAGGTTAAGACCTCATCGTTACTGCTGGTGCTTCAGCTGAAAACTTAATTGTTATACCCAAGACTCAGCTAAGTGGTCATGGTCACTTAACGGCAGAGATTTGTTCTGGGGAACAAAATCAAATTCCCCATCAGAGAATGTAAAATGGTGATGCTGCAGCTGGTTCCTTACAGCCTCTAAATATAAGCAAAATAGCATGTAGTAGAGAAAAAATGTTTCTGAGTTAACTGGGCTACACTTAGGTGCCAAATAAACAGATTTCTGCTTTTGACCCTCCTCCTCACACCCTCAAAACCACTTTTTATATTGTATGCAAATGTCTTGGCTGCTCGTGACTTCTGTTCTTTGCAAAAAGAGTAATTCTGAGTGGTAGGGAAAGGACATCTGTCACAGCTGAAAATAAAAAAAGTCAAGATCTTAGGCACACAGTCCCTGTGTCCAGACTCATTTTCTCTCCCTGGCCCTTTGTTAGCAGTACATCCATAGTCTGTTTTAAATACAAAACAGTTAGTGCTTTAAATATACAAAACCCTAAACTCCCCAAAACTCTTTTCTATGACCAAAGCCTTATTATATAAGAAGTATGAGCTAAAAAAATAAGCATCTTCCCTTACATGATGCATTTTACATCACCTTTTTGTCTTGCCGCAGCCTGTTTTCCTGGCAATACTGTTGGTACTGGCTGTACAGTTAGCCCTTTACTTGTGTATGTATAAATTTATTTTGTTTTTAAAGGAAGCAAATAGTGTAGTCATTTTACCAGAACAGATTAGGAGAGGGAGTCTGCAGATCCTTTTCTGCCTTTGATGAGGAGGATTTCATCTGCCTTCATAACATGCTTCTTGCAGTCTCAAGGGTGGCCAGAGTGCAGTATGACGTTAGTTTATTCCTTTATTTTTACCTTTTCAGATGTATTTGTGCTGTTTATGTTTTTGCCTCCTAATTTACAAGAATTTGGGCAACTTGGGGCACTGAGTGTTTTACCTAAGAAAGAGAGAACTGTGGCCAGCACAAGCTTTGGTCTGCCGCCATCACTGCAGGCTTTGACCTATCTGGTTTTCAATGCTGATTAATCAGCATATGTAAAGTCTTAATTTTTATATTCCAGAGAATATGTTAACTGCAATTCCTTCGTAGGCATGAGCACTCAATCATTAGAAATTAGGTTTCATTCCTAGTTAAATAGCAAACTACAAGGCATAGTCTTTAACAAAAACAGGACACTTAAAATTCCAGTGCGCTCATTTTAGGGGCATTCATTTTCACAGGCAGAGAAGCTTTCCCCAGATTTCTACCTAAATAACAAAACTTCACACAGATATAGGTTAGTGACAGAATTATTCAAGGTTTTGTTTTCCTGTTAATCTGAGAGTAAATCACACAACAATCTTTAAAAGTGGATTTATGTCAGTTAGAGATATGCCAAGAACTTTAAGAGCTGACAGTTTTGAATAGTTAAAATTCAGGCTAGAAACGTTCTGTATGGTGTTTTTTTTTCCCTAGTCTAAAAGCTATGTGGAGCCCAACTTGATTCTTGGAAGGTATAGCTGGTTTCTTGGGATTTCTGCTGCTTCCAGCTTAAGAACCACAGGTGTGCTGGGCATACCTGTCCAAAAAAATTAAATTAGAACGCCTGTAAGTAGTAATTCTGCCTGGCACTTTTTTGTTCTCCTTGACCTCTCTTGCATCTACAGACTTCTCTGAACTGCTTGGGGGAGAAATGTGACAGCTGTAAAACTGAAACTTGAGGAGATGTCTTCCTCAGCTGCATTTTTGATTGCATTCATGTTCTTTGAAGGTGGCTCTACGGTACAGGGACAGCCCTCAGCTCTCAGGCATTCACTGGACCTTAGAGGCTGTGGTAGGAGAATATCAAAGATGAAATGTCATCAGGAATTCAATTTCATGACCAGGTTCAGTGGCAGTTCTTGGCAGTTTGTTTCCTTGCCCATAAGATAATGTAAAGCTTTCTCCTTGTTTGACAGCAGAGCAGGATTTATAGCTGTGGGTTATCCAAACAACCTGTAAAAATGTTACAGAGTGTTTAAAAATAATAGTTACTACAATTCAAATGAAGAACAAATAAACACTTGTATTCCTGTTCTCTTCAGTGTACACAGAATTATGTACATACCTTAACTAGATTGGAGGGGGAAAGACATTATTCTGAGATTTTTTTTTTTCTCTCTTAAGGGGGCTGTCTAAATAAGATACTCTTTTTAATAACACAGAGGTGTTAGGACTCCACAGAGTGCATGCAATTTAGCTGACCTGTATAAATAGAACAGCATTGTATCTCTATTGCAAAAAGGAAAACCCTGGAAGTAGCATGCAGATTTATTAACTACCATATATAGGAATTGTTAGATTTTATTCCTTGAGCAGAAAGGCAGATTGTCCAGGTAGGATTTGTACAGGATAGCACTCTATATACCAGGTCTCTCGGATCACTGCTGAAAAAATGCAGATACATATACATAAAACCAGCAGGTGATGACGGACCGTTGTATTCTGAAAGTCTCTTGCCTTGGATTTGAGCAAGAATACTCGTATGAGTTACTGTATGGCAGGTGCAAAATACTGGGATTTGTCGAGCGCCTTGTAAAGTTAACGCTGCCAACTGCTGAAATCATACGCAGTTCAGAAACAGAAACATGGGAATCCAAATCTTAATGTTGCTTTTAGCATCCGTTTAGAATGTTACACCCAACAATCTAGGGAGCTTTTGTATTAAGGGACACCAGAGTTTAAGTTGAGTAAATAACTGGTAATTTTATTATTGTAATAGAAGGGAAAAATTGACACGAGCAAGCAAAACTGAGTAGTTACTTTAGCTGGAAGAGATGGATATCTGTTCTCAATGTTTCATAACTGAGAAACTTCAATGGTTTTCATTTCTAGTGTGACTGAATCTGTCTTATAGGGACGCAGGTAAAAATAAAGTGCACTTCCAAAGATCTCTCTGGGTATCATAGCTAGCTAAAAACTATGATTTCATCTGTTAGGTGAACAGAGGTATTTCATTGAAGATAGGTGAATCTTGCGTGATCCAGTGTGTATGCAAGGGTAAATAAACTGAAGTCCATTGAAAATAAAGGACCTTTCAAACTTGCTGTAAAGGCAGGTGTGAAAGTGCAAGTCCCTCGACCAACAACAAAGTACATAGAGATCGGCTGCTGTTTCTTGGTATTGTCATGGAGTTTTCTTTTAGCTCTTACCGCTGTTGCTGTTTGCTAGCATAGAGGAGGTAATAGGCTGAATTCAGATGTAAAAAAAATATAATACTGAAAGTTCTGCTATTTGCTCACTGACTTCAAAGATCTGTATGTTTTTGTTCCATAAACTCACTAAAGGGAGGTGTTTATTCAGGAGCTTCAGTGTCAGTTACTGTCATTGCTCTTTGGTTTAAAGCATGCTTGGGCTGATCTTTCTAATCCTGTTCTGCTCATGAATATGCAGTGTATTAGCATATATGCAAAGAGCTTGTATCTGCTTTTGACTTTGAAGCAAAGAACTGTCTGTGCATCTTTAAAATGCACTTAAATGTCTTTCAGGTAACACTGTTCAGGTCTGTCGGGGTTAAACTGAATCTGAAATTGTTTCAGCTCACTCCAGTAGTTCCTGTTTCCTATACCAAAATAACTTGGCTCCTTGGCACGCATATTTTCTCTGTCTCTTGTTAGCTCTTTCTGTGTATTTCTTAATGTAAATATTTCCTAAACGCAGGCTGCAGAGCATGGAACAAACTCAAAATGTGAAAGAGTTGTAGCAATGCTTTTCAGGAAGTGAACAAAACTGTATTCCTAGTCCTGTGAAATATTGGGGACAGAGGAAACGAACTGTTTCCTTAGAGAGCCACGTGTGCCGTATTGGAAGGACCACTGTTTCTGTCTTACTGTGATACACAGATTTACTGTTCTGCTTTTTTGTGTGTGTTTTTTTACCCCTTTTGCATCAAATCTGATGCAAGTACTTCTGCTACTTCCTTCTTCCTTTCCATTTTTTCACATTAAACCCTCAGGGTGCTTCTGGCTCCTTACAGCCCCATTTCTAAGCCAGCTGTGTCTTCATTCAGAGCTTTGCCTCCTGGCCTGGGACTCGCCTTTCTGCTCCTCTCCTGTTGCAGGCTACGGCTTATGGTTTTCTTTGGCTTCTGTTTGCAGCGGGTCTTGGTGGAGTGCCAGGTGGAAGCAAGGAAATAGTAAGGGGCAGGAACTTGCAGGGGGAGCAGGAGGGGAGAAACTGTTTGGGAAGATGCAGAGGTGGAGGAGCCAGTGTGTCAAGGTTTAGCCTGGATAAATGCCATGTTCCAACAAAACCGCTCTGTCACTCCCCCTCTTCAACTGGACAGCGAGAAGAAATGTGATGAAGAGCTTGTGGATCGAGATAAAGGACACGGAGAGATCACTCACCAATTACCGTTACGGGCGAAACAGACTTCATTTGGGGAAAAAATTTGGTTTATCAACAATCAGCTCAGAGTAGGATAATGAGAAATAAAACCAAATCTTAAAAACACCCCCCCCCCTCCCTCCCGGGCTCAACTTCACGCCTGAATTCTTTACCTCCTCCCCCTCGAGAACTGCAGTGGGAGGGGGAGTGGGGGTTGCAGTCAGTTCATTACACATTGTCTCTGCCACTGCTTCCTCCTCGGCAGGAAGACTTCTCGCTCTCTTCCCCTGCTTCAACATGGGGTCCCTCTCACAGGAGACAGTTCTCCACAAGCTACTCCAGCGTGAGTCCTGCCCATGGGGTGCAGTCCTTAAGGAAAAGGCTGCTCCAGCGTGGGTCCCTCATGGGGTCACAAGCGCTGCCAGCAAACCTGCTGCAGCGTGGGCTCCTCTCTCCACCGGTCCGCAGGTCCTGGCAGGAGCCTGCTGCAGCACAGGCTTCCCACGGCATCACAGT
>Ga0065711_1040187_pt1 | contig 17177 bp, 3 predicted proteins | sample Hoacrofraction12_FD_59098 | JGI IMG/M metagenome (GOLD analysis project Ga0065711, IMG submission 59098) | Hoatzin crop microbial communities from Cojedes, Venezuela - Epithelial fraction 12 v2 (version 2) | ecosystem: Host-associated > Birds > Digestive system > Esophagus > Crop | place... | reverse complement strand
CCCCGCGCCTGCGCTCTCGGCCGCCCGCGCGCCTCAGCCGCCATGGCGGCTGCGCCGGGGCCCTGCTTCCCACCTGGCCGCGCGGCGGGGCGGTTGTGTTCCGCCCGGTCCGGGCTGTGGAAACTGGGCGAGGCGGGGGGGGGGAGCCCGGTCCCTGAGGGAACGTCCCGGGGAAACGGCCAAAAGCAGGGAACGGCGCGGGGAGGGAGGGGAGCGGAGGCTCCGCGAACGCCTCCATCTCCCGGCCCGGGGCGAAGCCTCCCCGCTGAGGAGAGGCTTTCTTCACGCCGAGCCATGAAATAGCAGCACGGCGCTGCTGCTCCACATCGGGCTCCCGCGTTAAGCACGACAGGAGTTTCCTTCCCCAGCGCGGGGTTTAGGGGCCCCGAGGAGGAAGCTGTGTCCGCGCTGCAGGAGCCGGGCAGCAGAGCCCAGCGCGAGGCCCGCTGAGCCGCCATGGGCGTGTGCTCTGAGCCAGGCGTTACGTTTTAAAAATCCTCCACAAAGCCAGCCGGGACAGGGCCAGGCAGCTGGCCGATGGATGACTCTTAAAAAAGTTGCAGTTTTTGTGGTCTGGCGAAGACGGTACTATCCCCTGATTTCGTGGAAGTGAGCTTGGGCGCGAGGCCTTCCCCGCGGAGACGGTCTGAAGGCACCCGCAGCCGGTGGCTCCCCGCGACGGGCACCCCGCCGTCCCCGGAACCTGGCCGCTGCTGGCTGTGCCTTCTCCTGTTAAAACTAGGCGCCTGTTAGAGAAGACGCATTCTAGAGGCAAAAGGCAGAAAAATACTACTCTAGCTCATAAACAGAATAAAAGATATATTTTAAAAAATCAGTATTTCATGAAATCTTTATTCCCTTTGGGAGGTTAAAAAAACAAAACCTTTTTGGTGCATTCTTTAATGATGTGCATACTCAGGCGAGGTAGCACGCACAGACGTTTTCCACGTCGAAGCGTGCCGGGTTGTACGAGGCGTAGCCGAAGCCTCAGCGTTAACGCTGGTGTCTTTCCTCCAGAAACAAACCCAGAAACGTGAAAAGCAGTTTTGTGCACGTTGGACCCGATAACACACTTTTCCCCTCCTCTCACCCTCCTGCATGGTCTCCTTTAGAATGCATAAAGTTGGTATCTTACAGTCTTTAGTATAGATGTAATAATGGTTCTGTAATGTAATAATGTAATAATGTTGTTCTAGACCTTTCAGGGGCTTTTACACAAAAATCTAACAAAATATTATTTGGAAACTTAATTTATCTGAGTAGAAACATAGATAAAAGCTCAGAATACTAAGGTGTTTCATGTTAATCAAAAGTTTGAACAAAGGCAGAGAATTGTTTTTTTCTTGCAATGCATGATAATAATTCAGTACCATTTTTAGCTTCTGTAAATGGAGTTAAAATGTTCTGTTCTTTTCAGCCTCGCTTTTACTGTCTGCTGCAGTGTAGAAGACAGGAACCTTGCTGCAAAATCCAGCTCCAGGTCATTATAAACTATATAAAGCTGTGGTTTAAAAAAATACATTAGTGTCTGCCTGTCTGCTGTTAATTTTTTTGCCACTGCATCTGTGGGAGGCTGCATTTACTGTTCCTGAATGGTGAACAGATTCCCCAAACGGATCTGTGATAGGGGAGTGTTTCCTAGAAGACTGAAAGCCACACGTCTATTTCGTAACAACATAAAGTCAAGGAATTCATAAATGGTGTGAACGGAGTTTTTCTTAAGTTCAAAGCTGACCTGAATTAATTAATATTTTTTCTCTTCTTTAGATCTTTTGGTGTAATATCTACAAAAGACAAACTTCCTCATTAAAACAAAAAGAAATCCAAATAAATTAGGGAATGTTTTAGAACTGAGAGAAAAATCACACGCACGGATTTTCAAAAGATTTTCAGAATGCCTACAATTAAGCATCAATTGGTAGTGATGTCCTGCAAAACATCTTCTTTCGTGAAACAATGAGGAAATGAAATCCGTGGGCCATAACTCGCTCGCGGTGACTCCTACGGCTTGTTGAGAAGTAGCAATATTTAGAAAACAATACACACATACAGATTTAAGAATTGGACAACGGTTCTCTGTAGATGTTTATTCTACTTACAGTAACAAAAACCTGTGAAGTCCCGTATTTTAATGTACAATGATATATTTTGTCATATAAAATACAATTTACAGAAATTTCTATCAAGTAACCCTAAACAAACACACTTAACTTTTTGCATACTTTTAGGTATGTCTTTAAATTAGAAACATCTCGTTAAGAAAAAAATCTTACACCTTAGTAGATGTTTGCCTGTAATACCACCTCTGCATGTTAACATTTTGTCTATAGGTTCGGAATACAGATGCCCATTTCAACCAGCAAATCCTTGACGTAGGAGGACTTCAAAGATGCACCGATACAAACTGTAAAATCTGTAGTGAGATACAGGGCATACATGCTACCTGTTACGTAGTCTTCAAGATGCAAATGCATATAGGAATCTAATTTTACATTTCCAAAACTATTTTATAAAAATACCAAAATATTTACCCAACTGTTAATCTACACGGTCAAATAAATTAGCGGGGTTTTATTTCATACTTTAGAGTTACGTTCTTGAAGAATACATGAAAAGTAGCAATGTAATGTATTTCACAGCGAAAACCTTCCCTCCTGAATCACAAGTACCACCGCTCTTCTCTTCAAGCTTAATACAGTTATACCTTTTTTAGTGGAGAGTTTTATATGTATATGACCAGCCTAAGTAGGGTCTAACAACAAAACAGGAGCAAAACACTTTTAGAATGAAAAATACAATAAAATGGGAACTTATCTTAAGTCTATGGCGAAATTCTGCAACAACAAAACAATGAAAAACCAAACCAGAAAGATGTTCCACTAAATCAGTTCAGTCGAAGAGATTTAGTGGCCTGTTTAACCTACTTACTTTTCTTTCCTTTGGTATACCAATTTGTTTGTAGTCTTAGCCTTTTCCAAAGAAACTTCTGATGTTTTCATAAGTTTTGCTGGTTATAAAGGTGCTACTCTTGTATGTTCTTTAATTACGGATTTGTGAAAATGGGACATTTGAAACCCCTTGGCCTCATGAAAAAGCTAAGTATGACTTGTTTCTTTGCTGTACACTTAACAGATGGATTTCAAAACACAAAATACCTGTATATAAAAAGGAAGATAGTGCACTTTAAGCTTATAACATTCCGTTTTCAAATCCTCCGTCAGTCACAAGTAATTATTAACACTGTTCTTCTGCAGCCTTTTCCTAAACACACAGGACCCTTCTGTTGTAAAATAAAGAAGAAAGCAACAGTGGACTCCTCTTTTTAAAGCGTGTGCTGTAGGAACAACGTTGACACCAAAATATCACGTGAATGAGATGTAAAGGTATGGCTCCTAAGGTCTGGATTAAATTCTCTTATAAAATTACAATTCAAGTTACTGGAAAACATAACTTTATAATCTTAAAAAGCAATATGCTCTTCTTAGACTTTTTCCATTTGTGTACTGTAAATGGAAATTTTAAGATAAAGATGCAAGTAGAAAAAACAAAATTTCAGTACAGGTAACGCTGTGAATTGTTGTAAGAAAAACTATGCACAAAATGCAGCAAGTGAAAGTCCAGTATGTTCTTGCCTTTTATCTACTTGAGTATTTTCGTTCACAGTTGTTCAAAAATTGCTAATTTGTCAGTCCATTTTGTAAGGCTAGTTTTACAACAGCTTTTTTGTAAAGGTCAGAATATACAGTATATACAGAAGACGCCGACTCAGTCCTTGCTGTGTTGTAAATTATTTATGGCAAATAAAGTATCAGTCATATTTCAGTCATATCAGTCACATTCCATTAATATCAGTCATATATCAGTCATATTGCACTAATCAGTCATCTTTCTAGGACTGATTAGTGGAAGACGAAGCCTCTGTTTCTGCTGGTTTCTGAGTTTCCTTCGGTGTTTCCGGCTTCATCTCTTTACCAATTTCCCTGCTCTTACTCCGGTCTTTGCGATCTTTTCCTCTTTCTCTTTCACGATCTCGATCTCTCTCTCGATCTCTTTCTTTTTCCCTGCTTCGATCCCGGTCCCTGTCTTTCTCTCTGTCACGATCTCTGTCTCTGCTTCTTGATCGCTCTCTATCACGTCTTCTGTAGGATTCTCTCTCTCTTGTTCTTGCTCTTTCTCGGTCTCTGTTTCTTTCCCATTCTTTAGCCCGCTCCAAATCCTTGTCTCTGTTTTGGTTTCTGTCTCTGTTTTTATCCCATTCCTTGTCCCTGTGTCTCTCCCAGTCCCTGTCTCTATTCCAGTTTCTGCCACGGTCTCTTTCCCAAGGCCTGCCATGCTCTCTTTCCCTTCGTCTTTCCTCAAAGGGTCTACCTGGTCGATTATCTGCTTGCTGAGGCTCTGGCTGATCTAAAACCTTGTCTTTATTTCCTCCCTCATATCTTTCTCTCTGTCTCCCTTCAAATGCCTGGCCTCTAAATTCAGGATTTTTGCCTTCTCGGAAGTCAGATGCTGACCACTGCCCTTCTGACTCAGATCCTTGTCCAGAAATAGTGGAAAGAGATGCAGATGGTCCAGCTTCCTCCCACATCTCTTTTCTGTGGGGTGGTGGATGGCTTGGAAGGTCCAGGAGTGGTCTTGGGGTTGGCTTCATACCTTGTGGTGACTGACCTTGGAAATGAAACCTAGAAGGAGGAGGTTCGTTTTCTTCTGGAAACAGGGCAGGTGTGGCTCCTCTTGGTCCTCCAAACTGAAGCGGTGCTGGACCTCTCTGGTTGGCAAATCTGGGTGGTGGACTCCCTCTGCGTTCTTCAAATGGCTGTGGCAAAAGTCCTCTTGGACCAGGTACATGATTTGGAGCTGGGCCTCTCTGCCCGTCAAATTGGTTTGGGTGAGGCCCTCTTGGTCCCCCAAAATGACTTGGGGCTGGGCCTCTTGGCCCTCCAAACTGAGGGCCTCCTCTCTGTCCTTTAAATTGGGCTGGTGGGGGTCGTCTTTGACCTCCAAAAGGAAAAGGCGAAGGTCCTCTGTTTCCCATGAACTGAGGTGGATCTGGTCCTTCAAACTGTCCTGGAGGCCTAATCATTTCATTATACTGGGAATCTGAGAATTCCCTTTGTTCCATGTGAGGTTCCCGATGATCTTCAAACTGAGATGGTGACATTCCTCTTGGAACACCATGATAAGGAGGGGCGGGGCCCCTGTTATCACCAAAAAGAGATGGTGGTCCATGCTGTGTAGAAAATAAGGAAGGAATGGGACCCTTTTGACCTCCAAATCTTCCAGATGGAGGTCCTCTTTGCCCATCGTTATTTGGAGAATCATGCTCTTCAGAGAACTGTGGTGCCGGTCCTCTAAAATTAGGTCCATGAGGTCCTCCAGGTGCATTGAGCATCAGTGGTGGTGGAGGCCCTCCAGACAAAGAAAATGGAGGTCCAGCTCGGTTTTCTTCAAAGTGCTGTGGGGAAGGTCCACCCTCACCCTGAACTGATGGAGATTCAGTTTGTTCTACAAATTGATGAGGCTGAGGATTTCTTTGTTCATCGTATTGCACTGATGAAAGACCTGGTTCAAAGTGACCAGCTGCCTTTTCCTGAGAGGTAAACATTGTATTTGAAAACGAATCCCTTCCTATTATTTCCGTTGACTCATTTGACCACGAGACTTTGTGCATATCTTGCAAAGACTGACTGTCGTTTGTTGTGGAGAAATTAGGCTGAAAAGATGTACTTGGAGGTGTTGGAAGCAGCACTTTACGTAAAGGTTTGGATGCAGAAGGTTCTCCAGCAGCCATTTGACTCATGTTTTCCAAATTAACTTGAACAGTGTTTTCAAATTTGCCATTAGATGCCTCTTTCTGGGACACTATAGAAGCCTTCTCGCTTGAAACCCAATTATCACCAGTAAAACCAGGCTGAGGAGCAGAAATTAAAGTTTTCTCTTCCTTACCAAGTGAAGTCTGCAGAGCATTTGGAAAACTTGCTGCAGCAATTTCTCTTGGGGATATCTCATTCTGTACCACCTGGGGCTTTATTCGAGAATCAGCATTGTCACTAGTCTCTGTCGCCATTCTTCTGGCTTGTCGAGGATCTCTGTTCTGCCTTGGGTCACAGCCCTGGTTTAAGACTTGTGCTTGTTGATTTAAAGATGAAGATAAATCTACCTTTTGTGCAGCTTGCTGGTCCTGATGGAATAATTCAGTCTTTATTAGGGAAGATTTTGGTGGTGGTGACATTAAAGCATCAGACACTGAAAAATGAGCCATTGAAACACCAACAGCGGCTCTTTGTTGTCTGAGGGCTTCTTCTTGTTCCTCCAGTTGTCTTTTCTGTTCTTCTATTTGTTTGTTTAATTCTTCCAACATTTTTTGCTGTTCTACCAAGGATGAGGATGCAGATAAATCAGGAACATACGAAGCAGATGCTTCCAAAGAATTGCTTTTAGTGTCTGTATACATTCTGTTAGGTAAATCATCAACAGTAACTTTTGCTTCTTCCAAGATAGTTTCATCTTCTGGATCGTAGGCCTCATCCTCTAATTCTGCTGTATTAGATGGTTTCTCCACGTTATATCGTTTTTCACTGTCACCAGTCTGCATTTCAAAAGCTTTCTCCGGACCATATTCTTCTTCAGGATCGTACGGTCTGTCATCCTCCTCCTCTTCTATAGCTCTGTCTTTTGACATCTGTCCAAACTGCTGCACAATGGGATCTAACAAAGGAACAGCTGACACTCCTCTGTCGGCGGCAGCTTGACCTTCCTGATGTGAAGACTGGGCAGTACCAGAATCCTTAGCAAGAGGCTCAAAAGTTTTCTTTTTTCCAAAAAGCGTCTGCAGGATGTGCTCGAGAGGTGTGGCAGTTTTGGAGGATGAAGATTGCGTAGCAGTGACGCTTGCAGAAGCGGCAGTTGAAACGGGTGGTGGGACAGTAGTTGTGGGTCCAGTTTTAATCGAGGACAGTATTTTTAATACTGAAGGTGTAACTGCTGAGGGGTCCGGCATGGGAGGCGGGGGTGGAGGTGGAGGAGATCCAGGTGGTGTTGTACTTACAGCCGAATCTCCTGCATAAAGGGTGTATTTGGGAGTTTTCTTCTCTTGCGAAGCAGCCAGCGGCCCTTTGGAGAACAGCGATGTTTCGCTTTCCTCATGTGCTTGAATTCTGCTTCGCTTTTCCTCTATCTTTTCTGGTTCAATGCCAGTGGCAAGACGTTTCCCTTTCTGACAGATTACCAATCCAAGAATTAAATTCGGCCGAGATGACTCAAGACCTGCAAGGGAACACAAAGATTGCATATGTAAAAAAACCTAATCTTTAATTATGCTTTCAGTAGAAACTTACTATTTTAAACAGTGGCAGCTACAAGAGTCATAAAGATAGTTTTTCTAAATTCCAGTAGATGACCTATTGGCAATTTTCATTAGTCCACAAGCATATGCATCTATAGGCAGCTTTACATGCATCTTTACTTTTTACATAATTTGTATGTAATAACTTAATGTTTTAATCCCTTCCTTGATATTTCTACTAAAAGATTGCAGCAGCAGGTATGATTGCTGAACAGTGTCTCTCCAAATGTGCAAAACCAAAGAAAGTTCTCATATTTTTTGTATTGTTACATTGCTTTTGTTACTGTTCAACAAAACCCCTACCTCTTTCCCTGAAAAATCATACATTCACTTTTAAATAGCTTGCAAATGTGTTGTACACACAGAGATACTGAAAAGTGAGAAAACCTGGGCTAAACTTCATAACTATATTTCTGTTACAATCTGTGCTAGAGACTACAGTGACACTTCCACCAGTCTATAAATATTTTTGTCTATCTCCAAGTTAAGCAAATACCAGTAATTGCTGAAAAGATAACCTCAAACTGCATTTGGAAACAACATTAGAGCTTGTAACCCACTCCCTGTTTGTTTTTTTCCAGCTAGACATTATTTTAAAGCGTGATGGAAGCAGAGAAACCGGTACCCAACACGGCAGACAAGCAGAGGAGAGCTGGAGCAGCCCCGAGTTTGGCGTAAGGGAGGACGGGGAGCAGGGTGCGTTTGCTTTCTGTGCAAGAGAAGGGGTGGCTGGCTGTGAACCCCATGTGCAGAGGGCAAGGTGACACTGCACCCTCTGCGGCAGGGTTCGGCTGGAGGCCCTTCCATAAGTTAAAAACAACCCATTGTTGGCAGAATTACTCCTTTGTGAAAGCTTCAGACCTGAATCCTCAGAAAAGTATATCCACAAAGGACAGGAAAGTTTCTGATAAAGAGGAAAAATGCAAAGGTCTGTAGCTCTGCTTCATGCTACTGTACTTGTTCCTTCTACATGCACAGTTCCCACTGGCACTTGCGGAAGATGAACAGGCCCAGAATGAAGGCCAGGGAGTAAATCCATAATTTAATCCATAAATTAACATACAGTGGGGGGCAAATGTACAAAATCTGTATGAAGGGAGGCTTAACTTCTGGATTTAATGACTTTTTAAAAGGTCCTCATCTGAGGACCACTGGCTTTCCCCCATATCTGCCATTAGTTATTATCTGCATCCAGCTAGGAAGCAGCAATATAAAAACACAAAACAATCGGTAAAGTAACAGATAATATTAAATTTAAATGGTAAGGTGAGGATGCTGCCCTACGTTGTTCCTTCTATTCAGGATCTTGCAAGTAAGAGTTTTGTATATATATGTTCCTTGTTCTTATTAAAGCAAACCACTGCTCATTAAGGAACAATTTTTAAATGTCTAATTATTAGCACTGATAATTTTTGATACCAACAAAAAAACCCAGGCCCCACAGTTGCAGGTATCTTCCACTGGCAAACCACATTCACAGATACCTTACTCTGCTGAAACAACTGAATTCGAAGTTTCAAGGGGACTCTCAAATTGACCATCTAATGAGAAAATCCAGTTTTCCTAAGTTATCTGGTTGCTAACTTCACACTGAGAAATCAGTAAGAGAGTTTAGTATATTTTTAGGTTAAATGTGAAGTTTTGTCAGTGAGAAGATACCACCTCTCTTGCAGCTTAAGCTAAATTCAGTTAGAACCTACGTCACTACAAGATGAAAACTTGGCTGAACTGATGTTAAGGGGTAGCCCAAGCCTTAGAACCAATTAATTAAAGATTTCTTCTTTAATGAAAGCCTGTACTGCAGAAATTATTTGCAGGTTGCTAAATGATACACCAAAACCACAGCTGCTTTATGTTTGAAACTTACTATTTCTCAATACTTGCTACATATTTCATTAAGCAATAACTTTTGTTCACAGTTTCTCCCCCAAAATCACTGACGCTTCCACTTCTTACACTCATATCTTATCCCATGTAAACCTTATTTTCCAAGTAATGAACTACAGATAAGAAGACAAAGACAGTAATTTTTCAAATAAAGTTAGCTAACATCAAAGTTTTATAAGATCTCGTGACAAAAACAAACCCTCCTCTAAAATTCTGTGTTCTTCTGATTATAACTGGTAATAGCAGAGTGAAACCGTTTTAATCACTTAAATAAAGAAACCAGCAGTGTCTGGTTACTCCCTAGAAAGTCTTTTTAGAAGACCGCACAAAATTATAATGAAAATTTGAGGACAAATCTAAAATATTTGCTTGAGATTTCCTATCAGGAATTGCTCTCACTATAACTATGTTGAGAAACAAGAATAATTAAATTTGAGTGAATGTTCTCGGATCACCATCATTTTGTAGAATGCATTCTAGATCCAAAATAGAGTTTATATTATTTCACAAGTTCAGTGGTCAAGTTTTACACAGTTCTGCAGTTAAGATGGTATTGGCCATGCTGTTTTAAGTAACCTTTTATTTTTCATTTCATAATACCTATTATTTCCTAATTGTACATCTAAAATTCAGTGCCAAAAAGATTTTTTCCTCCAGGTACAAGACTTCAGTGTTTCTAAGTGGGGCCAATTTTCACCACCTTCTTTCATGTTTAGAAAAAATGATAAAAATTATAAATACATGACGAAAATTAACCGGCTGTATCATCAGAACTAAGATTCACTAATAATTCAGTACATGTACAAATTTGCCCCACAAAAGAGGCAGAGATGCTCGGATGTACAATGCAAGTAGGCAGGACAGGAACTAAACAAATAATTATTTTCAGTGGATCTAAGATTATTCAAAAAGAACCATGTAATTACTTGTCTTATCCATATACTCAATTGCAGCCACAGCCTAAAAGCAATTCTAGCAATTCTGATCACTATAATTTACTACCTGAAACAAAGTGATATTAATATATAACATAGAGGCATAGTTCAAAAGTAAGACAACGGGGAAAAAAAGATTCACAATTTACAATCAGAATAGACTCCTTAGTTAAAAATGGTTCACTGTGTGTCAATTTGCTTTATATCTTTTCTTTATCAGTATGGGAATAACGACTCCACGTTTGGTCGGTGTCGACCAGCGCAGCGTCTCTCACAAACTGGTGTTCATCCAAAAACTCCTAGCAGGCATTTGCTGCTCTTCTGTTGTTAATGTGGTTGTCTACTTTTAGGCAGAGACTTGTGATTTATGCAGTTAGTCACACTCAATCTCAAACACTGAATAATTGAAATACACAGGTTTCAAAAATCCATCAGACAGGGTATCTAATAAACAGCAATTACTGAAAAATCAGTTTTGAATCCCTGTAAGAAACAGAGATCAAGTCACTAATTACAATGGGGTAAAATTTTAATACACTTCCAAGACAATCAATTCCAGTAGTAAGTTAATAATATTGTTATAATGTTATCTGTTTATAGTCATCGCAGAATAAATCCACCGAAACTTTACAGTCTGATACTGTAATTTTACACAAATATTAGGAGTTACGCCTAACCTGGCTTCTGCATTCACTCAAAGTGATCAAACACGAAATGCTTCTTTCAAATGGAAACATACAGCTAGACTAGCATTTCCGAGGTCCGTCCCATTCCATTTCCATACCCATAAATAGGCTAAGTGCCTAATTTTAGCTAATAAGGAAAAAGTTGGCTGCAGTCTCCAGCGGCTGCCTAATGACTGTCTTTCACAAGCAAGCATTTTAAAGGTGCTGCAAGCTGTGTTGTCATAGTCGCTTTCAGTGTTGAATTATTTATAAAATATTTATCCTCTTATGTATTTGAAGTCCACATACTGGTTTTATCCTGTTACATCCTGTAACTGAAGCCATTAAAGCAGGATATACTAAATATTAGTATTGGATGAATATTTGTTTTTCTTACCCTTAAATGCATTTTTTCATTAAATCAGTTTTATCATGTTTATGCAGATACTGGCCACATTTTTCCCTATCATCAGCAGCTGGTAAGAAGTTACCTGAACTGTTAAATATATATGCCAAATTTCTGTACCTCAACTGCAAACCCCCAGGAACGGCCTGAGCACACCCACGGTGTACATTTTTACACTGCAGAGACCAATGCAAGATATTCTTTAAATTTTACCAACACCATTTAAATATCTGCCCCAATTAATCATGAGAGCAACTGACAACTACCATCGAATTTGTGCACCCTCAATGCAGGGACCCAGATCACTCCCAGCCCGGCAGCACCGTGGCGGTGAAGGTGCTCCTGCTGCATGGCCTTGGCTGGCATGGAAAGGAGGGTTCCTCATGCCACCTTCTGCTGCTGCTGCTTTCCGTAACGCTGTCTGCCGAGAGGAAGACACCGAACTCCATGCAGAGTACAGCTAACGTTTTGTTCCACTTGTCGCAATTTTTAAGAGCATTCTGAACAGCATGAAGAGATTTCATGCCTTCGTAGTTTAAGAAAAAACACACTTCCTACTGTAAACTCCCAAAAGAGATACAGCAACATTTGTGGAATACTTTGCCAATATATGGCTGTCTTATTAAAATTCATTTTTCTTAACTATGTAAGGTACTTGTTACATACCCACTAAATCCCTCAATAAATCACTTTCTATTGGTAATTAAGTCTGATTATACTATTTTTTTAAAGTGCCTTGATATCTACAGATAAAAGTGCTGAATAACATTATGTGTGTATGTGAAACAGGCAAGTAAATTCACACATAGTAAACCACTGCAAAAAGACAATGCAGAAGAGTCCACCGACACATAAAATCTGGTAATAAATGTCTAAGATGAATTAAGAATAAGTATGGGTAACCTTCCATTTTCCTCTGTTTTTACATCACCCACGTCAAAGTTTTTGTTGATCTTCTAGGTACTAGCGCAGTTCAGAAGTCCTCAGTTGTGTTCCAAATCCAGTCCATCAGAAAACAGGAGAAATTCATAATCCGTATGTGCCTGATGGAACTGGCTGATACAGCTGGAATATCTTCTAACTAGGATTTCTGGAGTGGCAGGGTTTTATTGTCCTCTCCCTCCTCCCCCCTCCAGTCATAGTTCTGAGAGCATCTTAAGCTACCTAAAGCATAATGCTCTTCCAATCCTTGCTAAACTCTGTTTGAAGGTACCCGATGAAGGAGACAATGACCACTTGCCATAAAATCTTTTTATTGATTGTGAAAGGAAAAGCGGTAAATTCCATCAGATGTCATTAAAAAATATGGATTACATCTTTTATACATACACAAAACCAGAAAAACAGCTTACCTGATTTTTTTGCCCCCCTATACTGGATCCGGTGTTAAAATACGAACACAGCTTAGCACAACTGCGAGGCAAAGGCTGCTACAGAGGTTTCCAAGAAGTATGAATTGATAGCAGAAGTCTAACTGGGTCTTCTATGAAACTGTGACCTTATACGGCCTCTCTGCCTTTGGAACCTTGTTTCTGTTGCTACCCTTTAATCCACTTTGCCTACAAATACCTACTTCAGTTTGAAAACCCGACTCGTGAGATTTGCCTCCGTGAACAACACCTGCAAAGGATACCTGTCTCTCTCCTGAACAATTCCTTCCAGTTTTAAGTAACTTTTGCACTTCAAACTCAGCAAAACAAGGCTGACATTACAAATTGCTATGCTAATACTTGGTAGAGTTTATCTACGTTTGCCAAGCTCCAATCTAAGATAACAGTTTAATTTGAAATGAAAACTATAATGGAAAAGAAAGGGAAGTGTAAAAAGGAAAGCTGGTATTTCCATGTGAATGCAAGCAGGCAGCAGTTAGGGAAGGGCCTCCCTAAAGCAGGCTATTTACTAGCCCAGCAAAAGACTGCAGACATTTACAGCTGATTCAGTGCCCGATCCCATTCTTGGGTTACTGTCCAGAAAGGTATTTCTTCTGTTCTGGCTGGAAAAAACAGTCCATGAGTTAAGAGCCTCTGCCTGCATCCCTGTGCCAAAAGTCTTCTGCACTTAGGGTTTTCAATTCTTGGCTATGAAATGGGAGTAACAGTTTTTGCCTGCCTTTCCAGAATTCTGGAAGTTAAAGGCTATTCGGTGCTGAGATTCAACCGTTATAGTTGTATTGCTATAATTTAAATAGCAATAATCCTGCTGTTTTACCTACAGCCTAAAAACAATGACCTAGACTGTTCAAGGACGAGGAAGACAGACTTGGAGTGCATGAGAAAAATCTTGTCTGAGGATGCAGAGCAAGCACTCCTTGCAATCTCATGGAAGAGGGGCGAGTATTTAACTAATGATGTATCATTTGTTGTTGTTGTTGAAGTCATATGCCATTAACACATGAGAAGCTGTCCTAAACAGTGTTCTTCCTGCATATGAGCTCTGGGAATGCTTTATTGAGTTTAGTCCTAAACTTGTATTTGAGTAGAGGACCATCAGCTTCTCAGATAGGTCAGCTCCTTGCATGTTTGCTGTTTCATACCTACCATGTAATATTTTGCAAACCATTGCTATGACAATGAAGTATTACCTTCATCAGTTCTTCAGCTTCTCAATCTGTTATTTTACATAAAACCCCAGATATGTATTTGGAAACTACGCATATGCACCTCCTCCATCCTCAGATGAAGATGACATCAAATTTTGTAACAGAAGCGTGTTTCACAGCTGAATTCATTCTCAGTTCTTCTGTCACCATGTTCAAAGCACAAATATGGAGCAAACTCAAGCCAAACATTACTACTGGTAATTTCATCTAAAAATAGAAGATAATAATATAACCTGCCTATACCAACTGCTGCCTGCCTCCTACTAACCCTAAGGAATACGGATCCCTTTTCCCCCAGCAAACCAATTTTCACAAGTCAGTGATTTGGCTAGAGTTTGCTTCAGCCAGACCAAACATTTCCAACACCTTGTGCACAACATTGCACGTACAGCCTAATACTTAGCATGAGACCATGACAACTGAGTGAAACCACTACAAATATTACTTTTGTCTTCATAGATTTCTTGAGTCCTCTGTAGGCTAAGTTTCCTGCTCGATTTAATCGATGGTGAATGGCTTGTAGGGACCTGGGCTTTGTGGATTTATGGGTTGCTGAAGGCAGGGTGGGTTTTTTTTTGTTGTTTTCTTTTTTCAGTATAGTGGCTGTTCCACACACTTGATTTTACAGGTAAACTCATCATCCTAGTAGCATATAAACTCATCCTCCCAGTAGCAGATCAGCATTTTGTTGGAAAGGCTATGTAAATTTCAGACAATTTTATCTTGAACAGACTTGGATTTCCACTTTTTCCCTATTTACATACTTAAAAATTGGTTTTATATAAAAAAAATGTAATAATGCTTCCGTTAAACATTCAACATCAACTTGTCTCAGACTGACTTTTGTTTTGTGATTTTACCTAGCATTTAACCTCCCCTGGTTTGTGCTTACCTGGTCCCTCAAAGGGCAAGAGTTTGGAAGGAATTGGGTCCTTAGTACTCAGGGGGATCAGGTAGAGATCCTTGATATGTCTGTTGTTATTAGCTACAACACCAAAACGACCACGACTGCTAAAATAGGAGTAGAGAGAGATATAGGCAACTTCTTCTTCTTCTGTTGCAGGATGGAAACGAATCAAACACAATTCCTGTAATACAAAAGCAAAGCAGAAAAATTCAACCTGCAACGTGCCAGCAAATACAACGGTAAAGGGCAAATTCCAGGGGCAAAAATAAATTGTACATTTATCACCCAACTCTGTTTTCAAGGCAATACTCTAGCTTTAAGAGAGTACTGCTGTTCAATTTGTAATATTAAAACAGAATTTGGTTTGTAATTTTCAGAAATACAAATTACTTGGGTATCTTACATGAAACTAAACATCTTGAGGCTCAAATTAATACGAAAGAAATGGAAAATTCTTAGTTTCATCGTTTTATCTGTATACTGTGCATAATTTATTCACTTCTGAAGTGTTTTTAATAGTAAAATGTATTACATACATTAAATATGTTCCTTTTCTTTAAAATTTGTATTTCAATCTTCAATACTGAATAAATAGATTATTTATCTTCAATCATTAAAAATGAATAAATAGTATGAAATTAAACTACTATGCAGGAGAGACAGATCAAGAGGATCTGCAGCTCAATAAATAAGTTTCTTCAATAAAACAAAAATTTCCAAGGAATAAGTGGTGTCAGTAGTTTTCCATGTGTGACCTATGTCACTATTTGCTATTTACTAATCTATATTATAAAAAGTTGTCATTTTATATTGCTGTATTTTTCTTCCGGGCTTTGCAAAGGATTTTAAGTGGATACCTTAGAAAGCGAAGATTTGAGTTTGCCAACATAATCCCAGACTGTCTTCGGTAAGATCCTCCCACCAATATGAATTGTATCTGGTAAATCCTAAACAAGAAGCATTATGGTAGCATGAGAAAAACCAAGAGAGACTGATGTCTACAAGCAGCGTGGGTTGCCCCATCCCCGTAGTCGAGTGGATAACGCGCTGCCATATTCTAGTAAACTTCCATACATACTTTTCTAATTGCAGACAGGCTATTTCCAAATTTCAAGGTGTGTAATTACGGCACGTTAGCAAAAGGCTAACACGAAACAGAAGCAGCATTCCCAAACGAGGACAGCAGCCGAACGTCCAGTGGTTCTGTACGCCCATTACTGGCTCTGTTTTTACAGGGAAGCTGCTATCTGAAACGCAGACTTTTCTCCACGCTTTCAGTTTCTCAGGAAATGCTGCACTCGTGAGTACAAGTCACAACAATTCTAGTGAGCATCCTGGCATGAGGACACCGAAACACATTTTAGCAAAAGCAACACCAAAAAGAACCACCAACCCTACAGTACAAGTCCTAAACCACACATTTGTGTTTGAAACTTCCTAACAGTCACATAAAATGCACTTCAGAGAAAGAAAGAAAAGCTTATTTGTTTTAGCGCCAACTTTATACTTATTATTTGAACGTACACCCTCCCAGAATGGTATCATCCAACTGTTTTAGTTGAAAATTAGTATAAAGGATTACACTTTCCATAAATGGCATCCAGTTAGAGAAGGGAACATGAGATTTACTTGAAAATACTGGCTCTAAAACTTCTTTTCAAAAAACGAAGCTGAAATATAGGTATTACTCCACGTTAGAGCCTAACATATGTATTGACCTTGAACATGACATGAGAAGTCTTCACAAATTTGTGAGGAATTTTTAAAGGGCTTTTTTTTCCCTTGAGCTACTTTGCCTGTTCCTAAAGGGATGCCATTTACCACTGCTACAGTTCTAATATAAATATATATATACACATATATATATACACACATATATATACACACATATACAGTGACCCAGCCTTTCTAGGAACAGAAACTGCCGAACAGATTAATTCTCAACACATAAGCATGTCAGCTCTAACCTCGCTAAGATAATCAAAACACCCGGAGACAGGATACGCTTTAGTGACAAATTTGGCCACACTTTGCATGTTAATAAATCCTTTCCAAATGGTGTTGAGACGAGAGAGAAAGAGGGAAGTATCGCTGTCTTGAGGCGATCGTGGCTCTGCAACACTGCAAAACAAACCCAAAACAGAAAGGTTATGGAATACAAATCAGAACGGTCCCTTCTGAAGAAGAGAAGGCTGAGAGGGGACCCTAGAATTGCCTCTAAATATCTGCAGGGTGAGTGTCAGGAGGACAGGGCCAGACTCTTCTCAGTGGTGCCCAGCAACAGGACAAGGGGCAACGGGCACAAACTGAAGCTCAGGAAGCTCCAGCTGAACCCGAGGAAGAACTTCTTCACTCTGAGGGTGACGGAGCCCTGGAACAGGCTGCCCAGGGAGGCTGTGGAGTCTCCTTCTCTGGAGATATTCAAGACCCGCCTGG
>Ga0065711_1040186_pt1 | contig 17177 bp, 8 predicted proteins | sample Hoacrofraction12_FD_59098 | JGI IMG/M metagenome (GOLD analysis project Ga0065711, IMG submission 59098) | Hoatzin crop microbial communities from Cojedes, Venezuela - Epithelial fraction 12 v2 (version 2) | ecosystem: Host-associated > Birds > Digestive system > Esophagus > Crop | place... | reverse complement strand
TACCACGTAGTTTCTAGCAAAAAAAAAAAAAAAAAAGTTTACATTCAGAGCTGTCCTTCATCCTTACAGAACAGTTGTTACCAAGTTTCTTTCAATTCTCCCATCTCTTCAGTCATAACAAGATTAAGAATCTATTAGATATTTTTTCTGCTCAGTACATTATGATAATATATTGTATTTGTTTCCTACACACACCATCAAGTCTAGAAGAATATGCTTGAAGCTAATCATGGTATATGAAGATTTAAATTTTTTTTTATTTTTTTTTAATTCAATCGTGGATTTACTCAAGACATTTATCCATCTTATCTTAGAATTTGAAAACCATTCTCCTGAATCTTTCCGAAGCAAATTCCAACTTTAAGATTCTTCTTCCAGAGTAAAAATAAAACTCATTTTTAATAACCCCAGTCTGGAAAACTATGAAAAAAACTATATCCCTACTAAACCTACCGAATGTTTCTCTACTCTCCAGAATCCACTTCTGCTATAACAGAATGACAGATCACTGAATTTTGGTAAGGATTGCAGCGAAAATCTCCAAAAATCAATACAAAGGAGAACAATTAATCTTTGAAGAAGCCAGCAGTAAGCAGCTCATCTTGAGCTAACAGCATACACTGTCCAAATAAGTCAGGATTTATTTCGTTTCAAGTGACAGGACTAAAAATAAAAGCTTTGTACTACAGTAAACCAGAAAAAAGTTGATATTCACTTCCTGCCACCATGTGACCTTTCCTAGCAAAAAGTTCTGAGAAACAAAATAATACAGGGAGACAAAAACACCTCACCATATCTTTTCTCAGTCTCCAGAAGAAAATAAAGATTTACCAACAGAAAAGGCAAAAAGCCTTCTTCTTCAATTTTTATTTTTAATTTCCTTCTTTTTAATTTTTATTTTTAATTTAAATCTCAAGGACTGGAGTAGAAAATAGAAAATATTAAATTAAAAAGTATATATTTGAATAAAGGATATTTAGCTTTAAGAATAAAGTAAATTTCATTTTTAAAAAAGAAAACAAAAAATCCCTCCTGTTTGCGTATCTATATATTCGCATTCTTGAAAAAAGCGTGAAAAAGTCACGCTAACATTTAAACAGAAGTAGCTTTTTACCTGTGAACTGAGCTGAGTTTTTATCCAGTTGAAATAATAATTCAAGTCACTGCCTTCCATAAGTTCCTTCCCCCATGCAGCCAGTTTGGCAATAATTCTTGCTGCCTGGAAATGAATGCAATAAACAGATTTTTCAAACAGAGTAATTTCAGGATTCAGTGAAAAGCAGTATAAGCTCTGAAAATGAAGTTTAGGTAAAAAGATGGCCCCTTACAGAAATCTACCTGTTTTCTGTGTAGGGGACTCGTCATGCCTCATCATTTTGTTTCTTCAGTTTTCTGCTGCTTCTACTTCCTAGTAATTGGCATATTTTCACAGTGTTACTGGATACCCACCTCTGATGAAGTTCACAAGGCACCAACAAAGAACTCAGAAGAAGGGGAGCTATCAATGGGCTACTAAAGTAGGACACTATTACAGTCAGAAATCCATCAACAGTAAGACACTTAATGGTCTAACACATACAACGGCAGGCTTACTTTAAGCAACTATGGTATATGCCAACATAAATGATTGCAAAGTATTAAAGTTTCCTGTACTTAAACCAAAGCAAGTCATCTTCAAGAAGAAGGAATTTTCAAGCCCAGAAAAAGAACAGCAGAAAACCAAAAGGGAAGGTAGAATTTAAGAATGAAATTAAGGAGTAAAAATGTAGTCAGGTTAAAAATTTTCACGATGCCTATGGCACAAGAATACATACAACAAAGAGTATATTTCTATGCTAGCCTTGCCAAATTACGTCTAAAGTAACTCTGCATTGCATCCTGCAGCTTATTTGCAGGAACATTTGAGCCAACTTATGTATAAGTATGCCATCTAACCAAGAAACTACTGAGGCAGGGATTCGTTTGACTGCATACAGCTCCACGATGCAGTGAGGGGACCATTCCAGTCACCTTTCCACTACACCACATTCAGATGTGCAGCATCACCAACGATTTCTAGAGCAATTACGAGTGAGAGTCTGGAACAACGATCTCTACGCTGAAATGCATCAAATCCACTACTGAACGCAGCCAAGTAACACTATAAAATCCCCTCTGCTTTAAAACATGAGATATCAGATTGCCAGATTACTGTGCTCCTGAGTTCAAACTGCTACCTGACCCTTGAATAAGAAACAATTCATGCCTAGCAGAATTTGAGCCTGAACACAGAGAACAAGTATTTTTATCTGTCTATGCAGATACAACGATGTGGTAGCGAAAGCCTTCCAGTGTGCATATGGGAGGGAAGCAAAAAGCCAACAAAACCAACAGCAACCTAAAACTTTGTTTTGAAAACATGCACGTGCTTTAAAAAAATTATGCACAAAGTGTACTAAAAGGCACAACAAGGGAGCAAACTTAGTGTTGTACAGTGGATTCACATTGTGTTAAGTTCCCTGTGACTTGTAAAGTTATTTGTATATCTTCGCAGTACCTAAGAAAACAATACCTGAACAACACACCTGTCAGCAGAGAAATACTGAGCATAAAAAACTACACTATACATTTGAAAGCCACCATTCTAGGGAGACTTGCACTGGAAGGGTCTAAAAATTACACTTTACCTGCACGTTTGAGAAGTCAATATTGTCCAGGTTTGCTCAGACTGTGGTTTTGCATATGGGTCTTCAGCAGCAATACCACAAAAAAAACCACAACAACCCACCAACCAAAACATCACAGCCTCCTCCTTCAGCCACACCAAATGACCTGATTCCATGGCCATGCACTGAATCAGTCACGTTTAAAAAAAAAAAAAATAAAAAAAAATAAAAAAAAAATCAAGCCTGACATTTTTCTTCTTTGTTGAAGTCGCAGCACAGCCCCAAATACAGTTGCACTGGCCACACCAAAGGGCGAACAGCATAACTTGCCTGGAATTCCTTGCGCCAGTACTGCCACCACAGCATAATGCAGGCCAGGTACATGGTTCTGTAATTTGAGCCACTGATTTGATTCTACCACACCATGCCAGCATAAACATATGCAGTGATGAACAACTCACAGCCATGCAGTTTTCTCCCTCTTCAAGCCACAATACAAGTTTTATTAGTGGAAACTATGGTCTCCATTAGGAATTTACAGTAATACAACCATATTTTTCCCCCACAAGGAAAAAAAAACAAACTGCTGAGATGAAATGGCCAGTTCTCACCACAGATGACAGAACGATATTAAGAATTCCAGAAAAGTTACTTCATATAGACCAGCGGCACCCAGTGGCTCAGAGCACAGCAAATACCATACAACACACATGGCTGCACTGAGCTTGGATGGGATGGACTGAATTTTTTTCATAGCAGTCCATACGATGCTATGGTTTAGACTGGTGACAAAAACAGTACTGATAACATACCAGTGTTTTAACTGTTGCTGAGCAGTGCTTGCACAACATTAAAGACTTCTCTGTTTCTCGCTCTACACTTCCAGTGAGTAGGCAGGGTGGGGGGGCCAAGAGGCTGGAAGGGGACACAGCCAGTACAGCTCACCAAAGAGATGTACAGGCTGACCATCAGTCTGCTGATGCTGTGAGATTGCTTTTGCGTAACTACTTCTTGTTGGATTTAGTTTGGGTTCCACTTCCCCTCCCTTTTCTGCCTTTCACTTATTAAACTGTCTTTATCTTGACTCACAGGTTTTCTCACTTCTGCCCTCCCAATTCTCTCCCCACTCCCGCTGCTGGGGACTATGCAAGCAACTGGGATGAGCTTTCCTATCAGCCAGGGTCAACCCACCACAACAGCAGACATTATTTCTTCCCCAGTATGTTTACAAACCATTTTAAGCAGATTTCAAGTGGCTTTATAGTAATTTGAGCATATAAAGTTTAAGGTTCATCAAGGTAAAGATCTTTCCCTCTCACAGGATAATTTAAATTCTAATATTTGTACAGCATGAGGAGCACTGACCGGCAGTTGTGACAAAAGTTATTTTTCTAGTTATGTCTTACTGTGCTTAATCAATTCTAAAATCCTTGCTTTTCCAAGCCTTTAAAACCTGCTCTCATCTCCCAGAAAACACAATGTCAATAAACGATGTAACTTTTCTTTCTAACATGTGGTCAAGTGAAGCCTGTATTAAGAATTGCTCATCTAGACTGCAAAAAGAAAACTTTCCAGTCCACTCAGTAGTTTAGCTTCAAACTCCAGAATCTCGTGAAGAAAAATAACACTAGCTTTTTTCTCTACCATCTTCTGAGACAGGTTCATTTAAAACTTACCATATGCACAGTGAAAAGATCTTGTCGATTCAACATCGGCAGAAAATAAGACCATGCAGTGTTTTTACCACGTTTTGCATAATCAAAGAAGATAGAAACACGCTGATGATTTTCCTGTAAAAATTGGGAGAGAGGAAAAGATAAGAGACTTGTAAAACCATTCAACAAAGCGGTTATTTGCTCCTCATTATGTAGGCATACATCATCAGAGTGTATCCTGGCTTGTAACAGCCCATGGAAATTTTTCAGTTTGACAGTTACTTGTGGATACAGTTCATTTCAGCACTCCAACATTAAGGTTAGAGATCTGGGGCAGGGCGAAACAAAATTCGAAACCCTATCTGTATCTCAGTACTCCCACACCCACTTGAGTAAAAATAGATGTATCCTTTTGATCAAGCGAGCAGAATGAGAGAAATGAGACTAGCTAAATATTGCCATTTTCCAGAGGAGCACTACTCTTCATCCAATCAATTATGCTTGAATGAAGTCCACAGAAAGTTTTCCATGTATTGCTACTTCCACACAAAAGCTTGTTGTTCAACTTGGCTGCGTGTGCTACAAGTGAAGCTAGTTCCTGCCTCTCCACTCCTCGCAGTGAGAAGTGAGCTCTTCTCTCCCAGATGAGACTTCAGCTGGTTCAGCTGTTATTTCAGGCAACCTGCATACCTAGGAGAGGACACAGTCACCAGAAGTCTGTTCTCCAGGGCTTCTAGGCTGAACCACAAGAGACCACAAGTACCTGAACTTGGTCACCATGCAGAGTTTCTTAGAGCATTTCACCTAATAACCACTGTGAAAGGCAGCTAATATGATCCTCCTTAAAGCAGAGCAGAGAAGAGGCCATGCAAACCTGAAGGAGAAAGAGGAGGTCTGCTATTTCCTAATAGCCTAGAACACAGACAGTCTTCCAGAAAAAATAAATACCTGGATTCTTGCTTTTGCCCAGCATTTCCATATACTTTCTAGCCTGGTGAGTGGTAAGCTTTCATTCTAAAGAGATGTCTCCCCATTGAAGTCGCGCTGCTATAAATTACTGTACAACTCAAGGCAAAACTGCACAACGCAAAACTGTTTGAAACACCATAATTGGGAAACTCACATGAGAATAGTATCTCAGTCTCCACTACCCAATTGATTTAATTTTCCAACTCCCCTCGCTGAAGGGCTTTCCTCCATCAATTCAGCACCCTATTATTAACTCTGTGGACCAAGAATCAGCTAGGCAAGCCCACTTGTTGGAATATGCTTTGTTAAGCAGAAGATGACCTGAATGTATCCATGATCCAAACACTGGCACCTTACTAAGCATCAGAGTTGCACCAACCCTTCACTGAAAGTATAAAAGGATCAAAGTTACCACACCACATGGGCTGCAAATTGCTGTCCTGATCACTGACTGGGGAAGGTCAGGTGTCACTAGTTACCTGACAGTCATAACCCTTAACACTAATTAATGTTCCGTATGGCATGTGTCAAAAAGCACTCAGAAACCCTCTCAAAAGCTGTTGTGCAAGCTATGAAATAAAAAAAAAAGATCTCAGGAACACTATGCCTTGGTGGAGAGCCTCTGCTCTGTGAGGGCTAGTTTGATGAAAAACAACAGTTCAATGAAATAAAACACTAGCAGCATCTACACTTGTGCTACACAGAGTCTAGCTAAAAAGATCAAAAACAATTAGATTAACGAGCTCAGTTTACAACATAACTCAGGAGGAGACAGACAGGTCTAGAAGCAGAAAAGCTGAAATAACTTCAACATGCTGTCAATCAAAAGACTAGTCAGGTTTGCTGTTAAGGTGTGGGGTAATGACAGGAAGGAAGGAGTGGAGAACTGCCTACAGCCCTGAAATATGTAGTGCTTCGCCTTCCTAGGCAGCTGCTGACTACAGTGATAAAAAGGAAATCCTGAAGCTCTCACATCAGCAGTTGAATAATTTAGCATCTGTCATTTCTGAAGAAGCACAATGAAGCTCACCTGGGTGGTACCGCTACAGGCACCACTTGCAGTGCAGGTTCTTAAAGATTTCACAAGTAACAGACTGTGCAGTGTGATGGGGTTACTAATCCAGACAAATTGTTCCAAGTATTTACCACATGAATAGAATAAGAAATGTTTCCTCAGGGATTCCAGTAGGCTAACACTCTCCACCTTCAGAAATAAGCAGCACAGTGATATTCTTATAAACAAATCACCATGTTAATTTCACTTCTGCCAGCCTCCAAAATAAATCTTTCTCAGAATGATGATCAAAGTCGTAAGCAGAACTACTGGAACAATCTTAGATACCCAGGAAGGCTTTTGGCATGCTCAAAACACAGTTTATATAATTTTTACAACCTCACAGGAAAAGCATAGAAAGATAATAGAACAACAGTCATTATCAACACAGACAGAAGCTGAATACTGTTGCCTATGATAGTTTCTAGAAGTTTCAGCTATCAAAAGGCAGCTTTCAAAGACTATTTGTCTCATGAAACTGCAGTGAACATCCTTGCTCAAAACAATTTTCCTGAAAGAGTCAGTGGTACTATGACAGGCCATGCCCTTGAAAACTTTCACACTTCAAGTCTTTGCATGTACTGAATTAAGACTACCTGGGCAAAGACAGGAGAATTCATACCCACTATTGTGGATTCTTCCATCCACGCAGTCTACGGAAACCCTGCACTGAATGCAGAGTCACAGAGCCAATGGCCAATACGATGCTCTCCGACAAGAATTTTACACCTTGAAAACATGCAACCAAGGGTCCAATAAGGCATCACTGACAGCATGTTCTACCGTCTGAACGTGACCAGAAGAAAACAGAAGTCCTGTTTCAGCCTTGCCTAGTGGATTAGGAAGCCCTTGGAGGATGCCATGCAGATGCCTGCACACAAGCTCTCTGTGCCAGCAGGCAGATATCCCTGAACAATGAAGTCACACACAGCAGCACTGCAAAAGCCAGTGCAGCCTCTCAGAAACTCAAGAATTTCTAAAGTGAAAAAGGCATCGAATTTCATACGAAAGGAAATATATATCATGCACCAACATCTCTACTATCCTGTATCAGTATAAAGCCTGGACAATTTGAACTCCTTATGTTTAATGTTAAGAATTCCACATACGCCACTTCCATGACAGGGTAAGGCCCTGAATACAGAAATGTCAGTGCATGACCATAAAGTCAAGAAACATGTTCATCTAGACACATATGACAGAACCAATACACCAAATAAGAGATTACTCAGAACTACTTTCTGTGACCACCTAGGACTAACGCAGTTATTCGAAGATGGGCCAGTAAAAGCCTTTACCTGTGGGGTATTAATTCCACAGCACAGCAGATGATACTGGCTATCGCATATTGTAACTTTAGGCTACGTGCCAATGTCAAAGCACATAAACAAGACCTACTAACACTCACCAAAAGTTCCAAAGAAGGGCAAGCGAAATGATTACTTCTGTGGCCAGCAACATCTCACACAAAGCGAGATCCATTCCTCACAAAAGCAGCCATAATAAACAGAGTTCTCACACACTAGGACAAAGTTTGTCATCAAAGGCATGAACCAAAAGAAGGTACTCCCAACTCAGTGTCCTAATCAAGGAATGACACTGAGGCTCCCTTGCGTGTTCTCTGCTTCTTGATGTTTTGTGTCACAGTTGAGAAAAAGTAAGTCTAAAGAAAAATGGAAGAGGGTCAGAGCGACACAGCTGCAGATGAGCATGAATAAACTGCCATCACCACCACTAACCATTATTCTAGCAGGCATGGCACTCACTCAGGGCTCTAACGTGCAGACAGGCAGCTGAAAGAACACCATAATCCCCATGTTACACGTACTGTGGAGGGGTTCACACTTTTCTACTTGCCTGTTGACAATACTGAGCACTCATCACTGGAATTAGAACTCACATAGTTCACCTCTTAGAGCATTGCCCTAAACCATTATCACGAGGCACATTTCACTGTAACCTTGTATTAAACATAGCATAAAACAGCAGAGGAGAAACTGTCAAACAGCCAGATATTCTATGTGAACACCACGAGAAAACCTTGCACAAAACCCATCTTGTTACATCATCACTCCAACCACTTTCTCTTAGCCTACTAAAGAGGAAAGAAACGCAAAACCAGGATTATCTGAGTAAAGTCTCCTCTTGACTCCCACATCCCATAGCAGTCTTGACACCAAATTCAATAGCCTACTCTTGTAAGTCACTGTATCCCATAGCTACAAAGAGCTACATATTTCATCGAAACAGAAGTTCCTGTTTTATAATTAAACCATGCAGAATTTCAGAACATTTTGTCCTGAACAGTCTAACTTCTGTTGGAAACCTGAAGCTACAGAAACTACACCTTCTTGCTGAGGGTGGCAAAGTTAACACTTTGTAGGAAAAGCTTCAACAACTTCAAGTCAGAAGTCATATCCCATCTACACAACAGGAAAGGGCTGAGGTCACAAATCATCCCTTAACATCCAAGTTTTGCGTTAAATATGGTTGAGAGCCAACAGACAAACATACAGCTATGTTTTACTTCCAGAACATGAACGTATATATACAAGGCTAAGTTACCCATACAACTTTAGTTCTAACATTTAACTTATGAGGACAAGATCTGAAAATATAAAAGAAAAATTTTAATACAGTATAACAAATACCTGAAGATACCTGCATTAGGCTAAGGAAATACTCAAGCATGCATTTAAAGACTTCAAAATAAGACAGGTTATTGACCTACTTGCAGCATATCATCAACCATAGTCAGAATGTACTGAACCGTCTGTTCCTTGGAGATATGAGTCATCAAGTTTATAAATGTTTTAGCACACTAGGAAAATAAGAGACACATTAAAATAATATTACCAATTGTCTTCACTCCTTTTGATAATATAAAACAGGACCCCATTAATTCACAGTTAAGTCTTACATAAGCATTAAGCATCTCAACATCTTATTCAATTCCAGCGAGAGGAATACATTTGACATTATATTACAAAGAAAATTTTCTGTCACATGGATCATTACCCTTTACAAATTGTTTTATGGCTTTCAAATGGGATAACAAGTACTCACTACTGAAAGTCAGCAAGGTGCTTTTTTGAAAGACTACTTAGAAAAATCTCCATCAGTGTCCTTTTTTATGGCAGTGAGAAGAACCAAGTAAATTCATAAAACAGCAACAAACTTACATAAGGTATAAGAAAGTTTCAGCAACTTGAATGGGAGGAAAGGAAGACAGGTCACTCTTACCAGCTCATTTCCTATACCTTGTAGACAAATCTTTGTTCATATTTGAGCTGTTTTCTGCCTCCTGAACAACTCTATTCTACAATTTCAGCAACAGATATATAATAGGCTGAAAGTCACAACACTACTTTTTACATTCACTCCCTCCCTCCTTTTCACCTCATTCAATTAAAACAAAGAAAAATGGAACTCTGAACTGCTACACTGTAATTATATAGTGGTATATAATGTTCACCATATATGCTTTTGTCACCATGTAAATTATGGTCCATTACGTAGCAGTCGCACAATATAATTGGGGGGGGAAAACAACACACCACAAGAGTCACAGAACAGCCTAAAATTAAAGTAGAAAAAAGGGCTGTAAAGTTTTGTCTCTTAAGTGTACCTCCTACTCTTCACCTTCTGCCCTGCTTCTTCCAATCCTCTTGGTGTCTGACAATGTCTGCTAGAACCTCAGGCTTTGAGGCTGAGATGCTACTGCTTCAGATGTCATTGAAGTGTCTTTGGGCATCCTGCCTGGACTCCATAAGCCAAATAACATGGGCCACCCATCCATTTTATACCAGCTCTGTCCAATGCAGATGTCTCATACTAAAAATGACACTAGACAACTAGACACCCGTGTTTAACTGAATCCATCTTAGCAGTCAGTGGGCTAGCTAAGCGGAAATCTCTTTGGCAGCAGCTCTCGTCAATAAACTACAAGGAAAAAACCTCAAAAAAAAAAGTGACTCAAGTACAAGCGTGCATGATTAAGTAAACTGGTATGAGGAAAGACTTGAGCTAGCCTGTCCCACAGAGTCAAAGCCAGATGATATTTAATGATCATTTAATAGGTTTTTAAAAGAATGTCCAACCTATATCTAGAAAAAAATAGGATCACAACAGCAAGTTTTATACTTCTTCCATAACATCTAAACTGTATGCAGCCAACAATAAAATAAGAATTGGTATGAAAATTTCCTTCCATCCTCCTCCCCAAAAGTTAGATACCAAAAGAAAAGAAAAGTTACTTGATTGCCTTCTGTTTGTAACAACTCCTGTTTTTCTTCTGGATTTCTTTTCTGTTCAAATCTTTGAATAAATTCACAGTCTTCAGCTGAAATCATCTGCCCTCTGAAAAGCAAAATATGAAACCATAAGTAACATGAACAGTTTACATTGCAAGACCCAGGTAGCAGAGGGGCTGCAGCGGCAGCTTCCACGAGAAGACAGCAGAACTGGGCCCCATGTCTGATAAAGTCAATTCCAGCCAGCTCCAGGATGGACCTGCCACTGGCCAAAGCTGAGCCACTCAATGACAGTGGTAGCAACTCTGTGAAAACATTTTTAAGAAGCGGTAAAATCTGCTGTGCAACAGCAGCCACTCTGCAGACACCAAGGTCAGTGAAAAAGGAGGGGGAGGAGGTGCTCCAGGTGCCAAAGCAGAGATTCCCCTGCAGCCCCTTATGAAGACCATGCTGAGACAGGCTGCTCCCTGCAGCCCATGGAGGTCCATAGTGCAGTAGAGATCCACCTGCAGCCCATGGAGGACCCCACACCAGAGCAGGTAGGAATGTCCTAAAGGAAGCTGCAGCCCATGGAAAGCCCACACTAGAGCAGGCTCCTGACAGTAGCTGCGACCCTGTAGAGAGATGCCCATGCTGAAGCAGGTTTTATTGCAGGACCTGTGACTCCATGGGCGGACCTACACTGGAGCAGTCTGTTCCTGAAGGACTGCACCCTGTTGGAAATGACCCACAATGGAGCAGTTCATGAAGGACTGTAATCTGTGGACAGGACTCCATGCTGGAGCAGGGGAAGAACATGAGAAGGAAGGAGCAGTAGACACAAAGCATTATGAAATGACTGCAGTCCCCCTTCCCTGTCCCCCTGCACCGCTCAGGGCGAGGAGGTAGAGAAGTCAGGAGTGAAGTTGAGCTTGGGAAGCAGGGAGGGGTGGGGCAAAAGTTTTTTTAGGTTTCTTCTTACTTGTCATTACCAATTAAACAGAGTAGGATAATACATTAAACTAGTTTTGCCCAAATTGAGTCTGTTTTGCCTGTGATGGTAATCAGTGAGTGATTTCCCTGTCCTTATCTCGACCCAAGAACATTTGTCTTCTTTTTTCCCCCCTATCCTTTTGATGGAGAAGAAGTAATAGAGCAGCCTGGTGGGCACCTGGCAGCCAGACAAGGTCAATCCACCAAACAAATCTTATTTTCTTCAACTTGATATCTCAACAGTATCACTTTACCAATCCTATATCCCACAGTAGAATGTAAAGAGACACCTTTTGCAGAAGGGAGCATGTACAAAGAATTTAAAACTAATAACAGAATAATCTCTGTAAAGCCTTCCCAATGCATCGCCTCTGCTCAGTGGCATTCTCTAAATAATTCTTAAACTTCCAGAGGCTGAACGCAATGGTCAGTGGAAATAGTTGTAAGAACTGAAATACGCACAGCTAGCACATTATGCCAGAATTACCATAAATAACATGAATACTAGTCTAATCCAACCGGAAATAAGTGCTGAAAAATAAAATGAATTGTTATTTTAAGTTTGCCATAAGCACTGAAGAGAATTTTAACGAGTAGAGAGAACTTGGTTCCTAATGTATTTTTAGCTTTCGTTAATTATGACATTCCAGCTTTTCCTGGTAGTTAAAGAACTGATATGCACGCAAGGTCATCCAAACACATAGCAAGGCAGCTTGATATAGTAAACTGCCGGGGACACCTATAAGCCCACAGATCTCTACTTGATCTTCTCTTTAACTTAATATTCAAGGGGTTAATGCCATCATCAGTGCTATTTCAGAAAGCTGTTGACTCAGTTGAAGAGCTGGCATATACTGCTTTTTTTTGTTATAACACAAAACTTAACCATCACAACAAATTACAAACTTGTCAAAATAGTACAGTCAGGTAGTCTTCAGGTAAGAAAACTAATTTTAAATCAAGTAGTCCTGAAAATATCCAAGACTTTAATAGGTGACTACCTTTACTAGTTAATACCAGCAGTGCTTCAGGAACAGAAGAAAACTGTACACATCATCATCACTATAAAAGTCACAGAGCGATGTCTAATACTTTCATCCCCTGTTTCAGTTATTTCCAAGACTCAACTCCTCTTACATTTCCACTGAGTCAAATGCCTCTTCCACTTTGCAAAGCTATATAGCACGGATTCTTTTAACCCATCTTTTCCACATTCCAGATCAGTTTCCAGATGTTCCATGACTAGGGGTTCCATTAAGATCTCTGTAAACTTACACAAAATGTTCACTTTTCTAATTGGCTCACCTGGATTCTTGAAACACAGAAACATAAATAAGACCTACAATGTGTTCTTGTCTTTCCTCTTACTTAAATGGTTATGTCTTGAGGATGGTCTCACCACAGACCCAGCTTTTACCCATTTGCTTTTCAAGCAAAGAACATAAGTAGTTCTGTACCATACGTGCCATTCCCGTACCCTAGCTGCCTATATACACTGAGGAAAGGCAATTACAACTTACTAGCTGGAAGATTGATAAAGTCAGTGGTAGTCCTCAACTAGTTTCTACTAAAATGTAACTATAGACAAAAAAATTATTATCCAATGGCGACCATGCTGCTACCACATGCCTTTTAGATTGATTTGTGTTCTTTCTTGCCTGTTAAGGATGGATTTGAGTAGTTGTTGAAAGATGAGGACAATTTGTTCATCACAAATACTGGACTTAATGACCCATAATTAGCAGCCTCTCCTGTTTCAATCAATGCTGGCCAAGGCAGGGACTCCTGGATGATATTGATACAGAGTAACCAGATGAGCTGCTTGTTTATAAGAGTATTGCCATTTAGGAAGCACTTCAAAGTCAACGTAAGGTGAACCCTTAATTTTTAGCTTTAATGACTGAAAAAGCCTCAGCCCAGGAAGAGAGATGTTTCTTTACAGCCAGGCTATTACAAGAGGTCTGTCAACTGTCAAGAAACAAAAGCATTCAAGCTTTTGCTTTCATCCTATATTAGACCACGGGGCAGGGGGGAGGTGTGGGGATTGATGTTGCCTTGAGAGGAAAAAAAGTTAGGGTTTACTCTTTATTGCCTCATAGGTGCCATTCAAAAAGACACTTTCCAACCCATACAAAACAATTCAAGGGATTTGACAGCTTTGTAAACAAGTCATTAATATTTTATCAGGGATCTCCTATATCTGATTGATAGTTTTAGTAATTTCATACGCATTCATTTCCATTTATCTAATTTTAAAATTGAAACAACTGATTTTTTAGTAAATGTGAGCAACCAGTGCAAAAAAAACCCCATGAAAAATACAGAGCAGCCTCAGACAGCTAGTACTAGCTACCATGATGCTATTATCACATTTCCCTCACTCCCTCTTCAAAGAGACAGGAATTTCCCAGCACCTTTCAGCAAACAATGCAAGTAACCAAAGCATCTCCCCATCCTTCTTCCTAACAGCCATTTAATTTCTTATTTTCCAGGACGTGTCTATACAGTCTTTTGTCAACAGATGAGAGTCACTTTGTTTAAGCTTCAGTTGTCTGGGTATATTAGGTTTAGATAAGGAGCCCTGTAACCACATTTTAAAGCACTGTGCTTGAGATACTAAGGCCTGCCTTTGAAAGCACTAGCTACAGGAGAGTAAACTGAAGTTGTGTAAGATTCAGCAAGGATGAGTTTGTAAGACCACCATTTCTAAAACCTCTTGGTCTCTCAGTATGATTCAGAAACTTATGATTCCCTCTTTTTGTTATGCATTTCCTCCAGCAGCTCTTGTTCCTTTTTTTGTTTGAATGACTTAACAAAAGTCATTCCAGAGGTTAGCTGGGGTTTTTTTGTTTGGTTTTTAATTTGGGAGGGGTTTGTTGGTGGGGGTTTTTTTTTTAAAAAAAAAAAAAGAAAAGAAAAAAGAAAACCAAACATTTGACTACATCTGCAGCAAATATGAAGTTCATATGAAGCCATCACATCAAAGCACAATTTATTCTATCTAGGTATCTACAGTACTTTGCATGTACCTAAAGGACATTAATTTGATCCAACTGCTCAACACTTTTAACATTACAAACTTAAAACAGTAGAACAGGCTGAAGGTACTCTGCAAGAGTGGACCAGATTTAAAAAACAACCCCAAAATCCCACACACACTACAAGTTAGAAAACTTCTAGCTTTATTCTAAGACAAGATTTGCTTTTAAAGTCCAAGATATATAACCCGCTTTGGAAGGTTTCCCCACCCCCAGGAAACTAAAATACACATTTAAACATCAGAATTAATAAACATATATGTAAAGTACTTGAAGACACATGCAAAGCCATGTATCAATTGGCCATCAGGTATCTCACCTGATAGAATATGAAGTATTGTCAAATGCTGTATACCTAGAAAACCTACAGTGCAGTAATACGCAAGTTAAACTCTGAAACAAGTTTACTTTTCCACAGAAGTCATTTACTACTCAGAAAGTAAAACCAAACCTGCTTCAAGCAACCTAATGCATGCTCCAAAGGCATTCTGTCACCCCACGGCAAATGCTGAAAACAACCACATGGTACACAACAGCAATCCACTGTATTTTTGACTAGCAGAGGGCATCTACACCTCTAAACTACCACCAGCCTCAAAATCCAAAGGCAGGAAAGTCTGTACAGAACTAATGGGCTAACTACATTTAGTTTCCAGAAGGTAGCTAGACCTACACATCACCTTCCACTCTTCCAAGTTTTGCTACTTTCTCCTCCCTCAGACACAGACCCTAGCTGAAATTCAACACAGAGAAAGTGTAAATATTAGCATAAAACAGGTCTTCTTCCACAGCCTAATACTGAAGTGAGCAGTGAACACAGTGGCAAACCAGTACTATGTACAGTTGTAATACCTAAATATTTCACTTTTGTGTCAACAGTATACACAGAAAACATCAAAAGTCAGCAGTTGTGTGTTACCATAGTTTGACATTTAGCTTACAGTTACAACCTTCAGAAATGGAATAAACAATATGCCAGTTAATCTTTAGCTTGAACTGACTCTATGAAAGAAGTCTGGCTAATAAATTCTGACCAACTATTAGTAAGCCATCTTACTTTTGCACTGAAGAACAAAGAACAGAAAAGCACTTCAGAATGCCTTCCTGTGTGACCCAGACTCTGATACTGTTGCGACCGATGCAATCTTTAAAGCATCTTTATGTGCATACAACTGTCACAGCCAGATTTAAAAAAAACAACAAAACAAAACACCACAAAAACAACGCACCATCAGAATTTCTTGTGAAGTTCTTTAACTGGAAATACATAAATACTATCTATAGTTGAAGGAACACAAATTATGTTATGCCTGAGTTGATGTGTTAACTTAGGGAGAACAAACATAAAAATATTTCCTTCAATGTAAAAACAACAGAAAATCTGAAGTACAGCTCCATATATTTATGTGCAAGCTTACCACACTAAATGCACAGACTGCCAGAACAGGAGCTCAAAAGAAAGCAAGAGAAGTGCCCTTCAAAATCATCAGCACCCAGATTCCTTCTACTCTACAGACCAGAACAAACCATCTGACCTGCCTATAACAGGTGCATCAGAAGCAAGCAGTTTTCACTTAGCAATAATGTGATTCATTCCAGAAATGACTCAACATAGCTGCACTGAGTTTTCAACAAATCCTCAATGACACCATCATGTCCAAAACACTCCACTGTTACAGAGGCATGTCCAAATGCAGGTATCATTTTGTTTCCTCTTCAGAAGCACCAAAAGTTCTGCTGATATAACTAATGATAAGCAAATTCCTCAGTCAAGGAACTACAGTTATCTTCACGATGCTCCGCAATCCCTCTGGCACCACTTCAGTCCACCCTTGAAGCTACCTTAGCCAGCCAGCCAGCCTGTTATCAGTAAACACAAGACACAAAGATTACATTTATTTCAAAGCAATAATAAACAGGACACATTGCCATTGACATACAGAGGGCACCAGTCATTGAACAGTTCGCAATACAATCACAAACACTAGCCAGATGCACTACAGTAGGCTCTAAAAACCTGTCTAACCCATCAAAGACAGGAAATCACAGAATTGTGGGGGTTGGAAGGGATCTCTGGGGATCATCTAGTCCAACCCCCCTGCCGAAGCAGGGTCACCTACAGCAGGCTGCACAGGACCTTGTCCAGGCAGGTTTTGAAATTCTCCAGAGAAGGAGAATCCACAACCTCCCTGGGCAGCCTGTTCCAGTGCTCTGTCACCCTCAGAGTGAAGAAGTTCTTCCTCATGTTCAGATGGAACTTCTTATGCTTCAGTTTGTGCCCATGCCCTTTGTCCTGTCGCTGGGCACGACTGGCCCATCCTCTTGACATCTACCCTTAAGATACTTCAAGGCATTTATAAGATTCCCTCTCAGTCTTCTCTTCTCCAGGCTAATCAAGCCCAGCTCCCTCAGCCTTTCCTCATAGGACAGATGCTCCAGTCCCCTCATCATCCTTGTAGCCCTCCTCTGTCTCCAGCAGTTCCTCATCTTTCTTTCTTGAATTGGGGAGCCCAGAACTGGACACAGTACTCCAGATGAGGCCTCACTAGGGCAGTGTAGAGGGGAAGGAGAACCTCCCTCGACCTGCTGGC
>Ga0065711_1040185_pt1 | contig 17177 bp, 6 predicted proteins | sample Hoacrofraction12_FD_59098 | JGI IMG/M metagenome (GOLD analysis project Ga0065711, IMG submission 59098) | Hoatzin crop microbial communities from Cojedes, Venezuela - Epithelial fraction 12 v2 (version 2) | ecosystem: Host-associated > Birds > Digestive system > Esophagus > Crop | place... | reverse complement strand
TGGGGTGGAAGGGGGGGTGCTGGCATCCCGCCAGTAGCTGCCAGGCAGCACCAGAAATTCCCAGACTGGCCTCAGGAGTAGGCTGGAACAGAATTCAGAAATGGACGGATAGGAATCTGGATCAGGATTGCAGGCAGAAGAACGAGCAGGGTCCTCTTCAGAAACCGGCCGTGGACGAAGAGACTGAGACCCTCATGATCCCCAGCTTGAAACTGAGTAAGACATGCATGGCATGGAATACCTTCTTGGTCAATATTGCGTCACCTGTACTGTCCACCACTCCCTACAAGCACGACCCTTTTACCATTCCTCACTTGTGGGACCTAAGAGGTCTATCAGTGGCCTTGGCTGCTATTGTAAAAATTACAAACGTGGGCCTTTTTCTGCATTCCATTCCTACCTGTTAGCTCAGTAAAACTATAAACATCAAGTTTTATCAGCTCTGAAGTGGATACTGTCTTAAAAATATGCAGCCAACTTCAGAAAAACAGAACTTAGAAGAGTATAGCTGTAAGGAAGAATCAGTAAAAAAGAATTAGTTCTGTTTTAAAAAAAACAAGATAAACATTTATGACAGCAAAGTAAAATCAGTCCCTTTTGTAATATATTTTATATATGAAAGTGAAAAAATTTCAAAGAGCATCTTTACCAAGTTCATCTGCATTTGAACAGTAGTTTAGATGCTGAAATTGCGTATGAAGAGAGTATGATTATCCCCACTCACCATACTCTTGTTCACACCATCGAACAGTCTTAGAGAACTGCCAGAATACTTTTAGGAAGTCATTAAAATGGAAAATGAGCTCCAGATGTCTGCCTAATGCACTCCTACTCTATGATCCAGAGCAGAGGTAGACCAAACTAAAACCTTCAAGTACAAATAGCGTGATTGTTCAATCTTTAGCTCTAGCTATTTCACCGAAGAGAGCTTCTACTGCTGTAGTACTCCTAATCAAAATTTTACATGGTCTTAGCCTTAGCCAAGTATAGATTATTACTGACAATAAATCATTTTACTTTGTTCATCTGGATTTTATGAATTTTCTATTCTCTAAATTGAATACATGAAGAAAGAAGTACAGGAAGAATAACAACTTCCTACACTTCTGCTGTAGAGGAGTGAATAAAAAATGGAAATGTAGATTAAAAAATATCTTCTTTAATCAGAGCAGTCAAACAGTCAACTCTCGTATAATGTGCAAAATGAATCTTGGATTCCATAACATGTCTTGACCCCGAGCATGGCTTCACCAAAAGCAAATTCTGCCTGACTAATCAGGTAGCCTCCTACAAAGGAGTGACTACATGAGTGGACAAAGGAATAGCTACAGATGTTCTCAACCTGGAAATATGTAAGGCCTTTGATTTGGTCCCCCACAACATACCGCCTGCTAAATTGGAGAGGTACGGATTTGATGGATGGAATATTAGGTCAATGCTGAAATGGTTAGATGGTTGCATTCAAGGTGTTAGTCAATGGCTCAGCATCAAAGAGCAAGCAAGTAATGAGTGGTGTCCCTCAAGGGTCCTTACTGAGACCAATAAAATGTAATCCCTTAATCAGTGACATAGTGGGATTGAGTGCACCCTCAGCAAGTTTGCTGATGACATCAAGTTTACTGATGTAGTTGATTGAATAACAGAGGGATTTTGACAGGCTGTTGAAGTGTGTGCCCAGGTGAATCCCACAAAGCTCAATAAAGCCAAGTTAAAGGTCCTGCACCTAGGTTGGGGCAATCCTCACTATCAATACAGACTGGGAGATGAACGGGTTGAGAGCAACCCTGCAGAGAAGGACTTGGGGATACTGGTGAAAGAAAAAATAATGAGCCATTATTGTGCATTTGCATCCCACAAAGACAGTCATATCCTGGACTGCATAAAAAGAAGGGTGTTCTGCAGATCAAGGAAGGTGATTCCCCCCCTCTGCTTCACTCATGCTGTTGGTCTGTTTTTGATGTGTGCGATGGAAGTAATCTATATCCATATTCCAAGAAATGGACTACATGTATGGCATGGTCTAACTAAAGCAGGAGTTGGAAACTAAGACCAGACATCCCCTTACTCACCCCTCACCTTCCCTATCAGTGGGATGGGAAGGAGAATGGACAAATAGTAAAACTTGTGGATTGAGATAGATAGAGAAAGTTGAGTAAAACAAGAAAGGCAAATACTACTATTAATATTAATAATAATGAAAATGCAGAACAAAAAATACACAATAGAGTTTTTTTCTCACCACCTGATGACCACTTGCATAGCCAGTCCCCAAGCAACATTCGCAGAACACTCAACTCGCAAATAAAGTCCAGGCTCACGGAAAAGTTCGACCTCCTGGAAGAAAAAAGGATTGAATTCCCAGAAAAGAGGATTCCGGCCCCTCAGACAGCCCCCGTTTATAAAAAGAGCATGATAGCTATGGTACGGCATATTTCTATTGGCCAGCTCAGGCTAGCTGTCTGGCTATGCTTCCTCCCAGCTCCGGCTAACCTGCTCATTAGCTGAATATGGGAAACAGAAAACAGTCCTTGATTTCATAGCAACAACTGAAAACAGCAGTGTTATCAACATTCTTCTCATACTAAATCCAAAACACAGCAGCTTCTGGGAGGAAGATTAACTTTATCCCAGCTGAAACCAGGACAACGTACTTTAAAGAATTCTGTAACTTCCATAAATATGTTGTGCTTCATATGGATTTGTCACTCACCAATTTTCTGTCCTTGATCACAACATTCTTGGGTCATAAAGGCTGAAATATATTAATCACAATAAATTCCATTTTGCTTAATTCTGTTAATGTATTTTCTCACTTTACGGTTTACTCAGAGGAAACACCTGAGATAAAGAACTAATATGTTGGTTGCCAAATTTAACTTTCTCTACAGCCTACAGCAATGTTATTATTTTTAAAAATATTAGCACTACCTACATTTGCAAGCATATTTGCCTGTTAAGCCAAATAATTAAAGAGTAGGTAATATTTAAGAAGGGGATCTAGAAGTACTGTGCCTCTACTGTTATTGGTGTACACCGTAGGACTGATCGTTGTTTCATGAGCCAGCAGCTTCAAAGAGGCTTGTGCCCACCCTGCTCATAGCACACTTGGTTCCCAGTGGAGCAGCTGCACTCACGCTGCAGAGAACTGGGAGGACTCCCTGCACCTGCCACAAGACTCTGCTCACCTACCACCATCTGTTCAATGGAATATGAAAACAGTGAGAGATGGCATGGATTTCAGCGTAGATCTTTTTAGATTTTGAATAAAACTGCTTCATCTGTACTCAGATCTCTTAGCGTGAGGCCTCTCTACCTCATAGCTAAGGAACCAAGGAGACTTTTGCAGCTCTGAATTCCTGCTCTGTGTTCCCACACCCTTCCGCCTTCCCGAATCTGATCCTGGTCGAGATGCACTTTTTCATAAAACTCCATTTCCTCTTGGCCCATAAAGCCCCCATTTGAGTCCGAGGTTTTTTAACAAGATTTTGGTAAGGTTTTTAGAAATTGTTTACCACATTTGTCTTTACAACGTGATATGAAGTATGTGTTCCTTGTAGCACATTGTGGCTCTTCTGGTTTGGCTTGGGGGTGAAGGGATTGAGAGCAGCCCTGCTGAGAAGGACTTGGGGATACTGACGAAAGAAAAATTAGATATAAGCTGGGAATGTGTGCTTGGAGCCCAGAAAGCCATTTTTTTTCCTGAACGGTATAGCAAGAATCTTGGCCAGCAAGTCGAGGGAGGTGATTCTGCCCCTCTACTCGACTCTGCCAAGATACCACCTGGTGTACTGCATCCAGGTCTGGAGTCCTGAGCACAGGAAAGACATGGACCTGTTAAAATAGATCCAGAGGAGGACCATGAAAAAGATCAGAGGGCTGGAGCACCTCTGCTTTGAAGAAAGGCTGAAAAAGCTGGAGTTGTTCAGCCTGGAAAAGAGAAGGCTTCAGGGAGACCTTATTTCAGCCTTTCAGTACTTAAACAGTGCTTATAAGAAAGACAGAGAACGATTTTTCACTAGGGCCTGTAGTAACAGGACAAGAGGCAAAGGCTGTAAACTGAAAGAGGTAGTTTCAGATTCGAAGAAATTTTATATGATGAGGGTGATAAACAAAGGAACAGGTTGCCCAGAGGAGTTATGGACACTCCATAACTCAGGTTGGACAGGGCTTTGAGCAACCTCATCTAGTGATGTCCTTGCCCGTGTCAGGGTGGTCTGAAAAAATGGTATTTAAAAGTCCTTTCCAACCCCAAATATTCTATGATTCTATTATGTGGAATGCATTTAAAGAAGAGTTCTACGCAGAAATAGAGCCAGTGTTATGAATTTTTTTTAATGAAACAAGACTCAAAGCACAAAACCCCTATACTTTGTGTAACTTTTCTCGCTTATGTTCTTCTATTGAAGCTTTCAAAAGATAACTTCATACACTGTGTTAGTAACTCATTTTTCACACTGGAAGGAAAAAATAATTGAGAACAAACCTTTTTTTAAGAAGAGTAGATATGCAAATGGTCAGAATTAATGTAATGGTCAGAAGTAATATATAGCATTATATCTAAGTAGTGTACTCACTATATCATGAAACATCTTTATTTCAGGTGACAGAAACATTTAGGCTGTTCATTACAGTTTTTATTCTTTGAATGTACAAATTTCTTCTGTTAAGAAACTTAGTGTAAAATGACAAATTGTTTGCAACTTCATCACTTTTTCAAGTTCTAGGGTTTTTTTTTTTCACTTTCAGTAAATTGTCCACTCAAAATAAAAAAGGACAAATTGCTTGCAATTTTTTCTTCCTCTATAACTGGAATAGTATAAAATAGCTTTCTAAAATTCTAGTGATTAATATACAGTCTCAAACAGGCAAGCCATTTTGTGCAAGTCAAGCTAGGTATAAAAGGCAACAATTGAAACTAGATCATCTCCATGAGCACTTATGAGAATGGCTAGGTAATGCCTCACTCGTTCTGTGTCCAAGAAAGGTAATAACTTTGTACACAGTAACGTTTTTGTGCTCTCACACACATTCACACCACATAGACTCTAGATGTTTTGGTTTGGGTTTGATGGGTTTTTTGTTTGTTTGTTTGGTTTTTGTTTATGTCCTTTTTATTGAATAAACACAAAATGCCAAGTTGACACCAATTTTCTGTACCTAGGCTTTCCCTGGATTTCTTCGGGAGCTGAACACACACGTCTAAACAAGTGTTTTGTCTCAATTCCGTATGTGTTTTTCAGTGCAATTCTGGTTTAATCATAGAATCACAGAATGATTTAGGTTGGAAAGGACCTTTAAGATCATTGAGTCCAACTGTAAATGTAACAATGTCCACCACTAAACCATGGACCTAAATGCCATGTCTACACATCTTTTAAATACCTCCAGGAATGGTGGCAACCCTGCTTCCTTGGGCAGCCTGTTCCAATGTCTGACCACTCTTTCAGTAAAGACATTTTTCCTAATATCCAATCCAAAGCAACTCTGGTGCAACTTCAGGCCATTTGCTCCTGTCCTAGTGCTTATTAGTTGGGAGAACAGACCGACACCCACCTTGCAACAATCTCCTTTCAGGTAATTGTAGAGAACAATAAGGTCTGTCTTCAGTCTCCTCTTCTCCAGACTAAACAGCCCCAGCTTCCTCAGCCACTCCTCAGAAGACTTGTGCTCCAGGTCCTTCACCAGACTCATTACTCTTCTTTGGACATTCTCTGGCACCTCAATGTCTTTCTTGTAGTGAGGGGCCCAAAAGTAAACAAAGTATTGAAGGTGAAGCCTCATCAGTGCCAAGTACAGGGGGATGATCACTTCCCTAATCCTTTTGGCCACACTATTCCTGATACAAGCCAGAATGCCATTGGCATTCTTTGCCACCTGGTCACACTGCTGGCTCATGTTCAGATGGCTGTCAACCAACACCCCTAAGTCTTTTTCCACTGGGCAGCTTTCCAGACACACTTCCCCAAGCCTGTAGCGTTGCGTGGGGTTGTTGTAACCCAAGCGCGGAACCTTGCACTAGGTCTTATTGAACACAATTGACCTTGGCCCATCAATCCAGCCTGTCCAGGTTACTTTACGGAACCTTTTTTACCCACAAGCAGATTGACACTTCCACTCAACTTGATGTTGCCTGCAGACTTACTGAGGCAGTACTCAATCCCCTCATCCATATCAATGATAAAGATATTAAACAGAACTGGCTCTGATACAGAGCCCTGAAGAACACCACTTGCAACTGTATGACAACTGGTTTAATTCCATTCACCACCACTCTTTGGGCTTGGCCATCCAGCCAGTTTTTTACCCAGCAAATGGCGCATCTGTGTAAGCCATAAGCAGCCAGTTTCCCGATAAGAATGTTGTGAAAAACAATGTCAAAGGTTTTACTAAAGTCTACATAGGCAACATCCACAGCCTTTCTCTTGTCCACTAAGCAGGTCACTTTGTCATAGCAGGAGATCAGGTTAGTCAAGCAGGACCTGCCTTTCATAAACCCATGCTGACTGGACCTAATCACCTGGCTGTCCTGTATGTGCTGTGTGATGGCACTCAAGAAGAGCTGCTCCACAACCTTCCCTGGCACTGAGGTCAGACTGACAGGCCGAAAGTTCCCTGGATTTTCATTCCAGCCCTTCTTGTACATCAGCATGCCATTTGCTATCCTCCAGTCAATGAGGACATACCAGATTACACAGGACTGCTTACAAATGGTGGAAAGTGTCTTGGCGAGCACTTCCACCAGCTCTGTCAGTACCCATCCGGCCTGATACACTTGTGTGTATCTAAGTGGTGTAGCAGGTCACTAACCATTTCCACTTGGATTATAGGTGCTTCATTTTTCTCCTCGTCTCTGTCTTCCAGCTCAGGGGGCTGAGTACCTGGTGAACAACTGGTCTTATTGTTAAAGACTGAGTCAAAGAAGGCATTATCTCCACCATTTCCTAATCCTTTGTCACTATGTTTCCCCCTGCATCCAATAAAGAATGGAGATGGTCTTCAGCCCTCCTTTTGCTGCAAGTATATTGATAGAAACATTTTGTATTGTCTTTTATGATAGTAGCCAGATAAAGTTCTAGATGGACTTTGGTCCCTCTAATTTTCTCCCTGCATAACTTAATGACATCCTTGTAGTCCTCCTTAGTGACTTGCCCCTTCTTCCAAAGGTCATAAACTCTCTTTTTTCCTGAGTTCCAGCCAAAATGTTCCAAATGATTAATGTGATATACATATTGACCTAGCTGCGGTAATGTAACTCTAATTAAAAACTTATTGAAGACCAAATCTACTAATTTTAGTTAAATACACATATTCATATTCATAAATTAATATACAAATTTTAATTCAGAAGTCTGTAAGTTTATTTGCATTCTGGATAGATAAAAGCTTAAATACCAAGATAGATGGCAGCCTAGTTTACTCTGTTTAATAAGTCAGAACAAAACATGCTCGTCTTTGGCTTTTGCCATGTCAGTTAAAGTCCTTGATAATCTTTTGTCTGTGTTCAGAGATTCTTTATTGTGTCCTACGACACAATATAAACTTCAGAATGCCATGCACCTATTCCTGCAATGACTCCAGTTGTCCCTTGGTTTTTTTAGCTTTTGAAGTATTTCTCTGTGTACACATAATACAAATACAACATGATTTCAAGAATTGTTCCAATTCTGCTGAATTTCTAGAGCTACAATAGATGATTACTTGTGGGAGGCAAGGTGTTGCTTTGACTTCATGAGCTTACAAATTCTTAGGGTTGAATGCTCAGCAGGTGTAATGCAATGCAGGTTCTTTAAAACTAGTGGAAGTAGACAAGTTTGCCTAAGCTGAGGATCTGTCCCTTAATATTTAATCTAGTTTCCCAAATGATTCTTCTAATTGCTCTCTATGTTCAGCTTTACAGCTGTCTGGCAGTTGCAATGGGACAGTTATGAAATATCTAATTAAATTGTGAAGTTGCAGCTGTATTTTATTTCAAAACATTACCAAATGGTTCAAATTAATTTGTTCAATATTAAAATTTTGAACACTAACAGGCCCAATTTCCTGGCCTCTATCAGTTAACACCATTCTATGAAAGTAGGTGAATTGTAACACTTCCAAGTCCAGTCCTGGTTTGAATAAAGAGAACACAGCAAATATTTCCTGTCCTAATTACTTTTATTTCTTCCCACAGTAACTGATTTTTTTTTTTCAAACGTCTCTGTTGTTTCCATATGAATTCATTGTCAAAACACATCCTTTGTGAAAGTTTTCAAAATTACCATTTTGTTGTTGTCACTGTGGTTTTGCATGAGCACTTTAAATAATCAAAATCTTTGACAGTCAGAGACATTTTCTGTATAGATACATGAATTTCAAGATTTGTTCTTCAAAACAACTCAGTTGTATATTCCATTTCCTCTTTTCATTAATAGTAGATTCTCACCAGCACTGGCTAATAGGTAGGCTTCTGTGATATTACCTGGCACATCATCATCTCAAGAGCTCTTAGTGAATAGGGTGAGGGAAAAGACATTATCTTAATTTGGGGTTTTTTTGTTTACTAGACTAGCTCTGTGATATCTACCTTCTTGTTTAAATTGTCTTGAATTCAGAGGATATAAAGTTGATTAATACAAAATTATTTTTTAGTAAAACTACCTGGAGAATCAATAAAACCTCAGTCTGCAGACTAGTAGGTGTAGCATCTAAAAGTGCAAAATTAATAGAAATTGTAATAAAAGGGTGTACATAGAGCAGTTACAGGAAGACTCAACACAACAAGAAAATTGTTTCACAAAGCTGCCTTTGAAAGAGTGAGCAGGCACGTGAAGAAGAGATATTCAGCTGTTACAGGCTACTTAGACTTGTAAAGTGCATTCAGAAATGTTCTTCACCAGTGAATAGTAAAGAAATTTTGGTATATTGAAAAACAAAAAAATGACAGGCAACAAATCTGATCACCTGACTGTGCTTCTTATTAACACTGCTCCTTATTTCTCCACTCTAGTTTGTGTTGTTCTAAGTAGTTCTTGTACTGACAAGTCAGCTCCAGTGAAGACGAGCCCTAGACAGTGATGATTTGAGCCAGTGCTCATGAAAAAAGTTTGCTGCCTGACTCTGTTGTATGAATTAGTGTATACAGATGCTAAACAGATGTAACATAAATGGAAAAATCCTTGCAGGGAAAAAAAGTATTCCTTAGATAGTGAGACACAGAGATGCAGACACGGAAATCTGGAGTAATTAGTCAGCTTCAGATTAAAAAAATAAAGCAAAATTGGACTTACAGAGACCTGTGCTGTTCTTGTGCTATTCAAAATGTCTACAAAAGGAGTGAAATATGATAATGAAGATAACAAAGGTCAATAAAATAGCAGACTGAAGTCAATGGAAATAAATAGAGTGATGCACTGGTGTGTGTTATCCCAGGTAGGCAGCTAAGCCCATACAGCTGCTCACTCAATTCCCCGCAGCAGCAAAAGTGAGAAAATCAGAAGGGTAAAGCTGAGAAAACCTTTGCGTTGAGAGAAAGAAAATTTAATAAGTAACAGAGAAAAAAAAAAAAGTAATACAAAAGCAATAGCTCACCACCAGCCAACTGATGTTCAGTCAGTCCCTAAGCAATGGTAACCCCTGGCAATCTCTCCCTCAGCTTTTATTTCTGAGTATGATGTCACATGGTGTGGAATATCTTTATGGTCAGTAGGGGTCAGCTGTTCCAGCTCTGTCGTCTCTCAGTCTCTTGTGCATCCCCAGCCTACTCTCCTTGTAGAGGCATGGGACAATGGAGTGAGAAACAGAAAAAACTTTGAAGCTTTATAAACATTGTTCCTCAAGATCTAAAACTTTGTTGGGTTATCAACACTGTTTTGGTCACAAATCCAAAACTTAGCACCATGCAGGCTACTTGTGAAGAAAATTAACTCTGTCCCAGAAAGGGAAAGTTCAGAGAGGTGAAGAAAGATGATCAAAGATTTAGAAGAGCCTCTGCATGAAGAATGATTCAGATTAGAACAGGTTACTGAGGAAATATATGAGAGAAATATATCAAAGCATGAAAGGCACGAAGATGATGAAGATGAACAATTTTAATTTTCTCTTCAAATAAAAGATAGTTTCAAAGAAACTAGCAGCTGACAATTTGAAACAGGTGACACTTTTAAGCAAGCATTAAGCCGTAGACACTTTTCTTCAGAATGTTGTAGATACCGACTTTAGAAAAATTCAAGTTTTTTTGAGAAAAAAAAAGGAGAAAAATCCATGGAAGGCAAACAAATATAGAAATATGACTTCTTTTTTAGGTATTTTCCAAGCATGAAATTTTTGAATGCTGGGAGAGTATTCAGGAGGAACATGATTTCATGATCATCTTGTTCTTAGATACATTCTTACACATCTGCCTTTGGTCCCTGATGGAGACACAATGAAAGGTAAGATGGATGATTTTTGCTGTCCCAATGCAAGCACTCTTATGTTCCTACATTTTTTTTTGTCTTATATTACTGATAATACTGGAGTTCATTCATGCTTGACTTCTTCAATTCCTTCATATAGAAAATAAATGAAAACATCCTTTAGAGTGAGTGTTTTCATCCAAGCAAGAATAATATATTTAGTTTTTACATTGGTGCTTGCATGTGCTCCACAAGTAAGTTTTCTTTTTGTGTTGGTTGTAAAAAAAACTGCGGTATTTTACCACTGTTTTGAAAGTAAATATTTCACTCTGTAGAAGACGGACAAGACAAGAAATTAGAGTTTGACAGCAACATCCAGATCTGAAGCAGTAATAAGGATACGATGAATGTTACAGTAAAAAAGAAAAAAGTATTTTATCTTGTTGATAGATTTTCATACTGCAAAAGACAATGTCTGGGTAGTTATGAGAAAAGATTAAAATTTAATTTTCACACTGCTACATAACATTCTCAGTGCTGAATGGGAAAAGATAAGTTAGCTCATGATTAACTTCTTTCTTAATATTGCAAGGCAGTATGTACTTTTAGTTCTTTACTAGCATTGTTTGAAGGATGTGGAGTCCAAGAGTCTTTTAATGCAAGAACACAGATTTTCTGTTATTAGCATGTTGCTCCTATTTTATATCATATAAACAGCATGAGCTTTCACACTTGCTATGGAAATATTGAACCAAATTACACTTCATTTCATAAAGAAATGTGGTAGTATTTTATTTTGGAGGGAGCACTGTTGTCTGTAAGACACCCTTGTATCATATGCAAGACAAATTAAGTGAGGATTAAATATTTTGCTACAGCTTGATAGGATCTAGGGGTTTACTGTTAAAATAGTGATTCCACACTGTCCTCTTTCTTTCTTACTTCCACCATACCCTCACTCTGGTACTCACTGGACTCTGCATAGAGATGATTCAACTCATTAGCGTGCCAATATATGACTGTGTACAAAACTTATTTGAAAAAAGTAGCTAATTTTCTGATTAATTAGTGAGTTCTACTAGGTCATGAAGTCTCATAAAAGCTGCACCAAGTACAAGATAAACAGTGATCAGAAATGCGAGCAGAAAGAAAAGAAAGGCTTTATTTGGGAGGCAGTGGACTGTTAACTAAGCTATAAAAGAAGAAAAAAATCCAGGAGAAGTCTGTAAATCTTACCCTTCAATGGATAAAACTTACTGCAATATCATTGTTCTCAACCTCACATACAAGTGGTTGAAAATCACTGGGAGAAAGAACATTGTATTCTGAAATAGAAACCCATTTTACTGCTTAGATTTTCTTCCTAACTCTTTCAGTCGGTTTGTTTTGCTCATACCTCTACTTCTCATCTATCTGCTTGTTCCTAGGCTACAAAATTCTGTCTCCAATGTTCTCTTTTACTTGAGACTTTGTTTTTTTCTTTTTCTTTCCTAAAGCACACTTTGAAAGGAGATTTGTTCAGTCTTTTTTTCTATTGTTCTTCTGGTCTGTGTTCGAAGGAAGGACATAAATCAGTCTTAGACCTCCTGGTTTCCAGGTGGGTATATTAATCTTTGGCTGACAGTTTCTTTTTGGTCTAGTGAATACTTGATGGTTTATACAAATTAAAACACCATTAGCAGGATATTAGGCGGGGTTTCTTTCACCATCAAGCACTCCAGTTGAACTCACCTGAGAAGTGGAACACACAGCTTGAAGTCCTTTATTTACCTCAGGGATTAACAGTGAGCTATATCAAACATGCATTTTCACTAATACTTGAAGCATATATATTTTCTTCCTGAGTAAATTTCATCAGCATTGTGCTATAGGATTCAACAATCATTTGAATTAAGGATAATAATTTTTGTAAAATGAAAATAACCGATGAAAGAATTTGTGAGAAAGCACTCCTGGAACAGATGTCCTGAAATGTTGAAAGCATTCTCCTGTATATCTGAGATATTAAATTTACTTTTTTATTTGTTTTGGTTTAGTTACTAATTTTCTTAAGCTTAGTTCTTAATTATCTTGTAGTGGACCTGCATTGAGTAATACAGAATACTGAGGCATGGATTGTTCTAATGAGATGGTTGCATTCAGACCAAGGAGGTTCTACTCCATGTATTTTTTGCTAAAAGACAAACTACAAGCAAAAAAAAGTTTCACAGTATTCATATTTTCTGGGAGAAAATTACATAATTTTTGAAAGGTTTTGAAGTACTAAATTTACTGGATGCCTCAGAAAATCATAGATTCTATCACTAATTTAGAAGGATCAGAGAAGAAAACAATTCCTGAAATATTCATGTAAGTTTGTTGCATGGGAGAGGCAGGGTTCTTTTGTTCAACTCTTTTCCCACTAATGACAAAAGACCAGAAAATTGTTGCAGAATTTTCTAAATTGTTTTATTCGTCAAACAAACAAGAATATTGGGGGGTTTTTTGTTGTTTTGGTTGTTTTGGGTTTTTTAAACCTTTATCTTCTTCGTCTCCTCATAGTTAACCTAGTAAATCAGCAGTGTGTAATACCTGCAACATACATATCAACTGTATCTAGCTCTGAAGCAAATTTCAGCTAATGTTCTGAATTCAAGTTGCTTTGTTTCAAAGAAATGAAAAAAGAATAACATAACAAAACTAAAAGGTCTTTATGTTCTATAGTATTCCACCAGAACATTTGCTTAGATATTTGCTAAGCTTTCCCTGCCATATCTCTACCCTCAGCCTGGTAGAAAGTCTGACATTTCTTAGAGAGTATTAAGTATCCTCAGCAAGGGATAACTATTTTTCACAGTAAGATATTTGTTTAATAATATTTAGACAATTTTTATTATATAATTTTAATGATAATTTTAATAATTAGATAATTTGACTGAATATTTAAAACAGATATAGCAAACAATAAAATACTGTCACCTTCAGAATAAAGATCTTGGCAAAATATGATGTGAAACAAGCATGCTATTTGTTTGCTATGTTTGATGCTAAAGAAATACCCTTTTCTTGCTAAAAAGCAAAAAAAAAAATATTTATTAATTATTTATTAATTATTTTTCTAGTCTATGAAAAGTTAGAAAGAATAAGAAAAAGGATTCTAAATCTGACTGTTTTTCACCCACATAATGAACTGAAAAGTATCTGTTGCAATCATTTCTTGTCACTGAAAGTTATATATAAAGGAAAAAAACCAGAGATTTTCTTTTTTTTTATTTTTGGGAGAGGGGATATTTATAGCTCTTATCTGATTTCTTACATTTGACCTTTCTAGCTCAACAAAATGACTTAAGAAACTTCATAAAACTAATAAAAATACATTCAGTTATATAGCTTGCAAGAGATCTAGTTTTCCAGTAACGTAAAACACAACTAAACTGATTGAGCGGGACATTGTATGCATTTGTACAGTTCTTACAGCCCATTTCTGTCCCTCCGAGGGAATTGACTGCTCAAGCCTTGATTGGAAGTGGACAGAGAATATGCAGTACTTTTGAAAATCTGTTTATGACACAGAGGAGGTGAAGCCTGTGCAACTTCTTCTCAACCAAACTGCTCCTTACCCGCAGCACAGTAGAAAGGTAAGCATCCCGAAACAGATTTTCACTACTCAATGCTAATAAAATAGTGATGTTATAAGGGCTGAATCCAGTGGTATATCCGAGACTCCACAGACTGAAAGTAGACTCTATTTCTCCCCCTAGCCTTTTTACTGAGGTTAAAGGAATACTGGAAAAGGGAGGGAGATGACTCACAGCATATGCTTCCTTTTTGCTTGCTAATATATTTACAAACTTCTAACCTCACTGTAGCAGCAATCCTCAAGAACAAGTAGTGGCTATTGAAGCTGTAGCTTTTAAACTTATAGTCTGTATTTTCTACAGTACTGTCACTTCATTAACTGAAAGCAGATACCCGTGTCTCCTTGGAAAAGTTGGTGATTTTAAGAATAGTATCCTTTGAAATGCTGTGTTTATGAACCTATCTAGACAGATAGTGATATTATTCCTTCACAAAGAAGCAGATCCACATGTCTCTGGATAGCTTTGGAAGTTTGGTTCTCCTGTTTTATATCTAAGATAACCTCGCTACTAAATAAACACCACTCCTCAGTTCTTGTAGTTGTGCACACACAGAGAAAGTTTATCTGTCATTCTGAGGGGAAATATTTATGTGAAAAAATAGTTGTTTAAACTTTTTTCTGGAAAACAAAACAATGTTTAGTTATCTTTTATATAATTTGTATATGATATCAATAACTGTTCTCATAAAAAAATACTTTGCAAGCAAACCAAAAAAAAGCAAAGATATAAGGAGAAAGAATGCTATGATTCAGGGGTGTTTTGATCAATTTCTGTCTTATTGCCATTATTTTGACATCTTTTGTGAAGTCTATGCATCTCATTTAGAGATAACATGAATAATGTAAGAAAAGGTGATCAGGAGTGAAATCCCTTAAGAATACTGAAGGCTATTGTAACATCTTTTCTTTTGATCAAAATTAAAGCACATGCTTACTCTGCCTGACTCAGCTCTTTTAATATTTTAAAGCAGAACTTGGCAGTTGGTCTTACAGTTTTAAAGGATGAAAGTGAAAACAGGGTTTTCAGTTGCTAAGGGGTTAGATTTCTTGGTTATTTCTTGAAGTTTTAATATAAACATGAAAGAAATAGTCACCAATTACCTAGGACAAAAGAAAGACAGATTTTATAACGTTTGTGTTATTATTTAAGAGAAAGCTGGCAGAACAATAAACAGCAGCTCATTTTATGCCTTTCATTATTAGGTTTGTCTTTTCTTCAGTTTAATAACTGGTTTCAAAATCTCTGTGTATGCATGTGTGAGCTATATCTGTTTTAAAGAAATATACCTGCTTTCTATATAACTCACTGCTACATCCCTTGAAAAGCTGCTCTATATTTCAAGTCAATTTCTGGCACTTCTGAGTGCTTTAGAAGATATTATTTTTCATATATTTGATCTGACATTACTTCTACATTCTGATACTTCACTCTACACTTCAAAACAAAGCATTATGAGATTCAGTGGCTAGAAGAATACCTATTGGTAAATAAAGCACATCTCCTGCAGTTTTCAGAGTTGATAATATCTTTCCATACTAATATAATTTGTTGGTAATAGCTCGGTTCCCTGATTCAGTCCTGAACTGGATTCTGCAGCCCTGAACTTTCACAATACATGAAGTAAATAAAAGTTAGCTCAGTACAAAGTTATAATTTGGAGTCAAGCAACAAGTTGCCTCTGAAACAAAACCTGGAAAATTTGGGTACAGTCCATTCCAGGGAAAACGCCCAAAAGACACTGGAAGAGAATGCCACCATTTGGACTCATACTGCCTTACAGAGTTCAACATTAACTATGACATCCTTGTGCTTGAATGCACTCACCGGCCACACCCATACATCACATTTCTTCAGTTTCGTGCTATAAAATCACGACTGTGACAGTCCTGATTTTATTTCATATATTTTAGATTTAAAATGTAAAAAAAATACAATGCAAACTCCTAGGTCTACGGAGATATAACTTAGAATCCAGAGCGAAATCGTACATAGTCTGTACAGTTTGCTCTAGAAAGGGCTAACCTGAGCAGTATGGGAACTTATTATTCTGCCTTACTGGGGAGATGATTTTAGCATTGTTGATACAGACTCTAAAAAACAGCCAGTAATTGACACGATGTTACAGGACTGTTTTGATTTAGGATGGATAAATGCCAGATGCCCACAAAAACTGTTCTGTCACTCGCCCTCCTCAGCTGGACAGGGGAGACAAAATATGATGAAAGGCTCGGGGGTTGACATAAGGACAGGGAGAGATCACTCACCAATTGCCATCATGCACAAAATAGGTTGAACTTGGGAAGAAAAGGGAGTTTAATTTATCACGAATCAAATCAGAGTAGGATAATGAGAAATATAACTGTATCTTAAAACCCCCTACCCCACCCCTCCCTTCTTCCCGGGCTTCACTTCACTGCCATTTCTCTACCTCCTCCCCCTGAGCAGCGCATGGGGACAGGGAATATGGGTTACCGTCAGTTCCTCACACATTGCCTCTGCCACTCCTTTCTCCTCAGGGGGAGGACTCCTCAAACTCTTACCCCGCTTCAGTGTGAGGCCAATTTTTGAGAAAGGAGTAGAAAATATTTCAGAACCTTCTGAAATCCAGTTTTGCCACTAAGTGAAGTCAAGGGACCTGCGCAAGAGATCCAGTTTTTAGGAATAAAATGGCAGGATGGGCACTGTCAAATCCCAATGGATGTCATCAACAAAATAGCAGCTATGTCTCCACCAAACAGCAAAAAGGAAGCACAAGCCTTCTTAGGTGTTGTGGGTTTTTAGGATGCACATCCCAAATTACAGCCAAATTGTAAGTCCTCAGTACCACGTGACCCGGAAGAAGAATGATTTTGAATGGGGCCCTGAGCAATGACAGGCATCTGAACAAATTAAACGGGAGATAGTTTATGCTGTAGCCCTTGGTCTGGTCCGGTCAGGGCAAGATGTTAAAAACGTGCTCTACACAGCAGCCGGGGAGAATGGCCCAACCTGGAGTCTCTGGCAGAAAGCACCAGGGGAGACTCGAGGTCGACCCGTGGGGTTTTGGAGCCAGGGATACAAAGGATCCGAGGCCCACTATACTCCCACTGAAAAAGAGATTCTGGCAGCATATGAAGGCGTTCAAGCTGCTTCAGAAGTGGTCGGCACTGAAGCACAGCTCCTCCTAGCACCACGATTGCCGGTC
>Ga0065711_1040183_pt1 | contig 17179 bp, 11 predicted proteins | sample Hoacrofraction12_FD_59098 | JGI IMG/M metagenome (GOLD analysis project Ga0065711, IMG submission 59098) | Hoatzin crop microbial communities from Cojedes, Venezuela - Epithelial fraction 12 v2 (version 2) | ecosystem: Host-associated > Birds > Digestive system > Esophagus > Crop | place... | reverse complement strand
GGGGGGGGGGGGGAACAAATCCACAAATTTATAAAACATTTTGGAGCACTTTATTTATACTCAGAAGTGCAGAAACACTGCATGTTGACTTTCATGTTCTGAAAGAAACCATAAACTGTGTGCTGCGTCCCTGAGCTATATGACACATAATCAGATTTGTAATTCTGGTCCTTCACATACCTGTTTTTCTGTCATTGCAGATTGCCTGATGTATTCTAGCTGTTTGGGCAGTGAGACAGACATGACAGCATTAAGGAAAGTGTAGTTACAGATTTTATCCCACAGTAATAAAGGAGTCAATAATTCATCCAAACTACAAACCCCTATGTCCAATAACTGTAGCTCTGGAGAACAGGAATGTTGCAAAGCAGAGCATTTCAGTCTGTAAAAGCAATATTTTTTTTTGTCTACATGAGCCAACACTCAGTAACAGTTAAGCAGGGCTCGGAATAATAAATGTGAGCTGTACATACAGACCTGGAAGGTATATTCAAGGTAAGGACTGTTTTGTGAAAAAGGGTGTAAAAATGATGCAAAGGTGGACAGTAGTTTATTAATAGAACAAAGTCCTACTTTCCTTTGAGAATCTGGACTAGTGTACTGGGTAGGGTATACATCTACAAGATTGAGAATAACAGTGCACCAATAAGGGATTAATCAATGTGTCTTGCAGGTTTATTTGGTCACATTGTTCATAAATTCACTGAAAAGGACATGAAATGCACTTACCAAGTTTACAGACGAAGTCCATTGTGTTGAACTATGTTTCTCTGAACCTTTCTGTTAGAGGTGATAGTGGACTTGGCCTGCCAATAAAAAATGGTCACTCTCTCATGCTGTGAGTAAAAACTGACTTCTCTCAGTAGAGAGACCACAGAGGTCTTCTTAAAATGGAAGAAGGGAGGCTGCCAGTGAGGACCAAACTCTTTTCAGTAATGCCCAATGACAGGACAAGGGGCAACGAGCACAAACTGAAGCACAGAAAGTTCCGTCTGAACATGACGAAGAACTTCTTCCCTCTGAGGGTGACGGAGCACTGGAACAGGTTGCCCAGGGAGGTTGTGGAGTCTCTTTCTCTGGAGATGTTCAAGACCCGCCTGGACAAGGTCCTGTGCAGCCTGCTGTAGGTGACGCTGCTTCAACAGGGGGGATTGGACTAAATGACCCACAGAGGTCCCTTCCAACCCCGAACATTCTGTGATTCTGTGACTCCCGCCAGCACACCTCTGTCATAAAGATGCTTTAAGCTCTGGAGGTTCTGGCACTGGCCCATGTGAAATACCTAAGCAGAGCAGGAAGCGCCACATCTGTGAAATGGTTCTTAGTCAGCCCAGCAAGCGTCACAGCCATTTCGAGCGGCTGCCTGCTCTGATACTGGGAGGACATTAGGCTGAATGGCAAATCGTGATATAAGTAGCAACTGTTGGGATGATGTAAGACCTCACAAAAAGGGTTGAATGCAAAGAAAAGTAAGCAGCCCTATTCCAGGCTAGAATATCTAAAATATCCTAGCTCTTGTTAGTGTGAATACCCAGACAACTTCAGCTATTATGCAGAGTGATCTCAATAACAATTTTCTGAGGCATCAAAGGTAGCAATGTGTTGCACAAAAACAACAGCTCCTGCCTCTTGAGGATCCAAATAGGGGCATCTGTTTGGCAATGTGTTAAGTGTGCCACAGTGTACCTCCAGGCAGTAGATTTGCAGCTGCTTTGTTATGCTAGAAAATTTAAATGAGTTTTACTGAGACACCAGGATGGTTTAATGCAGTTTGTCTCTTCTATCATACATTTTGTATTCAAGATCCTTGCCTCTTCATATGGAGAGACATAGTGCAAATGTTTGCACTCTGCAGAAGAAGTAGGGATTCTGAGGTGAGGTGGTAAAAGGTAGATGCTCTGTCTTGAATAGACTTAATGCTTTTTAATCAGAAATGTATTAAAATATAAATAGAATAGTAAGAAGGACTCGAAGACACTCAGAATTTAGCCCAAAAGAAAGTGTCTTGTGCAAACATGTCTCAGAATAAACCCGAACCCAGAAATGCCTCTGAGTATTTCTTCCAAAAGAAACTGTGTAAAAAAAAGTTCAAAAAGTGAAGAAAAATATTTTTGTATTTGTTATTCCTTCCACTTATCTCTAATTCAGCAAAAGATCCAGATTGTTGTTCTCTGAGACATAAAAAAAACCCCCACAAAACAGCTGTGTAATAGAAAGAGGTGCACATATTTCTGACTCAAGAGAGTTTTTCCTTTTTGCCTTTTTGTGCCTGTAAGCTGGTAATATGACAGCCAAAACCCTCAGTGCCCCTGACATGTTGTTCTCGGTTGCTGGACTTGTCTTTACTTCTCTTCAAACAAAGGTCAGGACAATTCCACCCAGTAAACAGTAACTAATAAGAGCTCTTCTTCGAATAATACAATTTTGCATTTCAGAGGGGAGTAATCTCCTCAGCCCATCTCCTCCATTTTTCAAAAATGTCCACCCATTATGCACTCAGGCTAGAATTTTAACCTGCGCTCCTGGACTTAGGTCATCCTGTTGATTCTCACACTTCTGCATAGTTGACTTCAAGAACGAAATCTGCTGCACTTTCAGGTCACTGAAAAACTCACTACCACAGAAAAGCAGTTACCAGATATAACATGGTGTTTTGACAGCAATAGCAAAAACTTTGTGCCTGTTTCTCAACTCTTCATACTTTACTGCTAACAGACCTGAATATGGAGTCTTTCCCACATTCATCATCATCGTGTCAGAGCACTGTCTATAAGCAGCTTTGTTATCAGAGAGAAGCTGTTATGGAGGCAGCAGCTGTGGCCTGTAGCTATGTCTGCACTTTGATGCCGATGTGGTAGCATACTTGAATTAACCCCTAAGTTAAAGACTTCTGGGTGAAACCGTTCATTCCCTCCTACCCACATCTTTCCTTTTGCTTTACACCAGTCCTTCCAGGGAGTTAGCCAGCATTGGGGCTACCCTGAAGTTTGAAGGTTTTTTGCTTTAACCTTAGCTGAGTTAGCAGTCAGGCAGACAGACACCCTGCGTTTTGCAGCACATGATGGCAGTGACTTGTGACGCAGCGCCAGAGTACGTTAAAAGTAATTGGAAATGCTTTCATTGACTTCTCGGGATTGTGGATTGAGGAAGCTTTGAACAGGGCCTTACAGAGGCTTCAAGCCCACACACCACCAACCACTTTCTTAGGGCTACAGACAAACCTCAGAATGCAGAAAAATTCCAGACTGTGCGTTTAGCTATTTGCTGTGCATTATGTTCAGGTGTATTTCTTGATAGCAATTTATAGAGGGCAGATAAATTACACAGATCTTTGTCTGGAACATCTATTTCTTGTCAGAGGTAGTAAGAGCTGAAAAGGGAAAACGAACCACTTCTTTTCACATTTGCGCCGTAGCTTCCAAGCAGAATTGTGAAACACCAACAGCAATTCGAAAGCAATTTGACTGGTACTGTCGAGAAAAAAAGGAAGCCCGAGATATTCAGCAAACTGACAGCAGAGGGCACCAGTGTCCTGCATTGGAGAAAAAAAAAGACCTTTTTTCCCATGTAAATTGAACAATAAACCCTTATTTGCTCCTACCAGCCTAATGCAAGAAAGCCAAAGTGATATGTCAATTTTAACAGATTCTTAATGTTGACCATTTTTGTTTTGGGTGTTTCAGACACGTGTCTGCTATGCAGATGCAGTTTCCACCATCTGATGCTAGAAAGAAACAAGAAAAATGTCTAAACAGTTCTTTATTGAAATTTATTGCTTGGGCATTTGCTGAAGACAATGTAATTGTAGAAGCTTGTTGCTTGGGAATCTTTAGCCTTTACCGTCCCAAGAAAAATATTTATTTCACATACAAAATATTCTATGCTCTACTTATTCGTAATCTAAAAGTTTTAAAGAATCAGTAAACTGTGATTTATGTGACAGTTGTTTTTATACAAACTAACAAAAACAGAAGAGAAAATATTTGGTTACTGAAACCTATGCATAAGTTACTGGCTTCTCCAGACACTGAAGCTGAGGTTGCAAAAACTAAGAAGATCCACACAGACTATTAATTGCATTTATTAGGTATTAATATGCATGTATGAATAGATAGCACCCACTATCAGTATTGCAGCTTGTTGTAGAGATGTGAACCCTTGTGCCCCTAAGATATTCAACTTTTGTCAAGTGCAAAAGGTGAGCAGGATGACCTATGCAGGTCGTGTATGCATGTGAATATTTTTAAACATACCACGCAGACAGTATCTTGTATGCTTTTATGATATTAAATGCTACTTATAGGTATATACGCATTTGTACCTACTTACCAAACAAAATTATTGTATTGTATTATGTTTATTTTGATGATGGCTCTAAGAGGACGACAGTAGGAGCAAATTCTTTGTGTATAGCATTGACGCAGGTTACTATTGACACATGTTCAGAGAACATTGAAATCATCAGTTATTGTGAGACCAGTGACCGAAAAAGGAATAAGTACACGCATTGGTTATTCCCTTGTCCTAATATTATTTTTCTTATTACATTTTCATATTCCTTTATTGAAAATTGTCATGTGAAGATAAGGAACTGAAGACCAGTCTGAATTTCTTGGCACTCTTAGTCACGTACTCTCCACGGATTTTGAACATGGCATGCTCTAAAACTGTAATAAAATACCCTTTTAATTGCTAAGCATAGAAAATATTACTTTTATAAATATTTGATGAACTGGGATGTTTTATCTATTCATTAGACTCCAGAGTAATATATGTTCATTAACAGAAGATGAATAACTGCATTTAATATTCCTTGTTTACAACAGAAGGTCACATGGAAGAATATGTTAATATGTAAGTTGTGACCTTCACATTTTGTCAGTTTTAACGGCAATGAGGTTTTTCCCTTTATATGGTCAGATCTGTGTTTGATATCTAGCTTTAATTAAAGCGATTAAATTCCTCCTCTGTGACAGGTAAAATGCACTATGATTGACAAGACTAGCTTTGTTACTTACAGTTTTCTGTCAAAAAAAGAGAAAAAAAGTTAAAAATCCTTCTTAGGAAGAGAAATTTTTGTTCACATGCCACAGAATAAAATCATAAATTATTGGTGGGTATACGAGTTACTAATACCAGAAATCATCAGAAGTAGGTATCAGAAGTAACATTAAATTAGTTTTCTTTTAAAATATATACCTAGACTATCGATGCATTTAAAGGAACTCTCCCAGAAAATTAAAAAAAAAAATTGTTTACCTGGTTGTCGCATATAATAGAAGCTTCCCCACACCCCGCTTTTTTGTGATCACGTAGGTATCTTCCTTCTTACTCCAAAGCAGAGCTGAAAAAATACCTTGCATCTTCATTTTAATCATAAACTATTTGATTTTTTTTTCTCTTTTTAATATTGCACTCTAAATGCAGACTCTAATGCTGACTTCTCTGCACTACCCTAGCCCACACTCATGATACAACAATAAGGTATTACTCACTGAGAAAAAACTGCAATAAACCCTGACATCATTGTTCTTCTCCCCTCTGTATTTCTGTAGAAAAACCTGAACTGTGCTTTATCTTTGTGGTTTTGATTTACATTTCATTAAGCCCACTTCCCTCCATGCAAAAGCACTTTCTTCGCATTTGCATAGGCATATACATTGCATAAATAGTATTGACTACGAAGGAGTCAGCATAAAGGAGGCACGCAAGAATTATACATATTTAAAGCAAGAAATTAATAGGTAGGGTGTGTTATGTCTCTTGAAGAAGAAGTTTGCTGAAACATTTGCTGAAAAACTTGAGTTTGAGTTTGTAGATTAGTGCTGCCCATGAAGATAACCATGAGAAATAATACCCAAAGTGCTGAGAGAGAAATGTCATTACATTAGGCAAAATGTGCCCCTTTTTTTGGGCAGTGCTGGCAGATACACTAATTAGTCTCTTCTTCCCTGTTCTGAGGCAATTGTATTTCCTCAGCTGTGGAGAAGGGCCCACCCTCTTCTCCCGTGCTGTGGTCTCCTCCCCATGGTCTTGATGCCCACCCAGAAACATGGGGGCTTGTTAGCAGTTCTGCCCCACTTCTGTGGGAAACAGTGAAAGCGATGACAGAAAACCACCTGTCTCCTTTCCTTCTTGCATCATGATGCTTTCATGGATGTTAATTCCAAATGTTTTCATCCTGTTTAAGAAAAGTCTTTCTACAGAAATATGAGCCCATGTAAACTTTGCCCTCTGGTGACCCAGCTAATACACGAAGTCTTTTTATATAGCTGCTTCATGAAAGTATTGCTTGATTGTCTGAGATGAAGATGGCACGTGATGGTGAATCCTGTCCTTCTTTTATAAGAAGACTCAGTTTTCTTTCCATTCTTATGACATATACTTTCATTAGCATTTGTGTGGAAGCCCATATTTTCTAGGCCACTTACAATAAATTAGTGATTAAGTTCTTTGCATAGGAAAATTCCCTCACTGGTAATAGAAGACGACAACGTATTTCTCAGTGGGTAGCTATTCAGAGTGCATGTCCTATGACAACCATGTCCTATGAGCACTGTTCTTGGAAAGTTCAGTAGAGGAACAATATCCTAACTAATGTGAGGCTTGAATTTTCCCTCCACAGACAGATAGTGTTCATCCATAACACACAGGCTAGTGTGGGGCAAACCTGCCCATGAATACCTGCTATCTGAATAAAGAGCTGCTCAGCTTCAGTGACATTAATTTGCTGGTATTTTATAATTCATTTGGAAGAACAGACCTTCTCAGTTATCTGTTGGGAAAGTTAGTAAGTCTGATGAGAAACGCAGGATAGCTCACTGCCATTCATGGGAGAGTTTGCAAGAAGAACGAAAACCAGTTTCTCAGAAAAACAGAAGAAATGAATCAGCAAAGTTGACAAATCACCACCTAGTTCATTTTAATTATCATAGAATCATAGAATGGTAAGAGTTGGAAGGAACCTTAAAGATCATCTGGTTCCAACCCCCCTGCCATGAGCAGGGATATCTTCCACTAGATCAGGTTGCTCAGAGCTCCATCCAACCTGGCCTTGAACACTTCCAAGGAGCCACAGCTTCTCTGGGCAACCTGTTCCAGTGTTTCACCACCCTCATGGTGAAGAATTTATTCCTAGTATCTATTCTAAATCTGCCCTCTTTTAGTTATCTTTAAAAATTATTCTGCAGGCACAAAAACTTTTGCAGAGTGTACCTACTCATGAAAAATTATGCCTTAGAATTATTATCTATTATTGGAAAAACACTTCTTTTAGGTGTTTTAATTGCAAGATGAACCATGACTGAAAGATTTGTTTGTATGAGAATGTGCTAGATTTTGCACTAGAGTATTGGACACATTTGACAGATTGGGCTAGACAAAACCTATGAAAGAACCCAAATTTTAAAAAAAAATCCTTTTCAACTCTCAAGATTTAAAAGTCATCCTTTAGAAGATTAATTATATGTGACCTCCAGTGGAAAATGATGCCCCCCTAAATGGCTAAGAGTTTCAGCTTCCTATAGACAAGTTTAAAAGATCTTTTTTCTGGCAACACAAAATCTTGTATTTTTGACACTGTTTTAAACAGATAACTGATTTGCAAATCAGTTACCATACTGACAACAACCTTCTAACATTCAGTGAAGAGAGAAGAGGTTAGAGATTTCTTGGGGATCTCTGAGGAAGGATGTACAATTACTACCAGCAGCAGTTTTGACTACATAGTCAAAAACTAAAAAGAATCAAAGCTTATATAAGTATCAAGTTTACAATGACAAAAAAAAAACCCACGACAAACACCTCTGAAGATTAGATTGCATTCAGAGTAAAATATTTCTGTTGTATGAGACATTTAGTTCAAAACATTATCCATTATTTAAAAAGGCCCCTGAAAATGTTTCTCTCCTGCATTTAGGGATTTTTATTCATGTCTAGATTTGTCTCATTGTGTTCAGACCCTGTCAATAGAATCCATTTCTGTTGTGTGTATTTAAGACACAGGATTTGTAGTCATGCTGAAAGTGAAAAAATTTAGTTCTTGACATCCTTAGGCCACAGAAAAAAATATCAGCTCAGACACATAAGCACGATGGATTTAAAAAAAAATCCAAAACCCAACATCTACAAAAAAAAATGCAGACATCTATAATGATATACAAGAGGAGCTTCACACTAAAGGCTTTTCATCAGAAGCAATGCCTGTGCTTTTCATCAGAAGCAATGCCTGTATGTGCAAAACCTCAATCACCATTTCAGAATATTCAGGCGACAAATTGGATCATTGTACTTTTTCCCCTGCCCAGTGTCATACATGTAGGACAGTAAAGTCTCCTTAAGCATGATACAGGCTAAGTACTTAAAACTTAAATCCACAACTTAAAAAATGTTTCATTTTTTTATAATGAAGTTTAATATCAGATTTGGAATATTGGATCAGCTTTGAAATACTCTCACTCTATTGGGAAGTGTCAAAATAAGACATGTCCAGGCTGGCCAACTGTTGCAAAATTTTCACAACTTGCGTGCATTTCCGTCATGTAGAGAGGATACATGAAAGAGCAAATGGTTTCTGGTGAGGAATTTTTGGCTGAGCAGGTACAGCAGAAACAGTTTTCAAAGGTTGTTTTTTATACGAAGAACTGTTCATTTTGGTTTACGTTTCTGCTCGGAAAGGCAAGTAATTATTCAGCAACATCAGAACAACATCTAGCTTTTGTGTACTAGAGCTAGCTACAATCAGTTCTGCTGTCGCTCACTAAGTGGGACTTGGACAAGGAAAAGTGATAATGAAGAAGCTGTGTAGTGGCTTTAGTAACACTCAGGTAAGCCAGTGGATGACTGTACGCCCTTAGTAAGGGTCAAGAAAGTACACTAAATGTTACGGATTTCTGTGATTTAAAGGAATAGAAGACTAACGAGGACATCGTTAGGGTACTACATATATCCATGGTGCCCCCACTTTTTGGCCATTATGTTTAGTTCTGATTTCCCCATTCAGGGCTGCTACAACAGAAAGGGCAAAATGGAGTATCAAATATAGGGAGCAGCTTCTCTGGGAGGCTTGACTACGTTGACTAGGACATTGTAGGCTGAAAAAGAGAAAATGACAGAAAATATGATTAAAAGTCCATATAAATCATGTGAAGGCACATATATGACATCTTGGTTTACAAAATCATGAGAGGGATGGCAAAGGTGAATGGAGGAAAATCATTCACTGTCAATTCCACGCAAGAGTTCAGGACCATCATGGGAAATGCAACAAAAATACCCAGAGCTGAGGACTTTGAAGCAAGAAGATGCAGTCTGGAGGAGCCTGTCTGCAAGGGAGCCTCTGTTGCAAGTACATGGAGACGGACTGTGGCACCAGGCATATCTTTGGTCTGAACCCATGAATGGCCATTGCTGTACTTTTTTTCCTCATCTAGCAGCAGAAGTAAAGAAGATGGATCAAGTTTTCTGTATGGATTCTCAGCAACAGCAAATAATGTGGAATAAAGTTTGTGTGGCGATACCAGAAATACTGTCATAACATAGCTCTGTACATGGCTGGTCTCAAGAATAGTATACCTAGAACATAAACTTCCAGTGTACACGGCAAGAAAAATGACTACAAATATAGGATTGAAAAATATTGCTACTTCAGGAATCACTATGCTTGAAAATATATAAAATTAAACCCTTTTTGAAGGCATATCTATCAACAGTAAAAAAGAACAGCAGACTGAAAAAATTATCTGTGTGAAATTTTAGATTTATGTTAAAAGTTGTGTGAATTCTTATAAGACACATAAGAATATTCAATAATTATGTGTAAGGCAATTTATCAAAGTCATTTGCTTTGCTGGAATGCAAGTTTCAATATGCAAATGTAAAGTAAAATTGCTACTACAGCTGCATATAGATACTGTTGCTCATTTCCCGCAAGCTAATTTCTATATTAACAGTAGAGAAATAGGAGTGCTTTTTATTTACTATAGCTCATTTAATTTTTTGATTTTATTCAGCTATACATTCTAGTATGTCAGTTTGATTTGGTTTCACTTCAATATTTTGAAGGTTTTTGAACTGTAAAGCTATAGTAAGGACCAGAACTAAGCTTTAGCTTCATGTTAATATTCAATATTACACTCACAAATTGAATTAGTTGGAGAGCTCCAACTCCCATAGTAAAGCTTCTTGGTATAAAATGTACAGCTTACTGCATATTTTATGCTATCAAGCAGCTTTACTGTGGCTTTGTTTACCAATTCTTCTATTTACAATATGTGCCTTAAGATGCAATATCAAAGGCAATTCTGCTGGAGCTGCATTAGTAGAAGAAACTGCCATATCTCCTTTGAAAGTACAAAAGCCCTGGGTATTGGAAAAATGTATCGAGAGGCTGAAATTCAGTGCTGAAAAGCAACTTTTTGCTTCTGAGCTAAAGCCCAGTGAATGAAAGGAAATATTCCATTTGGCTCAGATGGACTTGGATTCAGGCTTTGAAATATTGAATAGTAATTCAAAATGCTCCTTCTGAATAAGGCTGTAGTAGACCACAGAATAGGGGTTGAGCTTTTATTAATTCTGGAGAGCAGCCTGTTCCCGGGGGAATTCTGCTGCAGGTTTAACACAGTGCAGGCTGTGCTTCCAGAAACACTTCAGCAGTGATGGTGTCTTGCAGTAACACATGTGTGTTTATTTTTCTGTTTACAGGAAAGTGAAAAAAACCACCCATCTTCGGGGCAATTAATTAATAAGGAAAAAAAAAACCAGAAGAACTGTGTAAGGCATGTGTATGCAGTGAAAAGAAGAAGATGATGACAAAATTTTTTAGTTTGTTTTCCATTGCATCAGGTTTCTTTGGGGAAAAATGGAGGCAAAAGAAAGGCATCATTGAAATGCTTCTGGACAAAAGACTACAAATATGGATGAGAGAAATGATGCAACTAGATTTCTCAGACCACGAGCTTGATTAATCTTTTGAAGTATATATTTTCATGGTCAGTAACATGACCATGTTTTCTGTTAACTTTAAGCAGGAGAGGCAACAGCTTATGCAAAATGTAGAATGGACAATCTTAATCAGAATAATTTTGAGTTGGGAAATTAAGTTTGAATATCTACACACTACAAAAATACAAAGTATGATTGCCTTATTGTAAGCAGATTTTGTTTCTCACACCTGAAGCTTCTCCTAATCTTTTCTAACAGTTTTTCCACTTTCTTCTTTCACTTCTTTTGTTTCAGTGTCTGTTTTCCTTCTTTCTTATACTCACATTTATCCATCCCTTTTAAAAAATCAATTTCTATGATAATTTGATCATTCAATATGCATATGCAATTGATAGACAATATTTATACACTATGTACTAGATCCCAAATAATATTAAATACAGTTCGTTGCCTTAAATATCCAAGGTATTATCTTTATTTCAGCAAAATGTGTCTCTGTAAGCCTTGTGCTAAGCATGACAAAAACACACTAAAAATGCAAGTAAGCTTTTTTTCTTACCATATTTTTTGATTTTCAATTGTAAATTAAGCAAAGTCAATGACAGAAGACAAGGAATTAGATAAAACATTCTAATTTCTGTGATTACATATGTATATATGAATGTGTGAAATTTTGATTCTGAGGCTAAAATGCCACTCTCTGATTTTCGGGTTACTGTACCCTTAAAAAGCTAGCTGTAATGTGTTTTGGCAGACAAGTGCCTGTAGACACAGCTCTTTTCCCAGCCTGTTATTGGCAAAGACTCTTTCTACCTGACACAGACATGCATACATAAACCCTAAACCTAACACCACTGACAACTAAAATCTCGTAAATCTTATTTCACTTATTGTTTCTTTGAAATGTGCCTATATATGTGAGGGAAACAATTCTGCAGACACCAAGGTCAGTGAAGAAGGAGTGGAAGGAGGTGCTCGAGATGCCGCAGCACAGAGTCTTCCCTTGCAACTTGTGGAGAAGATCATGGTGAGGCAGGCTGTCCCCCTGCAGTCCATGGAGGTGCACTGTGGAGCAGAGATCCACCTGTACCCCATGGAAGGAACTCCACGCCGGAGCAGGTGGATGCCTGGAGGAGGCTGTGACCACATGGGGAGCCCCATGCTGGAGCAGGCTCCTACCAGGACCTGCAGACCCATGAAGAGAGGAGCCCACGCCAGAGCAGGTTTGCTGGCAGGGCTTGTGACCCCGTGGGGGACCCACGCTGGACCAGCCTGTTCCTGAAGGACTGCACCCCGTGGAAGGGACCCATGCTGGGGCAGTTCATAAAGAGCTGCAGCCCGTGGGAAGGACTCACGCTGGAGAAGTTAGTGGAATACTGTCTCCCGTGAGAGGAAACTCGCGCTGGAGCAGGGGAAGAGTGTGAGGAGTCCTCCCCCTGAGGAGGAAGGAGCGGCAGAGACAACGTGTGATGAACTGACTGCAACCCCCATTTCCCATCCGCCTGCGCTGCTCAGGGGGAGGAGGTAGAAAAATGGGATTGAAGCTGAGCCTGGGAAGAAGGGAGAGGTGGGGGAAAGGTGTTTTAAGATTTTTCATTATACTACTCTGATTTGTTTGGTGACAAATTAAACTCCCTTTTCCCCCCAAGTTCAGTCTGTTTTGTCCATGATGGTAATTGATGAGTGATCTCTCCCTGTCCTTGTCTCCACCCTCGAGCCTCTCATCATATTTCCTCTCCCCTGTCGAGTTGAGGAGGGAGAGTGATAGAACAGCTTTGATGGGCACCTGACATTTATTCAGACCAAACCAAAACATCAAGACATGCTCTCTGTGGGCAATTTGCTTTCACAGAATCATAGAATAGTTTGGGTTGGAAGGGTCTTTCAAAGGTCATCTAGTCCAGCCTCCCTACAATGAGCAGGGACATCTTCAACTAGATCAGGTTGCTAAGAGACCTGTCCAACCTGACCTTGAACATTTTCAGGGACGGTACCTCTACCACCTCTCTGGGCAACCTGTTTCAGTGTTTCTCCACCCTCATCATAAAGAATTTCTTACTTATATCTAGTCTAACCTTCAGTTTAAAACCATTATGCCTTGTCCTATCACAACAGGCCCTGCTAAAAAGTCTGTCCCCATCTTTCTTACGAGCCCCCTATAAGTACTGAAAGACTGCTATAAGGTCTCCCCACAGCCTTCTCTTCTGCAGGCTGAAGAGCCCCAACTCTCTCAGCCTTTCCTCATAGCATAGGTGTTCCAGCCCTCTGATCATTTGTGTGGCCCTCCTCTGGATCCTCTCCAATAGATCCATGCCTTTCTTCTGCTGAGGGTCCAGAGCTGGACACAGGACTCCAGGTGGGGTCTCACCAGAGTGGAGTACAGGGGCAGAATCACCTCCCTTGACCTGCTGGCCACGCTTCTCTTGATGCAGCCCAGGATAAGGTTGGCCTTCTGGGCTGCGAGTGCACATCGGTGGCTCATGTCCATTTTTTCATCCACCAGTACCCTCAAGTCCTTCTCATCAGGGATGCTCTCAATCCCTGCATCCCTCAGCCTGTATTGATACTGTGGGTTGCCCTGACCCAGGTGCAGGAACCTCATGTGGTTCACATGGGCCCACTTCTCAAGCTTGTCCAGGTCCCTCTGGATGCCATCCTGTCCTTCAGGCATGTTGACTGCACCACTCAGCTTGACATCATCTTCAAATGTGCTGAAGGTGCACTGAATCCTGCTGTTTGTGCCATTGATGAAGATTTTAAACGATACTGTTCCCTATACAGACCCCTGAGGGACACCACTTGTCACTGATCTGCATCTGGACATTGAGTCATTGACCACCACCCTCTCGATGTGACCATCCAACTAATTCCTCATCCACTGAACAGTCCATCCATCAAAACCCTATCTCTCCAATTCAGAGGGAAAGATGTTGTGGGGGACTGTGTCCAAGGCATTACAGAAGTTAAGATAGATGACATCCATAGCTCTTGCCTTGTCCACTGATGTAGTCACTCCATCACAGAAGGCCACTATGTTGGTCAGGCAGGACTTGCCCTTGGTTAAGACATGCTCGTTGTCTCGAATCATAGAATCATAGAATGCTTTGGGTTGGTAGGGACCTTTAAAGGTCATCTAGCCCAATCCCCTGTCCTCCATGTGCTTCTAGGAGGATTCCATGATTTTTCCAGACACAGAGGTTGAAGCTGACAGGTTGGTAGCTCCCAGGGTCTTCCTTTTTACCCTTTTTAAAAATGGGCACAATTTTCCTTTTTTCCAGTCACCAGGGATTTCGTCTAACTGCCGTGACTTTTCAAATATCATGGACAGTGGCTTGGGCAAAAACTTCAGCCAATTCCCTCAGGACTCTTGGATGCATCTCGTCAGGTCCCATCGACTTACGTTCGTTCAGGTTCCTCAGGTGGTCACAAACCTGATCTTCTCTTATAGTGGGAGGGACTTTGCTTCCCCAATCCCCGTCTTGTGGTCCATCCACTCGAGAGGTGTGGGAAGAGAGGTTGCCAGTGAAGACTCAGGAAAAAGGTTGTTGAGTACCTCAGCCTTCTCCCCACGCGTTCCTACCAGTTTACTAGTCTTGCTCTCTGGCTTTCTAACTATCCACTCCAAATCTCTTCCCACCTCAGAACCTTCAGCTTTCATGCCAGAGCTTGGCCATCCACTCGTTGCTGAGCTCACACTTGTCCACTCAGATGTTTACTGGCAGAACCTGACTCTGAACTGGTTGCCAACTTCCATGTGAACCTCACAGTGGCCACAACAGCAGAGTTCCCCATCCTCCCTTAGAACCATCCCTGTTTCTAATTCTCAGGTATAACCCTTGATTGTCAAAAAATAAAAAAAAAAAAATCTGACTGGGTCAAAACAAAAATAAACAAAAATAGGGCTATGGTAGCACTATCCTAGAGTATCTGTGTTCTGCTCCATGTGTCATCAACCTGTTTTCCTTCTCTTTTCCCAGGTAGTCAAGTCCTGTCTTCTGTAGCCAACTTCCTGCAGGGACAACAGTGGAAACCATTGTTCCATCAAGGCTACAGAATCAAGTCATTCGAAGTAACAGGTTTTGTGGGGGTTGATTTTGAACTGCCCTTCTAGAGCTGTAAGTCTCTGCTCAGCACCCTCATCCAGACAGTCTCTCATAGCACGTTATTTCCTCCTTTCTCCAGAACCCTTGTGCACAGAGGACTCTAGTTTCAAACTGTTCCCTCCTGCTTGGATGTAATTTCTGATCCACTACAGTGATACTAGAACAGTGCTGCCCAAATCGATCTATTTTCTCTCATCTCCAAGAAGATGCATATTTGTACTTGTATAGAAGGATAAAAAAGATGAACGTTGAGGACTAACAATCCCTCCCCCAGTATTACAATATAATTAAAGTTCTGTAGTAATTCAGTATTACAGGATGAAAACTGTATACAAATTGCTGTTTCACCAGTCTAGTGGCACCTCCATTAGAGAAGACTTCAGTCACAAAGGTCAAAAAAAAAGATAAATGCAATATTGCATGGGATCAAGAGACTCTAATCTCATGGCTATTCCACAGACTATGTTCACCATTAAACACTGGAGTTACAAACTTAGTTACATACAAACAAAATTTGAATATGAATTATTTTAGAACATAACTTCTAAGTTAATATAATATATAACTGTGACTTAAATTCCTAGGAACTTTATTAAAGTGTTTTACCAAAGATACAGTTTTATGCTTTACTTAGTTGCAGAAGATAACTATCAAGTAGAAATATTTATTCTGGGTACAAAACATTGGTCTGAAGACAATCTGATGTTGATTGAATTTTCAGAGGCTAATGATTTGTTATCATAGTGTAAATTTCTGAGATAAAATAATTCAGAAAGTATTAAGCCCATGTACTATTCATTATTTTGCTTTGAAATATTGCACATTATATGTTTATTTAACATCCTTCATGTTCAAAAAGAGAAAGAGTTTCCAATCTGAATTAAAACGAAACAATTTTCTCAAGGTAAGATTATTCTACAAAATTCTCATTTTCCTTCCCAGGAGCCCACAGTTTTAGCAAGAGTTTACAGAAAGACTACAGTGAAGTACACCAGAATCATAGAATCACTGAGGCTGGAAAAGACGTTAAGATCATCAAGTCCAACCATCAATGCAACACCACCATGCCTTCTAAAGCATGTCCACTACCTTCTTTAAAAAATGCACAAGAGATTCTTAAGCCAAGTTGCCTTTATACTCAGAGAACAGCTACACACATCGATGTCTTTGAGGTCTTCAAGCTGGAGAGGAGTTAAATAGTTGGAGATCTAATCACTGCACAGTCATAAAAGAGACCCTGTATTATGCTATGAGTGGCAGGTGTGCCCCTTTATTATAATTTGTGCCACTGGGTTTTAAAAAATTCACATCTGTAGTGTTGGCATAATCTGAATATTTCTGCATCCATGTTTATTCATAAACTTTTTACCTGGATGTGTAGTTGCTAAAAGGAATGATAGTGTTCTCATTTCCACCATTCTCACACTGGTGTATCTTCAATGAATTCAAATTTTAAGTAACTTTATACTAGACAGACTGAGAGGTGGATCAATTAAATGACTGAAAAGTAAAACCTTATTTCCCAGAGGACAAAGAATTATCCCATCAATTAGTTCAAAAGATCACTGAAAACATCTCATCGTCATGTATACAAAGAAAATTATCCTTTCATGCGCATAATTCTTCTGCTTAATATTAAGTAATCAAAATTGGCACTACAATTATTTAATTTATGATAACTGATTTCTAGGTTTTTCCTGAGAACTTTAGATACATATCCACATGCCAGAGATTCCTTCCTGTGTAGCGTTTACATCACTTCACCTGTATGTCTGAAAACTACTAGTGCTTTAAGATAAATAATCAGAAACTCACATTTTAGTTTATAGGCAGGTTCCACTCTGTATTTAGTTGAATATTTTGACTTGGTTTTTAGACTGAAGTACACACCTTCAACTGTTCTCTGATTCAGAAGGCAAGAACGGGATGATTAACAGGAATAGGGGATTTGTCTAGCTTGCACTGTTATTTAGATTTGAAGAAGTACTCATCAGCTGTAACTTTCTAATAAGTCCTAATTTATCACAGAATCACAGAATCACAGAATAGCAGGGGTTGGAAGGGACCTCTGTGGGTCATCTAGTCCAACCCCCTGCCGAAGCAGGGGCACCTACAGCAGGCTGCACAGGACCTTG
>Ga0065711_1040182_pt1 | contig 17179 bp, 14 predicted proteins | sample Hoacrofraction12_FD_59098 | JGI IMG/M metagenome (GOLD analysis project Ga0065711, IMG submission 59098) | Hoatzin crop microbial communities from Cojedes, Venezuela - Epithelial fraction 12 v2 (version 2) | ecosystem: Host-associated > Birds > Digestive system > Esophagus > Crop | place... | reverse complement strand
CTTCCGAAAAGGCTTTCTTACCTCTAGATTCACATAAAGTACTCTGATGACTACGTTAATTAAAGAAGTAGAAGCGTATTCAGTTACTGCCAGGAAGGAAATGTGCTGCGAGGAACTGCGATACCCCAGGCGCACGTTAGCTCTGTTTGGGGCAATCTCCTTTTCTGGGTCAGAGGAAAAACCTCGCTGTCTTAGAAGATATCCAAACTTTGGCTCTTCACTCTGATATTTACTTACAAACAAGTATTTTAATAATCAGAGAAATGGCCTTGCATTTCCAGTTCTGGCAGGCCGGTCTTCTCAGATAAACTCAAACTAACTCTCAGTGACATTTTCCATCTTCCTCCTTTGTCTCGCTTTTCTGCCGTCCCGTTCCATGCCCAAACCCCGCCACGTGCCATCTCCCAGGTTCCTGAGCACCACCAAAGCTTGTTTCTAATCCCTCCTTCTTGCCCAAATGGAAATATGAATGGGACTTTCACGACCCACGGTTCTCCTGCTGCTGCAGCCCTGCTCATGGGAAACTTGAATAAAAACAAAACAAAAAAATTTTAAATGTCAGATCAGATGTAAAATTAAGTGGAGAAAGCCATGAAGAACAGAAACCAACCATCTAACATAGAAAACCCTGGAAAACAGTCAGCATCAATACAATTCGAGAGCCTTTTGTGGACAGGAGGAATCGCCATACCAGCCCGAGGAAGAGATGAGGAACTCGTTGTCCCCAGCTTAGGAGGGGAAGGTGGACAGCATCTGAACACGACCTCAGCAAGCACTCCCGGTCAGGAACTGATAGAGACTCGGCCTTTGCAAAAAGCAATTCAGCTAACCAGCAAGAGGGAAGGGCTGGTAAGCCTGGCTGAATATCTGCGTTCAAGTAAGCCCACATTTTCGCCAAGGCAACGTATCAATCGACTGGTGGACGGGCACCCAAGTGCCACTATCTGTCCCGCCAGCGCGGAGCTGCCGGGCACAGCTCTTATGAGCTCCCCAAAAGGGGGCTGGCTTTTCCCTTTAGCGACCCTGAAAAACATTTGGAAAGAGAATCCCAAGTATAATGCAGGGCACACATCCTGTTTTCCTGAAGCTATACGGTTTCTCAAGTGTTATAAAACTGATTTGCCAGTGAGCGAGCCAAATGTATTGGAAAGACACAAGCAGCGCCTGGGATGGAAAGAAGGTGTTTTTAGCACACTCGGGCCAATTAAGATTTCGAAGGTTTCCAAGCACACCACTCCTCTTAACCCAACAGAAGGAAACGGAGTTTAGCGACTTATTTAGGGTTTCATTTGCTAATTTGCAAAAACAAGGAGAAATCTTCCTCTGCTCTCCAGCATCTTGTTGGGAACGCTCTTGCCAACACACAGGTGTCGCTGCCAACAGCTCAACCCGGCGTGACCCAAAGTTCTCCCTCCCGGTGCCGGCACGCTACCGCGGCGACGCGGGGAGGGAGCGAGACGCGCTCCGCGCTGGTGCGGAGACAGCTGAGAAAGGGTTTATTATAACCCTGACAACACATTTGCTGTTAAAACAAACCCGTAAGAACACACGCTACGCTGCACAATAAGCCAAGTTTAACCCAGTCTTGAGTGACAAGCCAGGTTTAAACCAGTCTAGGCTCAGGTAATGGAAAAGTTGCTCTGAGGTTCCGGCCTGAAAGAAGAAAGTTGCACATGTGCTACAAAACTGCAGCGGATTAAACGTTAAGTAAGGTTGCCTGTTTTCCTCCTTCCCCTCACTACAACTAAAAATGCTACTTTCAGATGACTGTTCTCAGCTTTAGCACTGATGATAGCTAGGTCAGAAGCCAGCCTTGGAAACTTTTACTCAGCAGCAGCTCGAGAAACCATAAATTATCTTTAGACTAAGTTTACTCGCTCCCCCCTCTACAGCGTGTGACTGCCAGCTCCCTTTCTCAAGGCTTCTCTTTGGACACCACAGACCTGCTCCAAAGCCAGGCAGAATCTTCACCTAGGCACGGCAGGGCCCAGGCGGACAACCCCAGGATTGCTTTTGCTAACACAAGCAGCAGACTAGGGCTGAACCCAAGGCTGAGGTTTAGGACTTCGGACACAGGGCAGAACTCCCAGCCAAAGCAGCGGAGTCTGCAGGGGAGCATCGCCAGTAGCTTCCCTTCCACCGCGATGGAAAAAATCAAGCACAACTCAAGCAGAGCTCGGTCTCTTTGCAGGCTAAGCCTGGAAAGTTTAAACTGAAGATGACTGGTTTCGAAAACTTTGTTTTTACAAATCTAAACCCCAAAAAGGTAATCAAAAAAAGTTTTACTAGCTGAAGGGTTTCTCCTCCCCCCCTGGGTCTATAGCAGAGACTTGGCAGAAACTTTCACTTCTGAGAACTTCAGTTACAAAACCTGAGCATAAAACCAGCAGACTCACTGCCCTCGGCTGACTGAGCCCACACCGGGACGCCTTTGCAGTTTGCCCTACACAGAGCCCTAACCCAGCCCTAGGGCTTCACAGCCTTGTAGTCAGAGAATGGACCGAGGTGTCAGTCAAAAAGGTAAGCAGCAGGAGAAACGCTGCAATCTAAAAGGTTAAAATTTGGGATTCTTCCTTTTTCCTCCATGTTTTCGTGTGCTTACAGAGGGAAGCAGGGCACTGCTTTGAGATGATCCTCACCAACGCACAACGACAGCAATTTTTCGTGTACATGGGGGCAAACCTACCAAACGCAAAGCCATCTCCGGAGCAGACAGTCACAGCACTGCTGGCTTAGGTCGAACACTGAGGTATCCTGACGGGTCGGCTGCGACGCCAAGAACGAGTTTGTCTGCACAGGAAGCAGCGATGTCCTCGCCCGACGCCGTCCGGGCGCTCGAGGTGAGGGGGGAAGGAGTCATGCTCTGACAGCTTTGCTCCTCCCTGGGTCTGGCCGCTCCTTCGTTGCCGGCTGCCTTCACTGAACAGCGATGCTGATGGCAGCTGCCTCCGCTTCCAACAGCACACCAAACACGGGCTTATCTGGCTCCAACAAGTTTTAGACAGGCTTTCAAGCACGGTAGCGGTTGGGGACAACTGCAGCAGAAAGGCAGATGTTTGACTCCGTAACTGGCGTTCATAGGCTAAAGCAAGAACATCTGCCACCTCCCTCTCAAAGCAAGCTACTCACGTTAAGGAAATCTTGCATCTGAAGCTGAATTTCTCCAATCATTTCTCCAGGGCCACGAGGGAATATCCCCGACACAGCCCACTGCACAAAGCTTTGGGGACGGCTGGAAGAGGTGAGCGGCACACGCCAGCGCTCCGGGAACACCCAACACCCACAGGAACTTGCTCTGTCCTGACGTTTCAGCCCAAAGTCGGGTAGGAAGGGCTGTGATCTGCTTTAAGCTGAACACAAAACCTCAAACGGTGTCAGGCTGTGGTGGGGATCAGAAATTAATGTAAGGTAAGGCAAAACCTTCCAGACAGGGATTAGCTGGGAAAGCCCTGCTGGGAACTAGAGCGAGTGCCAAATTGTGACAAAGAGAGATTAATACTTTCAGAGGCATTACCGCTACAAAACATCTGAAGAAAGAATGTTTTTCTAGAACTCTTCCTCCTCTGGCGTTAACGGCAGTTATCTGTCACACGCACGCGGAGGAAGACACGACTGCGCTGAGCAGCGGCGAGACTTTTGCCCAGGTGATTTTAACCTACATTCCAGCAAAGGGCAACCGACTTCTCCTATGTCGTGTTATCATTGCTAGGCAAAAATTACGATATCCTAGAGATAATTTTACAGGCATTTTATGCAAGCCCTCATTAGATGCAAGAAAGTCACTTTCCAGAAGTTTCTCTAAGGGCTCTTCTCTATGTGTTGATAATGCCTTTAATGCAATGGAGGTACTGATCAATTTACGAGCTCCACAAATCCCCTTCAGGCAGGGGTTTCAACAAACGCTAAGTAGGATCCGTAAACTTTACTATCAAAGGAAAAGGCCTGAAAAAAACCTTTGGAACATTCTTTTTGCCCATTGTCAGAAAATACAAGCCTTTGGCCACAATACCGCGTTTTCATTTTCTTGCACACTCTTTCATATCTGGTTTTGGCACTGCCCCTAAGAGGGCTTTGACTCGGGATCTGTCCGCACATTCCAGCAATAAATGACACTAACTGGAGTCATTCTTTAAAATATCTGTCAAATATAATCCTTTCACTGTTTCGATTCTCACTGACTTGCCCCCACAGTGATGGGATGAAGTCATAAATTATATGCCCTGCCACTCAATTTTCTCTGATTGTTTGGCAGAACCTCTCCACTAATAACCAGTGATCATCAGCCACCTCGTGGCTTAAGTGGTTTCCAATCATGAAAGATTTATCCACTGTGACTTCCAGTCAATCACGGAGACACCAAAATGGCTATCAGGCACTCTCATCTCGAGACCACAAGATGAGCAGACAGACTCCAGAGACGAGGGAAAGCAGATCAGAGTGCTGACTCCAGACACCCAAAAATCAAGAGAAAAGCTGCAATGGCTGCATATAAAAAGCACGTTTATCTTTGTAAGGATGTCAAAAACCCAGGACCAGAGCAAAAACGCGGCTCTAAAGAAACACAACTGGGTCACAGCACATGCAGCGATCACTCCAGCAGCTCAGGTCCATTTGAGGAAGAACTGTTTGCTGGGACAGTACATGGAGAACCACATTCCTCACCCAAGGCAAGACGGCACATGCACAAGGCAAGGCAGTGCCCCACAGCAGCTTTCAAATTCCCCGCTGGAGAACTATCCTGCATGTTAAACGTCACCTACCACTCCGAGTCAACAGGACTTCCAGCCATCAGGGGAAGAGAAGTGGGGCTGTCTTCTGCAGACCACCTTTGAGAGAACATGCTCCTCCCAAAGATCAGGCCACTGACAGACAGGCTCTGAAGGAACAGTATTTATCCTCCAAGGGAAGGGAAGGATCTGACCCGTACAGCTGGCACTACTTGAAAAATAAAGTTGAGAAGAGAGAGGCAATAGGTGCTAACTACAAGGGTACTCGGATCCAAGCTGCAGATACACCCACGAGCACGAGTTAAAACCAACGGCATTCTTGTCAGGCTCTTTCCTCCCCAGATCCAGCCAATGGTACCAAGAGCGTGGCATGGAAATCTGCGTGCCCAAAGTCTCGCACCTGCAGCCTCCAGAAGGAAACGCGGAGCATCACTGCAGTGCCCGCTGAAACAAATCCATTCATCGTGGAAAACTCGGATGCAGAAAAGGTTTTTATAAAAAGAGAAGTGGTGTTTGACTGTACTCTGTCTTTTGCTCACCTATGTTAAACACATGAAAATTCGCTAAAAGCAATAGGCTAGTACTATAAAAAGCATAGAAGATTACTGAGATGGAATAGACTGTAGACACCAGATACCGACTGCAGTCAGAGCACGCAAGAGGAGACACCAGTGCCAACTGGGCGAGTCAGGGCAGTGCCATGACGCTTACACAACACTCTCCTTCACGTAGCTACTTAAAAAGCAGCGTAACATAGCAGCTTCAGAGACAATAAGCATGCCTGTATCACGGGAGAGAGCTATGGGGAATTAATTGCTCCAGAACAAAAACTAGGAGAGCAAGCACAATTTATTTTGCCACATTCTTAAAATGAAATAAGAAAACATTTAAACACTACAACTTATTTAGATAATACACACTGGAAGACATCTTTTACTGCTGGCAGCTTGAAAGAAAAGAACATAATTACAATTCCAAGCATGAAATGAGCTCTCTTCCACACATGTCTGAACCAAGTCTAACTGTTCCACCAGCTGTAGTGAATCAAAGCAGGCAGAATTAAACAGAAAGGACCTCGAAGCAGCAGCTCTTGATGCCTTTAACCTAGTAATTGCGTGGCACCTGGATCCGGAAGGGCTGCGAAGGATTTAGCAGTTGCAGATGTGCAGCTGATGTGGTGCACAGAGCATTTGATCTCCCTGGAACGCAGGACCCCGAACAATGCATCTGTGTGCTGGCCCACCACACAGCCAGGCGTGGGCCCGGGGGATATATAAAAACTAACATTATACTGCAATTGAAAAGAAAAAAGTCACAGCATGAGCTTGACTGTTGTTTAACTAAGAGAAAAACAATAGCAGCTTTGGTCTTAAGGATCTGCCAGAATGACCACTAGCCACTTCCAGATACGTTCTTTGTTCAAGTACTTCAATACTCCGCTGCTTCATCAGCCGTCTAAAATCAGAGAGGCACAAAGGGGGCTAATAAGCGTAAACCCACGGTCACTCCTGTATCTCCAACCTGTCAGAAAAATTGTTAAAATGGCTCTAAAAGGGAGTTATTGGCGTTCTACCCTTACAGTGAAATCAAGTACTGAGTTTCCCCATTTTCATATTCTAAGTGTGACGCAGAAGTCGGCTCGTCTCATGCTTCACATCGCTTTCACATCTGCTTTCTTCAAAGGGTGCAATTCTTCACAGGGCACCATTAAAGCAGGAACCCCCGCTAAGGTCCTTCTCCTGCAAATCCAAGCCGAGCTTCACACATGGACCCCGGGAGAGCCCCGGACTCGGGTGCTGTGGCCTTGCCTCCTGCACTGCAGCCCAGAGGAGCTGGGCCAGCTCCGCTGCTTCCCCAGGAGCAGGGAGCAGCTGGGCACGCTGGCTCGGCCACGAGCACCACAGGTACCCAGCAACACCAGAGCAGCTATGTCACCTGCATGGCAAAACAAAGCTGAATAAAAGAATAAACTACACTGGAGTTCACATCGTCAGACTAACTCGAAGTTTGAGCCTGCATTTGAACAGAGCTTTCCACTAGAACTCAGTTCTTCTGAGATGAGGAGCTGCGAAAGCTGCTGTCTGTGTTTCTGCTAGGGAAGGAGGGGAAGCCCAATCTGTAAGGTCTGTGAATTTATTCTGACCTCTAGTATCACCAAGGCAATCATCTTGCCAGTATAGAAACACCAATGCTGCTGTTAGAGAAGTATTCTTAATGCGTCCAGGAAAAAGAAACGACGACAAGTCTCTCAGTCGAAAGAAGCGGACATTTCCCCTTTCAGTTTGTATATATAAACATCTGTATTTCTGCAAGCATGCTTGTTTTCGAAACAAAAGCAGAAGTACCAGCACAGGCACCTAGAGCAGTGCCACGAACACCCTGTGCTGCTGCACAGCGCTATTTGTACCTTCGTGGCGTTTTCCAGGCTGGCACTACCGGGCCTGCCGGGCCAGCCTGCCAACACAAACCTCCGAGCAGAGCCTGGCCTGCACGGGCAGGTAGCGTGGCTCTGACCTCGGCAGGATGAGTGTATCTCTGCATGCCCAGCTGTTCAATTATTTCCCATACACGAACGTGAAGCTCAGAGGTACGCACTAATTCCCCAGGACCTGAGACACAGCGAGCCGACAACAGCTCGGAGCTCAAACATACGAGCCCGACGAGGTTTCCGCATCGCAGAAGAGCTGCTCCTCGCCACCCGCACACGACGAGGCCGAGGCAGCCAGGCCTGACTGCACCCTCTCCTCCTCCTCAAATTGGTCTTTCCACAGCAAAGGCTTCACCTGAGAACAGCCTGGCATGCGGACTGCTGGCTTAAGACTGTGACCCCCAAGGGAGGACATGAACAGCACTGGAGCCCTGGGTGTCGTCTTCTGCTCCATGCTCAGAAGGTTTTCAGGCATAAAGAAAAGCAGTTCACATTTAAAAGATAGTTTAAGGTCACTTTTATATTATTTTAGCTGAATTAACATGTATTATTTAAATTTCACTCATTTCAATTGCTGCGATTTTAGGTAGCGCATTAAACTTCATAGAAAAAGTCTGAAACTAGGATTGGCTACAATAAACTAAAAATAAGCAAACCTGACAAAAACAAAAATCAGAAACATTCTACATAAAATCACACAAACCTTAGTGTATATTGAGATAGATATATATATATATATATGCATATTAACGTATTCTGCTTTAAATCATCTCTGCTACAGTGATCTTTCCTTCCCCATTTTTCAACCCTGAAAGAATTACCATTTCTTTCCAGACAAGAACTTCTGCCAACATTCTGAAGGGCTGAAGTCCAAACCACGCATAGTTCAAGAACAGCAGAGTTGAATAAAAAGTAAAAGTATAGCTTTTGTGGTTTTTTTTAATTATACCTTGTGAAAGTATGGCTGAGGTGGGGAAAAGAGAAGTCAAAATCATTGATTAATTCCAGAGTAATGAAGAAGGTTTATAACATACTGGAATACATATTCTAAGTTTGTCAGATTTATCACCATCCTTTAACATCTAAATTCACAGTGGCTCTACAGAAAAGCACACACTACTCTGCAATTCTAATACTGAAATGGCTTAGAGTCCACAAATTAATACTTTTACAGGCAAGGGTTTCATAACTAGGTCAAAGCAGGGGGGTGAAGTTTTAAATTCCTACTCACCCAGCAGAAAAAGCCAGGATCAACCTCCTTTCCCAGGGATCCCCAAGGTTTTAGCAGGGAAAAAAATTCCAACTTTGCAGAACTGCAAAATACAGCCCTCTTTCAACAGCTTTTAATTGAAGCCTCTCCAGGACCATGCCTTGAATTTTGACCAAACTTCCTCCTAAGCTACAGAGCACAGCTCTTCGCTGTCATCATCAAAAATGCAAGGCTTTAAATAATGAAAAAGAAAAACCTAAATCTGTATCAAGAGGTAAAGCTACAAAGAATCACAGAGAAAAAGGAACTGGAAAAGCACAAGTGGTAACCAGAACTATTCTAAGGTATCTGATGGACTTCAGTGGTTTTTACCTTCAAATGCTAAAGCCATGAACACTTATGGTTTTAACAAAAAATGTCTCACTATTTTGCCCAGTACACTCTGTCCTCCTTGTTTATATCCGAGAGTTGTTCCAAAGAAATTTAATAAGGACTATACAAAAAAAAAAAAGAGTCCAGTACTTTCTCCATTCCTCTGAGCTACTGTAAATTAATCATGAATATAGAAACTATTTCTGTAAGCAAAGGAAAGCTCTGCATGGGGAAGAATTTTTGTTTTATTTTGTTTTTTTAAGTGAAGTTTCCCTAAAAAAAAAACGTTCACTTTAGCGACACATGACATGAAAGCCAGCACCTTCGGCTGGGGCAGGAGAATTAGTGGCAGCACAGTATTCTGAGAGAAGCTAGGCTTGCCTGTATCCCTGGTCAAAAGTACACAATTTATATGGTAAGAATACAGAGAATACCCACACTTGATATCTAATTTCGATCCTATTCTGTGCCCCCCCCGTCTGAAGTCTGGAGGAATCCAGATTTCAGACTGGCAGCTTGACGCACCAGGAAGACACCACCAATAGGTGAGCAAACCAGCAGTGAATCGCTTCACTGACAACTATTTTGGTGTGTGCAAAACCATCAGAGTTGAGCTTTTCTGTTCACATAATTTGCTTACTAAATTTTGCTGCAATGCCCAGAGGCATTTGGGCATGCAATGCTGAGAAATAACTATGCTTCAGCCAAGGCACGCATGTTGCAAACACGTCACTGGAATTCCAAGCTACTATTATGCACAACTCATTGCTCTAGTTATCTGCCTTGAAGATCTAATTAATCCTCTTGCTCATCATCGCCTAAGCTTACACAGGAGTGTCTCAAAGCTTGGTGCTGTTTCACAAGTATGAAAAAAATAGATTAAGCAGCTCTGAAGACTACTGTGGGAAGAGAGACTGTCAGTCCACATTCCTCTCACCCAGGCAGGTACAAAGCACCACGCGGGACTCGGATATAAAACCTCCCCTTTGGTCCCCATCCCATGCTCCTTTCAGACCAGGGCAATAAGCCCCAATAACAGGCATCTCGCTACAGGAAATCCAATCTGCACTTCAGCATCAATTGGGGATGACCTTGAAACAGGGGACATTTAAAAATACATATGCATGTGCCCTTACAGCTGCACATGCACACCCAGAGCTAGGGTTATTTTAAATGCTTTCCTACCTTCAGCAAGATTGAGGTCAAGGGAATGAGGAAAGTTTCTGTATCTTTAAGCAAACCTTCGCGTATAGAATTCATATATTTACTCCTTACAGTAAAGCACCAAATAGCCAAGAAACTGCAGGGAGAAAGAAAGGAGAATTTAGCTGCGCAATACCCCGCTGAATGCAAAGCCCAGAGGAACTGCTATGTCCCTGCTACCAGTTCATTTAGACAGAGATCTCCTTTCAGACTGTTGTAAAAGCATCATTAAAAACTAGAGGAAAAAAAGAATTCAGGACTGGCCAGCTGCTACATCCAGATGCAGTCCTAAGTGTTGACAGGAAAAGAATACGTGTGGTTTTTTTTCCTGTAATTTATTTGTTTTCATGTTTTTATTTTGCCAAATCATTTACTACCTGTTGTCATTTGATTTTGACTCCATATAACATTTGTATAGCATTAAATCTATGCCATTACGTTAATTAACACACTTTACAATACAGTAACAAACAGACTTACTATCAGTCTCTGAGGTTAGTTGCTCAAGACAATTCAGGAGCAGTAGCTGGTTTATTCCTTTCTTATTACCCAAGAGCAAAGAGAAAGCTTTCATTAAACTTCTCAGAAGTTAAAGTTCCAAAGCAAAGCTCTCCAATGAATGTTTTTCCACTAATAAAATAAAATTCTGTGAATATTTATTTCCTACATTATCTCCAACCAAAATGCGCATTTCTATTACAACACTTAATTCCAATTAAGAAAACATTGAAAGGCTTCCTGCAAAAAACAAATACAGGATATTGGCAAGACTGCAAGAATGAGGTAAAAACTACTGAAGACAACAAAATAATTTTCTTCTGACTGTGCAATGCAAGAAGGAAATATATTTCTTATATGACACTAGCAATAAGTCTAGGTCCAGCAGAGAATAACCAGAGCTATTCAACATTGACCTTTGAATCCTTATACCATTAGTTTTAACAGCTGAAAAATTATATATAAGGGCAAAAATGACCAAAATCAAGGAACTCCTCCTGCCATACCTACCCACATCCATCAAACTGACCGGCTCTTCTCATTTGTTCTCAGCTCTTCCAAGTAAGTATTTTCCCCCCCGTATTTGCTTGCTGTCGGCGTCTGGCCAACTGCTCGAGCTCTGCTACGCCGGACTGCGAGCCAGCCTCGGGCAAAGCTCGAGCTGCCCCAGCGCACGCAAACACAGCCAGTCCTCAGGCTGCCATCACCAAACCTGGAAACAAACCCACTGTCAGGACCGCTGGGAAATTCAGAATTAAGGTTAAATGTTCTCACCTGAAGCCACAGCAAGTCACAGATAAGGTACTCTTAAAAACACCTGAGCTCTGCCTCATGGAGTCCAAGCCTCCCTGCAAGACGCATGATAACTTTCAGACTAACGAGTTTTCCTGAAAACCTCTGAAGTCTGGAAGTATTAAAATTTTCTAGGGGTACACGATGAATTAACAGTGCCATGCCAGGCCCTTCTTTCTGGCAGCTACCGCCGCCAGGAACAGCAGAGGCACCATCCTGAGCTTCCTTGTGAATCCCTAGAGACCACCCCTACCTTGCAAATCCTCCAACCCATTGATTACAGCCAGGACTGAGTCCTCCAAGAGCTTCTCCATCTCTTCAGCGTCCCACGGCTGCTCCCCTGCTGTGACGGCGAGGCATGGGGCCCACTCTCACCCGAGTGCTGCTCCCAGCCCTGCCCGGCCACACACAGCACCCAGGCGTTGCCAGCAAAGCCCACAGAGACACAAAGAGCAGCAGCACCTGAGAACAGAGCCCATCAGGGCACCGCACCTGTACATTACTGCGAGATAACACTGTATTTTCACATTATTGTATCATAGGAAGAGTCCAGACACACGCATCGCTCAAACTCCATCAAAACCCAACAGCTGTTCTTTCAGGTCAGACAAAACTCAACTTTTCACACCAGTGGTGAGTGTGCGATGGCATCAGGCTGGGAAAACCAGGCATCACCTCAACAGAACCGCCCAGCCACTACCAAAATGAACATTTGGAAAACTGAACTCCAGCAACTGAGGAAGAGAGTGAAAACTCTGAAGAACACCTGTCCTCAGGCTGCGAAGTCCTTCTGTATCAGAGCAGTGTCACCACTACCCGCCTTGTGACAGCACTGAAGACAGCCCCAGTAACTGGCACCTCCCGTCCCAAAACGCTAACATCACTGTTCGATGTCAATCCATTATGGTTCCACCGTTCAAACCCAGGAGCGAAATCCCAGCCCTGGATAACTCCGGGTACAACACGCAGCAGTCTGTCCGTCGGGGTACAACACGCAGCAGTCTGTCCGTCCTGCAATCAACGCTGTTCGCAACGTTCCCGTGACTCCCACGTGACGACCACCAGCACTGCCTCCAGACGCCCCCTCCCTCCGTGACCCTAATCACCACCACCAGCAATGTAACATCAGAACTACCAAAGCTGGCCAGCTTGGATTATTAATTCACTAGGGCAAAAATAAATAAAAAATAAGAATCCATCACAAGTTATACTTGCAAAAGCAAACACGACATCCTCTTACAGCGGTGATTTCCTAAAATAAATCGCACACATGCCTACCGTCTCCCTTCCTCTGAGGAGTGGCTAACCCAGAAAGGTGAAGTTACACAAGCTCACTCCTGTTTGACAGGGGAGACCCACGCACTGACTCCACCAGAAATAGCTGTTATGCTCCAAAGTAACCTCTAATATTGGTAAATATTCGAATCTAAATTTCAAGTAAATTTAGATGAAAGATTAGAGAGAGAATGTCGCCTTGCCTTTCCAGCAGTGTGGAAACGCTTGTCTTTTATAACGAGGGAGCCCATAAAAATAACAAGGGAGAAGGATTTACACTCAAGCTCCTCAAAAAAATCTAGAATGAATTACTGATTTTTGCAGCTACTTAGTGGTAGGAACAGATGGTTACAGGCAATAGTATTGACAACTTAACAAGCTACCACCCCCAAAGGTGAGCTTCTAAGTCTGTTCCAAATTCAAGAGTTAAAAACATTACAGCTGAGACTGCCGCTCTCGGGGAAGCAAAGAGTTTCAGCCAGTCCCACAGCGCTTCAGAAATCTGCTTTATTCAGGGCTGTGTTCTGCCATGGTCCTCACCAACGGGCTGCAACTTCCCAAAACGTCGTGTGTCCTCCCGGCACAGTGGCCTGCAGCCATCTGCCCGCACCCCGGACGAGCCTGGGCCGTGGCGAGGGCAGGCAAGGTGGATTAAACAGCACTGAGTAACAGCAGAGCTTTCAGGATTTGTCTACCAAACCACAGCCACCGCTAAGGACAGAAAAGCCAGGCGTGCCGGCTTCCCAAAATGCCCAGGCACAGAGAGGGGCTCCAGGAACTCCAGCCTCTGCCACGGCGAGCACAGACGGCAGCCCGCGCCCCTTGCTCGCTCCAATGTCCACAACCAGGTGCACGTTTCTGCACAACACCCAAGAAATCCCTTCTCCCAGCTCCTGCACATCTCCAGCAACTGGAAACCATTAGCCTGTCCAGCCTCAATCCAAGAGCAAAATACTAATTAAAACATCAACTTGTTAAATACAATTCGATGACGTTGTCTTTGAATTTCTGCTGGAGAAGTCCAACAAACCACGGTAAAACAGGGATAACACGCAGCGTTGCAAAAGCTGTCAGAATACCTGAGTTCTCAAGCATCTAATTAAGCCAGTAATGAATTAGACTGAGCCTGCAAATCTCAGCCCTTGTTGTCTTGTTCTTCTAAAATTAAAGCTCTGCCAAGAATTTAACCACGGGAACAGAAATAATGATAATGCCTAGTCTCCTTCTTCACACTTGACATTTAAGACTTACTTTTCAGAAGCATCTCCTGTTTTAATCAGAACTCCCCTTCCAAAGAATATCAATAACGCATATCCTTCAGGCTTGCATCTGCCTGCAGTAATAGAGATTTCCCCCTTTTACATGCACATATTAAACACACAGGCTGCACTTGCCTGTTGCAGTGCTAGACACTTCGGTGGTTCAGCCACACCATCTTCCACATAAGGTTTCCACAAAAATTCCACTCCGTTTTTTCCTGCCACGTCCCACCACCGAGCGAGGATTGTCCCCTCGGGGGGTGTCAGGGGGCTGACCCGTACTTGCCGGACACCAGCAGCTCCACAAACGCTGGCCGAGTTACTGCTGCATCTCCCTCAATATTCCTGCAACGGGGATGCATCCGCCAAACTCCAAAAACTACTTCTCCCCTTGAAGAACTCGGGGATTTCAGTGTAAAATCACCAGGCTCCCCATTATCTACACTATTATTTAAAAGAGCAAAAGGTAAGGGAACAAGAACATCCTAAACTATTCTTCATTCAAGAAGCACCACAGTGAGCCCGGTCTTATCAGCAGGCCTTTGGTCTGCAAGCTCCTTAGGGTAGGAACAGATTGCACACCTCTTGCTGCCAAATGCATCATCTGCACTTAATCATCGCATGATGGATATCTTCTGAAAACAAGCGATTTCAGCCATATTTTGTGTAATCCTGCCTTTTCACTCCAAAGCCTGTCATCTCGCATCCAGTGTCATTTCCTCAGGGCGGAGACCGTAACTTCAGCCCTTCTCAAGAATGCACTTTGGTGCTACCCAAAACTCTCAGAAACAAATACAACCACCACCCCAAACACTGCAGCTCACCTCTCCAGGGAGCGTTTCCTCGGGCAGAAGCCTCCTGCAACGCGACACACCAGAACCTGCCTGGAAGCACTGCTCCTTTCAGAGGTCGTACCCAACAACACCGCTGCACCGGCATGGAAGCCGTAACCGGCTGCTGATGCACCAAATCACCGGCAGGTTCCCTTCCCAACAGCGCGTCTCCGTGTGCCACCCAGGTGCCTGTCTCACAGGAGCCTTCCCCTCGTGAAACGGACTCTGCCAGTTCCTGGAAATGACGATCCTGTGCATCATCTACATCACAAGCCTGTTTTAATGAACTTCTTCCTAAACGCAGCTGATTTTTAAACATGGAGTACAGTAGCTGATGCAAATCTACAAAATTCTAACTCAAAAGTATACTTTAAAAAAAATAAAACCGGATTTTTGTGGTCATAATGGAAACCCTTTGGAGAATAAAATTATTCAAAAACAAGTAGACTTGGAGGGGAAAAAAAACCACCAATTATTTTCCTTCTTTTTAGCTTTGTCTAATTCTAAACACAACACAGGAGGAAGGAGGACAAGTGTTATCTGTGGTTGTGGATTGCTCTTACCAAGACCCCCCCCTTCCATGTTACGGTGAACACACAGATCAGACTTACACCCAAAGAACAAGTCAAGCAAGACATTTTCCAAAGAAGTTTCTGCTTAGCTCAGATCTGTTCATTAGAGGTGCTGTATTGTGCACAGGGGCCAGGTTAGCTTACTAGCGGTGGAAAGGTTAGTGGAAGCGAATTAATGTAAGTGCTCCACTCTCTAACATCTGACATGCAAGAAAGGAGCTTCCCTACCTACACCTCTCCTAAAACGTATGTTCAAATTGAGGGCATGTAGGTGGCATCTGCCAAAAGTGGCATGTGAATAACATTGGCAATTTAACAAACTCTGATAAAATACAGAGAACTGTAAAAGCAGCAATTTCAACACTCAAATCAAATGCTTATGCTGATATTGCATCTGAGAATCCAGCTTTTTCATCGGGGTAGAGGGAAGGATTTGAAAGATCTTTTCTGCATGTGTCAGCGGTGTTTTGTGTCCAAAAACTCCAGCCCCTGTGACCAATGAAGAGATCTAGGCTCACAATATAAAGCCACCTCTCTTTAACCTTTGCTTATGGTGAAGATATGGCTTTAAAAATTGCATTTACATTATACACAAAATGGACAAACAGAAAAGCTTACTGCTCCTAAGGGCCGTGGAAACCCACCTCACATTCACACCGGCAGGACAGCATGTGGGCCCCAGGCGAGAAACGCTCTGCACCCGCCCATCTCCAGCCTGTCCCAGGCTGAGCCACGCACCAGCACAAACCAAACCACCGCATCCAAAACACTCCAGGAAAACCTGCACCTGAAGAGCCACCCAGCTGCTCCACAGCACTTCCAAAATCTGTGTTTTTCTGAGAGAAAGGGCTCCACTCTTTCAGGGGTGGGGTGAGGACCACAGCAGAAGTCAGTCAAAGCCACAAGCCACACAGTTCCACTTCTTTAATGTTACATGAGACTTCATTCCACTTGCACGTGGCTTCCCCTCGCCTCTCCAGGCCCTGCCTCGTAACACATCAGCTCCTCGCCCCGAAGCCAACGCTTCCATACCGTACCCCAGAACCACAGGGAAAGCCTCACTGCTCAGCTCGGCTGTGACCGACATGCCAAAGTAAAAATGTACGCTGCACTTCTGCTGTATGATCTTCCAGCTCCTCTGATGTGCAAGGGCTAAGAATTGAAACAAGTGGAAAAAAAAGCCAGCAAGCTCAGAAGAACACTTCTATGCAAAGAAGTATCTTCCTTGTGGAATACTAAGCTGTATTACCCCAAAGCAGTAAAAATTGAACACTGTACATGAACACGTTTAAGCACATTAATAGAAAAATACCAAGCAGTTAAGTAAAGTCACGTTCCACCTAAACAACGCTACCATTCTTGCAGCATCTGACTTTCAGAGGACAATTCAGTCCTGGCAGCATGTATTGTAATTGCTTTTCCACTACGGGCCTCAGCTTTACAATTGCATCCTTCTCAGGAGGTCAGAACAAGGCACGGCTGCAGCTCGGAGAAGCAATTCTGTTTAGCAGCGCTACCTTATTCATCCTTTTAATCTTACACCTACATATTCATTATCAACTCCGTCAAACACCAGCGCCAAAGCACCATCAAAAGCCGCTGCAATCTCTCTGCTGCTCAGAGAAAGCCTTGACCCCTCCGCTTCCCTGATGAAGATGTCAGGAAAGCACGAACCACACCAGCTGTCGGCTCCGGCGCCGGGGACCGGCGCTGCGCACCCCTCGAGGCGCCGAACCCCACAGCACGCCCAGTGCGATGCAGCCATTTCTTGCTGTCAACAAGTAAAAAGAAGCTGCCATGATGCACCCGGCTTGTTTCGAGCAAACCGTTCAAAACAGCTTAGGGAGAAAATACCTGTCCTACTCATTGCAGGTGCGTTGCAGCCATCCAGACTCCGGGATCTCTGGCAGACGACTGAGCTCCCTTTTTCTCCACCCATTTCGATAGCACCTCTGCTGCTATTACCACAGAAAGCTGGGAGGGGGGGGGGGGGAACTATACAACACAAAA
>Ga0065711_1040181_pt1 | contig 17179 bp, 7 predicted proteins | sample Hoacrofraction12_FD_59098 | JGI IMG/M metagenome (GOLD analysis project Ga0065711, IMG submission 59098) | Hoatzin crop microbial communities from Cojedes, Venezuela - Epithelial fraction 12 v2 (version 2) | ecosystem: Host-associated > Birds > Digestive system > Esophagus > Crop | place... | reverse complement strand
AAAAAAAAAAAAAAAAAAGGCAGGTTATATGTATTCTTCAGGTGTGTCTGTAGATGACTCTTCTTTCTGGAGTATCATTCAGGTATTATCATTAACCAACTTTTTGCGTTGTCTCTAAGAATATATTTCTATCCTTTCTGCCTATCTAATTTCAGCTGTCACCAATGTCAAGAGCGTACAATTGGTAAACAGCAGAGAGATAATAACATGCTTTCTGGGCAGTCCTCAGGAGGTCTGGTTTGACTGCTTTCAAACATCTGGTTGAGCAATTAAACAGAAAGCTAGCTAACACCGATCAAGGTTATGTCCTTGTCAAGTCTCTTGTTTTACTTTACCTCTAAAAAAATCAAGCAATGGGAGGTGCCAGGGAGCATCATGTGGGGATGCCTCAGGAGGGGGTGAATCAAGGGCAACCTCCCACCGGCTTGGCTCTCACGGAGGGGTCCATTAATAGCCCCTCACGCAGAAAAGCTGGACCCAGGACCAGGGGTCACCAAGGAGACGGGGATGGAGACCACCACTCCATGGCAGAGCTCAGGGAGGGCAGAGATGGCCCCTGAGGCCAAGGGTTGGGGGGGGCAGGTGGCCCTGCAGTTACAGCCTTTTGATACCTTCAGAGACCTGATGGGCTGCTGTGAAAGCCTCTCCACAGGATATGTGCCCACATTAAATTGCAATGTAGAGAATAAAGTGGATGTTAAGGTGGACTACAAGACCTTGCCTGACATCCTTACAAAGAATGTCTACTTAAATGTGGAACAGGACTGGAGGGGGCTTTGGTGTCAAAAGCAGCTTCTGGGGAAACTGCCTTATTTCATTGTAAAATAGCACTTAGTCATGTTGACCTGACTTCCCTGAAAGTCATGCCACTATTGATAAAAAAATCAGTTGTATACAGAGACCATGCAAAAGAATGTGATGTTGAAGGACACGAAGGTATGTGGTGGTCAGAAAGGTGCAGTATGGGCAGAGGGAACCAGGGCAGCAGAACAGGGAGAAAAGCAGCATGGATGGGAGCCTGTGCCCAGAGGGATATAAAGGAACTTGTGAGCATAGAACAGGTTCACCTGGAGCATCGGTGGCCATCTGCATGCACATGTGGGCTGGGTAGTTGTCTTGTGTCGGTCTCCAACGGCATAACCATTCCTTGATATTGCCACAGAGGGCAAGCACCAGTAAGCTGTATGTCCTGCCTAAGAAAAAGCCACTGCAGCTTCCAGGCCATATGAGATTTACCATCCTGTGTGGCAGCAGGATGGATGCAGCCATCCAAGGGAGCTGGCTGCTCTGGGGGACAGACAGAAATGACGATGAAGTCACGAAGCTGTGACTGTTTTCCCTGTGTTAATGCTGTGTGCAGGACCAAGAGGACAACACTTGCCCCCGGGCTGTGCTGATTTGCATCCTTTGCTGGCCTGGAGAAGGATCTTCGGTTTCACACAACAAAGCAGATGTGACCTATATCCTGACAGATGAAGAAACCCGGTGTGGGTTCTGGGATTCACGGGTAGGGATAATGATGCTGTTTCCCAGAACTATTAAGAAAAACACCCCCAAACAAAACAGAATGAGTCCACTGGGAAGGCTGAAGGGTGCACAGAACACAGAAGGTCATGGCAGATACACACCCTAACTGGGACTTCACCTGATCTTCAGGGTGGTGGATCCCAGGCATCTGTCTGTCTGCCTGGTAGATGGGCATGCACATGCCAGCAGGACAGGCTGGCATTTTCTTTTGAATAAAAGGAAAGAGGTTCAGAAGGGAGGGGTAACTCTGTCTGTCACCCTCTGAAAGACCGGAGGTGAAAGCTGTGTTTAAAAAATGCCTTCCTAGACCAGGTGTAGAAAGACAAGAAACAGTAGACAAATCACTATGGAAAATGAGGATTTTATGGAGTTTTACAGTTTGGATTATTTTATGCATTTTTTAGAGTGTAATATTTAGTAGAATTTCTTTAAATCCTTTTGAAAAAGACAGTTTCATTCTTAATAGAACCAGCTGACATTTTCACATTAAATGTTTTAAGAGAAAAAAAAATATATATGTGTATGTATATATATATATATGTACATTTACATACACATTCTCAAATGGTAAAAGCTGCTTAGAGACATTAAAAAGTCATTAATTTACTGGATTGAAGACAAAGAGTCATTTCAATTTCAAAAACCTGTTGGTTTTGGAAAAAACAAATTAACTCAAAATTCATTTTGTGTTTTAAAATTATTCTCTACATAGAAATGAGTATGACTTACAGTTTTCTTTCCTTCAGCTTTACTATAAAATATTTAATATCATTAAGAACACTAAGATCCAGGAAAAAATCATTTTCCCTGTCCCCAAAACATTTTGTCACCTTGCCTATCACCAAAAAATTAAACTGTTTTTAATTCACTGCCTCAGGGAAATCTGTCAGGATTGACAGAAACCAAACAAAGTAAGCATTGGTAGAACTTAATTCTAAATGGAATTTAATGGCTTTTTCATCCTACCTCCCTAACTGCTGTTTTGAGGTTTGCATTGTTGGATTTTGCATGCATTTTATAGGCAGAAAATTCAGTATATACAATGTAAATCATTAAGACATGATGGTAAACACAGGGGTAAAAAAGAATGCCACAAATAGTCCTGAGAAAATAAAGTATTAAAAATTAAAAAAATATCTAAAACATTCTTCAGTTTAAAGGGATCTTGATTCAGGTAAACGGTTGTCCTCTTTCAAGACTTCACCAAGGTCATTCATCTACAGTTACTAATGTCTCCTGTACTTAAAGACCATTAATCCCTTCGCTACTTAAGGTATAATTCCTCACAAAATTTCGTAATTAATTCATGCACACATTATTCCTTTTCATTTATTACACTTGAAGCTAATTATATGTTTCTGTAAGGCCCTTAGAGGAAGGAGCTACGTGAAAGACTTTGGGGTTTTTTGCAACGAATCAGAGAAGTCGAAGTGATAATTTAATGAATGTTCTGGTCCAGATTTTTATCTCGATTGCATCATGGCGAACAGCAGTATTGAATAACTGAGTGTATAATTGAAATCACAGCCTGGTCTCCAACAGCAGCAACTCAGTATTTGAAACGATACCTTCTAGCACTGTGGATGTACAACTGTTTATCAGTACTGCAAGGACAAACAACCATGGCAGCTTGAGCATGTCAGCCATCTCCAAAATGATACTTCTTTGAGGACTAGAAAGAATTCTTTTGTTATATTTTTGGTGGGTTCATTGTCCCAAACTAGCACTGCCAGAAACCACATACTTCTGCTTTTCCAGATGACTCAGAGTAAGAAACATTGGCGGAATATCTATGATAATGGCCTTTATGGAAGAACTCCGTATTATCTACTCTTTCAAGTTCATCATAGGCAGAACTGACAAACAGTGAACATTCAGTTCAGTGGTCGAGACATAAGAATATCTTGGGCTGAAATGAAGTTTATGATTCATAATTGTAGAAAAACGAGAGAAAAAAAATGTTGAGTTGACCCAGAACAGTTTGATCCAACCGAAATATTTTTACTTATTTAATAAGTGTTTAAATGTGGTTTTTTTAATGAAAACTGATATTTCAAGAAGAAAAATCAGTCTTTGATACATTAGCCAAGCAGTTCCAAAAGAAAAAAAATATTTTAAAAGATTGAAAATGAATATTTGATTTAATATTTCAAGCAAATACTTTGATAGTTCTGAAACAAACGAGAAGAACTCTTCCTTTTTTTGTCACCTGAAATACCTTCCAAATTCTGAGGAATTTTATAATTATTTCCAATTACTTTGGAAGTTTTGTTGTAAAATTCAACTGTTGGAAAGCCCTTTCATCTTCATCTTCACTATCAGGGTAAATATATATTTTTTTTCTTAAAATTTGCCTGCATTTGGTTTAAAAACGAACCTGAAGTTTTGCACAAAACTACTAGATTTTGTTGGTTTAAAATTTGCTTTTATCTCTCCTGGCTACAGATAAAAGCTTGAATATGTTAATTATCAAGTGTCCACAGGCAGAATAACAAGCGAGAAGACATTGACTACGCTGCCTTTTCAGTCTTAGTTCCAGAAATCACTGCTTGTAGCTTCAGGTCTCTGACTCCTGGTTCCAGCAGTTGCAGCTGGCCCTGAGTTGCAGCTAAGTGGAGAGCAGTCATCAGTGGCAGTAGACGTACCCTGGCACTCTGTGAGGACAGTTCTCACGTTCCTCCAAAAAATCAGAGAAAAGATTTCCGCTGAGCAGAGCTCTTCCAATTTTTATTGAAATCCTCATGCCTAACCGCCTCCCTGACAGCAGTTTCACTTTCCATGTGAATTTCTAGGTCAAACTTGCAGACAGAAGAGAGATTTTGGACGACGTAGTTTTGTTCCAGATGCCCATCAGCGTGTCTGAGTGCCTGGTGTCTAAGTACACGAACAATTTCAAGTGCATGCTACGCTAGTTAGGAACCGTGTCAATCTTCCAGGCTGATCTATAGAGCAAGGGCCTCAGCTGCATCCTGGCCCCATTTGTGTGCATAAAAAGGCTAAAGCAGCACGCGGAGGCTTCCAGAAAACGTTATTAATTCAGGACTGTCACCTCCGCAGCACGGGCAGTGTGGGAGATCAGCTCACAGGCGTGCCTCTCCAGCTTTGCTCCGGGTGTTGTGCCAGTCTAGGAGCTGTGCAGCGAGGCGAAGACTTCGCTTAGGGTGCTGCTGGCCTTTTAAACCTCATTGTGACAAGCTCATGGATACAGCAGTGAAGTCAGAAAGGCCTGAACGTCTGGGTAAAGATGAAAAAAAGAGGTGGAAGCTCTCTAGTTACCAGAGCAGCCCAGAAGTGGCCATGCACAGAAGTGGCTGAAAACCATCTGCACCGCTCCACCTCAGTGCTAGGTGCTTTAAAAGATGCGTCTCAGAATCACACTTCTGCTTAGGTGTGAAGAAAAATGTTATCTTTTTTTTCCCCCAGAGGACATGGACTTTGCTATATACGTCACTGCTGAAGGGAATACAGGTCTCAAACAGCAGCACGGCAGCCTGGGGTTGTTCTCCAGTGGGAGTTCTTCTAACTTGTGATGTTCTCTTTACTATTAAAAAAATTTATCAATTGTATTAAAAAAAAAACCACAAACAAACTGAAAAAGACGTCAGCAATGTATTTATAATCTCATCTTCTTATCATATATTCACATTCTAATTTCTCATTGTGGAGAATTTACTGGTCCCTCAAAGAATCAATCCACATCATATTCAGTAAATCAAGTTCTCATTGAAATCAGTGGCAGTGGCACAAACCCTTAATGTTTATCTTCAGTCCTAATTTACAGTAATTTCCAATGCATATTGATTCATTAATTGACTAGTATTTCTTGCGCAAAAATCTCTACAACTTCTGCATATCTTCCTAGAACTAATTATGTGGATATATGTAAGCCTTTCATAGAAAACACAGGGATTAAAGGAAGCTCCTGCTCTTTTCAGGGAACAAGAGGTACATGAGTTATACTTGCTTCATTCTGAATTATTCAGTCAGCTTAAAATGCACTATAAAATATTAAGGGTAAACCTTTCTGTTAATTAATTATGATTAGGTACTTTTTGCTTCGTTTCTAATTTCATCAGATTTAAATGGATAGTACCTCCTGCATAAATATTGTACTCAGCTATTTAGTGTCATTTTAGCTTTGTTGGCATAGCATCACTACATGAAGAAAAAAACCATTCCCTTCACAGCTATCCTGTTTGAAGCCCATTTGTCTTGAGAATCCATCGTCAGATGCCTCCAATTTTGACCGAGGCAAGCGGCATGCAGAAAGAATAGTTTAACAGGTGCTCGCTGGTATGAGTATTGCCTGACCAAGCCGAGTTTCTCCTGGAAACTGGCAGGTTCACTCGTGTCACAGCAGCAGCTCAGCTCCTCTGAAGCACTTGGGTGAGACGTGGAAGGAGCACAAACCCCTCCACCTGGGCAGCAGTCAAGGCAGCCCGAGGAGCCGGGGTGGGAGTTCCACAGGGAGGGAGCTGCCTTCCCCTCCTGGCTGTGGAGACTTCACCACCTTCCACAGCAGCTGCCCGGCAGCCATGCAGGACTGCTACAGAGCGAGAGGATGGACATGTGAGTGCAGGCTCTGACAAACCTCAGTTGAAGTGAAAGCTTGACGATAAGCATCATAAAGCTTGGTATGCCACGGCCAATTTCACTATTTTGCTAGAGATAGGCTAATAAAAAAGCCATTGTTCAATAGTGATTTTTATGTGAAATTCTATGTGAAAAAGGAAATTCATTCTGAAATTAATATGGTGATGCTAACTTTGTCATATTGGAGTGAAAATAAGAATTCCGCCTTTTCCATATTGACCCTTACAAAATCATGCAGGCTTTCTGGAAGCATGACGATGTCCTTAGGAAGACAAGAAGTTGTCTGGGGCTTATTGGTGTTATGTCATTTGCATCTGGGATTAATCTAAAATTCTCAAGGAGGCACGGTGTGAGAGAGGAGGGGTTGAGCATATAGCACTCACTAGGGCTTGGAAGGGGTTTTCTAAGCTTTTCCCCACAACCTGATGGACTAGAAACCCATTTCACCTTTTCAAGCAAATACTTTTGCATAGGTCTTTGAGTTGGGATACTCTGGCTTTATGGGAAACATTAAATGTTGAAGAATTGTTTTAAATCTGATTCAACAACAGTGGCATTATCATGAGATTAGGGAATGGTTTAAGGTTTTTTTTTAAGTCTTTGCAACATGACCAGTGGCGCATACATTCATGCCCTATTACTGACTCCAGCTGAAGGAAAACAGAGAAAGAAACATGGATAAAATACAGTGACAGAAACAGCAACACTCGGACCCAACAGGGATTTGTGATCCACTGGGCACTCTATTGTTTCCTAGTGGCTTAGTCATCTTTTGCCAGTGACAAAATTACTTACTGACCTCCCAGTGATATCATGAGAAACACTCCGTGCTTTCTTGATTCAGAGGGGCTTCTGGAGCTCCATATGAATGCTGTCAAACTGTATCTGAATAATTTACTGATGATAAGGTTCTATCAGAAGCTAAAGAAATAAAGGGACATTCCCTTCTCTGGCCCACATGTGATGGATAACACAGGGATAGAGAGAGATGTACGATTTCTGCATCGCCCCATGGAAAAAGAATTAGCTCAGGAATCTTTCCTACTTCCCAGATGCCTGAATCCCCCCATATCTGTGACAGAGAAAATGTTACAAGATTGTGAATTACATGGACACCATGCAGTTTAACTTTTTTTAATTACCTTCCTCAAAGTTTCAGTGAAGGGGAAAAGCAAACAAGACCTATTACAGCTGGAATAAGACAACACCAAGAACCTCAGGGTCTGACCTACCACAGATATTACGTAATGGCAGTGGCTCATTAGGCGAAGGAATATGTTTATGTTTTCTTTGTTTTTAAAATCCCCAGTTCTGTGAAGCTTTACACTGGCTATATTTCAATTTGCATAGAAGAGGCTACTATGGTAACCTTCTTTGTGTTGCTAGGGCAACCATTTAATAACAATTAGTTCCTTTAAAACAAATTCACCTGTGATAGTGTGTTAAAGATTACACACAGCACTTCCAAAAAGTGTGAACCTTCTGTGGGAAGGAGTCTTACTACCATTTATAACACCTCAGAAAGACAACCTTTTTTTCTTTTTGTTTGTTGTTTTTTTTTAAACAAGGAAGCACAATTACTCCTCTTGCCGTATCCACATACATTTATGTGACTTGCATGTCTTGTACTGTGTCCACAATATTTTTGTGCTTGGAAAAGACAGACTCAATATTATAAAATTTCAACAGGACTGCACCATTTCAGGTCTCTTGAATTAAAGAGTGTCTTCATGTCCTTAAGGCGTTCTGCTCTAGCAGAAAACTGCATGCAGGAAAACTGGTTTTCTGACATCGTCAGCAAGAAGTGATGAGGTTTATTTCTGTGAATGGGTGTGCGTTACATCACGCCGTGCGGTGGAGGCACCCTTGGTCAGACATGGCACACCTCAGACGTGAACTTCACAATATGGGAAATTTCACTCTGTGTATATTCAGTTAAATGAGAATTCAACAGTTGTGAAACTTGAGCCTGAATCCACACTTGCTCCCTGATTTACCCACCAGGAATACAGCTTTTATAGGCAGTATTCTCTACTCGCCTCACTGCTCAGCAGGAGCTGGAAGTTAAGGGTGAGAAAACCTTCCCACGGATGACATTTTACTCCTGAACACCTCAGTTCAGTGGGTAATATTCAACTAATACACTTATAACGCTGAACATAACCTTTAACACCCTTGGTGTTCTGGAGCATCAATACATCCCTTTAAAAGACTCACCTGAGCTGCCATGGACAGTCTCTCGTGATGAGCAGAATACCTCGCCACCAAACTGAAAAACGGTTTGCACTGCCCTTTCCTTAACTTCCCACAGATTTTGTGTGCAAGGCGGTTGACATTACTTGCTTTCAGGAGTGAAACTCAGTCTCCACACTGGGACTTAGGTACCTGCAGAGAGTCACAGATTTCACAGTGGCCTGATCTTTAGTTTCAGATAATCCTGAGTGCTGTGCAGAATTTCAGATTTAAATTTTGCCTGCTTTGTGATTTGAGGTTCTGTTTACCTGCTGCAAACTCAGACCATACTCTGGGCTGCATGAGAGTTCTTAGAAGCAACATTTCTCACTCCTGTCAGACAGCCAAGGAAAGGAGAGTTTGTTTATTGCAGCCACCTGGGGAGGGAGATGATGAGAAATGGGAAACCCTCTGAAACCACTCCTCCTGTGGTTCTGAGTAGCTGGGGGAGTGCAGGTGAAAGAAATTAGAACAGTATAAAGGAAATGGGACTGAAAGGAGAAGCACAGCTGAGCCACAGCTATTTCTCTGGTGTGTTTAGACACTCTGCTGAGCTCTTCCCAGTGCAGTGACGCCACACAGGTAAGCAGACTTGCAACCCACACACACTGAAATGGCTAAAAAAAAATGCACAAACCTGTCCTTGTCAAAACATGAGGCTGACACAGTTAGCTTGATGGTCTGTTTTTTGATGCCTGTAGCTATTATTGAAGACATTGCTTTGAAATGTAACTTGAAGAATAGTGAGACTACACAAATTTTCTTATCACCAGCAATTTACCTGGCTTTTCATCTATCATAATATATTGGGTAACATCTGGTAAAGAATCCTTTTTCCCCCCTCTCTGGCACTTCTTTTAAAGCGGCACTGATGAATCGGTCTGACTAGGGGCTGTAAAAGGAAAGCAGATGGCACACTTATCAACCAAAAACCAATCCCACAACCTTGTCCTTTACAAGTGTCTTTGGTGAGGAGGCAACTTGCTAATGACAGCAATTAGCATCATGGAAATATCAGGAAGGCCAGAACCTTGCAGACAGTATTTCTGATAAGCTCAGGGATTGATGCTTTTGAAGCTATCCAGACAGGTAGAAGCCATTAGTGTCTAATGTTAATTTATCACAACTAATCAGGCCCTCTGGGTTTTTGCTTTGGTGTAATGGGAGCTTGCTCATAAATGCTAAATCAAGGAGGAAAAACTAGAGATCTCTCTTTTGTCACAGTACAGGACTCTCACATTTTTGTTTATAACTCTCCTGCTGTATGGATGTTCAATGTTAAGTTGTCCTGTGTACATTGTGGTTTGGTGAAAGTCACTCTTTTTCCTTTAAAGTAACTTCTTCCACTAAAGGAGCGGAGAAACAGTTCATAACAATTTAGTTGAATGAATGTTGTGTGTAGCAACTAATTTTGATTACTATTTTAGCCTGTAATTTTATTCTGTAATTGTAGAAGTCCTTTTTGAGAAGGATGCAATGATAGGAACAGAGGTGCCTGGTAAGAGAAGGACAGGGTTTTCAAGGAACAGCAGTCTGCAGATTAATTTGTGAGTGTCCTTGCAGCAACTTACATAAAGTGATCACTCTCCCTCATTGTGATGTATTAAGATTACCGATCAAGAAAATTAATTTATAAGATGCAAGATCTACAACTAAGTTTCATTATAAACTCAGTTTGGGCTCTCTCTGTACAAGTCACAAAGATGTTTTGGTCACAACATTGGTAAACTGACCCTTGAGGAGCTCTACCAGTTCCTTGGTGAAACATCTCTCTCTCTCAGCACATTTCTCAGCCGAAGTGACTCACCCCCTTGTAGATGATTTGGAAAGAAGTATGATTAATTCTTGCTTTGAATGACCCTGGGTTTTGCCCAGGTAGCTCTCAGTGGGATAAATCCAGAAGATCATAATTCTGAAGACTGTCTGAAATTCTTCATTTGAATGGTGAAGGGCCCTAACAAGCTTCAAGGAGAGTGCCAGCTTATTGCTGATAACTCATCTTCCATAAAAAAACTGAATAGAGGTTGATCTCTATGTAGCTTTATTACACAGATAAAACACAAATTCTGCAAAACGCACTAGGAAAAATATTTGTCCAATAAAACTGAAACAAATCAGGGAAATCTGTTTTGGATTCAACCATGTTTATTCTCCAAGTGTTCATGTTAGAATTTTTGTCTACAAGTTACTTTTATGGTAATTTTGAGTCTTCAGATTCATTTTAATCTGAAAATGTAGTGTTAAGGTGGATATTTCATCGTTGCACCATTCCTCACTTTTAAAAGTGGGGCTAAAGGAAAATAAATACGTAGACATGAAATAATGAGCAGATATATGTACACATACAAATATATCCATATTCATATATTTTCCATTTCTGCTGAGTGGCTCAGGCCTTGAGGCAGGTCAGCAACCTGCGCTGAAATTAAAGCATTGTCTCATTCACATCCCTGACAGAAATTCCTCAGCACCCACAGTGGCTCTGGGATTACTGAGCGCCTGGGCAGGTAAACTACGGACTGCAGCTGAACTTCCATTCAGCCCTTTGTGGTGCTCTGTCTGGTCAGAAGAGTGGTATGTTAGCAAGACAACATCTTGCATCTCACACTGTCATCTTTGTTCAGGAGATCAATAGAAAACCTCTGTTCACAGGGCAGTCAATCTGCTACCTTTTATAAGCAGTAAATTCACTTAGCAAAGCATGAAGAACAGGAACACAATAGCAATTCATTTGCTCTGGTCACAGCCAGACCTTGACATTTGGTTTCTGCTGTAAGGACAATAATTCTGAATGGTTTAATGTTTTTGCCCTCTTGATCTATAGCACTAAAAAGTCAGTGTTCGTAAGTGTATGAATAAAAATCATTCTAACTTGAAAAATATGAAAATCTAGCCATATTTCCAGACTTCTTAAGCCATGTTTAATGCAGCTTTGGTCTTGTTCACTCTTTGGTTGGATGATCTCTTTAAAATGCTGTTTCCTACCAACAACCTAGTTAATAAATTATGCACCTTCGTAAACATTACTATAGCCTGTGCTTTGTCAGTAAAACTTCTTGAAGTTCTCGCATTGTTCTTTACATTCAGTCAGTGAACATAAACAGTTTGCAAACCAAGACTATTGCAGTTATGAACAGTAGGACCTATTTCATTGTGGTAAAACAATCAGAAACTCAGTGACGTGAGAAGAGAGAGTACATGCCAAAAAAAAAGAGGAAAAAAAATTCTCTATGCCTGTCTTTACCTCCTTTTGAAAGATCACTTCATAGTTTAAACACCCTTCCACTAATTCCCGGTGTGGCATTACCATGTAACTTGGACACAGCTGAAACAAACAAGAGGTATCTACCTATCTTGTTTCACAAATATCTGCCCTCTTACTAGGACCCTCTAGGTCCTAGCTTAGTTTCAGCATGCAGTTCTGATGCAATAAGTAAGTGATACTGATTATTTGCATTTATTATCTTGAGTATAAGTCTGGTGCCTTAAATACAAATCATTCAGAATAAGAATATTCTTTCCAAAAATCTGTTTCTTTAGTAAGGAATACTCCTTCACAACATGAGAAACAGTTTCTTCATGCTCTGTGGAATGTTTTTGGTTTTTTTGGCTTGCCTCTTTCCTGTAAGAAGCACATCATGAACAACAAATAATGTTAACGGAATTTTAAAACGTCTCCATTTGTCTTGAGCTTTTGTTTTACTAGGCTTTGCCATTTTGCAACCTCACGCATTTCAGCTGTTAGTTGGAATTATACCAATAGGAACTTAGTAAGTAACCATTGCTCAAGGATCTTTTGCATTCACCATTTGAGACTGCTTGCAATTCTCAGTGAACATGCTCTCTACATGAACATGCCTCTCCCAGATCCATACAGCAGAATTATAAAGACTATCTAGCAGTCTGGAGTATTTCCAGCTTCCCCAAAGATGATTTAAGGGCAGCTTAGACAGTCTAGCCTGTTCTCCCTTTGCAATTGCTTACTACCAGAGGTACTCTGTACTTTCCCGTGGTATCAGTTTAGATTAGGTCTTGGCATATCTTCTGGTTTAATTTACTGCATTGTCAGACTCCTGCAGTCCCTTCATGTTCTTTCTCCCTTTGCAGACCACCCTCTCTGCCTTCACGTGGTCAAGCTCCCTCTCGCTTTTCCCGTTTGGATTGCCAAAATCTCACATGGCAAGCACCATAGGTGCTTCTTTTTCTTCCTCCTCAGCTTTCTATGTACTGTTTATTATATCATGCTTTTTTCTCCTTTGGTGCCTGGGCTCACTTCTCTCCCCCACTGTCCAGTCTCTCCACTATGTACAGGCTACACACACTTTATTTTTTGTCTCCAGGATTTACAGCATGGATGTAAAGCATCATCTTAACAGGCTGCTCACTGGGAACTTACCAATTGACCCTATTTACACTGAACTCTTTAGCTCAGCTGTAGCTGTTTAATTAAGTCTTTTGCAGCTGAGAAACTGAGTATTTGTATATTAACCCCTTGGTGGCTGGGAGATACTAATGAACATCACTGATCTGAATAGTAATTACTGTAACTGACTCATAGATGATCCTGCATCTACAGTTTAATTGTCCCTCTATAATTCAAACGCTTGTGTGTTTTTTATTTCTTCGTATTAAGGACAGGCTGAGAGAGTTGGTGTTTTTTAGCCTGGAGAGGAGAAAAGGGGGCCTAGAGGAAAGCTAGGGAGGGACGTTTCATCAGGGAATGTAGTGATAGGACGAGGGGTGATGGTTTTAAACTGGAAGAGGGTAGATTTAGAATAGATATTAGGAAGAAATTCCTCACCATGAGGGTGGTGAGGCACTGGAACAGGTTGCCCAGAAGAGTTGTGGCTGCCCCCTTCCTGGCAGTGTTCAAGGCCAGGTTGGATGGAGCTCTGAGCAACCTGGTGTAGTGGAAGATGTCCCTGCCTGTGGCAGGGAGGTTGGAACCAGATGATCTTTAAGGTCCCTTCCAACCCAAACAATTCTATGATTTTTTTCTCTCTGATTTTTCTCCCCAGATCAATAGCTGATGGCTTATTAGCACTCTAATATCAACTGAGATTTAGAAATGGATAATTTGTATAGAATGTAAAAGTTCCCATGTCCAGTGATTTGATGAAGTCACAAATGCCTAAGAATTGTGACTGTTCTCACTTTGCTCAGTGATGGGAATCTGGCCTTGGAAGTTTAGTAGCACAGATGATGGGAATCTCCTATAGCACAAGCAGGAACGGTAAAGCTCACAAAACATCACAGGAGCTTGATTCAAGGCATGTATTCGTGATGAGTTCCAAAATCACGAAGTAAATAGCTTGTCTTTTGCGTACTGTGTGTCCGAGTAGCCCATTGTTTTCCACCACATGGTGTCAAGACTATGGTTTTGAATATATATTCACATATATATATATATAAATATAAATACAATAAATCCCAGACTGTGTTTGTCCCAACTGTCTGCTGCAGTTGCAGCTCATGTTTCTGCTTCGATTCCAAGAACATCTGGCAGAAACTGATTTTCATCAGCTTGTGAAGTAGATAACACTGAAAACCAGATCAGCCAACAGTATGAGAAAAGTTCACCTAATAGCAGAAATAACTGTAAGGCTGCAGCTACCAGAGAGGCCGTTGGTGACATCTCCTTTTCTAAAGGATATGTAGCTGAAACAGCTATATTAAGTTTTGGTCAAAAACAAGAACCGAGTTACACTGTGCTTAGGGTTTTTCTACAACAAATTATTAAATCTTGGATAAGAGATAATGGAAGTGTTGATGACTAGGAGAACTTTTATTTCAAAACAGATTTCATGAAATTGACTTACTGAGATTTTGAGATTTTTCCCTCTAAAGTTTCTATAGAGTTTCATTATGCATTTAACTGTGTCAGAATTTAAACCACCATATTACAAGAACCATGTCTCTCAAACATAATTTTTCTAAGCTGCTCACCATGAAGCAAATGGAGTTGCTTATTAAACTTATAAGTCTTTCTATGTAAGTGGCATGAGTACCACTTCTGGCTACGACTATACTAACAGATTACTTACAAGTCTAAGCTTTCATTCAAGCTGAAAATCTTGTTTTGGCCACAATAGGCATCAGGTCAGATTTGGCTTTAGTCCAGAGCAAGCCAAAGGGCTGCCCTAGCAGGAATATTTGTGCTATGGAGAGGCTGGCTTATGCAGAAATCTTGACTTCTACAAGCTGGATTGAAGAGGTGTCGTGACCAACTGGCTGTTGTCTGCCAGAGCCCATGTTTGAGCACAGATGCCAAAGACACACAGCAGCTGTGTACGCACAAGGTTTTGGACAAAGGGTTCTTTGAAGTGAGGGCACCTTCGAGAAGCAAAGAGAGAGACAGTTATTTCTGACAGGGCGGCATAGTGACTCTGCTCTTAACTCCCGCAAGCCTAAAAGAATTATTTTCTTCTGCTTCTCCCTGATGAGCCAGCCCACCCCCAAGGGAGTGAGCTGCACTTGACCAGGGCTCCAACATACGCAGCAACACAAAGTGAGTTTGAATCACAATCTGAAGATGGCCATGCCTATCTGGGTAAGAACTCACTTGTCTTTCCCATGCCAGATTGGGTTTCCAGGGTTGGCAGTTAGAAATACTGTTCTTTAAACAGAGGTTAACTTTTCATAAGATTTTTATGGAAGTGTATGAAAAAATTGCGTGAAGAAGATATATTTGAATAAACTGTCTACAAGAAGAGTCAACATAGTCTCTTGGAGATGAATCCAGTACAGTTCTGATTACATGTTATTTGGTAATTGCAGGTAATTATTAAACTTGAAATAAGCCTAATATAATTCACAGAATATCAGATTTGTTTAGTCTGCTGAGATACTCTTATCACCCTTTCTTCTCATGCATCTTCCGCCAAATCTCCAGTTTACTGAATTAAATGTTAAGACAAACCTGCACCTGGAGATTCATAGACTTGAACTGGAAATTGTCAGAAAAAAATAGATGAAAATGGTGGATTGAATGACTACAGTAAAAAGGGATGGGGAAAACCAGCTGTGAAGCCATTGAACTATAAAAAGAGAGAAAACGAATATCAGGTTTGCAGGTAGAATACAGTGTTCAAGTCTGAGATGAATAAGTGGTGCTAACAGTTTCATTTTCTGTCTCTGTGTACTGTGCTGGTATGCTAGAGACAGCAGATATTAAAACAACCTAGTTCCCACATATGTTGAACTACCTGATTTCAAGATTAAGTCCTGAAGTCAGAACTGAATGAGACCAACTAAGAAAAACATCAGATATTGACAGAAAACATTTTGTCTTGTCCCCTGTAGTTCCAGTTAGAGATATGTGGAATTATAACCCCAAGACTACTTTGCCTCTGTTTTCTGGTAAATCTTATTGCTCTATTTAACTGGAAGAAAGGCATACTGAGTGAAAAAGGGAGCAGAAAGAGATCAGCGAGCAAAAAAAACTTCCAGGCATAAGAAAATAAAAAGCTAGTAAGAGTGCAATAGAATAAATTAAAATAACATTTCATAAACATGGAAATAAATGGTTTTTATCTTGTGAAGGAATATACAATAATATGTGAGATTGCACATAATGAATTCCGAGCAGAATGCAAAACACTTTAGAATGGGTGAGGACTAATTTTCTAAGTGACTGACTTGTCTCCAATGTTCTCTTTTATTCAGTTTATTGTTACAGCAGAGGTTCTGTTGCTGCATCGCAATATAGATCAGTTAGTCAAATGGCATTGTTTTGTATGAGAAGGGATTCACTTCCTTTATTTTTGCCTGCTTTTTGTTCTTCTTTTATGAAAATGAGTTTTGCTACTTTATGTATTTTCCAATCTGGTTACTGCATTGCTAAAATATTGTTGCTAGCTTGTTTCAGTTTTTTATGCTTCCCGGCCCTCACCACCTTAGTTATTTCATGTAAAAAAAAAAAAAAAAGGCCAATTTTTCCCATGTTTCTGTGCCTTCAATTTCATGTTTGAATGATACAAGCTCTTGGTATTGTTAAATGAAAAGAACAAAACATCTTTATCAGACTGAAATGTCTAATAGCAGTATTTAGCAATCTTTTACTGGCTTGCTCTCAAAGGGTTTGGGGCTGCTATAATGCCGTGGCCTCCTGTTCCAGGCACCTCCTCCTGGTGTTGCCCAGCCCCTAGCAATTCTCTGTCATTGTGGTCGTCCCTGCTGTGGTCATCTAGATACTGGGGAGACAGTTCTTTCCTGAAACTGGGTAGGGTGAAACATGGGGAGAGGTTTTTTTGCCCTAGTTAGCGGTCCTTGTCAGGTTTTAATATGCGCAGAAGAGGAGCCTAGCAGAGTTGGAAGAACTTCTCTGCTAGTGAGAGGAAGAGAGTGGAGAAAAGGAGAAGATGACAGGGTACCCTCAGTCCAGGGCATCCAGTAGCTGTCATGCTTCAGAAACTCCCTTTCTGTCTCTTGCTGATATTGAAATGTATAAAGTCACTTGGGTTTTTCTTGTTTTTTTTTTTTTTTTATAGTCCCCACAAATTCAAACCACCTATGCCCTCTATGCAAAGTAAATCCTATCAGAAAGAGCTGTCAGGGTTTAAGATACTGAGGAAAGTATCAAAGGGGCTTAAGTTTGACTTGTTCTCTTAAAATAGACAAGATCTCAAGCACCACAGAATGGTTGGGGTTGGAAGGGACCTCTGTGGGTCACCTGGTCCAACCCCCTGCCGAAGCAGGGTCACCTACAGCAGGCTGCACAGGACCGCGTCCAGGCGGATCTTGAATATCTCCAGAGAAAGAGACTCCACAGCCTCCCTGGGCAGCCTGTGCCAGGGCTCCGTCACCCTCAGAGGGAAGAAGTTCTTCC
>Ga0065711_1040180_pt1 | contig 17179 bp, 11 predicted proteins | sample Hoacrofraction12_FD_59098 | JGI IMG/M metagenome (GOLD analysis project Ga0065711, IMG submission 59098) | Hoatzin crop microbial communities from Cojedes, Venezuela - Epithelial fraction 12 v2 (version 2) | ecosystem: Host-associated > Birds > Digestive system > Esophagus > Crop | place... | reverse complement strand
AAAAAAAAAAAAAAAAAAAAAAAAAAAATCCATTTGCAGTAGTCAGCTGCAAACTATTCGATTTAAGACTTCTAGCTAATATTTCACTGAGGACATTAAAGCTTGTTATATGATATTTCTGGGCTGCACAGGATACCGCACATAGAAAGGAGAACATCAAAGTGGTTGTGTGGACAATTTTGGGCTGGTAACACTGCTCACTGTTTCATCCCTCAGACCATCTCAGAGCAGGACTGCAAACAGCGGGAACAAGTGACTTAAGCGGCAGTTTGAGCTGTCTGAGAATAATTTAGTGTTCACACCAATATTTTACTAAAAGAATTGTAGACTGAGCTCAGAAGTAAGGAGATGAACACATTATTCCAGTGAAGGAGAAAACTGTAGTAATTTGTTCTTTCATGCAGAAGGAGAGACGCATTCCTAGCAGACCACCTCCACTCTTTTCTTTGATCTCAGCTAACTGCAGACAGCACATGGAGAGAATAGGAACCCAATTCTTTCAACAAATTTAAAGCATGACAGAAACATGGATCCAGCAATTCTCATGTGCTACTGAGTTATTTGACATTGCAGCTCTAAGAATACCTACAATTTTATTTCATAATTCCCTGAATGCCTTTGCACATTAAGGCCTATCAAGATAACTAAGCAGGATGAACTTGAAATAAAGGACAGCCCGATTACTTCTGTGAGCCTGTACCAGTCGGGGTTTATCCAGCAATGGTGAAGAGGAGCCAAGAGAAGACTCTGTTGTCAATCTGCCAGAACTCACATGGATCTCCACATAAAATCTGTTTTGCAGTATTGCATGATCAAAATTTAGAGGGAAGAGGGGACAGAAAATATAGGAGCAATAAAAAAAAAAATTGTTAAAACAAAAGTCTTTTCTGCTTTTATTCTCAGGTTTGTAAGCACACAACTTGCTTTAAATGCTCACAAGCAAGTTTTAACTTAAGTTGCCAAGCAGAAAAAAATGACAGAGTACTCCTGAAGAAAAAAGAAACTCAAGATGTGAAAAAGGAAAATATTCTTAAAAAAAAAAAAAAATCCATCGATCTCCATCTTATTTTACTTTTAGTACAGCATTGATGTCAATGATGTATTTTGGATTACTGAAAAAGAACAAAATGACAACAGTCAAGCTTCCCTTTTGGGTGAGGTCGTTCTGTTAACCGCAATTCCGCAAGTGGACTAAAAATACATCTTCATTGTCACAAGATGACTGTACTGTACCCTTAAGACAAGGATTAAATGCTGGCAGCTAGGGGCACTGCAGAAATGGAGGGATGGATTTTTTTAATAAAGATACAAACTAGTTACTGAAATTAAAGTTTTAGTTCTAACAAACAGAAAGAGCACAGGACTCTTTTCAAGATTCTCCCCAACAAGGCATGTTGCTCTGGGTTCTCAGCACCAGAGACAATGTATTCTGATGGGCGATTTGGGACTTCTGAGCTGCGACTGCATCCTACTCGTCTGACTTCCTACGGGAATTTGCACGAGCTACTTTCTTGGTTTGTACTTTAGTTTTCCCTGCTCTTAAATGATACTATCATCTAACTTCTCAGAGAAGTCAGGAAAATAAAAATTAGAGATACAGTGCCATAAAGAAAGTGCAGTCCCTTCATTCTGTAAGGTTATTCATAGTCCCCAGTGATGCAATTCTGCCTTGAAAGACACATCCACCAGGTCTTCTTATCTACAACAAATAGCTGTAAAAGGCAACTGAGAAGAGGCACTCTGAATATAGGTCATCTGTCTTTCCCCTGTATTTGCATTGCTTTCCAAGGGCTTGGCTTCATGCAGTTCCCATGCAGCTCTATTCACAAGAAGCAAGAGCCCCAGTTTTAATCAAATCACTAGAAGAGACAAGTGTCCAGTTTCTCTTGAAACTCAGCTCATCTGCCTTAGAGATATGCTTTCAGTTCTATCCTCAAAAGCACACACAAGCTCATGGCTAAATTTCTCACTGTTCCTAGATGTTAACATTTTTTGACTATGAACTCGTTTTTGTAGTATTTTCATTTATCAGTTTCTGCCACTGGAGCCAACATATCAAAATCCCTTACTGACTGGCCTCCAGCAGGCCATAAAAATCTTACAGTAAATCTTGCAGCTGGAGACATACTGCTGGTACCTTGCTGGATGCACCAGACAGCAAGAAGAAATAAATGGCTAGTCTAAGAAAGACTATTAACTTAGTTCTACAGAGCATTTAGAGATTTTTTTACTTTTGGTTTCACTTGGTTCATAAAGCAATTGAAAACTTTTGAAGGTCTCTGCAAAGCAGAGTTTATTGTTACCTGCCAGAAGACCCATCTCTAGAGAAATCGATCTGGGAGATTTACTCAGAAACTCCAGAAACCCTGGACACCTGACTCCAGGACAGTCTGTCAGACAGTTACTGACCCCTCTCAAACTACAGAGTTGCTTCTTTATGTTAGCATACTTTTAAATAGTATGCTAGAGATTTCTCAGTATTAGGTTTCAAAGCCCTCTGCAGATGGGGAAAATGAGGCAGAAGCATGCTCGTTAGATCTTAGGAATCTCTGGATAGCAGAAGCTTATCTGTCTAGTCATTGTACACCCCCAGGACAGTCATGGGTCCCCAGACTGATGCTGCAACTCAGATCCTGACACCAGTCAATTCAGACAGATATACTAAGACTCCTGGTTTCCAATATACTTCCTTCATGTATTACAAGCATAATGCAGCATTGAACATGTCAGGGACTACTCTTGGTGGCAAACAAAAGGTTAATGCTTTCCAAAGAGTAGTTACTCACAAGATTGTTCTGACATTTCAGAAGTCAAGAGGAACTATTATTAGCTTTGTCTAATAATATTGTAAGTTCCCACCCATGGAATCTGTGTGCAATCCTCCATTGAATTGGCAGCCTTTGGCAGTATCACTGCCACATGATTTGAACCAGGCAAGTCTCAAAAACATTGCCATAGCACTGTGTAGCCAGCCTGAAAATATCTTCACTGCTCTAGGGAGATGAGTGATCCCTTTGGAATTGTTTTTTTGGAACTGTAGATTAATGAATCACTAACAGCTTTAAAGTAGACAAAATGTATTGCAACACAGCATGTAGTGCTGCAGAACCCAAGGAAATCTGTTTACAGTGCTTCAACAGACACTTGAAATCAAGATGCTCAAGAAAGATGAGGCTGTTAAGAGAGAAGCAAAGCTTCAAGTGCTGTGAGCACGGTTATCCCTACCAGGGCCAACAGCCATACCCTGGTGCCGGGGTGGGCTCTGACCCCCAGACATGCTGGCTAAACACTGCAAGTGAAGCCATAACTCAAGGGAGGGTGTCCACACGGAAACTGGGCAAGGAACAAAGCAAGAAACAACCCTCTTCTCCCTGGGCCTGTTGGTTCATGTGCTTCAGCGCTAAGTACAGAGATCAGAAATTGCTTCTGTCATTCAGACACATTCACTGCCTACATCCCCCCAGCTGCAGCTGCCTGGAAACCCTGTCAGCGAGATTTACTCTGTATTTGGTAAAGAGACAAGGTTGACACCAAATTTGTATTCAAGCCAAGGGTCAGCCTTATCCACGCGGCTGGTGGGAAAAGGCGCTGCTTTACCGTTCAGGTTCTTAATGAAGCAGCACAGACTGAAGAGAGAGGCTAAAATATATATAAAAAGATATCAAAGTCCACAAAGTTTGCTGGGCAAGGAGAAGGCCAAAGCTTGAAACTCTCTTCCACCTAAGGATACTCAAAGCCGCAGCTATTTCTTAAGAAAGCTCCCTGCCCTACTTTTGTCCAACCAAAGCTAGGCTGTTACATAAGTAAGGTGCCTTGGGCCAGAAGTAGACTAAGCAAAAAGGAGCATAGCTTTGAAGGGAACAGTTAAAACCTTGTCCAGGATAGATGGCAATTTTGATGCACTAGTGCTTCTTATCCAGGGACTAATTACAGATTTTACAGCAAAGAGTTACTAAATAAGACAGAATACCAAGGAATCCCTTTCCCAAAGGATGCTCTCTGCCTATTAAACTGCAGTCACACTTTCCAGCCTCCCTCCCTTTTTAGACTCCACGAGTATTACACACTTCCCAGTCCTGCAGCAAGAAGCCTTGCCAACAGCACCAAACAAAACCAGAGAGATTTGTTTACAGCTGCCTACCGATTCACAACAAATGTATGGAAGAAAGGCAAATTAAGAGACACACTGATTATTATTTAAGCGGATTGCACAAGATTTGCTATTAATGAAATTCATGTAAGCACAGCCACAGAAGGCAACTACACAGTGAACCAAGAAATAAGACAGTGGGATGAGAAGGGAAAAATGTTTCTCCCTGCTGCACTGGACTTGACCAGCATATTGCAGGCAGTGGGGCAGTACCAATAAATGAAGGAGGGGCTATTTTTTACGGTCAAGAAGCTTCAGATCCAAGAACATGCAACTGGTGCACTGGAATTTGGAAAGAGGTTTTAGAAATACCAACAATAGTAGTAGCAACACTGGATCAGAGCCCTACCCCAGGTGCTGCATAGCCTTCCCTTCCTTCCCTAAAGGGGCTCAAATGAAAAAAATTTACTCCGATCACTTCATTCAAACCCTACCCCTACCCCCAGAGTTTGGCACAAAATTCTGCACACTGTGTACATCTCTTGCAGCACAGTGTGAACTTCTCTGCTTTTAAAGGCTCCCAAATCAACAACAGTTTTACGAGCAAAAGGAGGGAGGATCTTCAGTTCCCATCCCATTTGGAGCCATGTTCAGAACCACACGTATTCCCCAGGAACGCTCATGACATGGGGAGTGGCAGTGTAACAGGCCTGGCATGTCCCTGACTCAGCCACGTTGCTATGCAAAAACTCCAGGCCTTCCAGGAGGGGTTAACTCAGGGCAAGGCTGAGCCCCGCAGCAAGCCCACTGCAGTGCTAACTGAACAGCAGTATTCACACCATATAGCACCCACAGAATTACTTGCTTTTTGAAGTTGCTCACAGCAGTATTAAGAGGTGGCTGCATCCAAGCTAACCAAGGCTGTATCTTGCTCAGGATTTTGGCAGAAACATTCCACAGGTACCTAAGCCCTACTTCTGTACTGGCACTACTGATTCTTCATACTTGAAATACAGACTCCTGCCCATCAGTCAAGTGAACCAAGACCAGCATGCCAAATATACAAGCACAGCTTATAAACAGTAAGGATTTTGGGATGCAGCAGACTTGAACTCCAGGCCAATCCCTCAACTGGAGGAATCAAAGATGACTTGAACCTCTACTCCAGTGTCAGGACGAGTCACACACACTGTCCTGGGAACAGCAGGTATAAAACAGCAGCCTGTGCTACCTAGGCTCCCAAGGCAGAAATAAGATTACGAGTTTGCTTGTAGTCATTACACATGTACAAAGAAAAACTGCAAAGTAACTACTTTTCTATTTTTGTTTTCTTTTCAATGTTTTGAAAGGTCAAATGTATTTGCACTCTGCTGTGTTCTTTTTATCAGTGCTTAAACTCAAGCACTGCCAGATGAATCATGAGTTGTGCAAACACACCAGAAACACAGCGTCGGAAGTAGATCTATTGTACATTAATTGTATACTCATTTGTCAGGGGAGGGTCGTTTCCTTTTTCAGCACAGAAGAACCTGCAGAAAACTAAAAGCTAATTTGCAAATATGCCTGAAGTCAGATCCTCTAATCTTTGCTCTTCAGCTAGCCTCTAAGAAATATCAGGAAGTAAGAGAAACTGTGTAAGTTTGTGAAAATGTATTTGCAAAAGTGGTATGGGGAGCAAAATCACACAGTATCTGACAAAGCATTGGAGCATTTATCTCTCGTAACAGCTGCCCCATAATACTCATTTCAGCAAGATACTGCCTAGCTTTTCCTGGTATCTGGCTTGCTTCATATTTATTGCTGGAAAGCCATGACAGACTTGTCCTTCCCCTGCCAGGTTCTCCAGCCCTTTCGTACTTTTCCATTTTTTCTGGGACATACTCACTTCCACTGCAACTTCCAGTGTGCGGTTAAAACGCATGCCTGTGTTACACAGAGGTCGTGTGGGAAACGACATTTCTGATGTACATAAAATTGTTTCAAGCAGTTAAAGAAGTAACATGCAAAGAGTTTCAAATGAAACTCCAACATGCTCTCCTGCAACAAAGACTGGTTTGGCCTGACACCTTATACCCAGTTTGTCTCCTGTTCTGTCCTTTCCCATTCCTTCCCCAGCCAACTAGTCAATTAGGGGAAGGTATCTCCTAAGTTTTATTTCATCTGTGCAGCAACAAGTTTCCCAAAGCATCAGTAGAATGGATTTAATGATCGTGAACACAAATTTAAAGCAGTAGACAGAGATAAATATCGCCCATTAAGACATACAGCAAATGATAATGAAAAAGTCCCACCAAAACATGAAGTGTAGAAGAGATGAGAGTCCTGTGGCTTTGCAGCTAATGAATGCTGGAAAGAGATACAGAGTTTTACAAAGGATTAGCTTTCCTGCCTCTTGTACACCAGCATGCTGATACACATACAAATGTGCATAGGACAGTAACGTACTGCTGTTTCCTGATGCCAACAACTTCGGATCCAGATAAGAGCAAGAGCTCTGGCTATGGGTGTCAGCTTAAACTATTAGGTAAGACTGCGTGTAAATGAAGATGCAAAAATCAAACAGAATCAGACCAGATGCTGCGCTCCATTCCTGTATCGCAAAGGATTTGAAAAGCAGCCTTTTACCTAACAGCTGCAAAGAGTTACAACAGGGCACCAAATACCATTTTGTTTTTTCCTTGGTTTTGTTTTCCCTTCCATTTTTGTGTGTTAAAGTTTGATCTTCTTTCTTGTATTCCTCAGTCAGTCAAGGAGAGGGACAAGAAATTCAGCAGCTATGTCAGTATGGGTATTACTAAAAAACTGTCCCAGCACTTCTGGCTCTAAGAAATCACCAACTTAAAACCATTAATGGGCCAGCAAAATTAATTCTTTTTTCCACATGTGCGGATAGAACTAGACTACCTTAGGGGACTGAGGGAGAAAGGAATATGGTAATATGCACATACCTAGAAATGCACAAGATTTAAGCCAGACACACAAATACTAACAGTACAGAGCTTATAGTTGCCTACCACATTAGCTAAACGTTACAGTTTAACACTGCACTAACTCTAGCCAACCTGCAGATTACCCAGTGAAAATCACCAGGACCTATGTAAAATGCTAAAGAAATGAGTCTCCTTAGGTGTGTCTGGTTTTCCTCTTGCTGCAGGAAAATCCCCATCATCTTCTCATCTATCACCAAAAGAAAAATATCTGTAAGCAGCAAGAACAGGGATGGACTTTTCAAAAGGGCCTGTTGAAGCCCATCTGAGAGAAGTTAAAACACAGCAGTAAAAAGTATTCATCCTTTCCGCCAACCCTAGAAGTTCTGGAAGAAAGTTGGAATAGAAAATCTGACAGTACTCATACTATCAGAATTTTTTTGAGCAGATAAAGTGGAACAGTGAAAAGTAATTTGAACATGGAAATTACAGGAACGCGGATGCTTCCAGTCAACCTGGAGGTAAGGCAGGGAGAACCACTTGTGCTGTGCATGATTGCTTTTTTTTCCTTCATATCCCAGCTAGCCTCCACAAACACAGAGCATACAGAAATCAGAAGTCAAGAGTAAGTTGGAAAAATTATTTTGTTCAGATTTGACATGAGTTATGGCAGACAACCAAGTCTGTTTCTATTTTAGCCAAATTCCTTCAGCCACCCATAATCAATGTTTAGTTCCCACACACTGCAAGAAGCGGGCTCTGCACTTGTGTGCCTTTGACTCATGAAAGAAGAAAAAGCTTTGAAAATTGTATTCTTGGGAAGCAAGCGTAAGAAGATTGAATCCTCATTTCAGAGGTATGTAATCATACAGGAAGAGGCAGCTGTTCCACAAAGTCAGCGATTAGCTTTCAATAGCCCATGCAAATCTACGAAGTCTCATGTTTCTGGCTTGTAACAACGGGCCATCTATGTGTCATTGTGCCCCCAGGAATTCAAACGTTTAGGTGCATCTCACTAACAATGACAATTCAGGACAGCAATATCACACTTAGAGAAGCTAGACCTAAGAGTGGAATAGCCATGGCCAAGCAGCTCAACTCTACCAGAGGAGCCCAAGCTTTTGGTAGCTCTGCCTCCTCCAATCTGAGTAAAGAGAGGAAGATGGGAACCTTTTTCAGCGAACAGATGGTGGGGAAAATATTCTGCTATTGAGACCACGTCTCGCATTGCGGTGGAAACATCCAGCACCTCTCCCCTACCCAAGCACTGGAAACATAGTTAGTTGTACATTATCTGCCCCTGTCTCCCACCCCAAATGTTTTGGTCTCAAATACTGTAAGTATATATAGCACTGCCAGTCTCTTCTTCCTCCTGTGCTACAGCTGATGAGTTTGCCAGCAGCCATCACAAAAACACCAGTTACAAGCAAGTACACTCCATTTTCCTCATGCCTAGCAGAACTCTGTACAGTTATGATTAGCTAAACATTTTCTCTTCTTAGTTTCCTCTATATGCAAAATATTAGATGTCTAGCAATAACCAGTTCTTTGGCAAATCATAAATAATTATATTCTTAGGAGTTGAGCAGCATTATTAAAATAGTACTACACGCAACAGCTTCTGACTGGCCTAAAGACTGAATTTATTCTGGGCTCCCTCCAATCAGAATTAATCTTTCTATAGTACAATGAACTGTCACTACTGAATCAACACCAGCAGCAAAAGTGACAGCAGCCTACATCATTACTCAGCTAAGATAATAGAACTAAAGCCATTGAAACGGGCAGATGTTGAGGGCTGTCTCCCATTTCGGAATAACATTCCTGTCGTAACTCAGCATTTATTTTAGGGAAGCAAGGATAAATTCATTACCATTTGCTGGGTGCTCAGATATAATAGTAATAGAAGCCATGTAAGCCTCCCAACATGTACACAGCAGAAATGCACATGGCATCTGTATTAACCATCCTTCACACAGGTAATATAAAGCAGGGCAGTGCAATCAATCCATGTCCACTGGAGACCTGCTGCTGTATTAGTGTGAGCAACAGTGTTTTGCTATTGCAAACTCAGAAAACTAAAGCTGAGAAATGTACAGGGCCAGAAGTCATCTCCACAAGAGTTTCATGATGTATTCCCAGTATCCTTACCTTATTTCCTGGAATTGTACCTGAAATTATCATCTAAAGAGCTGCAGTCATGTCAGATTGCAATAATCAATATCCTCACTGCATAGAATGCCACACTTCTGCAATGATAACTAAATTGAGTAGATCCAACAATTAAAGGAAAGCTATTGATGATGTTTAAAACTGGAAACTGTATTCTTCTTGATAATTTTAAAATAAGCTCTTTAATTAAAAGCATTAGAAGAAAATAATGATTCCAAAACCAGAAGCAAATGTAAGATCCTTATCCATTTCTAAACAGAAAGTGGGTGCAAAAAAAGTGTACTTCCCATTACTGCTAGGCTTTAATTACCATCCTTACATCTTTGTCCCACAGAATAATGTCTCCTGGAACGATATTGCCACATATTAAGGAAGGGTGATCAAATATGGGCCTAACTACTTCAGTGTTCAGGTCAGAGCTGTATATCAGTAAATTAATAGGATTATCAATACTCATAAATCAGGATTTATAGAGTTCAGAGTCCATTTAGTTCAATCACATTATGGATTATGAAAACAAAAGACATTTTAGAAAAGAACAAAACCACTTAGCCTGATGCACAATACAACCTTCAGGTAGCAGGTTAATACAAATGCCCAGAAATCAAAACTGATTTTTATGTATTGTACTATTTTAATTTAATTCTCATTTATCTTTACCCACAGGTTTTTTATTTTGCATTTCACCTGAATAAGGATGGTAGATAATAGCCATGACTTCCTGCCATTTGCAAGACCGGTTATCTTATCTTGGCAGAAGGTCAAACTGAACACCTTTTAATTTGGCCAGTTATTCAACTTCACTGAACAACTCAAACCTGCAGCTGAGATAAACATTACTGCTTCATAGCACAGTTGGAGTTGCTCAGCTTCCTCTGACAGAGCTCTGAAACAATGGGTTTAATGGCAAGGGAAATGCCCATCCGATTCTAATGGTTAATTCCATCTCCTTTCACTTAGAGAGCAAAGTACCAGATGCTCTGGATTTCCTGCTTTGTCAACTGTAGAGTAGTGCTGTGTTCAGCTCTCACATTTTGATACAGATGTTTGTTGTCTGATAAAACGTGGTTCCTCAGGGAAGGCAGAGGGCTGTCCCTAGAGAAATGTATAAATACACCTGATGTGGCAGTAGGGGAGCTCAAAGCCATCGAGTTTGTCTATGGGAAAATGCATGATCTTGGGAACACTGTTCCCAAGAAGTTACCAGCAGTTGGCTCAAAGACAAGATGTAACAGACACACTTCAAAGACCATCTTACATCAAGAAAACTATAATAGGCTGGGGAAGGGGCAACTTTACATGATATTCTGCTGCCTCCATCCTTGTGTGGTGTCTACACAAACTATGGAACATACTCCCAACTCATGCACCCTGGGACAGATGCACAGTGGATCCAGGTGAATTTACAGTAGCTTAGAATTTCTGTCTTTATACAATGACTCCATGGACAGCTGTCAGCTTTTATTTTACTCTTCTGGGTTCAAAGTCCCCTGTTTGACTCAAACTCTTCTTCAAAGACAGTGTGCACAGAAGCCCTTCTTGCAATTCAAAGTTATGCCAAGACAATGAAAAGAAATAGCTTAAGTGTCTATAAAGTAGATGAGCCGATTATCAGTGTGATAAGTATGTTGTAACACGCTTTTTTTGCTCCATAGCAACTCAAACAAAACTCCATGTGCTAACAGTTTTATGGATTGATTTGAAGCAGTATAAGAAGTTATTCATCCTCTTATACCTCTGCCACAGATGTGTTACTGTCCACGCAGCAGACAGCCATTAATGTATAGAATCAGTATTCCTCAGCTGTGTTTCCAGCCAAGATTGCCAAATTTGCCCTGGAGCAGACACGGAGCACTCACACTTAACAGAGCTCAGGGGAGGAAAAGGGGGCAACCTTCAGCAGTAGTCTTCAGCACACAAACAGTAATAGCTGAGAAAAGCTTACAGGTATAGATATTTGAAAGTAAGTGGCTCTTATATCCTAAACTCAAGCAGTATGTATACTTATTTCTTTGCATACAGCCATGTTAACAGTGCTGTGACAGCTCAATGGCCTAGAACCCGCAGTTTTCAGCATTTTGAGTCCTTGTTACACACAACCACCACAATGTCCATCTGCCATGATTACTCATTTGCCAAAAACTTCAAACTTTTAGAAACCCACTTTCTGTCTGCTCTCCTATTAACACAGCCTTCATACACAGAAGAATTATTTGCTCTTCATTATGTAACAGACTGCAAAAGTCCTTGGGAATTACATATTAGCTTTTAGAAATACATACATTGCCATTACCAGTAAGAAATTAAACATCAGTTGTTCACAGCAAGAGAACAAAAGAGTTTAGACTAAAAGAAATAGCTATTGTTAAGGTGTTTGGTTTTTTTTTTCTTTAAATTACAGTTTTGGGAGTAGAACCTTTATCAAATGGAGTCTGAGGAACCTTAAGCAATAAAAAATTATTCATTCCAGAGAGCTGCATATGGGTGCCCGATTTTGAGACACATCAAAGCCTGAAGGTGGATGTTCAGATCCCCAAAACAAGGCCCATAAAGATAACAAATTAGACATCCATACATGGACAGTCATAGATATCAGAAGTTATTTAAATACCTTAATCAGCTTTTCCAAGTGGTTAGAGATACTGACAAACTGCCATGTGCTGAAAAGATTCATTCCACCCGGCTCTTAATAGCTCCTATTTATTTTAGTCTGTTCTTAGAACCATTTTAACCAGCTCCATCAAACCAAATCTTAAATTGTTCCTTTTTTCTTTAGCCAAGAAAATTAATGGTGCAAAACAGTAGAATATTGGATAAGTTAGTAATGGAATGAGTTCTCTTCATACAAAACAGTAAGACTTTCAAAGAATTAGATTCTTGCATTTGACAGATAATACAGTCCACATCACAATACTAAAGAAAAAAAAAGCTGGGGCAAATTTCCAAGACCTTTGATTAATGAAACAGTGGTTAATAAAGCAAGTCTTACTTTTTATTCCTCTTTGGTATTTAATATCCTACTGATTTGTATACGCTAACATTGTGCTAGCTGCAGGACACATGAAGTGACAGAAAAACACAGTCTCCCATCTGGGCTGGTCCCATAGATCTAGTGATTAGGGCAGGGCACAGTGCAACCATATGGCCATGATCAAGAACCCACTAATATCATCCAGAGTTAACTGGGAAGAGTTATAGCCCACTTAGTCTCCTAAGGATGATAAATCCCTCTGATTCTGTCTTTCCTCCCCAGCAGACATAGCAGATTTGTCTTTTTGCCTGCACAGATGAAGCTTTGCTGGTTAGAATACTAGTGATACACAAAAACGTGAATTTGATGCTTGTAGCTGTCAAAGACTGAATGAAGAAATTCCTTCTATGAAACAATTAAAGAGCCCCTTTAACCTCACATTTCTGCTACAAGTCCCAAATGAAGCCCCCCTCCTCCCAAGAGGCTTATGCTGGCAAGGGAACTCTGAAACCCGAGACCAAAATCCTGGCACACAGCACATGGGTACAACCCAGTAGCTGAAGATAAGAGATTTGACTCCAGCAGCAATGCAGGAAGAGTGTAACACTAATAGCTCTGTTATCTAGCCTGCCTCACAAATTAATTGAATGGGAAGAACCCACTTACATAACAAACAGGAAGAAAGTGAAAGGCAGAACTTCACATCATCTTGATCAGGCACCGCTGTTGCTATCTACATAGTTCTAATAGCTGCTGTGGCACAGGTCTATCGAGATAGGTTTTACAAATACTCATTTCCTAGCTGACAAGTCACTAAAAGTGAAGTCAATAACCCCCAATGGATCACTGCACAAAAATATTACATGTGCTAGAATAATCTTTTTCAATTTTTGATCATCAGAAACAGAAACCACATCCCAATATGTTGCCTGAGCTGCATCTTAAATTGAAAGATAGAGCCTCAAGTGGTACACAACAAAGTGGGTTTAATTGTAATGCCACAACTCTAGCAGCATTTTCATGACCAGTTTCCACTCATCTATTCTAACAAATCCTCCTTGCTTAGCCATAAGGAGTCTGGTCAGGTCCTGTGTAAGAATATATTTAAAAGGTTAGAGCTGTTGTCTAAAGCTATACTAATGCACCAGGGGCCAACCTTCCCCCCAGGGCAACATTTAACAAATAGCTCAGCATGACTGCTGGAATGGCTCTGTGTTTTGGAAGACACCATCTTTTGAATGAGATACACAAGTGGAAGATCTTCTTGACTACATAACATAAAACAATGGCCTGAAACTGTCAGGAGTAAGTGTCTACCTGCTCACAAAATGCTCATCAGTACAAATAATTATACATAATAATTAGCAATTGAATTTCTCTAACTTTTTTTAAAGCACTTTTACAACTCAGATATAGCACAAGAGGTACAGGACTATTTCTCTAGAATTCTCAAGTAACAACCAGTCTTAAAATAAGACCTACAGCAACAAGATACAACAGGGAAATGCTTGGTCAGTATTTGAACATAATCTCTAATGTTGTATCAACAGACTATGTGCGAGCAAGATTTTTATTTTTCCTGAAGCTGATAAATTTCTCTTAATACCTGGGTGCTGACTTTCAAGCTGTGCATGGAGCCCTCTTCTGGAGAAATTTGAAAAAATAAAAGCTTAAGAATGCAGCAGTGTGGGCTCTGCATTTGGGAAAGAGTTTTAGGACAAATTTTCTCTATTCGCTGTACGACAAGCTTGTGAAATCTATTTTTTTTTCCCCCAACTGACTTAGTTGCAATCCAGCCAAAGATCACAGTTATTGTTAAAGCTATTAAATTTTTTTTTTCCTCATCTTGTAAGCTTCACTTGTAAATTTTATGTTGATTCACCTGTCTGCATGAAATGCATAACACACAAAAGCAAACCTATGAAGGACTTTTGTTTTAAAACAAATGTTTTGTATATAGGCCTTAGAAAATAGCCTTTGGGAAAAATATAAAAAATTCTGATTTGATATATTTAAAAATCTGTGTGTATTTACTGCTTACTGTACACTACATATAGTGAACTGCACAAGCTACCAAAGTACACTTGTTTTTTATTGTCACCTTCAGAGCAATAAAGCTGTGAAGTATAGATGTGCTTTGTAGTTTTAAAGGTTATCCTGAATTAAAGAATTACTTGAAACTTATCTTCATCGGCTATCCCAGCTAAGGCTCAGTCTTCCTCTTGGTAAAAACAGGACAAACAGTTGGCAGTAGTATAGACTAAATGTTCGCAAAAGAAAACAAAAGTATTTGTCCCCCAGCTGTTTACCACAACTTTTACAAATATACTTAATGGACTGAAAAAGTAACTCCACATACTGATTATTTTAATGCTTCAAAAGGCAATTTTGTTTATATTTGTTTATATTTAACAAATTTGTTAAATATAAACAAAATTTGTTTATATTTAACAAAATTTGGCAAAATTTGTTTATATTTAACAAATGCTGTTAATTTATATGAAGACCAAGAAAACACAAAAACAAAGTTACTATTTTAGAAATGAGCTTTTAATTGAAAATAAACCATTTTCAGTTCATGTTCTTACAAATATAAGAATTTCCTCAAACTTTTTTCTACACTGTAAACTCCACTATCTTCACTCTGAAATGAAGTTATTCCTATTTCTACTTCCACAGGAAGTATTGTGTTACTAGATTGCTGTTGCTTAGAAATCATTTTATCAAAATTGAGCTTTGCAGGTTCCACTAGCACTGTATTATAAGAGACATTATTGATACTGTTAAGGGAGAAAAAAGAAAACTCATGAAAAAAAATCCCAAAATGTGTTACAACCACTACACAGCCAGATGGCTGCATTTGTTTAATATGTTGTTTCTCACATTCTTCTGTTTACTTTTCCTGTCACATGAAAGTTGTGCATGTGGTGTGTCAGAGAAAAGCCAAACAGCATTTCAGTAATTCCCTGTCCCTTCTCTAGCATGCTGTCACCTTCAGCTCATGCTTTAACCCGCCAATACTCAACCACCTTATACCTGGAGATAGATCTATTTACACTTCCTTATTATAGTCCAATTCATTCCCCAATTCATTAACTCTTAGACATGATCTATGTCCAAGTAAACTTGGACACGTGTCAAATTACCAGGTAGACGTTGCCAAATAAAGCTATATGTGCTAATAAAGAAGGCGGTCTGCAGTTTAAGCACTTAATACAAAGCAATGCTAAAGCACCACAAGCTCAGCCCTGCAGTACACTCAAACTCCTCTCAGCCCAGCAAGAGAAGAAACTCTGAAGTATTGCTGAGAGTTATCAATAAAGTGCACAGTTGTTTTCTGAATGAGGTGTTCCGCACCTTGTCAGGTTTTAAGTAGTTACTGAAGTTAAAAAAACACCAGCTATGTGGTTCTAATAGGTCTTAGAAGTCTGTCCTCTGTCATATACATACTGCTTTTGCTACAAGCAATCACTAAAGAAAATCCAAACTCAAGCTGATTAATTCAGTGGTGTGCTAAAGAAGATGCTCAAAAAAGGACTGAAAACAGAGAAAGCCAAGCATATTGCAGTCCAGATGGTAGGTCTCAAGCCCAAGGGAAGGGAGCATCACCTCACTATATCCACAGGTTACCTCTACACTGTCTGTGCCCTCTCCCCTTAGCCTTGCCTCCCACTGGCAGCTCCACCAGCCCAGCTGCCTGCCCGGGCTGGATCTGAGCCCAGTTTGAGAACTTCCCCTCCCCTTTCGGCACCCCCAGCCCTCCGGAGAGTCCTTCAGCGCTCCCCAGGAGCGGCAGCTTGCCCAAGGGGCTGCAGGTGGTCTCAGCAGAGTTGGCAAACTGGCCAGCACTCCTACGCAGCCCGCAGTGGCTCAGCCCGAGCTGCTGGGGAGGCCCTGCAAGAAATGCTGTATATCTCCAGCACATTCTGCTCTGGCTCCGCAAACTCATCCTTCACTGGCGCATTCAGGCACTATACCTATGGCCCAAGGCAGCTACTTTCGTTTGGTACACTCCCTGAAGCAGGACTGTTATCCTGAACCCACCCAAATGCCTATGTGCTTGCTCACACTCCTATTCCATAACTTCAGCCACCCACGTTATTGCTTTTACTCCTTATCAGGGCAAGCCAGGATCCAAATATCCTAGCCTTGATTCACAGCATATATGCGTTCAGTTCACCTCACTGCTTCCCACTTACACATTCTTGATGCGTCTCCTCGCAGCAATAAAGCTCTCCCAACAGTGATCCCTCACGATGTGTCTCCTTATCACCCTATTTTGAAAAAGCAGACCAAATGCCTGCTGGAAATTGCAGTTACACAAACACGAGCGTGTGCACAGGCTCAGTGTCCCAAGCATTAGTTTGACACCCTAAAACCTACCAACCCCCTAAGGGTTAACAAAACCACCCGATCGCAAGTCAAAAAGAAATTAACTTTTTTCTCTACTCAGTGCACAGGATGCCAGTGCCACTGTCCCCAAATGCAAGGGTTTACGGAGCTCAAGACGAAGGAAGGAGGCATTTAAGCTGGACAACAACAAAGGATTTTGTAACCTCCTCAGAGCTTCCAAAAAGTGAGCCCTGTAACAGCAGCGAGAGGAGAGCAGCCAGCAGGCACTGAGCAGTCGGAGCTCAGCGAGCCCCTGGGCTCTGACAGACAGCAGCAGCAGCGCTTTAGCAGCGCTGTGTTTTTAAGGCTGGCTGTTTTTTCCTCTGCTCTCTGGCAGAGGGGGATCTATTACGCTTAATAAGAGAAAGGCTACACAGCAAGTCACTACCGGAGTATTACACATCTATCAAGAGAGTACGGGGAAGGGAACCTTTTGCAAGGTCTGATTTTATTTTTCCTTCATATCCCCCCCCCTTTTTCTTAAAAAAAAGCAATAAATAATGTGAGCTGCCTATAAGCCTACTACCCGGCAAAAGCAAGAGGCAAATCAAAGTTGCACCATTTGATATGACAGAAAATATTGCTGCTGCAGCTGCTACCGAGACATTTGAAAGATTCCCCCCCCCC
>Ga0065711_1006494_pt1 | contig 17180 bp, 9 predicted proteins | sample Hoacrofraction12_FD_59098 | JGI IMG/M metagenome (GOLD analysis project Ga0065711, IMG submission 59098) | Hoatzin crop microbial communities from Cojedes, Venezuela - Epithelial fraction 12 v2 (version 2) | ecosystem: Host-associated > Birds > Digestive system > Esophagus > Crop | place... | reverse complement strand
ACGGGCCGCGCCAAGGCTCAAACCCCGCCGCGGCCGCCCGGGCGGCGAGGGCCGGGGCCCGGCTTGCCGCGGAGGCCAGGCCAGGCGCCTGCGCTCAGCAGAAAGCAGGGGTTTCTTAACAAACACTGTGTGTGCCGAATTCAGTAACGTCTGGGTGACAGGCACGAGTGACCACGCGTTCTCCCCTCCACGCGCAAAAAAATGCAAGGTTAATAGGCTGGGAGAAGGGAAAAAAACAGTCCAAGCCTATGAGGACGGCCAGCTGGTCTTCTAGGGCAGAGAAGAGGGAAGGCTGTGCCGGCATGACCCCGCTGCCGCCCTTCCCATCGCTTGCAGGCCGGAGCCACCCTCGGGGAGAGGACTCGGGTCGCGGGGGGACTGGTGCTTCCCCAGCAACGGCTTTCACCACGCTGGCGTCCCAGATTGGAACGCAGAGTGCCCTGACCATCAGGGCTTCGCGCCGCTTCGTGCTAGAAACGCGTGGTTGGACTTGGTGCTTGCAGGCAGGTGGGCAAGAGCGGGAAGCTTCTGGATCTCAACAGCTCTGCTGCTTGGGCAAAACAAGGGCGGCTGGACTTGGAGCGAGTTGGGGCAGCTGCTGCGCGGGGGCTTTTGGAACTGTGAGGGCTGGCCTGCTGCTGATTACCTCCTGGGTTCTGTAATCCCCTCACCACAGCCCTCCCCTGCATCCCTTCAGTCAGTGATCACTGGCGCTCATTGGCAGCAGCTGGACACCCAGACAGCTGAACTTTGACAGTCTGTCATTCCTCCCTCAGTTACTCAGACAGCTGATTCACAAGAGCCTTGGTCATCTCTAAAACCCTTGCCCCTCTTCTAATTTTAAATAAAACTGGGCCAACAAGCCTAAAAGTTACATGGGGTAAAAAAACCCCAAACAAAACAAAAATACCACCGAAAAACCAAATATCACACTACTAAAAGGTTTTCCTTTAACAAGCAGAACAGTAGAAATGTCAGTTGCTTAGTAAACGTCACCTGCTTCAGGCGCGTTACCAGCACCAACCAAGTGTCATCCATGGGGCTATACCTGTCCAATTGTGATTTAGGAATACTCTTCAAGCAACTATTTGTTCAGCTTCTTGGAGAAGATTTTATTTTAAAAGTAAAAAAACCCAACCAAATTTCTGTGCAAGTCTGGGAAATGCAACCCTTCTTTAAAAAAAAAAAAATAAAGTCTTCCTGTTCTATAGGTACAAAAACAATGAACTGAGGAAAAATGAAGAAACAAGGAAATGGGAGCAGAAAACCTGAATATATACATATCCCAATTGCAAGGAATCAAAAAAAGATATGCCGCTGGGTCATGGAGGCACGATTAAAGAGACTTCGAAAGATCACATTTTTAAAGGCAAGCCAGCAAGTCTCCTTGAAGCAGAAAGGGACAGCAAGATTCTGCAGGACGCAATACAGGACAGCTGTGACATCACGTTTTCTGATCTTCACTGTCAAGGAAGAGCCCAGAATGTACCAGCTAGGCTCTGCAGTGCTAGGGACACGCTTCAGTTCTGCTGAAGTCTCATTTTCTTAGAATCTGGATCTGAGTAGGAGCCCTGCATTTTCAGGTTTTTTGAGTTTTTTTCCCATTGCTATCCTTTCCCAACACCTCCAGTACTCAGAATTACCAGGTAGAAAAATACAGCAATGACCTCAAAGGGCCAACATACAATGGGTGCTGCAAAGATATTTCAAGGAGATAAAAGGAAGAATTAAGAACATCTAGAGAGAGAAGAGAGGAACTGCCTTAGAAAGTGGTCGCATCCTAGAGCGGGCAGGCAAAGAAACACGATACAGCATCAACTGGAGAAACTCCAAAACGCTTCTGTAAAGCAAAGACCCCAACTGAGATGTAGAAGCTAAAACTGAAGCACCAAATTTAACATCTTTACTATAATTCAGTTGTTTATAAAATAACCCAACAACTATTTTCTTGACAATACGGAAAATAACTATGCATTGATTTCACTAGTTTTCAGCATAAACCGACTGCACAGGAAGAAAGGACATCATCTCCATCCCAAAGAAACAATTTTTAAAAAGATTTTCAGTTTGTTTTTTTTTTAATAAATGTGCTTTGTTCACAAAAAGTAGTGACATAAAGACAAAAGAAATACAAATACACATTTTTTTCCTTTTCCTCTCCAGTATCTTAAGAATGACAGATCTCTTCCGCAGTCACAATCTTCAAATATTTCATAACCTAGAAACGCTGTTCTTGCAACAGAGCCAAATATTCAACAGCTCCTGAAATCACCATTCTGTTATTCAGGGAGGTATAAGTATTTATGTAAATCCCACTTTCCTTCTCCATCACAAAAAACAACAAAAAAACACTTCAGGTATTTAGAATGAGCAGCAAGAAAACCAAGCCGTTATGAATCTCAGGTCCCTAAACCACAAATACAATGGTGTCACCAACCTGCCAAAAAGGCTTAAATTCTAAATGTTAATATTTTAAACTATTTTGAGGGGATAAATATTGGTCTGAATCGCTTTTTTATATGAATCCCAAACCAATCTATAGTAACCAATGCCAACATATATATTAGCTGGTATATAACTTTTTTTTTTTTTAAAAGGAGTATCAGTTAAAACATTAGGTACACTTTGAATTATGCACAGATTAAGTTTCCATAAACAGCTGAATTTATAGCACCAATATTTTACCTTTAACATGAGCACTGCTGGAGTCAGTGGTTAACTGGGAAGAAGAAAGGCTTTGACTGATGAACATTTTAGTGAAAGTGAAGTGGTAAAGCATTAGATGCAAATACTGACTTACAGCTGACTTTGAAGCCATTGTTTATTTCATTAGAGAAGTATTCTCTGTAAAAAACATTTTAAAAAGTAAACTATGATACTTCTATGTCAACTTTTTTTATAACACATTAGAATATAATTTTTTGTTTGTATATAACCAGTTTGATTCAGGTATTAGGGGATGCTTTAAATTTAAGAAGAGAGACACAAAAAGCTTACATTAAAGAATAAAGCATTGGAGTCCAGTTCATGTTTCAGTGTAAGCAGGACCAATGCGGGATGACTCTTTGTATGAAACAGTACAAAAGTAAAACAGGTAGGTCAAACTGTGACAGTTTCAGTGCAAAACTTCGATGGAAGCAGTAAGTTTAATTTTTGTAGCAACCATTGCAAAATCCACACCACAACTTCAGTTTATCTGGTACAACATGGTAGGTTAATATGGTGTAAGGTGTATTTCATCACAACCACCTGTGAAACCATATATTAGTATTTTCTACCATGTTGCCGAAGTCAGTCTTAAAACCATGATGTAGCACCTAGTTGAAATCATTTATTATTAGGCACTTACATATAGATCTAACAGCCTAACATTCAAATCCGAAAATTCTGGCCATCATTTTTAAATCGAGGGAAATCTTAGCAAAACCAATATTGAATCCTCTGGTTTTACCACTGAATTGTTTTTTCCTGCAAAAACTCAGAAATTTATTACACAAATTAAAAAACATCACAGATGTAAACCACTTCTGTTCCATTTCTTTGCAGTGCAGACCGGTTTTCAGACAGCTATGGAGCTTTTATTCAACTAAGCAGAAGATTTTTGGGTCCAAATAAGCAACGAATAGTGTATCTTAACTTCACTTGTGTGGTCTGAATACATGTCTTTGTGCAAATATGTGTATCCTTGAAAAACTTGTATAATTATGTTCCTTTTTACAAAATGGGTGTGTAGTTACCGTATAACTTCGGAGTCTACAAATAAGGACAATTAAAGTTGTTTCTTTTTAAAATGCATAAATAATTTACTTTAAAACATGACAAAACCCACCCTGTCCCCAAAAAACACAGTTTGAAGAGAATACAGAACACCATCACTGGGGAAATACTGATATATGTTAGTGCTTGTACACTCATAAAATTTCAAAACCATGTTCCAGCTTTGAAGTGAAACATAATTGTCTAGACGTACCATACTCCTCTGGGGGGGATAACCTCTTCATCAATCTCATGTCTAACAACTATTTATGCAATGAAATTACACAGTGTGTGTAACTATGAATGAATATATTCCAGTGTTTTGGTGTTGATCTTGATTTGGTGTTATCTCAAGAGGGCTGCAATAAACGTAAAATCAAATGTGCAAGTACTATAGTTTCTCCAGCCCAGGCTTAACCAGAGTGAAACAAATTTTTGAAGAAAGTTTTGTTCCATAATTAAGAAGGGACGTGTATAACCAAGTGTCTTAACCTATCTGCACATTTAATTAAAGTGCAAATTATTTCTTCCTACATATACTTCTCAGAAGCCCACCAACTCCAGTGCCTTAAGCTCAACCACATTGAGTTAAAATATTGAAACAACATTTAGCAAATTAAATAGAATTCACACTTCACAGCACTAAAGAAAAGAATGGTACCTTTCTGGAAAAAAAAATTAGTGATACAAATCTAAAGAAAGTAACAGCAATTTATGCTATGACATGAGTCATTTGCATAAAACTTGTATTTTTTCACCTTCATACAAGAATAAATCTTAAAATTCAAAAGTAGAAAAAAATAGCAAACTCTGTAAACCTTTGCATTTTCTTTATGCAAACCATTTTTGTGTGTTGAGCCCATGTTAGTATAGCAAAATTAGTTAAGCAAGAGGTTTGACTGAAAGGGCCTTTCAACAAATACATTAACTTAGAAGCAATATAGGATCTTCTAGCTCATAGAAAGGAATTGAACTAGACTGGCTTTCTCCAGAGTCCGAGTCGTAAGGAGCATCAGGTAGCTCCATAAAACCGTAAGCTAGCTGTTCATCTTCTGTGTCTGATCGAACATAGCAGGAAGTGTTGGAATACTCCTCCTCCTCTATGCTGTTGAAATCCTGTGGGATATACAGCATTCCTGGGTAGTTCCTGCTAACTAAGTCACTTGTTGTTTGCAGGGAAGTTTTCCTAAATGCCATCAGGTGCATGTGAGAAAACTTGGAATACTTGAAGCGTTTAAAACCCAAGGACTCTATGGCAATTTTCCAGCTTTTCATCATCATAGCCCGGCGATTCTGGTGAGATGAATCAGGAGTTATTACAAGCAGTAATCCATTCAATACGAGAAGTTCGTGTGCCTTCTTGCAGCATATCCATCGTTGATAGGGTGATGGAAAGTAAGAAAGGAGGAGTGAGAAAACGACAACGTGGAACAGTTCTCCTGGCAGAGAATCAATGGGATTTTTCAGTTGCCTAAGGAAGGCATCTATAGCATCTTGTGCCAGCTGGAGAGGTTGCTGAATTTGAAGATTTAGGAAGTCACATTTGTAGACGCTCTGGTGGAACAGGAAAAAACAGAAAACTGAACAAATACCAAGGTTAGTGTAAAGAGCAAATACGATCCATACCCACAGAAACTCAATGATAATCTCTCCACTTCCCTGAGGAAATGTCAAGCCTGCTGAACATTCCTCTTGCTATTAAATCAATCTACAGTAACAATTCAGTGCATACTGTTAGCTTTCACAGTTGCAAAGTAAGATTTTAGATGTGCAGTACTTTACTAGAGATTTGATAGCGGAGAACTGTTAATTTTAAGTAAATAAATAAATAGAAATTTAGCCCAAATAGGATGACGGATCAAATCAACTATCTCACAAATGACTTAAGAACAGCTCAGATAACCCTACATTGTTTTTGCTTCTCCAGATACTGGAAGCCTTTTATAGGCTTTTCTAAACCTGAAATCAGTAATTAGAAACTAAATTTGATACCTCAGTATTTCCACCAGTTCTTTGAAAAGATTCCAAGAAACTTAGTAGTTTGGTCACTTGGAGAAAAGTCTCATTCTTTACTCTTACAGGACAAAGACACTGTGGCAAGGCAATACACATTAGAAAGTTACAGTACACTAACTGCTTTGCTGCAGTGACGCGGGTCCATGTTTTAACCTTGCCTTAAATGCAAAGTGTACCAGTACACATTTGGACAGTTATCAAAGTAAGGTAAGGGCTACAAATTCATCTGTCAATCATTTGTGCGCTCCAGTTGTCAAAGACGGGAAATGTCACCACAAGACAACACACAGAAGAATAAGTCCTTAACATCCTTAATAACAAAGCATTCAAATGACATTTTACATTCACCAAAACCTGGGCCTGACTTCCTTCATAAAAAAAGGTATTAAGATACAAGGTTTTGATGTGATAGCAACAAAAGTTGTTATTAATGCCTAGAGAACGTGCAGTGAATGACAGACACGCTAAACTCGTAAGTGAACATAAAAGTAAACACAAAACATTGCAGAGCACATCTGAAGGGTGGAGTTAGATCTGCTGCATTTTCATACCACAAAAATATTGACAGCGTTTTTTATAGAACCATATTTAAAAAAAAAAATCACTAGAACATGATTGTAAAGGTATTGATAAAGCAACTGATATGCACAATTGTTTCCCAGTAGAAGAGAATGTTATTTCTGTTTAAATAAAATCACGTTCTCTTTACTGCAAGTATGCAGTAAATTAGAAAAAATAATCAATGTTAAAAAAAAAAAAATCTGTGATTTATTTTTCAGTAGCCTTAATCTTGGCCTTCAATATGCAAAAAACTCCCCAGAAACCACCAACCAAGAGAGAGACTTGCATTATGTGGCTATAATCAAGAAATTTTAATTGCAACCATTATACCTGCAGGGCTATATTCTGTTTCCTTGTAATATTTAGAACAGGAAATTAACAGCTGTAATTTCATGATATCCTCTAATAAGAAGTATAATTGTTCAGAGTAGCATGCTAACTTTACTTAGAAGCAACACTTAAAAAGTCAGAGGTTATACATATGTAGCTGAAAAAGCAATTTAGACTACAAATATTTCTGGAAATAATACTCATATTGTGGAAAAATATTCATAAAACAGTTATGCAGAAAGAATGTTAAAGACAACTGGAGGGCTAAAGTATGTTTTGAGTGGAATCTAAACTCTGCAGGCAGTTTTAGGGCAAAAATGCTGCTAAAGTGGAGATTCGTACTAAACTCTAGATATAAGTCTTGAACTGATGTTAAAGCTCTTCTAGACACTGAAACAGCAGTCAGTCATATTTCAGTGTGTCCACTGACATTTAAGAACACAATTCTACCCGTATATTATAATTTTCCAGTTATATCCTTCTTACTCCTCAAATTAGCTGAAGTATTTTACTCAACTTCTTAGTCTATATCCAAAGCATTTCCATATGCAGAAAGTGGATTAATCTATTTTTATTAAAGAAGGGGCTGTGATTAAGGCAGTGAGTGAGATGATCCTTGTAAGAGCTTTCTGAGTGGATCAGAATGGGGCACGACTGCATGTAAGGACAGAAAAGGCTGCAGCAGTAGTTGAGCCCATCAGCACTCAAGCATGAGATGATTTGGGTGATACCTGGCAAAGTCATCCTGTTGTATGCGTTGCGCAGGCTACGTAAGGCCTGACTGCTGGTGAGTAAAGGAGCGTGCAAGGAGTGACGGAGTGTCAAGGAATGGGGATGGAAGTGAGGATAGTCTCATTTCTCAATTTTCCGTGGGCTGTCTGTACACCCCATCTAACTCATCTTGCATTCAGAAAGAAGAGAGGCCAGGTTGGATGGGGCTTTGAGCAGCCTGGTCTAGTGGAAGATGTCCCTGCCCATGGCAGGGGGGGTGGAACCAGATGATCGTTAAGGTCCCTTCCAACCCAAACCACGCTACGAAGGGATTATTAACCCCCCATTCAACATTATTCAAGACACTGACTTCTTAAGAAGCCTCTATGTTTCAATGTGTTTCAAAAAATATTTTGGTATCTTACCTAAAAGATCTGTTAAATCAGAAGATTTTACCAATTCTTCTATTTTCAGCTTCTACCACTAAGTTATCAGATCAATTTTTCAGGTCAGAAGATGACATTAACTATCGTAAGAACCCTCTGACTGTTATTCTGAAATCTTAAATCAGCCCAAGCAACTACTGGCCCAAAGATAAATTTATTCAGGAGATTTTAGTGCTCAAAGTAGAGTCATCTTGAATATATCAGGGCTTATTAACTCTGATTTGCAGGAGGGCCTAAGCTTACTCCAGCAGATGTGTTTGAGTGCACAAGCTGTACTCCATGTCACTCCAGGAATGCTTGCTAGCTAGGTTGCAGGGTGCCCTGAACACACTGAAGTGTCCAAGAGAATGGAAGTACGAGATGCTGGTGAGCCTGAGACAGGCCTCACAGTAACTACGCTGATCTGTAGCACTCCAGAGAGTTCCTACCATCAAGTTATGCTACTATGTCAGCAGACAAGAAATCAATTATCTTATCGTGCCCTTGTGCTGCGCGGGAGCCTGAAGAACTGGTTAGTACACAGAAAATGCAGCTACCTAACTACTCCCTCTCCTGTTGTCTGGCCTGGATTACTGACACTCCTCCATTACATACGCAGAAGTAACCCTTCTGGGACTCTTCCAATAATGGGTTTGGTTGCTGTACATTTAAATTGCTTTTCATGAGAACAAACATAATTTTCTTAGCAAAACAGCACAGTAGACTAGACAGCAAAGTATTAACTATCCATACCCCCAAATTAATGGTTAGATTGAGCTCATATAACTTCAGGTGCCTAGGCTTCCACTATAGTCTCTGAAGAGCTGGCCAACACAGCCCATGAGGTCAGAACATAATTCACCTCACTGTGAAACAGCAGACGTTTAGGTTTCACCTACTATTTCTAATAGATCTCCACTGACTGTAATTGGAACATAGAACCTCAGATGTAGATACCCATGATCTGTGTATCTCAGCTGGAAATTTCCTTGCCATGTAGTATCATTTTAGATGTCATAGGCTGCCACTTAAGTGGCATGTGTCTCCTTTACATCTTGTGTCATGCCCAACAGCCCTATGCAGATGTCCTACAGCCTCTGAAGTGGTAGAAGGCAATCACATCTGAGAAAGTGATGCCTATTCTTCAAATCAGACAAGATGGAGCCCGCTCCAAGTTTGTGTTTTAGATGAAACTAACATTCAATTGCTTTAAAAAGCAATTTATCAAGCTAAGATTTTTATTTTCAAGAATATCTTTCATTATCTCTAAGAATATACACAAAAATATAAATTAGACGTTAGTGGACTAAGCCTCGTGATCACAACAAAATACCATGCGTTTAGCACCTAAACCACACTGCAACAAGAGAACATTACTTTCAAGTTAACTGTATTATTCATAGAATCATTATGGTTGGAAAAGATCTCTAAGATCATCAAGTCCAACCATCAACCCAACACTACCATTTCTACTATACCACCATCATTCCTACTAAACCATACCCCGAAGTGCTGCATCTACATGTGTTTTAAACACCTCTGGGGATGGGGACTCCACCACTTCCCTGGGCAGCCTGTCCCAATGCCTGATCACTCTTTCAGGAAAGAAACTTTTCCTAATATGCAAGCTACATCTCCCCTGACGCAACCTGAGCCCATTGCCTCTTGTCCTATTGCTAGTTATGTGGGAAGAGAGACCAACATCTGCCTCACTACAACCTCCTTTCAGGTAGTTGTACAGAGCATACTTGTACACTTCTCACCTCTCCACTTCTAGAGAGGGTTACCTTAGGCCACTGAATTTAATAGAGCCTCATTTTAAACTGTAAGTGGTCAAGATGTACACGATTAAAGGTTTTTCTGTTTTCTGTCAGAAATGCATTTCTTTCTGTATCTTTTCATTATCATTCCACTTTTGTCAGTCCTAATAGCATTTATCAACCAAGAAAAATGACAAAATTGGGTCAAGAGCACCAGACAGAAAGAACATACGATTACAGCAGAATTAATGCATTTGAGAAACTTACTACCTAGAGAATAAGAAGTAATTTACTCCAAAAGTGCTGATAAATTTGTCCTCAGGATTGCAGAAGTTCAATAATATGTGCAGCAATAAACTGGAAAGTCCCCTTACAGTGCACTTCTGGTTACTAAAACTCCCCAGAAAAACTCACCAAGTTCAGTCACTATTCATTTTCTTCTGTCAGCAAACACAACTTATGAGAGGTTTATGCCTAAGCGTAAGCCTACTCAATTTTTATTTATGACTTTTAAGATGCAAGGACTCATCTGAAACACCATTAAAAGATGGCTACTAAAATTTTCCAATTTTAAGATTCACAACCGCATTATAAAGGCATAACTCTTGAAAAAAAATCAGATTTTTAAAACAAAAAACAACTAGCTCAGAACCTGCTCATGGGAAAGGATATAGTAGGAGGGCCGCTAGTTCCTTTTAAACCACAGATATTTAAGATACATACTTAAGTATTAAGCATACTTTTTTTACAGTCATTTTGAAACATTCCCAAATATCCGAGAACAAGATTTAATATAAATTTAGCAAATATTACATACCTCAACAGCTGGAACAATATCTATGCCAACTGTCAGAAATTCTTCAAACTTCAGAAATGGATTAAAGCAGCTACCAACATCAAGTAATCTGATCTTCCCCAAGGAGTGGAGCAATCTACGGAGCAGCAACAATTCAGTTTTATCAAATGCTATTTTTGAAGCTATATTCTGAATTACAATTTCAGATAACTAATGCAACAAATTTCTCATAGAACACCACAGCAGTGACTAACAGAAGTGAACAGCTTACTTGAATTGCTGAGATACCTAAAGCACCAAGCATCATCAGCAAAGCAGATGGTCCTCAAGTGGATGAGTTTATGTTCACAGCAGCTGTAATGTACTTCTAGTAAGAAATTAAAATAGGCAACTTGTGTGTCCACTATACAGGCTTCCTCTATTGCTTTGTGTTTCCCACTTACCTTTTTGTGGTATTTACTGGTATTGAAATCACACAAGTCACCAGAGTTAAAATTTCAGGAGTTTAGAAGAGAAACTGACAACACTCCGTGACCTACCTACTTGGCAGTCACATTTTAAAGGGCATCTCAAGTCAAGTGCCGTAACTAGTTTAACAAAGACAAGAGAACACATAATGGTATTCCAAGGTAAACAAAAAAAATCTAAAAATTGAAGTATTTAGTTATTCCCTGTAGAAATTTTAAGACAATTTATTTCCTTTATGTTAGCTAATATTTTTTAAAATTCTGGAGTTTCACTCCAATTCTGTCTTCAATGGATGCTGTGCAATAGTTAGATTAGTCCATGCAGAGCCACAAACTTAAAAATTGGCTGCTCAAGTTGTAGGGAAGTTATTATAAACATCTAACCGAATTGAAGTATTCCCTCAAAACTACTTGGGGGAAAAGAAGTCTGTCCATGCCATGCAATCAGTTTTCTTTTGGAGTATCCAAACACTTTTTAACGAGAAATACTAAAAAATAACCTGGTTTAAGAAAGAGAGTCCTAATCAGAGAACTTCTGAAGTACTCAAAAATTATGCTTTAGACCACAAGAATTCTGGAGAACATTTCAATAAGCCAAAAAAAAATCTATCTCTTTATCTGCCACTGTGTGATGACCCTATTATTCAAGTGAAATTATAGATAAGAAGGCCAATGGCTGTAATGCTAAATACTTAACTATGCTACCAAACAACAAAAGGTGAATGATCAAAAAAAAGGATTAACTTCAGAAATCACGACTTACTGCTTGGACTGACAGAAGGAGGTTGACAGACTGCTGAGGACACTTTAATACTTTAGTTCTAGAATGCTGCAGAGATACACATGTAGCCTTCTGAAACATTATGGGAAATAAACAAACCAACCCACCCCACATTGAGTAACTGGCCCATCTTCTCAACCAGATTCCAAAATTTCTGGGGTTAAAAAAACTGGAGGAGTGGGAGATTAGAAAGAAAACAGCAGACTGAAGAAACGAACAGAGGATATTCTTGTACTGTCTGGTGGAAGCTCCCATTAAAGCACAGCAGAAGATGTGCGAGAGGCTGGCAGATGAGATTTGCCTTTTCTCAGGAAGCCGTGACATCATTTGTGACCAACTGCAACACCAAACTCAAATGACTTTATGAAGATAAAAACATTGTTATTCTTTTCTTTAAGTTAAATATATAGTTCAAAAAAGAAAAGCAAAAAAAGATGCCTGGCAACTTTTGAGGATAGTGACTGTTGCCTTGTCTCTGAAAGCGTTCTTATATTCCAAAGGATTTTCTCCTTGACCAATGCCTGGGGAACATTTGTGGTCTTCAAGTTTGCAGCCATAGGCATTTTCTTCATGACTAATGCAGTTACCAGTAGCATCAGATAAGATCAATGCACTTGTACAGAATTACTGGCAGTCAGCTATTTACAGTTTTTGCCTTGTCCTGGCACTTAGTTTGTCTAACCTGACACACTGATCCTCTGAAAATAACTAGACTTTGAATGTTGCATTCAGTTATCACTAATATGAAGAATCCAGCTGCTGAATACATCACACAAAGACACTGTTCTTTAGTTTTTTATTTTCCTCGCATTCTGAATTTGGAGGCCTCTGCTGTTTATTCTTTCTTTGCAACTGCAAACCAGTAAATGCTGGAGGTTAAACAATTCTGTTCAAGTCCACTAGTACAGACTTTACAGCTGCCTGTTCTTTAAAACATCACTTGATGAGTGCATCCATGTATGAAAAAAGGAAAATAACAGCACAGTCAGCAATAACCCCTTGGACCACGAGTCCCCAACAACTTGAGCTCTTTCTACTGGATCATTTACAGGGCTGCATCCAAAAGTTTGCATCATGCTTTGCACGATCTTAGAATACCCAAAATCCATTAACAGAAGCAAACGAAGGCAAACTCACAGCTTTCACAGGGAATTCACAGGGAGAAGAATGATAACTTTCCAGCAAGCAAATGTTGCTTTTTGTTTCAAGTTTCTGTAACCAATTCCAACTGGCATCTCCAAAATATCATTTGTCATCTTTCTGGGAAAGACTGAGCCCTAGAGACACAGATCACTCCAAAAAACTTCCAGAAACAGATCTGCAGGGCCAGTGGAGTCCAGCAAAGCCGTGGTTGTACTCATAGCAACAACAAAGCAGTAAGGAGTACTGTAGAAAAAAACTTGTTAAGCAGCAATAAAGAGACCTGGGCTGTCTGTTCTCCTCCTAAACTCCCAGTGATCTACCACAGGAAGGATGCTGGAGAAGCAAGAGAGGATTTCTTGTTTCATTCAGCAGAATAATAATGCCAAGTTTAAGGATTTTGCTTCTACATGGAATAGAAGAGATCCGGGGGATACTCCTGTCAAAATACCAGCATCATGAAGGCCAATAGCGGAAGAATTATCTTTTAAGTTAAAATAGCACACATCACCAGACTACCCTGTAAGTCAGTACTGAGTGAGATTTCAGAACAAAGATGACAGAAACAATTTTTTCCCAGCTTGGATGCCAATCACAGTGTAATCTGTACAACAGGAATTTGAATACTGCAGAGAGACCATTCAGATCCTAGTGGCCATAAATCACAAACATGGGCTGAAGTCAAGTAGTGTCTTTTTCCACGTAAGGCTAGTATGAGATTACTCAGACCAGCACATGTCCTTGTCTACCAAAGGAAGACACTAACAGCGGATTCTTTTTCATTTAAACACAAAAATGTATGTCTGTATGTACGCTTGCACCCTACATAAGAGTCCAATGGTAACAGCAAAAGAATAGAAGACACATGGGACCACAGGAAACACAACGAGAGATAACACTGACTGCATAGTGCAGAGAAAACTTTCCATAAAGAAGAGTGACAGCCTCTAGAGATCTTAACATTTTCCATTTAAAGTGTTCAATGAAATACCTGTACAGATTAAAATTAAGCAGCATAACCCACAACCCTCTAACCTCCAGGACAGCCCGCTTTACCCACCATCAAGTGAAAAAAACACTGTCATGTATTCTGTCTTCCTCTCTTACGAAACCTGCATTGTCGGCTGCAGCATTACTCTTGACTGGGTGAAGGGGGACACTGCTTCAGACTACTACAGCACTGGGGCACACTTCTGGAAAGCTACAACTCTGGATTCCAAGCTGAGCAGAAGCCAAAAATTCTCTTGTACACTAATGGACAACAGATCTAAGGCAAATTCACTCTGATAGTTGTGTCACATCCAAGGAGCCCTGCAGTCTAAGTTCAATGCAAGCGTACTTAAAAACCTTAAAAGTAGCAGAGAATCAGATGCTCACTTGTGTCATGACTTCCTGCTGCTTGTCAGGTTTTCCTGCCTCTCAGAACACAGGTGGAATGAATTGCTTAGTAGCAATTCAGGCTGCCAGTTATTGGCAGGAATAGGATCCTAAGTTAGATGCTTGAGACATCTGTGAAGCTCTTCAGGATTTGGTCACTGAACATATATAGAGAGCTCAGACCACCAACTCAGATGGTCTGAAGACCACTGGTTCAGATAAGAGTTGCAGTGCTGAAAAAGTCGTTGTCAGATGAGAGAGTTATAGTGAGACTACAACTGTAACCTAGGTGACGATCACTGATCCAGCGAGTGATTTTGTTAGAAACGTAGTCTTGCTGAATTCATTGATAATCACCCTTCAACGCCATGTTTCCTAATGGTTTTCAGTCAAGGCAACATTAAAAGCAAGGGAAGTACTTTGCCACTGTAGATAATGCCCAAACACATCTTGAATTCACAGTTCCTCAATGCATTAGTGTACAGGTAGAAAACCAAAATGTGAACAGTTAAAGATCAGGAACTGGTGAAGAAGTGTACATAACCTGGGCAATGAGTGCATTTTAAATATATCACACGCTTGTTGATTTTAAGAACTTTATTAAATGGACTGCAGCTCTTCATTATTACCCCCCTTAAAAATGCACCTATTATTCAACTAGGTGCTGTACAGGTGACTTTTTCTCTTGGAAGTCAACAGAAATAGAGCACAGTTGCATGACCATAATGAAAGTCACTTAATCTCCAGAATGAATCACTTCAAGTGCTGATCTCCTAGTTTACAGTTTCCAATTACTCATTTATTTATTTATTAAAGAGGGGAGGGGGTGGGACGACTCTCAGAAGCCTTATGCTGCTGTCAGAAGAGCAGAACAAAGCTATATGTCTGGCTCTGAGTGGCAACACTGGTATGCCCCAAATATTTCCTAACATCCACGCATAAAAATATCCAGTGGGAAGGTCTAGCTTGCTGAGATACATATGAAAGAAAGAGCGACAAGTTGTACCTTAAGAGACAGTCAAACCAGCACCTGAGAAGAATCCATACCAAAAAGGTTGTGATTTTTACTGGTAAGGATAAAAAGCAATACCGCTTAATTTGGCAGACAAAGAAGAGAAACAATACTCAAAAAGAAAACAAAGGGTGGAGTGATTTATTGAAGAGAGAAGCTGTTAAACAGCAGGTAATAGCCGCTTTTATCTTGCAAAACTGAGCCACTTTGATGCCCAGCTTCACAACAGGTGCAGTTATCATGTTAGAGACATAAGAACTCAGTCTGGAATGGAAGGAAGTACTGTGGACAATACATTACTTCCCATATAGATGAAAGTAAAAAAAGGACTGTTCACATTGCCAGTTTAAAATTGGTGAGAAATTACCAAAGAGGTGAGCAACTGGAAATGGGTTCATCAAAGCAGCTGAATGACCTTCTGAGTTGCAGTAAACTTTGCACTTCTGGTTCCTATGATGTTTCCTACCATCACCTTTAACAGCTAACCGAGTGCTTCCTACTTCTCTCCGCATCTCCCAGTGTCTTTCTTTGAACTACTGTGTGCATGTGTGTGTGGTGTGGGTGGGTGGAGGTGTCTGTCTGTCTTGTGTGGAGTTTACCCCATACACCTTGTACTAAGACCTCATTAAGATTCAAAGACTTTACTAAATGATCAGTGTAGACACGGTAGAAAAGCATTTCAGGAGGAAAGTATGCTTTGTGTAACACACAATCCATTTTCATTCTGATAAACTTTGTAATTTCTTATATAAGGCACAGAGCAAGAAACTGAGTTTTGATTTCTCTGGGCAGTAACTTAGAACAGCTATGCCTTGTTGCTTTAAGGTCTGTACAGCTACTAAAAACCTTACTATCATTTGTTGCTTACTCAGGTAAATATTAAGAATCTTGCCTTTGCCAGGTATGTCTTTATGGATATATATATCTTTTTAAAGTTTAGAGAACAAAGATAAAAATCATCATCACCCACTATCTTAACAAATACTTTTAAAATTATTAAATAAAAACTTCTCTATTAACTACTTTCTATATACACCAGTCAGAACAAAAGGCAGGGCTACAGACTACTGGTAGCAAGAAGAAACTCGTGAAGTTAGCTCTGCAATGGCCTTTATAAACTCTGTACAAAGTATGAAGATAGAGCACATGCAAAGAGAGCGCTGATGCTTTATCATGACAAGCCTTCTCACTGGAAGACAAACCAACTTTTAAGTAGTTTATGATCATCAAACCTGTTGATTTAAACAAACAAGTACCAATGAACTTCTATTTATGGCAATGCTAAAATTACGTGTTAACAAATGCCAGCATTATTGAGATGTTACAGGGTATTAGTATCTCATCAGCCCTTTGTGTGAAAGTGCCTAGCAGTTCTTATTAAAAAACAAGCATTCATTTTGAGGATGACTTAGCAAAATGAGCACTAAAAAGAGGAGCTGGTGGGGGAAGTCAGCTTATAAGAAGCCACTACCTTCCTTTTGGAAGCATCTGTTTTGTCTTGTCATACTATGACAACAATGGGGAAAATGTTTTCATTTCGTATGTAACTATTCAACTGCACATGCATTTGGGATCTTAATGCCTTTTGGAAGTTACTTTACAAACAGGAGAAATCACAACAGATACCAGCTCCTAAGGAGAGAGACATCCGCTAACAACATCAGTAACATGCTCACTCCTTTCCTAACTAATATTATATCTCACTTAAAGTAAGTGCTGATTGCAGAAGACATGCTACAATAATGAGAAAAATCTCCTCATAGAACAGGAAAAACACTATTGCAGACAGTTGTAAGAACTGGTCTATAAAGAATATGAAGTAAGTCATAAGTGTAACATTTAATGATAATATGCTTATGCATTCATTATGCCATTACACTTGCAAAATAGTAAATTCTTTCCATAACACATGGAATAGCCATAAACATGACCCATGTTATTTAGGAAAAAAAGGAGAGTGGGACTGTAACTGAAATAAAGCTACTCCTGAATGCCAAAAATAAAATACTTACTTGAGTGAAGGTCAAAAAAAAAAAAAAAAAAAAAAA
>Ga0065711_1040179_pt1 | contig 17181 bp, 8 predicted proteins | sample Hoacrofraction12_FD_59098 | JGI IMG/M metagenome (GOLD analysis project Ga0065711, IMG submission 59098) | Hoatzin crop microbial communities from Cojedes, Venezuela - Epithelial fraction 12 v2 (version 2) | ecosystem: Host-associated > Birds > Digestive system > Esophagus > Crop | place... | reverse complement strand
CCCCCTGCCATGAGCAGGGACACCTTCCACCAGACCAGGTTGCTCAAAGCCCCGTCCAACCTGGCCTTGAACACTGCCAGGGAGGGGGCAGCCACAGCTTCTCTAGGCAACCTGTGCCAGGGCCTCACCACCCTCAGAATGAAGAATTTTGTCCTTATATCTAATGCAAATCTACCCTCTTTCATCTTTATAATCTTTCTTACTGGCTGTGCTTATGTCTTGTAACATACGAAATGACCTGGCCACCTCAGACATGTGCTGTCTTCCCATATGGCAAATCTCAAAGCCTGCAAACCTGCTTTCTGGTCCCTTTTACACGATTTCTGCTCCTTTCTCACTCCTATGCAAGAGACCATGCTGCAAATGAAAGAATTCATTGCCTCAGCAGTTGGAGCTAGGCAGTGCAGGACTTGCATAAGAAGAATATTACATACAAACATAAGAAAAATCTTACTAAGCTGTCCATCTACTCTTACAGCTTAATTACTTTGTGTTAGCAAATCCCATTTTAGCCTGGATAGCCTTTCCAGATCCAAACAAAATTTTTCTAGTTAGTGGGAAAAAGCGGCAGCTACTTTTTATGTTTTGAACTCTGCCTGTCTTCTATGAGAGTTTTCTTCTGTGTGGTCTGATGGCTCAAGAATGTAAAATTCTACATTAGCAGGATATATTTTCCATCCTACTAGTAGGACCATTTTAAGTAGGTATCCTTAGTGAAACACCTTAATAAAAATAGCAAGTGTCCACCAGAATACCTCATTGCTTACTGAGGCTATTTTTCAGAGTTACGCACCCAAGTAATTTTAGACTTTGTGTAAACCATACAACATAATCAGGAATTTGCACAAATATCTTTTCAAGGTGTCCAAAAAACTGAGACTCTAGCCTCAAAGTGTCAGAGATTGATGATGTGCTATCATTCCAGAATTACTATTTTCATTTTACCATAGTCTTCAGAAGACACTTGCTGGCTTAGAATCATAGAACCATAGACCCATTAAGGTTGGAAAAGACCTCTAAGATCAAGTCTAACTGTCAACCCAACACCACCATGCCTGCTAAACCATACCCCGAAGTGCCATATCTACACGTTTTTTGAACACCTCCAGGGATGGGGACTCCACCAGCTCCCTGGGCAGCCTGTTCCAATGTCTGACCACTCTCTCAGTAAAGACATTTTGCCTAATATCCAATCCAAACCTCCCCTGACACAGTTTGAGGCCATTTCCTCTCATCCTATTGCTTGTTACTTGGGAGAAGAGACCAACACCTGCCTCACTACAACCTCCTTTCAGGTAGTTGTAGAGAGCAATAAGGTCCCCCCTCAGCCTTCTCTTCTCCGGACTAAACAACCCCAGTTCCATCAGCCACTCCTCATAAGACTTGTTCTCTAGACCCTTCTCCAGCCTCGTTGCTCTTCTCTTGACATGCTCCAGCAACTTAGTGTCCTTCTTACATGCTGCTAGACCATCCCAGACTTCTTTATGTTCTTAAGAACATCAGGAGAAATCTCATTCTCTAATCTTTGATCTTCAGAGCACTGTCACTCCCTTATTACAAGCCTAACCAAGAATGGTAAGAAGTTCTGAAATAAAAGTGAAACTTCAATAGATAGGAAGACTTACCAGCTCATCGTGGTCTTTGCTTTTGTCCGTAGTGTAAGAATATGGAAACAGTACCAACTGGGAGTAAGAGTGCATGGTTATGTATCCTTTAATGATGTCTTTGTGATCTCTGATAAAGCGAGCAACTGCTTTCACTTCAGGTTCAGACTCTGGATAGGGTCCACAGTATGTCTCCTGGCATTCGTAGGGAGATGCTCCTTCCCCTGTAACAAAAAAGCGTGCAGTTTTACTCCTCAGCTTCTTCCCTTCTGCATTTCTGTTTGTCTAGTGGAAGAACAGAGTGTGATGCTAATACACAAGAAACTGTGGACCCTGCCATGCAAGGAAATCTGTGTGAACCTACTAGGATTTCTCACCTACTGTACTCCTGAAAAAATTGGAGAAGGTGCACAAAAAAAATTATTCAAAGACTGAACAAAAAGTCTTAGAGCATAGGATGAATATGCTCCATTTAAATTCATCAAGAGCAAGATCATGAGATCCCTTCTTAAAATCTAGAAGTGGATCTAGAAGTGGCCAGACTCTTTTCAGCGGTGCCCAGCAGAAGGACAAGGGACAATGAGCACGAACTGAAGCACAGGAAGTTCCACCTGAACAAGAGGAAGAACTTCTTCACTCTGAGGGTGACGGAGCCCTGGAACAGGCTGCCCAGGGAAGTTGTGGAGTCTCCTTCTCTGGAGATATTCAAGATCTGCCTGGGCAAGGTCCTATGCAGCCTGCTGTAGGTGACCCTGCTTTGGCAGGGGGATTGGACTAGATGAACCCCAGAGGTCCCTCCAACCCCTCCCATTCTGTGATTCTGTGAAGTGCTACAGGAAAAAGTGAATTCTAAGTGATGATCTCAGGGGAAAGCCAACTGCCAATTGGAAGTTGAAGAAACACAAATCAGACTGAAAATGATGTACCAGATTTTTAAGAATAAGGAGGACTAAGCACTGGAACAAGTTACCAAGGGGATGACTAGGATTCACTATTTTGCTGTCTTCAGAATAGGACCAAATAACTTTCTGGAAGGAGCCAGGATTTTTTGTGTTAAATGTCAGCTCTTCATGTTTTAATAAATTTTGTAAATTTTCCCCTTTGTTACTGTCTATATTTTAAATGAACATTTTAGCCTTAAATCTTGTGCAGGAAAAAAGCTCGCTGAGTTCTTTAACGCCCAAAAGACTTGCTTCATCCCTGGGCTCTGGGACACTTTAACAGATGTCCATCTTCCAGAAATCAGTAGTGCCAGTACATCTGCAGAGTTACATCTCCGTACAAGCAATGCAAGCTGTTATCATATGGTACTGGAGGGAATGAAATGTCTTCTGGTGCCAGTGATATATAGGGAAGATCTATAGCATGCTACAAAGTAGTGAGGAGCATATCTGGACCCCAAAACCACTTAACAATTTTGGTAGAGATATATATATATGCTTTAGTCAAGTAAAAGTTGCAAGGCTTGGTACTGGTGTATTTGGGTGAAATGTAACTGTGATAGACAGAAGGACTAAGCAATATGGTGATCTCTGGCTGTCAATGTTAAGAATACACCTGTATTTTCATGCATTCATCTGTTCCACAGATACTGGAAGCCCTTTTGTAATATCAATGGCTGAAAATAAATCCTTGGATGATCTACACCCTCATATGACACAGCAGAAGAAGCAGAAATAATATAGTGAAGAGAATGGACTACAGGGGAGAAGTGCTGACAGAGACACTGAGTCTGAGAGATACAGACTGGGAGGTCGGAAACAGTACTGGGGCAGAGAGGGCTGTAGTGTGTTTTATGTTCTGGGATACACGTATAAGCCTTCATGTTGCTGAATCGAGGGGGATTTCACAGACAGTCCATGAAAATTCATGCACATGAAAATACAAACAATTCCTGTCATCTATGCGAAAACATACAAAAACGGCAAAATGAGAGTGTTAAATTTTACATTGGTTTCTTTTGCACAGAAGTGAGTACTGTCCAGGGAAGAAGGCAATGAATTGTTGGCTGGCAATCTTGGTTGAATATTCTGTCTGCTTTCCTAACTTCTTGGTCGTACAGAGAACAGCCAGCTAAGGAAATGATATTAAAATGTGGAGAAAAATTTAAGTCTGGGTTTCAGTCAAATTTAGTTCCACAGAGCAAATTCCAAGCTAGTGCATTGCTTTTAGTAGAGTAATTTTGCTTTTTATTGGTAGAAAAGAAAAACTTAAGGCATCAGTGCATTTAGTATATTTTGCTCTTCATAAAAAACATGAGGGCTTTGTTCCTAAAGTTCATGAAGTTGTTATCTGAGCATCTGAAGAGGAAGAACAGATAAACATGGTAGTACATTTCTAATTAAATGTGTAGATCTAAAACCTTGAATTTTGCAGTGGCACAAAGTGTATTCACAAGCAAATCTGAAGCCAGTGGAAGTCTTAACATTTGGCACCGCTGACAAGAACTTTTCTGTGTTTAAAAGTATGTGAGTAAAGTTGAAATTGCAGATTCCCATGAATTTGTGGTCATTTCCCAGGAACACAATTTAGTTATTGTATTCCATTGACACGACTAATAACAATTACAACATTGTTACAAAGTGATAAAACTTCATCTTGGTTCTTCTGAAAATCCTGTTGAACTAATATTTTGCACAGCTGCAGCAACAATAGAGATTCTACAGTTACTGTTTTCTGGATCAAAGCTGCTCAACCGTTGCTATCATTTGCTAAGCAAAGATGTATCTGATTCAGCGGAATCAATATTTTTATGCTAATTAGAAAAAATGGATTTTATTTTCCAGCATTTGACTGACTGCATAACTAAAAGGAGTAGAAACATGGGGAGATTCTTACAGTCATCTGCTTAAGTTATTGTAAGCACCTGAATTCAATGCTTAGGTTTATCTGTACAGACAGTTTTTTCTTTCCAATGACTCTGCAAGGTGCTGAGGCTTCTCTCTTCTATGTTTCCAACCATGTCTGAGAGGAACAAAGCATGGCTGAAAACAGCATGAATAGTTCCCTACTTAATAAAGTAAGATGTTCTGCTTTAGCCCAGTGTACATTGTGTCCAAACACTTCTCTAGAGAAGAAGCACTTTCTGATCTACCTGTATTCTTCTGCTCTTTGCAAAGCATTTCTCTGCTTCAGAAGTTATTCACCACCAAAAGTGCATGACAAGTTAAATGCAGTATGTTATATAAACTTTCCCTGAAACTAGTATCTGTATCCCATAGTTTTTTGCTGTTCTTTCCTCAGACTTCTCCAGATTCTGGTTTTATGACGTATTTATACTGAATATCACATTCAAATCTATTTATTTGGTCCCCATCTTTGTAATTTCTTGCCTGAAAAAAAATGTTTGTTTTTCTACATATAATAGCCATAGATGGTAAATAAACACCTTTTTTTCCCTGTTTAGCAGTGGACTAAAATGACTGAAAGTCACTCAGGACATTAGTGTCAGTAGGGAGTGAAGCCAGATCTAATCTACAGAGTAAATTTTAAGAGCTATTCTGCAGATTATTAAAAACCTGTCGAGTATGAAAGTGCCTGTGGGTAAGTAAACATGATATAGCCTTTACAACAAACACTGAGAGCCAAGAAATTTTGGTCAGCTAGGCATTACTGAAGGATGACTGAGGTGATCATTTCATACAACACAGTGAAGCATCTACTCAACTGGGTGGTGCAACAGGCATTGGGTGACATGGCAAGGGCCACATCTTCTCTCTTTCCTCCTTCCCCCCTAGAGCCCGTGCCCAGTGTGTCATGGTGTGATGTAAAGAATGGGATCCAGGGTCCTGGTCCCTCTCTCTTGTCATCATGCTGGGAAGAGGTCCATCCCCCATGTGGCATATGAAGAGGAAAAATCCTGGGTCCCAACAAAAAGTATCTGAAGTTGGGGAGTGTTCACTGGTTCGTAACAGATATTCAGCTGCATTTGTCTCTATGTCAACTTTGTGAAATGGTAAATGAAAATGTTTTCAAAATAAAGAGTTTCAAAGGCTAAAAGTGAGGCAGGGTTACAATATGAAGGAAATGATGTCATACCACACCAGCGTGCATCAAAATTCCTGTTCATGTCAGTACCAATGCACTTGCTGTTACCATGCGATGAGCGGCTCTTTCTCCACAGCCGATTCTGTGGAAAGAGACACACAAGCCACATTCAGGGAAAAAAGCTGAGAAAAACAATGCACTGTGTCACTGGTTAGTTACAAGTGGCTTCCCACTTGCGCCTTTACAGGTCATGTGCCAATGAACAGGCGTAAGACCAACAAAGAGTATAAAACCACAAACTGATTACCGCTGAGGCTGGATGATAAACGGAAATGCTGGGTAGGGTACGAAATGGTCATATCTGGTCTGATTTCAGTGGATTTGGACTGTGGAAGGAGGGGAGAAGACATACTGTTTGGCCGTATGTGAGTTTAGGGGTCCAAATCCAACCTTTCTGTAGGCATTGCTGACAGCATGTGTAAAGGTGGAAATTTGGTGTGCAGCTGTTAAGGTGTATAGACGTTGTTATCCAAATGTGAGCCAAGCTGGGTTTGAGACTGAGTGAAAGAGTGGAAGAGATGGGTTTTTTTAAACTTAAGTGAAGGATCTAAAAATCAAAGAACTGTCTCAACAACTCAGAATTTCCCTCCAATGAATAAAATCCTGGACAAAAGATATCTGTAGTACCTTCATTTATCTGAAACAAAAATTGCTTGGAGAATGGAGCTACCTTGCAGGAGGAAGAAGTGACCTTGCAGGAGGAAGAAGTGAATTATTGACTGTGCTCTATCTGATGCAGCACGCTATTCAGCTTGTGCTGGATTGTGCTAGTATTTGTAACCTTGCTGCTGGAGGCTGACGGAGGCGTTCCCTGACATCTGGAAGCATTAAAATCCCAGGATGAGATTCTGTCATTTCCAAATGCATTTCCAGCAGCTTGGAAGATACAAAGGTACATGCCAATTAACTGCCGAATTTTCTGTGATTTAAAGAGGCCAGATATGCCGAAATTCCAAGCGCAGAGTTCAGAGCATGTGGTTCCAGGATGGAAGTTACACCCTGAGCATGCACACTGGTAGTTCCCATAATAGCGCATCAGTACGTTGTGCAGTCTGTCGAACAAGCTCTACGTACGGAGGGGTGGCTCCACGTGTACTCATAGCCATCCACATTCACCACAGGCATGACGTAGAAATCAAAGTGCTCCAGAAGCGTTGTCATGGTCTGATCTCTCTCACGCACATGGATTGCCTATGAAGCACAGGGGAAACTTTATTAAAAGCCATCATAATAGTGGTTTTCTTACCTTCCTAGAAAGGCACCTGATGGTGTTTGTAAAATAGTTGTGCAATTAGCAGACCAGTCTACTTCCCGATAGAGGCACATTGCATCAGAGACACTCCTAAATAGCAAAGTAGCTCTTTGAAGTGCCAGGGAGAGGGTAGGAATTGAACTGATACAGTCAGTCAAATACACTACAGTCTTTTAACGTTAATGGATGGTCATGAGAGAGAGTTGAAGCCTATTAATAGGAAGGCTAGAGCTTTTGCTGCTTGTGTAAATGATAGGAACCCTCTTTCCCACCCAAAACACCACAAAAGTAGCATAAAATAAAGCAAGCCCAAAAATAACAAGTAGCATTTCAAATGGCTGCTGTACATAGCGCTATTTCTTCTGGTTGCATTATGAGTTCAATGCACTTGTGTGCCAAGAGCCAGTAAGAGCTGCATTGCTGATTTTGCTTCACAGCCTGTTTTGAAGGCTTTAGTGATACCTAACCTGGTTGTTGGTCCACGACACGGGGATAAATTTTAACCTGGATAAGTGGTTTTGTCAGTATTAAAATAGTCAAAGTCCTTTATCATATCTTTTTTTTCTTTATGCCTTACTTAAACCACCTTCTTTGATTTTAAATCCTTCCTAGTTTTCCTGAGGCAATAGACTTTCTCTGACTAAATGAGAAATGTCAGTCTTTCTACAATCTTAACAACAACATTAAATGATAAAAAGTGGACCCCTTATAAAGAATGCCTAGGATTTGCTAGAGAGAGCTAGTGATTTTACTGTGTGTGTGCAGATGTGTATTAATGTCAGATTTTAAAATGTTACTTCATGAAGTGATGTAGAAACAAAATTTGAATTTAAAACACGTAAATTACATCAAGGGGATGGAGAACATAAATGTTCAGCTTGTTGCTTCTGAAAAACGCTGCAGGGACATGTCACTGGCAAACTGACAGCACAGCTGGTAATTATTTGGAGCAGCATGAAAAGGGCAAATGCATTTCTCTCCAAAGGAACTTTGAAGGCTGGAATTATCAGTGGGTCACAAGGTGCATTCAGCTGTATCTGTCCCTAAATCCTGCCATCTCCTTCCAAATGTTACAGTCATTGAGGTTTTATAGTTGTTACTGGGGACAGAAATAAGCACATTTCTTCTATTATTATTATCATCATCATCATCATTATTTAGTTCCATCATGGCCAAACCATAATTCATGTTTCAAGGACTCATCTATGTTGTTTCTCTGGCTACAGTACTGGTGATTGTGGAATGTCAATCATCTCATCTGTCTTGATTTTGCTGTGAACTTTGCTTTTGTGAAAAAGTAACAAAAAAATAATATATCATGACATTAACTGAGCAAACTGGGCAACCTTGTGTGGGCCAGAAGGGCCTTAGGAACCTTTTCCTGGTCCATACTAGGAACTGGGCCAGCAGCTCAGCATGATGAGTTGAGCAGAGATGTCTTAAATTCGAAAAGACTTAGGCAACATATGTTAAGCTCTAGGTGCAAACCATGGATGTTTGTACCTTTTGGTGTACCTTTGTTCACTGTCATGAGCAGTGTAGATATTAAAGATATTAAAGATCAGATGTGACCATCAGTCTGCGGCTGCACATCAAGGCTGGTCAGGCTAAGCCTGTACTACAGTCTCATCCCATCAGCCATTTACTAGTTTCCATGAATTGGTGCTGTGTGCTGTCTGGCAGTTGTTGGTCATGTTCTGGAGGCCTGAAATGAAGGTGTCTCTAGCAGGGATGGTACCTTCAGAATAAGGAGGCTTGTGTGGCCTTATTCTCTGAATGAGGCAGATCCAGAGAAAAGCAGGAGTACAAACAGAAAATGCAGAGGCAGGAGGCAGAGGAGCAGTAGCAGCAGGCATGGCAGCAGGTGACACATCACAGCAAGTGCTAAGTAGAGATTGCTGGTGTGCATTCTGGTGTGGAGCTCTGCCATGCCTGGAGCAGGCAAGTGTTTCTTTAGGAAGTCATGCAGAGAAGAGCCAAGGGTTGTAGGACAGCTTGAGCTCACTCTGGGTGTCCTCTGATCTGCTCCAGGCAGTGCCAGCTGGACTAATACGGGCATGGGCCACCATGTGCTGTATGACCCAAAGGCAAGATCGTTCCTTGGATCCATCTGGCAGTATAGACATAGCCCTAGTAGATTACCAAATAGTTGCTTTTTCTGGCATATCCTCTCCATCGCTGGCCATTCATAACTGTAAAAGTCTCTTGAATTTGCTGCACATACCTCAAAAAGTTTCTTTCGTACTTGAGAATACATCTGAGCTCTTTCGCATTTGATCCATACGACTTTCTGTCTCTCTTACACACACACCCCTTTGTCTACTGGCACACGTACATACAGACACACTCATGTTATGTATGCAGCTTAGACACAAATCTCATGTCTTGGTGCTGTGGAAGTAAATGGATTAAAACATTATGGAGCTTAGAGCGCAACTGGACAGAGAAGGTAAATGGCATCAAGATATTTTGCTTTGCTTTGAAAACAGTAATCAGATGTGATTATCTACTCACATGGCCTATGAACCATAGGCAAAAAGCAGGAGAAATCCATTCTCTAGCGTGGATACCACAGTCAATCCATATGGCACTTTTGGATTTTTCCTGGCTTTTAGAAAGCTGACAAAAGAGAAATGGTATTAGAACGTCACCGTTGTAAAGTGTACCACATAAATGTGGAAGTGACAAGGGTAACCAAGATGGAACAAGAAGCATCTGTCTTGTAGGGAGATCTTAGGCTAATCCTGGGCCAGGACACTGCTCTCAGTTTTGTTTGCATACAGAGAACCATATTCAGACTGCTTGCAGCAAGCTCCTAACATAGAGACCAAGACTGCAGCAAGACTGGTTAAGAGTGTAGATCAGCAACTCTGCATGGCAAGAAACTAGACTGGCTCCATAGTCAACAGAGAAGGGTATCCACCATGCCAGTATTTCATGCCTTTGAATGATGGCCTAGATGTGATAACTTCTTTGTGACTCAACAAGGAACGTAATGTGGTCAAATGCCTTTGCAAAGGTAATGCACCTCACTAGAAGAACTTAAGAAACTTCTAAAAAACCACCAAAATATGTATATAAGTGTATATTTAAGAAAGTGTTCTGACCGAATCCCATCAGTTGCTTACATTAGTACTTGGAAAGTTTTTGCAGTAAGTCATAGCTGTACCTTCAGAACATAAAGTGGTCGCTTTTCGTATGATGATCCAATATATATTTTCTGGAGTAGATCAGAATGGACTTTCACTACTTCTTCCATCCAATGATATATCTGCAAGGATGAAATTAGTAAATACATCTTCTCCCTGTTGTTTTCCTTCATCCCTGAAAGTAGTCTAGACTTAAATTCATTCTTCCTCCCAAAATCCTGCCTCTTTAACTGATGGGAAAGAAAAATCAGCAATTCAGCCTACTTAACCACTTACCTGATTAATTTCTCTTGAAACAAACAGTAAGATACAGTCACAACACACCCCAAGTGTAGCCCTGAAATTCCTCTTTAGTTCTATTTGGTTAAATTACTATTCATATAATGTTTTAAATATTTATGTGTAGTTTTGTGACTTCATTTTGTTTCTGTATTGACTGTGTTTGAGTGGCAGTTTGAGGCAGTACATGTGTGAGAGGTTTTGTCTTGTGCTTCTTTGTCTATGAAGGCATTACAGTAAACACAACGCTCAGTAGTTGAGCAATACAATGGTAATTATTTACCTGTTGATGATTTCTTCCCTATCTCCATTCTCAACCATGAGACAATTTTACCTCTTGAATCTACAGAGAATTACGACAAAAATATCTTACTTCTTTCATCGAATGGTAGTTTTCGTAATAGGAAGAAGATCTGCGTGGGTTGACTGTGTCATTGACAGTCTGTTTTTCAATAAGTCCTTGAACATCTCCCATCAAGACTCTGCATAACAAAGAAAGAGCACAACCTCCTGTTAAATAAATGACAAACAACTTCACAGAAACATTCATGACAACAAATAAAAAATACATACTTGTTTTGGATGGTCAGTTGCCTTAACTGAGCTTTTATGCTACTTATGCTGGATGCCCTGACATAGAAATGGACTTCTCTGTTCTTCTGGATGTTTTGAACTGCAACAGGTTGCCAGAGAATGACCTGCAACGTTTCCAAAAGCATTTTATTTTTTTTACCGGGGAAAGAAAAAATATTCTTACTAACACTTAATAAGTAGTTTGAAAATAATCAAAGATATGTTTTCAATTTAAAAGATCACTTGTAACAAGTAGTTTTATGTACCCTGTGTTGTGTTATAGCATTCTGCTACTGCTGGAAATGAAACGTGTGTATTTAAGCAATGTTTATAATGACTTCTGCACATAAATCAAGAACAAAGACAGGAACATAACCTTTTCTGAGATAGTATTTCTAGTGTAATAGATACGTTTAGTCAGTTATTATGTTACATGTTTTCAAGTCTGCTGAGAGTTATTTTCCCTGAGGGTATTTGGAGAATTAATGAATATCAGACCAGTCTTTGTAGTTATTGTATTCACTGATTACTTTGATCAGGGAGGAAATAAATGCCAGAAGGGGTTTGAATGTAAGTCAAGTTGAAGCAGCAATACGGAGATTAGAAATCAGAGGAAAATAAGAAAATGAGATTCTTCTTGGTAAAATTAAATCTTTTACAATAATGAAATCAGAAGGCAACATACTTGATAAAGGACTGAAACTTTAGAAACAATAATACCAAAAGATCTAGGGGTGACAGTGAGCAGAAAATTAGGCATGAATTTACGATGTGAAAAAGGTCAACATAATTCCTGGATGTATTTTTTAAGAGATACAGCATGGAGTCAACAGACAATAGGGGTTTTTTTTTCCTGTCTGGTGCAGTTGCACCAGCAATATAATATTCAACTTGGGGCACCATGTTTCCGGGCATGTATCAGCTGTCAACTGTTTATCTCATTTCTCAGAGAGAATGTGTCTGCAGAATCATACAGAAAACTCATCCATGCTTTTAATCAAGACTTTGGAACAATAAATGGTAAAACATTTGCCCCCTGGATATATGACTGCAATGTGCTATACAAATGGCTGAGCTAGTCTCAGTGTAGCTTTCTCAGACATTTCCATCTGAATGTGAGGAAGAACTTCTTCCCTCTGAGGGTGACAGAGCAGTGGAACAGGCTGCCCAGAGAGGTTGTGGAGTCTCCTTCTCTGGAGATATTCAAGACCCGCCTGGACAAGGTCCTGTGCAGCCTACTGTAGGTGACCCTGCTTCAGCAGGAGGGTTGGACTAGATGGTCCACAGAGGTCCCTTCCAACCCCTACCATTCTGTGATTGTGTGAAAAGGCCTATCTGAGACTAGGAGAAGCAGTGAGTTAAATTGCAGTGAGAGTGAGTCAGGTCGGATGTTAGGAAAAGACTTCTATGAAAGTGAGTGAGGCAAGTAACCTCGTACAAAGCCAGGGAAGGGCTATGGAGTCTCTGCTGCTGGAATTCCTAGTTGGAGAAGTTATGGGGATGTCTGCAACAGAAGTGATTGATCCTACTGGGGCAGGGCCTGGATTAAATGAACTTTTGAGACCTTCTTAATGTGTCTTGTTGTTTTCGGGAAAGTTTTCTTTTAAAAAACGAAAAAAAGAAAAAAGGCAAAATAAACATCTATGAGTCAACCAAAAATATTATAGAGCAGTATTCCTCAGTAATATCCAGTGTGGCCTTTTAATATGAGGTTGCTTCTGGGATTTCTCACTTATCTGTTTACCAATTACTATCATTATCTTGATTTTTTTTTTCCTAGTGAAAAACAGAACAAAAACTCACCCTAAGTCGTGAAGTTTCTTAAGGGAAGAGAAATGTCAAAAATGTCATTCATTTGGGAAATGTAATTGCCAAGTGCTTTTCTTGGTCTTCCCTGCAGTGTGTCATACAGTGTTTTACTCTAGTCTTTTAGAAAACAGTGCAAAATAACAAAGTGTGTAAAAATGTTGGTTTTCCAGTATCTCTGTGTTGACTTCATATGCTGTTTATAGAGACTAGCTGTAGCATAGAAAGGTCCAAATATTTTATGATTCAGGAAGCAACATTTTAGCTCATTTACATGACGGGGAACATTTTTTTAATGATGTTTTGTGTTGAGTTACTGTCAAGGTAGCATTGGTAACTTTATTGATGTTACCTAGCTACATATTACTCTTTTTGTTTTTTGTTGGTTTTTTTTTTGTTTATTTGCTAGCCTCATACTGTTGGGATGGCACCACTATGCATAAGAAATCTTTTTGGGTATTTTTATATTAACATTCTTCCTTGGCATGCCTTTTTCAAAAGGATGTGTATTAGAGGACAAAAGTTGTAAATTTAAAAATGTTAGATGGCACACAGCAGTGACATGAGCATTTTCCTGTAAAATGCATCGTTTTATCTATTTTTTGCCTGCCTGCCTAAGGAAATGAGGCATATTCTATTACTCCATCTCTATCAGTGCTTCAGTAGCTTATGGATCTTTTGGCCAATTTAAAGCAAGATCTTAAAATTGTTGAGGTCTTAGAGGCTGTATGAAGATTGGTGTTGACGTGGAGTAGAGACCCATGTTAGTGCCCCCATCGTGAAGAAGGAAGGGAGAGTTCTGCTCTTATCACCTTTATTTTCAGAATGTATTGTTACAAGGAGCTAGATGCGTCACTGTTCGAGAGAAAAAGAAACACGGTAAGAGTCCAGCCTTACAAATCCACAGACAAAATTAAAACTAGGAATAAAGCATAACGCATTATCATCTATATCCAGCACGTGGTATTAGGCAGACTGCACAGCTGATCTCACTGGCTAGCAACCTTTGTGTTACAGCAATTTATATTCCTAAGAATATTGTGGGTGAAAATAACTATTCTTACAAAAGTTACTTGGAGGAGGCAAGGGGTCTTCAATGAGAGAGGAGATCTGAGTTATGAGATGTGTCATATTTGCACATTGTTTCCTTTCTATGTATTAAGTATTAGCTGAGGTACTTTAAAAGTAGTGACAAATAAGCCACGTTTAAAAGGGTACATAAGATATTTTATGCATCAGTATGTGAAGTGTTTAAACTTCTTTATTTCGTATATGACCCAATGGACCTTTGTCAGAATAGTTTCCTCATCTTTCTCCAAGGTTATGGTTCTACCCATTTACCAGATGGAGGAACAGGTATGGAGATGCCGACTGCTATAGTCAGGATTATGGATTGTTACATGTTCTGCAACTCACCTGAATCTTAGCTGTTTCTTATAGCTGTGTGCAGAAGTGTTTTGGGCTAGAATTGAGCAAATGCTTATCAACGGGCTTAGTCTGAAACAGAAGAAATCTAACAAAGTCGAAGTTTATTTTTTTCCCTCAAATTAAAAGATTTGACCTTTTTTTTTAAAAAAAAAAAAAAAAGAAAAAAGAGAAGGGGCAAGACTAACATCTCAGAATGCTACTGTAACAAATTCCTGAATAATGTGACTCATCTGGAAAATGCTGAACCCTCTGAATAATATCAGAAAACCATTAAATCTAATGTCTGAGACAGCTCTGAAGATTTACAGGACTGGAGATCTGATCTCCATTCCACAGGAAGATCTCCATTCTGTCCACCACTTAGTGTGAATCACTCGCCATACACTGTGACTAACTTACAGGTGTTTTCAGGGTGAATTGTGTTACGGTTGCTCTTCATAGAGCAAACTGTTGTAACAGCATCTCTCTTGCAAAATGCATAATTCATGCTTATGATGTCATGATTTACATGAAGTAAAGGACCCAAGTCCTCTATCTTATATCTGCTTTCTACACAAATCCAGGACCATGCATAAGATTATTAACTGTCTAGATGATGAGCACCCAGTCTTGGATGGCATAAACCCACATTATCACCTTTTCACAATGCAGTTCTATATGTTGGTAACATTAAAAGATACCACTCACACTGTTGCAATAGCAAATAATATAGTTGATCAGTAGTTCACATGTTGAAGGTAATTCATAGTAATTTTTCGTATCATTCAGGAATTTCATAGAGCATGATAGGACTCTTTCTGTTCAACTTTCCCAATCACTGCTTTGAAACTTCACAGTAAAATTGAAATTAGTGAGACAAATGAAGCCTCATCTTTTATTCTACTGGAGATCATGCTGATATTGCCATAAGTTTAATTAAGTTGTATAGCCACAGAAGCCAAACACTAGATAAACATTATGATTTCTGTGCTTGGAGGATATGACCTCTATTTACCTTCTTATCAAAATATCCATGAAAACTAGTTCTTGTGGCCATCATTCAGAATTGCAGAGAGCGAGACTACTCAAAGAATATGAGAAGGCATTAATCCAGTCATATCAAAAGTCTGATTTGTTGAACTCTGCCAGCCTGAAAAGATAGTTTGATATAATGAGGATTTTTTTTCTGTTTCTCTGTGTTACATTGTGAACCACCTAGCCTCAGTCAGCTTGTTTCTCCTGTGCTCCTTTTATGTTTTCATCACTTCTAGAAGAAATTATTTATACAAAGTGCTTATACTGGGTCTCTGCTCTAAATTTATTCCTGGAGAAGCCTTTCTTTCTGAGTGTTGAGGAGCCACAGGAAGTTAGCTGTCTACATAAGCACCCAAGCTTCAATCATGTGAATATCCATCCCTTCTGGAAACCAGACAAAACTTTAAGTTTTTCAAGATGGGAATGTTACACAAATAACTTTTTGCTTTTTTTTGTGTGTGTGTGTGTGTGATTGTTAATACCTTCATATTTTGGAGAAGTATCTGTGCATTATCTACACAGTAGTAGTATAGTATCAGCTTGATACAAGGAGTAGAAGTACTGTTAGTTATTTCCTGTGGTATCATACTGAGAAATACTTGTTATCACATGTACCTGAATGAGGTTTGTTGCATATGGGTGATGCAAACTGCAGGCTGAAAATAATGCAAAAAGCATAGGTAGAGGAGAGATTCAGGGCATGTTGGCAAAGTTCCTTCTTAGGTTTAGTGACTCCAGCAGACCTGTGATAAATAATGTGGTGGTTATTGCAACACCTGGTAATTAAGACTTATGAGTGGTCCTTAATTATTGTTGATACTTTGACTATCTGATAACTCGGTATTAAGCTAGAAGAACTTTTCAGAGACTTGCTTATCTCTGATTAAGAAAACCAAAAAGCTCTTACATAGAAGGGAAACTTATAGTGAACAACTAAATAAATGATTGGAAAGAGCATTCTTGGCTTCATCGATATGCTATACTCGGGGAATTTATTATGTGAGCAATAACAATTTCATATATAGTCCCTGAGGAAGCATGATTGTTGAGGAGACCTCAACTTCGTTTCCAGCTGTATGTGGAAAACTAGTGGGCAAAAGCATTTTGGACAGATAACAAGAAGCCCGAGGTAAAATGGTATACATCCTATAGGGAACTGGACCCATGATAGTCATGTAAAACTGCAGAATAAATCTACCCTGTCAGTAGGGAAATATAGATGAATCCAAAAGAACAGATCATGTAGCAAATTATACCATAGTCGTGAGCACAACCCTGTCTTTAGGCATCCAGCCTGGAGCGCAACTTGAATAGATCATGCTGTCTCTTTTTGAGTGAACTTATAGCAAGCCTGAAGGCTATTTGTGTTTTGTGAAGATCTGTTCTTTCGCATTGTCTGTTGTTACTACATTGTGGGCTATGGGCATGACCTTTAATCCTCAGTTGGCCTGTCATTCAGCATCTGAAATACCTGAATACAGCTTTTTATGGGGTGATCACTTTGATCCTAGATCAAAGATACAAACACAAAACTGTTTTAATTAATATGTTGTTGTGTATTTCAGAAAGAGGGTGGTAGAGTTTTCCAGCTTGGCTGATTCTGTCAGATCATAGAAGCAAAGTTTTGAAAGTTAATGCTCTTTTCCTCTCTTTCCCCAGACTGCTGTTTACAAGTGCTGGAAATTGTTCATGTTTTCATTGTGTAAAATGCAGCTCTCTTTGAACATATCCTAGGGGATGGAGCTGGGAAAAGGCTATCTTACTTAATGTCTGGTTAAAGTCTTGTAGTTTTTTAAAGCTCTGCCTTTTGCTGCAGTGGAAAACTTCCAAGGTTTCTGAATTCTGAAGTTTGCAAGTGAAAGTTGAGCAAGTTTCTGGGAGCCCGAGTTGAGGGACCAAGGCTCCATGAAGTTCGGTCCTTTTCAAATATTTTTTTTTATCCTCTGCTACCCGTATGAATTAAACAGTACTAACAGCCTGGTGGTTGTGTGTGCGCGTGGTTTTTCGGTTGTGGTTCCTCCCTCCTCCA
>Ga0065711_1040178_pt1 | contig 17181 bp, 8 predicted proteins | sample Hoacrofraction12_FD_59098 | JGI IMG/M metagenome (GOLD analysis project Ga0065711, IMG submission 59098) | Hoatzin crop microbial communities from Cojedes, Venezuela - Epithelial fraction 12 v2 (version 2) | ecosystem: Host-associated > Birds > Digestive system > Esophagus > Crop | place... | reverse complement strand
TTTTGTTGGATGTCTGCAGCGATAAGAAAGTTCAGAGAAGTTACTGGTTTGTTGGTTTTATGGTTGAGGGGGTTGTTTAGAGGGTTTTAGAAACAATGAGTGTAGAATATGCTTTTCCGTACAGATAAGTCTGAGTGGCCTTAGAAAAAAAATGAAGGCTAGGAAAAACTTTCTGGAGTTTCAAGTGTAGTCTCCTGCTATTAAGATTACCTACCTAGCTGTGTTATGTAATGACTTTTTCAAACTATTGTTCCTCCTGTAAAGTCAAAGTATGGGGAGGTTTTGGGTTGTGTTTTTCTTTTTTTGTCCCTGATACCTTTGCGGAAAGGTATTTCAAAATGTTGCCCCTTGAGGTTTAGCTGTCTAGTTTGAACGCTGAATTTACTCATGACCAGCTGATGGGGTAACTACACTGTCTTAGCTTACCTAGCTCTAATTATAGAAAGGAATATCAACCCAGGCCTTAACTTTAAGCCAAGCAGTTTTATAGGATTAGTCTGATTGCTTTTCTTTGCATCTCTTGTAGCTTGAATTGGCCTTCTCTGAATGTGGGAAGCTAGAGTTGTGCTCAGTATTTCAGAGGGAAGCTTGCCAAAGCCTTGAGTGATTAATATTGTTTCCTCTTTCCAGGAAATACTTTGGTCTAGCTTTTGGTGCAGAAAGGGCTAGCAAGGGCAAGCTTGTTTTTCTTCCAAAGAATGCCTGTCATATCTGTTCTGCCTATGGAAAGTTGGCGAGTTGTAAGAGAGGCTTAATGTCTCTGAAACCCTGCCAGATGAGGAGGACTGAGCTGGCAAATGGATTGAAACTTGGGGTCTATTCCCTTCATCTGAATCTACAGTAGGATTTATTTCACTCGTTTTATGGAGTATGGACTATGTAGTTAAAAGCCACAAGAGCAGTGTGGCTAGAATAGCAAGGCAGCGAACTCTTGCAAAAGTGCCAGCCTAATAATTTTGCTTGCTGGATGTTGTCTTCGTAGGGTGATTTGGAGAAATCTTGCTTCCTACTAAGACTGTGTAATCGAGAGGAGTTCAAATTTATTTTGAACTTTGAAGCTGTTTCCTTTGGTGTGGAAGAAATATCTCTGTAGTGGTTACAAGTGTATGTCAGAAAGAAAAGCAGGTTAGGATTGACGCTTTTTTGTTATTTTCTGTAGGAACCAAAACAGCTCTGATGTGCCTTAGTCTGTATATTTTGAACTTGCTTTTTTCTGTTACCTGTCAGTTAAAATCTGTGTCTCGAGTACTGAAAAAGGACATGGCTGTGCTCTCCAAAGTCTTAGTAAGCTTATGAGTATTGGTCACCTAAAACATTTAGGTGTCTCAAATCTTACCTGAAGTGTCTAGTGCCTGACTTACTGCTGGATTTAAGTGGTGAGAAGCCTGCTCTTTGAAGTTGTCTTCATTGCTTTAAGAAACAACATTTTAAAACTACTTCTGGGTAATGCTTTTCTGGTGCAGGGAAGTGAAAATGCACCAAAACCCAACTGTATTTGAAGTGATGTTGCTCGATCCCAATATTTTAGGCTAGCAAAGGTTTTTGGGTAATCAAGTTGGTTTATTGTGTAGTCACGTGTTGAATAGCTACTCAGTCTACAATGGTATTGTTGGGATCAGGTTGAATTTGATTGCTTTTTTAATCAAACCTAACATTCTGCTGTAGTCAGGTGTTTCTAATGCAAGCCTTTGACTGGAAATATTTGAGTGGAAAGTGAGTGGTTTCTTGTTACAGGGGAAAGAGGATCAAAAATACAAAGGCTTCTGCGAGTTTAAGGGAGTAGTGCTTAATCAGCTGTAGTTACTGAATTGACCTTAACATAGCAAATACTCTTGCCAAAAATAAGAAGGCAGCTTGCGTACACAGAAGCAGGTCTCTGTGGTGCCGCTCCTTTTAAAGAACCACAGCTGGGTGGATAGAATCCAAGTGCACAGGATGGCAGCAAAACCCAAAGGCACAGTTATTGGGGTGTGGGGTTTTGTTGGTTTTAGTGGATGAGGAAACTAATCGGTGTGCTAAACAACCACATGTTGTCTAGAAGCAGTGTTTTATAAATACTTTTGACTTTAGGCACCCAGCAGCTTGCTTGAAGCACTGGAACAGCATTTGGCTTCTGTGGAGGGAAAGAAAACAAAAGAAGTCTCTGCTGCCAGCAGGTGAGTGCCCAATGCATTACAATGATGCCTGTACGTAGGATTTGTCACCTTCATAGTAAGAATTTTCAGGATTCAGTCATTTGGTGTTCTCCTTGAATTTTATTCGCTTCCAGATATATCTTCCTAGAAGTATAAATGAAGCAACTGGTGAGTAGTAGTCTGGTAGCTTAGTCACATTTGAGATGTAGGTGCGTCTGCCTGTGTCTGACAGACTTCTTATTATGCTGTAATAAAGCACTGAGCTGAGACTTTGTGTATTAATCGTTTTAGCTTTTACTTGTTTGAAGTCCTTTGACTCATAAGACTGCTAAGGTATTTGAGTTTTGAGGCTCTTTTTGACCAAAATAGGATGGACTTTATTGTCAATTATCTGTCTGTCAGACCATGAATTATCTTAACCTGCTTATAAAAGCTCTTCAGTCCCTTCTTAGAAGAGCCAAATTAGCTTAAATGCTTTGGGCTGACAGGAATTGTGTTATTCTTTCTGTCAAGTATGGTGTCAATATGTATGAACACCACTTCTGACTGAAGAGAGATCGATCCCTTTTGGCATAGGCATTCTTGCCCAGAAACTTGATACATATTGATAAGTGTGTCAGTGTAAGCTACATTCCTGAGTTGCTATCTTGCCTCTCGGATATTTTTTTTTCTTTGCAAGTATCTGAGGATTCACCACCACAGTATTCTGCTAAAAAGTATACCATATAGAGAATAACTTATGTGCTTTGTTTACTGTTGTATGTATAATAGGTACAAACAAGCTTTCTGTGCCTCTGCCACTTGAATGGACTAGAACTGCAGTCTAGTCTGTATGACCTTAAAGAAAAAAGACAGCTGCTGTGTTCAGCACTTTGCAGTGCCTACCTGCTGAAACATGGGGGAGTAATCCTGTGTGTTCATGCCCCTTTTTCACCAAACTCCCTTGTTACTGGGATGTCTGCTTTTCTGTACCAGAGAATACAGGAAGAAAAGACTGGGGTGGAGGGGGAATGACACACTAGGTAAAACACTTGATTAAACTGTAAGTGATATGTACCTGACTGTTTTTCTTAATAAAACCTTTTTTAATTATTACTGTTTTTAGAGCTAGTGCCCTATCCAGTGCTGTTTCCACACTTGCCAATACAGGAATGTCATTTAGCAGGATGGATGAGAAAGAAAAGCAGCAGGCATTGGAGGAGGAACAAGCTAGACTACAGGCACTTAAGGTATTATATTTTTTACAAGCTTGTATTCTGAGATTTATTTTCTTTTTGAATGAATATAGGTGAAAACCAAGATTGGCTTAAAATAGTGTGTGGCGAGGGAACTCCCATGTGAAGAGACGCCAAGGCATGAGTCTGTAGGATGCAGGTGTGATGGCTGCCAGTGTGGTGACTCTTTCACCAGAAGTGTGATTTGAATAGCAGACAGCTGATGTAAATAAATTATATTCTTCCTGACAAGAGGTTGTTACTGATCTGAGATTCACAAACTGCATATACAACAATTCTAGATCACATCTCAGCCGCTGAACATATAGCATTGCTATTGTAAGACTGATTATTGGTATGAGGGAATTACTTTTCACCCTTAAGTGTAGAATATGGCTTTAGTGTGATTCTTCAGTCACGTTGCTCGTAACGAGAATATACGCTAGAGTTCTGCCCACATTTAACTGCTCTTACTTATAATTCTATAGTTTAATTTGCAAAACTGTTTGAAATCATCTGTATTTAGGTACAATGTATGGACACTGAATAATAACACATTTGAAAGAAAATCAGTGTGTTCTCTCTTGGTTCCTTAATGTGCTTTCCTTGGCTCATTAGTACTTGTTGAGCCTTCTTTTAAGGCGTGAATCCTGGTCCTTCAGGTCCTTTTAACCCGTTTGTAACACTGTTTCCTGAGAACATACACAGTGTAAAATCTCAAATAAGGCAAGATGCTTCTCCTGCAGAAAGCTAAATCTGTAGTTTTGTCATGTCCCAGGCACATGCAAGTGGGGCAGTTGGGAATTTTTCTTGTGTTGCTTTAACATAGCTAGACACACCTAAATGATGAAGCAACTCTGCTCATGTCATCTGGAGGCCACATTATGAAAGCCTTAAGAGTATTTGCAGTGTGAACTGCTTCACTTGAATCTCAGCAAGGGTTGTGACGCTGTTGTTTGGGTTTTTTGGTTGGGAGTTACTTTTTTTGTATGTTTTCAGGAGCTGCATCAGATGTCTCCCCTCTTCGTTGTCCCACCTCAGCTATAATAGGACTTGTAGCTGCTATAGCAGAGTAGTTAAATTGCTTGATACAAATTTTCATTTGGGGGGGCAGGAAAGCTTGCAAGCTGGCTCAACATTTTACTTGAGGAATGTAAGCAGTGTAAAACCTACATCTGTGCTGTATAAATGCAGTGGGTATATCTAGAAGTAAGGAGGGACGTAAACCTAAAATTAACAACATAAAGTAGACTTTTATTTTGCTAGTTTGAGACCAACACCATGTGGATGATATTAGGGTGCACATTGTCAGTCTGACTTCTGAACATCTGAATTGAACTATGAAGAGATCCTAGCAGTAGAGAGAGATGGGCCTTCCTGAACAAAGGTCCACTGACCTGTTTCTCTGAGTGACTATGAAGGGAGCCTAGAGTATCTAGCTTGACTAGAAGTGTTTTACTTCTGGGCAATTATAGATAGTTTTAATATTTAAAACCTCAAGTTCCACCTTGATTTTTAAAGGCTTTGTTAAAACAAATACTCTTACCTCTGATCATCTTTCTGTTTTCAGGACTTGATAGAAGAATAACTGGTTTATTTATTAAGATCACAAGTAAAATTTCTTACTAGAAGAAGTCCTCAAGACCTTCAGGCAGGGTTAATAAATTAATAAAACTGAATTGCAAACTGTATATCTCATCTTTCAGGAGCAGCGATTAAGAGAGATTTCTGTAGTATCAAATTCCACTTCCACGTCAGCATCCCCAAGCACCCTATCGGGAAAAAGTGTGAATACCACTGTAGCTGTTGACCTCTTTGCAGTACCAGCACCCACAACAAATAGGTGAGAGAGATTTTGCTTGGTAGCTCCACAATCAACAGCAAAGCACCGATCGTACTTATTTCTCAAGTACTTTTGAAGAATAACCTTTTGCTGATGCTTTCCTGGTGTATTCACAGGAATTTTGTTATCAGTCAATATGAAGTGCTGAATCGCTAGTCTTGTTCTGTACCACTATTACTGATGGGCTACTAGTGAACAGCAGAAAGTGAGATTGGTACAAGCATTCGTGTAATGCAAGAATTCAATGCCTATTACGTATATCTTCATGTTTCTCTCTCTTTCTTTCCTTATTAAGCATGCCCAACCTTTCCAGTGATCTTTTTGATCTTCAGCCTGCATTTGTTCCAACTGTGCAGAGTACTCCAGCTATATCAACATCAGCAAGCAGTGCTTGGGGAGGTGAGCTGATATGATGATTTGGCTGTCTAAATGATGGGTGGATTCTTAGAATACAAGAATAAACTGCAGATTCATACTTAATTGAATCTGCATTTTAAGCCTTAATTACTTTGCATCCAAACATTTCTGTCCTTGACAGAATATAAAATAAAACATCTGAAAGCTCTGGCAAACTGTTATAGAAAAGTTACTGTTGTTTTTTAACACATGGCAGTAGTGTCAATGTGCAGTGGGTAGAATGAAGGAGCTATTCAATAAAGGGGGTGGGTAGAAGAAATGTAACTAAAAATCAAAGTTTAAAAATGCTGGGAAATACAGACTAAGCAGATGTAACTGAAAAGGTGCTGGACTAGTATTTCCATTCCTTCAAGTGATATTTAACATACTTCTCATTTAAATGGTGTTGGTGACTTCAAACTCCTGATGACAAAGCTGTTTTTCCCAGTTTCTTGGGCACAGCATTCTCTGTACCCTCACCCACCCCTCAAAGGAATAATCAGGACAGATGTCACAGAAATGTCTTAAATGCTCAAATAAGGCAATGGTAACAGCGTTGTAAGTGTTGGTATTTTAATAGGTGGAATTGATAGCCTTGTGTGCTATTTGAAAGGTAGATTCTTGAAGCCAAAAATGTAGTGTCTAACTTTTTTGGTGAATGTTCTGTCATTCACTGGCAATACTAGAATTCTTTTCTCTAAAGAGAGGTGTTAGGAGTTTTATCTGAAACTAAGAATTTGTGTCTTTAATGGGCTGATCTCTAGGTGGAATACTTAGAGTTTAACTTTGCCTTGAGATTCTCGTATGCAATCATTTCAGTCTGTTTTTCTTTTCCGTTATTTGTACTCTGTATTCTTTCCTTCACTTCTGCATCTGAAAGGTCCTTTCTCGTCCTCAAATGGTTGTGTTGCTTCTCCACCTCATCTGGACATCTTTGACATGAAGCCAGTTGAAGAAGCTGTAAAAGCTACCACCCCTTTCATCAATTCTACTTTTTCCTCCAAACAAACAGTGGAACTGTTTAGTGGTAAAAACAAACAAACAAAATCCATGTAATTTCTTTGCAGCTGGAGATAATGCTAATGAACTGGGCAGTGTAATCTTTTTGTGGTTTGGACCAATCTTCACTTTTTAGTAACAAGTGAAAATGGGGCATTAATTGCAGATGTAGTAAATTGTTTCCTTAAAGTTTTATTTCTACAGTTAAAACAGCTCATTATTTTGTTCAGCTTGCCCAGCCTAGACGTCCTAAGACTTGCAATGTTGCTAGAGTTTTTGCTGATTTCTTTCAAACTGTAACCTCCTTTCTCTTTAATGGGGAATGCAGGAGTTAGTTGAATTTTCTTCAAATTTGCTTAATTAAAAAAAAGGTCCTTGTTTTTACTAGAAATTCTTAATTTTTAACTGCAGAATTAATTTTTAGGTCCCCCTTCCTTTTTCTCTTTTAAACTCATCTTATTTTCTTTCCTCTTTATGAAGATGACTTTAGTGGTCATAAATCTACATATGCTTCTGTGTATCATCCTCTGACTGTTGATGGTAATTTGATTTTTTTTTTTTTTTTTAACTTTCTGGTGTGTCACTGTATTAACTGGTATTACTCAATGAGTGTATTTGATTACCCTAAATTTTCTTTTCAGGTTTTCCTCTCCATTCAGCTCCTCCAAGTACCACCGCTTCAACAATTAATGTGGACTTTGATGCTGTTTTTGGAGGAAAATCTACAGCACCGGAGTACAGGACTACAAGCGGTAAAAACTAGTTTGACTGATATACACCCTACAGGCAACAGTTGCTTAACAATTTAGCATAATTGCTATTGCCGTTCAAAATTTCATAACTGAATATATTTGCAAGGTGATTATAGGACTGATAAGACAACAGGCAATCAGTTCAGTTGTAGTTATTTGCTTCAAATTTCGCTTTAATCTCATATACTGTCTAATAAGTTTCCTCTCTTTTTGGGGGACTGAACCTTGAACGTGGCCCACTGGATGTCTATTAACGGGTAAGCTTGTGTTTATCTGTTTTCAGTGCTTATGACTTTAGTGTTTTCTCTTGATACGTGGTAATGAGCTCCTTCTAACTTCAGTGAGAGGTGTTGTACTTAAAATGCAAGACTAGTTGTATGTGTGTTGCTTGAAGAACAGCCGAGTTATGATGTTTCTCTTGGTGCTATTTCAGTATGTATTCTAAGTCCTTACGAACTTATGGCAAAGGAACTTTTTGTGTACATTAGGATACTAGCAGTTTCATGAAATTACTGGTATATTGTGTTACAAGAACACTTTGAAAATATCTTCGACAACCTTCTTCCTTCTTCAGTTTTAGGGGAGATACATCTTAATTTAAAAATACCATCAGTTACTACTGAAGCAAAATTAAAGATTCTACTAGATTAGTAGCTGCAATGTAGTATTCCATTAAGAAAAATAAGAGGTTAAATGATGTTTCTGTCTAAGCCATAAACGCTTCCAGCATGTTGAACCTCCACATATAAATACTCAAATTACTTAGTGTTCTATAAACAAAATACCTCTCTGGCTTATGGATGTCTTTTATTAAATGCAATGTAACTGTTTTGTCAACAGTTGCTTTTATGTTTTTTATTTAGCTTGTAACTTTCTAGATGATGTGTTGCAACCCACAGTACCACCACAAAGTCAAAGAGCCACTTCAGCCAACCAGCAAAGTGGAAAAATTTTGGCAAATGACCTCGATTCTTCACTTGCTAATCTAGTGGGAAGTAAGCGTGAAGCTTTTAAATTTGACTTTACTTTTCGTTACTGAAAACAAACCAAGCTTTTTTTTTTCCCCAAAAAAATTAAAATTACTTAGGTATTTTGTCTGTTTCTCTTTCCCTCCAGATCTCGGCTTTGGAGGAACTCCATCCAAAAAGTAAGTGCACATATGTACTTATAATGTGCTTACGTGACTGTTTCGTCGTCTCTGGCATAGTTTATCAGCACTGACATGGCAAGAGTCTCAACTCTTGAAAGTAGTCTGCTGCCAAGCACAGTACTGAAACAGTGAGTTTGTGGTCAGTCACCATAACATGGTCGACCTTGACTTTTGAAGCAATTCATTTTAGTTTTGCAGCTGCTGTATTTTTACGAAACACCATAAAAGTTCTTGTAGTTACAGAAAACTCCAGTTAATCGTTATGCTGTGCAGTGCAGTAATGATAGTTTACTTTCAACACAAAACAGAACACCCAGACTTCATACATACTGGAACAGAGATATCTAAGTAGTTACTGAAATCCTGAGTGTTTCTTCCCCCCATATATTTCAGCTGTGTGCATGTAGTAAGGCTTGTTTTGGTTTTCCGTTATGTTGTTACTTTAGCTGTTGAGTCCCTGTGAAAACTAATACCACAGTTTCATTTTAGATCGGATATGCAGTGGACCCAGCCTACAGAGAAGAAACTTACTGGTGGAACAAACTGGCAAGCAAAAACAAGCACATCGACTACGTGGAACCCTACTCCCTTACCCCCTATTCCACATATGGTAATTTCTGTACTATTGAAATCATGCTTCATTCTTGCAAATGCTAATTCCCTGCTTGAATTGACTTCAAAAGAATAGCAAAGGCTGTCTGGGACAAGACTAGGGGCAGAGGGGAATGCTTGTAGGATAACTTCTCAGACTGAGGTAGAGATTTTAGAATGCTTTATTTCCTCTCACTGTAAAACTTGTCTGTTAAAGATTTAAATAACTGTCCTTTCACTTGAGCTGTGTCTCAATTCATAAGTTGGTTTTTTTTTTTCTGAATTGAAACAAATGACCCCAAACCAGAAAATTTCTGATGTGCATGTTATATGCTCTTCCCCCCCACCCCCCAGCACCTTTAAGAATTGTAAGAATATGTTTCAAGGGCAAAACTTCTGTTCCTTCCAGTTTTCACTCCATTTTCAGTTTTGTCACACGAAATGCTGCTGCAACCCCTGCAAGGCACCTTAATTATCGGGTCAAGTAGCACTTTGGATTTCTGATAATGCTCAACGGCAACTTCATGATTTTAACACAGTACAAAATACTAAGCGGAAGTTTTATAGTTATTTAAATAAAGAATTTTCTCATAGGCAACTGACTTTTCCTATGCCTAAAAGAGATTTTTCAAGTATCTTCTATTCATGTATATTCATACAAATACAGACCACTCCTGAAATCTAGCTGCCTTGGAGGGAAGTAGAATGTTTGTCTTGGTTATATGTATAACTAGGTTAGTTGCCATATTTGCTATGAGTTTTGGTCTGCTGTCTGACTTCATTTTTCACTAAGAATGGCTTTGCCTGTAATGCTTGTTTTCCTCATCTTACATGAGTGTGCTCATTCCAGATTATCAAAGTTGAATAGAATATTAAATCCAGTATTGGACTCAAACAAAACTCCAAAGTTCCAATGATAGAATGTCTCAGTTGTATAGCACTATTACGTGAGGCTTCTGAGACCATAATATCTTTTTATCCCCTCTCAGTGCTCCAGAATATGTTGTTAGAGTGCTGATGCATTCTTACTTTTGAAGGATAGAGGGCACCTTAGCACGCATTGATCACTGTGGATTTGGGTTGTGGTTGTGTGTTTTTTATTTCATGGGTTCATGCTTAATACTTTCTGGTCTAAGCATTTGAATGCTTTATACCAGATATCTGCTCACTTATTTGATTGGGATTCCAGCAGTTAATGATACAAATAACTAGCTCAGCTGTGAGAATCTTTAAAATCAGTGCCCCAGTACTGGAAAGGTCTAACTGTCCCGGCTTGGTCTGTGACATTGAGTGCTTACCCTCCAATTCGTGTACAGTCTGCATACTCTTTTGCAGTGAAGTATTTTAATTAGCACTCCATTTTTTAATATGATTAGCACTACTTAACAATGCACGGCAATATGAAGTGCATGCATCACTGTGCCTATGAACATAACCTGCTAGAAGTTAGTACTGGCTTAAGATGCTCTTCATTTTTCTTTTTTCATATTGTGATATGTTGTAGACATCAGAAATTAGCAACATTTACTTGACTAAACGTCATTGCTGTTTGTTTCCTAAGATGAATGATCACTGGCTTCCTTGTTCTTTTCTATGCCCTTCTCACATATAATGGGAGGAAGAAGGAATATTGCATGCCATGCCCTCTAAAAGCTTATCACACAAATGTTTGTGCAAGCAGCATACTCGAATCTAGCTAGATTTAGTAAAATTGCTATTTTTGATGCAAGTCTTACCAGCAATAGCTTTCTAGGCAGGGACCCTGCTCAAGTTAACAGGCATAGTTACTGTCCTTGCACTTTTTTCCTCTCACTTTAATTGTTTTAATAAATGAGTTGAGCATAGTTACAGACAGTTAGTCTTGAATCCATCCCTTGGTTAGAGTTTCCAGTTCGAATAAGTCTTCAATAATTTTCTGTCCTTACTCCTTTTGCTGTGCCAGAATGGAGTACACTATCCTGGATATGTAAGTCAATTTCTTGTAAATACATTGGTTATTTTAAGTATTGAAAAACATGTATTTTTCACTGTTTTATATATGTTACCAGCATGCATGAGCTTATCTAAAATACATTAAAATTTTCTTGATTGAAGGTACCTGCTCCTATCGCGTACCCAGTGACCACACCTCAAGTGCCTGTATATGGAATGGTAAGAAATAAGATTGTCTTGCATTCCTGAAAAACCTGGTTGTTTCCTCCAGTGGGTTTCATGGCAGGCATTATTATGCTCAGATCATCCTGCAGCTTACCTGTGTTCTTTCATAAGGTCGATAGTGTGAGAGATCTGATAGCTTTTTCACACTGTGCATTGGAAGACTTTGCTCTAAATTATATACAGCAAGTTTTTTAGAAGCTTTAACTTGTATGTGCACGTGTGTCTATATGCTTATTTTCCACTATACTTAGAATGCAAAAAAATGATAATCTAGAATTAATTTGAATTTTATATACTGGTTTTGTCGGGCTTTTGTTTTTCTACAGGTACCTCCTCAGATTGGAGCTGCTCCTTTGATGGCACCCCAGTCAATGATGTATACACAGCCTGGTCTAAGGCCAACAAACCCTTTTGCACCTGTTTCTGAAACTCAGGTGAACTGTGTTCTTCAGTCTTGAGATCCCATTGAAACTTTGGTCTTGGTAAAAATAACCAAATGTTTCATGAAGGGCTACTAATGTATGTCTGTGTTTGAAAGTGAGGAGTTCCTCAGGCAATGGCAGCAGCTAGTGCTGGCGAGGAAGCGAATTCAGATAGTGAGACCATGCAAACGTAGGAAGCAAGGAAGAAAGGAAAAATTGGAGACTTAATGGCTACCTTATTACTGTGCCAATATTAAGAAAATGGAAGTGGTGGAGATGTGTAGGACTTAGACTCCCAGGACATTAGCTGGGTGCTTGGTTTAGTCACGCTGACTAGAGCAGTCGTGAAAGCTTTCTGAAGGATCAGGTGCTGGGGAGGTGAAAAAGGCATGGACAACAGATCGTTCGAGTAGAGGAAACTGTGTACCCCTGTCGTCCAAATATATTGGTCTGTATGTTCTTTGGGGATTTTTTTAACATGCCAAAACCTGTAGTCTTATCTTGCAAGTAACAAGGCAGTTGAATAGATTCCTAAGTCTGAAACATGGAGAAACATGTGTTGTGTAAGTGGCATTAATATGTAGTCTCTCCTTCACAGATACAATTTATGTAGAGCCGCCAAAGCAGCAAGATGTGAGAACAACCAAATACTGGTAAAAAAAGAAAAGACTGAATTTTGATCTTTCCATGATGTATTCCTGAACAGGGCAACTGTTTCTTCCCTGTATAATAGAACATTATTTTGAATTTCAATGCTCAAGAGATTCTTGTTTATAACAGTCACTGCAGTGCGAAGTCATGTTTGTTCACTGATTCTTTTTTTTTTTTTTAAACTGCTCAGCAAAAAACTGTGTGTTAAGGTTGACTCAGAAGGTGCAGGCTGGATTATCATCTTCGAAGCTGAGAAGAGGGGTTACATGATTGCTCCGCAACCTTACTCGTCAGTGGATTACCTTAGGAAGTTAACTGAGGATGTCAAAGCTATTTATTTTCTCCACAAATTCCGTGGCTGTTTTAACCAAGACACAACACAAATGAAGTTGAGCAATAAAATTATGTGCTCTAATAAATACTCTGATAGAGCAATGCTTGTATTATCGTAAGGCAAATATTATGGGAAATCAGACAGCTTTTCAGATTACAATAGTTTATAGTAATTAGCAAACTTTATAATGTGAGTTTGAAATGCTGTGAATCAACAAGATATATACATATTACGTACATATATATATATATATAGTAAAAATAATAAATTGCTCCATTGGTATGTCAGTGTTACGTGCCTAGTTGAAAGAGCTAGGCTCTGATATGGGCTGAAGGTCTCAGGTGGAGTCGGGGAAACAAGCGTGCTGGAGAACAGCGTGTGCAGCCTCCGACGGGTGACAGGAGCTGCACTGCCATCGAGTAGCTTCTCTGCAGGTCACGTCTGTCGCAGCTCGAGGAAGAGTAGCTTTGGGAGCAGTTTGAAAATCTGGTTGCTAACTGCAGAACAGGCAAGAAATCCAATTTTTTTTTTTCATTTTTTTTTTTTAAAGGCCATTAGGTCAAAAGAACCAAACCTTGCAATAGTGCTGACACTTGTGAACTGGCAACTGTATTGAAATTATCCAGCTGTAGAGAATAGCTTGTGCTGCTTTTCTGAAATAAGAACCTAGTTGTAAACCATATAAAAGTAATTATTTTTAAACATGTAAATATGTGCAGACTTTTAGATAATCTTTTCTTTAATGCTGCAGTAATCTTTGTCTTCTGTAGTAATTTCAAGATAAAAATGCAATGTTAAGAAGTCGGACTCTTTTTGAGAGGAGAATCTTTTAAATGAACTAATTTATGAAGTATGCTGTTCATGATGGGTCAGATGTGTACAGATTTTTGGCATGTCTTTTGTATTTAACAATCTTCCTCCAAAACAGAAATCGGCTATGAAAATGCCTTACCTTGTATTTTTCAGTGTCTGATAAAAAGCGATAGCATTAAAAAAAAAAAAAGTTAATAACGAGTAAATGGGATTGGAGCAACCTTTCTTCCAGAAGTTTTGGGGCAGAATACAATGAAAAGCTCTCCTGTAAAATGACTTCTTCTAATGATTAATATTAAAGCTGAGTTTTCAAAAAATGAAATAGTTTCCTATTGTTGCAATAAATAGACCTCCAGAGTAGCATGTCTCTTATCTTTTGGGGAGTCTATAATTGCAGAAATATCTCTGACTGTCACTGTAAATGCAAATAGGCCTGAGAATCTTGTCACTGTCCTGTAGAGAACTTCTAAAATACAGCACTTTCCTCATAGTGGGAATAAACCTTCTCCTTCTCTAAATGCTTCATTCTGTCTAGAGATTGCAAAAGTAGTATTACTTAACCCTATTGAAATATTTTTGCCAAGTGAAACAACTCAAAAGAAACAAAATTTAAAAAAGCAAGCCCCCAACCCGTGGAATCTGTAACCACTGACTTCCTGGGAAATGCAAGCTTGCAAAAATTTAAAACTCGGAGTTCCTGAATGTGTATTGTTGGTGTTTGTTTTTTTTTTTTTAAAGAATTTGGACTGGTATAGAGCAATTCAATGTTCAGGTTTGAATTACAAAGGGCTTCAAGCTTTAATCCACCAGTATTGGGTTGAACAATTGTACAATTTTAAGCCAGTGAGTTCTTCGGTGCCTATAGTTGCCCTCTGCGTGATGAGGGAATAGATGCCATTTAGATGGGGTCATTGTGTTGAGGGGACTGTTTATTTAAGAAATAGTGAATTCCATTGATTTTATTCAGCATTGAAAGGTCTCAAGTTCAAATTGGACCAGTACACGTAGTAATAAATGTCTGGGCATTAATGACAGAGCTGAGAGAGCTACAGGCAGGCAGTTTCTAGCAGTGTAAGCTGCGGGTCTTTCTCATACTGAGTTGTGTAAGTAATAATCAGTTATTTTAATAAAATATGCAAATAAATGCCTGGCAAACAGTATAGATTTGTTACAACTATTGCAGAGCATTCTGAATATCTGGAATGTATGGATTTAGTACTAGGTATAGTTTGTGCTACTTCTGGTTTGCTCTGGATTTTTTAATGGTTCTTTGGTATGCTTTCTTGTAGCAAAGCTGTCTGATACCATTTTAGTATTAAAAAACGAGAAACAGCCACAAAGTACATCCTAAAAACTTTATAAGCTACCTTCTTTTTAGTCTGGTTCAGAGTGTTTGGTCCATTAAAACACGGCTTTCAGATTTATCCTGATGAAGAAAAGATTGCTTTGCACGCTTCTCTGCGCGGACATGCACGGGACTGCTTGTTGCCAGCCTCTGCCTCGGGTGCCTGTCGGGCGCATAAAACAGCAGAGTGCGGCGTTTCGAGTAACAGAGTTTGTGCTTCAGAAGGAAAAACCAGGGACTTCGGATGCTGTCACGGCTTTTACGGCTCGAAACTCGTTCTGCAAAACACGGCTCTGAAGACAAAGACTGTTCTTGAGGGTACCTGTAGTAGCCCGCGAGAGTTGTGAGGAGTGGTGGTGCCGAGCGAAACCCGAGAGAGATGTATATAAATGTGACTTTCATCTCCTTCCACCTCGTTGGATCGGAGTCCTGTTCTGAATACTTCAGAAAGCAGATAACTAAGAAGCTGCTCCATGCTTGTTGAACGAGGAGGACTCGCAGCGCGCTGTGTGCTTTGCGTTCTTGTCCTGCAGGGGGTTGTTCCAGGGACTTCGCGCTGCGGCGGGGAGGTGCCTGAAGGTGACTTGGGGGGGGATCTGGAGAGGTTGGTTGTGTCGGGCCTGAGACTGCACCTCTGTTTAAGTGACCAGGGTTTGCTAATGACACAGTCTGACTTGGCCTCTGAGAAGCTATGGAGATTTTTTTTCCTTTTTAATTTTGGACACATGTACTAGAGAAGTCTTAAGTTCTCCGCATGCAGCGGTGGAATAGTAGGTAAAAATAACAAGTGGACCTTTGTTTGAAACAAAACCAACCAACACACACACAGACACCAACAAAGAGACTTCTGACTGCAGGACTGAATACAGGGTGTATCCCCATCGGGGTTTTTTGACCTCTGGCAGGGAGGGTGGGGTTACAATTAGAATAGTACGCACTGTGGATCAGTGCTTAATTTGTACATAAAAAGGAAAACTTTGTTTTGGTTAGTTTGTATTGTAAGGACAACATCTAAAGGCACTGTGTATCAGTCATTTATTTCCATTTAAAAGATTATATTTTTGAGCAATGGAAGCTGTACGTGATGTTATCATTTATACATTACTGGTAGCTAGGACTATAGAAAACCTGTTGCTATTACTCTGAAGATGTATTTGACTTATTGATATATAACTTGCTGCATCACTACTTTACGCAGATTCTCATGATCGTTTATTTAAAGAGATTGTAGTAACTGGGACAGTTACACCAGGAGTTGTACCAGCAGCTCTTTCAGTCCATCTCAAACACATATCTTCGTGAGCGGGTTTCATCCTTTTCTGAATATTTGGCTGGAATTTCGTCTTGAAGCGATGACAGAGCAGGTGCTGGAACAGATTTCCCTCACCCCAACCCCGACTTTACATTATTTATTTCATAGGTCTTGTTTTGTATGTGATGTTTTTCCCCATGACAGGTTATTGCCTTTTATTGGATATTTATTGAAAAGGAGGGACTCTGAGTTGGGCTGTTGAGGATTTTTTTTTCGGATGTGTTCTTGTACAGCTGTTCCCATACTGGAGTTCCTTTTATAAGAACACAGAAGCTGTGGGAAATCCCCGAGCCACAAACCGGAACAAAATCCCCAGGGTTTGCGTTCGGTGAATGAACAATTTTTTAAAAGCTGCCGAAGCACAAGACCGGCCCTGTCGATATTTTAATTGTGGAACTTTGCACCCTGTTAATACGCAAACTGTTTGGTTTTTTTAAAAACTGCTCCTTCCCCGTTATTGGAGGAAACGAGCTTTGGAGAAAAAATAAAAATAAACTTTGGCAGAGGCGCGGTGCGGGTGTGCGCGTGATCCTTCCTGGGGGGGGCTCGGGCCTTGCTCTGCGCCGGAGGCCAGGGGCGGGCTGTGCCTCTGCTGCCTTGGCTGGGCACTTGCGGGCGGGAGGGGGTGCGGGGTCCCCCTGGGTCAGATGGCCCCACCCCCAGCCAGGGGCGCGGCGCCACGCCCCCCGCCCAAGCCCACCAATGGGCGGCGCTCCGACGGCAGCCACCCCGCCTACCCCGCTCGGATCCGCCCCCGCGTCTTCTCGTCACGGGTGGGGTGGCGCTGGACTCTTGACGTGATGACGTCTGACTACGGTGTCCCGGCGAAGGCCGCGCGCGCACCGTCGATTCTCCAAGATGGCGGCGGCCACCAGCAGCGAGACGGGGTGCGGCGAGGCGGCGGCGGGCGAGAAGCGCGGCCCCCTCGGCATCCCCGAGGCGGTCTTCGTGGTGAGCGGCGGCTCCGCTGGCCGACCCGGGAATAGGGGCGTGGCGGGGGGGGACCGCGCTCCGGCAGCCGGGCGCGGCCCCTGTGAGGCGGCACCTGCGGCGGGCGGTGCCCTGAG